>Ga0265297_10003131_pt1 | contig 30899 bp, 32 predicted proteins | sample Munlanlwell13791_FD_192502 | JGI IMG/M metagenome (GOLD analysis project Ga0265297, IMG submission 192502) | Leachate microbial communities from a municipal landfill in Southern Ontario, Canada - Leachate well 137-91 | ecosystem: Engineered > Solid waste > Landfill > Unclassified | place...
GCCTTCGACGTTCGACATCTCGCCCATATACTTAATGCCACTCCAAGAAAATGCCTTGGCTTTAAAACCCCAAACGAGGTATTTTCCCGTCAGTTCCATCTGTTGCACTTGGAATGTGAATCTACCTTCCCGCTTTCGCGGGAATGACGAAATTTCTATTTAGTTTTCTCTTTCTTCAGCGCCGTCTTCACTGCGCCGATGACGCTTTGCCAATCCTCCGGCTTCGGTTGGCGGAACAGGCGAGCGGTCGGATACCACGGACTATCGTCGCGATCGATCAGCCAGCGCCAATCGGGCGCGAAGGGCAGAAGTATCCATACTTTTTTGCCCAAACCTCCGGCCAGATGCGCCGTCGCCGTGTCGCAGGTAATGACCAAGTCCATTTGTCCTATCAAACGCGCGGAAGCCGCAAAATCCGTGAGGAGGGGCGCAAGGTCTTTAACCGGATATTTTGGCAAGACATCGGCATCGCCCGGTTTGAAATCGCGGTTAAAAGAATAAAACGTCACGCCTTCGACCGAGAATAAATCGGCAAAGAGCGCCAAGGGTATTGAGCGTTTTTTGTCGCTAAGATGCAATGGGCTGCCGCCCCAGACGACTCCCACGTTAAAGCCTTTCGGTAACGTCGTCGCTTCGTCAGGCTTCAAAATGGGCAGATAGGGAACATCGCGCGGCAATGTTTCGAGCGTTGCGCCACAGCGGTGCGGTAGATCGAACGACGAGCAGAAATAGTCGCACATCGGCGGCTTTTCCCCGTGCACGATGATTTGATCGACGATGTTCCATTCAGCGAAGAGGGGCTTCAAAGCTTTGTGCATCGAGAAAACAATGCGAGCGCCTTGCTTTTTAATAAGGGGCAGAAAACGCGCCAGCATCATCGTGTCGCCGAAGCCTTGCTCGTCGCAGACTAAAAGAGTTTTGCCCTTCAGATTTTCGCCCTTCCACAAAGGAAATGGCATGTCTTTGCGTTTCAGTTCGGGAATCGCTTTTCCGCGCGCGCGATACCGCGCAAAGCCGGACGCGTATTTGCCGCGCAAAAGCTCGATGAGCGCCAAATGCCAATGCCGATCGCCGTATTCGCTCTCAAGAATCTCTTGCGTTCCGTCGCCCTCGAGTGTTTGTCCCGCGACCTCAACGGTTTTGCGGAAGGATTCTTCGGCGTCTTCAAGCTTGTTAAGAGCCTGATACGTCTGCGCCAGATTGTCCCAAATGTCGGCGCGGGCAGGGTTTAACTTAAGGGCGCGCCTGTAGGCTTCTATCGCTTCGGCATCGCGGTTGACGCGATTGAGCGCGACGCCATAGCCGAACCACGCATAATGATTGTCGGGAATAAGCTCTACCGCGCGTTTTCCTGCGCTTAAAGTCAGGGCGTAATCTTTGAGCTTCTCGGCGACATTGCACAGGGTCAGCCATCCATCGCCATAGGAAGGATTTATGGCGACGGCGCGCTCTGCCAACGCAAGAGCTTCGCCGTATTCCTTCTCATGCACGAGCGAGAGAGAAAGGTTGTTAAGCGCCGCAAGAAATTTAGGATCAAGCTTCAATGCTTCGCGATATTGCGTAATAGAGCCGATCCAGTCGTTGTTCGCGCGCAAGGCGTTGGCATAATTAAAATGGATTTGCGGCGCGTTGGGCTGCAAATCGACAGCGCGTTTAAAAGACTCAATCGACTCCGGCAATTTCTGCGCCGCCATAAGAACGGTGCCGCGATGGAAATGCAAAAGACCGGAGGAGGGGTCGAGTTTTGTGGCTTTATCGACCCATTGTATCGCTTCGCTAAAATCGCCGCGTGCGCCGACAACAATGCCTAACAATGCGCAAGCGTCCGCGTTGCCCGGCTCTGCGTCCAGAACGGCGCGATAGCGGCGCTCGGCTTCTGTCATGTTTCCTGCTTGGTGGGCAGCTATGGCCTCTGAAAGATTCATGACAAACTAACGGCTGACGGTTTTCTTTTTAAGTTTGTAGACATACGAAATAATCTCGGCAACTGCACGATAATGATCATTTGGTATCGGATCGTCAATTTCAACGGATGTGTATAACGCGCGCGCCAGAGGCGGATTGCTGACAAGAGGAATCTTGTTTTCCTCGGCTATTTCGCGAATGCGGTCGGCAATCAGATTGATGCCTTTAGCGACGACGACCGGCGCCGTCATGACGTCGGCTTCGTATTGAAGGGCGACGGCGTAGTGCGTCGGGTTGGTGATGACGACGTCGGCCTTCGGAACTTGCGCCATCATGCGCCGACGGGCTTTTTCAATGCGTATCTGGCGCAAACGCGCCTTGACCATCGGATCGCCTTCCTGCTGCCTGTATTCGTCCTTGACCTCGGCTTTGGTCATTTTCAGGCCCCGGATGTACTGAAAGCGCGTGTACAAAAGATCCAGAACGGCGATGACCAAAAAAACCAGAAGCAGCATCTCGATGAGGTAAAGAACCTTGTCGTGCAAAAAGACCAGAAAGATTTCGATCGGAAAGCCCGTAAAATCCGGCGATTTGATGGCGATAGGAACCAAAACGATATAAGCGACGCTGCCCAGAATAACCAACTTGCCAAAACTTTTCCCCAAATCGACGAGGGAGGTTAAAGAAAAAAGCCGCTTAAATCCGCGGGACGGCAGAAGGCGCTCAAAATCCGGAACCATAAGTTCGAGCGACATAAAAAAACCCGTTTGAATCATAAAACCTACAATAAGAGCCGCCACCATGAGCAAAAAAGCGACGCCCGTTATCAACGCGACACGTGTGAGGCTTTCAAAAAACAACATCTGGACAGTGCCTTCGTTGACGACAATTTCGTGCGGCGATTCAAGAAAAACGCGCAAAAAACTGGAGAGATCCACCATCATTTTTGGCGTCGCAAGCGCAAGGACGATCAATACGCCCAAGAGAGAAACCCACATGGCAACTTCGCGGCTGACAGGCAATTGCCCATGTTCGCGCGCCTCGTCCAGGCGTTTGCCGGAAGGTTGTTCGGTTTTTTGGTCTTGATCCTGTTGTTCGGCCATTTTCTTTTTCTACCCTTGAAAGAAAGAGCCGACGGATTGATTAAAATAGTGCAACCAGAGTGTCAGAATTCCGGCAATGGTCAACATCAGCATCGTAAGGCCGCCCCAGATTTCTACCGGAAGAATAATCAAGAAAAGCTGTATGGAAGGGAGCAGCCGCTGTAAAATGCCCAGCACCGAATAGAGCAAAAGCCCCATGATCAAAAACGGCGCGGCCAGTTCGATGCCGACCACAAAGCTTTGATTGGTGATATGAATAATCGTTTTGGCCATATCGCCGATAATAAGAGGATCCCCCGGCGGAAAGGCATCGTAAAGATGAACCGTCGTGCGAATAAGATAGTGATCGGTTCCCGTGACAAAAATAAGCACCATTCCGGCGATAGTCAGAAAGGCGCTGGACAGGGGGCTTTGCGTCGCTAACGCCGGGTTCATCATCGTTGCGCTTGATAAGCCGCTTTGAATGCCGACGATCATGCCTGCGGCCTCCAAGGCCCCCAAGAGGAGGCGCACCAAAGAGCCGAAAAAGACGCCGATGATAACTTCATGAGCAATCAATCGCGTCATCTCGGCTGGTGAAGCCGGAAGGGCAGGAAAGCGAGAGAGCATCGGCTCAAGCAGAAGGAAACAAATCAGACACGCAAAAATCATGCGCGTTCGGGGAGGCACATACGATTCGCCGATGCCGGGGAAGAGCATCATCACCGCGCCTATGCGCGACAACAAAAGCAGGAATGCGAAAACATGTCCCGAAAGAAGGGTATCTATGTTATAAACATGCATCAGACCACTCACATAACCCTAACTCGGACGGGGAACTGCTTCGTCGCTCCGGTGCTCGGATCCGCACGTACCTTAGAGTACGCTTGCGGTCCTGTGCTCCTTCGCGGACAATGCTTCGGTTCTTAAGCCGCTGCATTGTTCGCGCCGCGATCTCGCATTTCCCTTGTCCGAGCGGGTTCTGCGAAAGGTCTGTCGTCAATCGCTCTGGCCGACCTGCACGATGCGGTCGGACAGGGTTTGGGTAAATCCGCCCAACGTCGCCAACATGAAGGGCAACAGCCAAATGGTTATTCCAAAGACCACGACCATTTTGGGAATGAAGGTCAACGCTTGTTCCTGAATTTGCGTCACTGTCTGAATCATGGACACAACGACGCCGACGATAAGACCCGCCAGCATGATGGGACCCACGAGCTTGAGCATGACAATGATGGCTTCGCGGCAGACTTGAATGGCTTCGGCTTCATTCATGACAAGGGAGGGGAAAGAGGAATAATTCAGAGAAATCCAACATTCCCCATTCGCGCTTCAGGGTCAAGCTGGAATGCAAGGGCTTGAATATTGTGGCTGATTTACTCCTTGCATTCGCCCTAACTCTTTGTATTATCGCCGCCTGTTTACGGGGGTTGCTTTAACCCTTGTTATGGATGCGGGTGTAGCTCAGCGGTAGAGCACGACCTTGCCAAGGTCGGGGTCGCGAGTTCGATCCTCGTCGCCCGCTCCAATTTTTTGCGTGATGCGCAAAAAAATGCCCGCCCCCTGCGAAAGCAGGGGCAGACTCCGCTTCAGCGAAGGCGGGTCGCCCGCTCCATTTTCTCCAAGGTATATTGCAGCGCGAAAAGTTTGCCACCTGAAATTGAAAATAACCCATTGTAGTAAATATCTTTTTTACGGCTCATCTCCTATCACCTAATTATTAGATTATTTACCCTAACGCGCTAGAATTCACTTAACACTTCAGATTTTGGAAGGTGTGCCATGCGCATTTTCGCTCTCGCCGTCTTTTGTGCGTTAATTTTGGCTATGCCGACAAGGCAAGCAAACGCTGCCTCTTTGGTTGGCGACACATGCACCGAGCTTGGGATAACCAAAGTAGATAACGATAAAGTTACTTTGGTGGCATGTCTTCAATGCGGAACCAACCCAAACTGTGCCGCTGCGACTGCTTTGGTGTGGAAGGCCATGATGGTTCACAAGGCTCTGAGGCCTATGGTGAACGAGGTTACTCCCACGGCGGTTACTTGTTCTTCGGGACGTATCAAAGAAATACTCAGCAACGGCAGCGTAACGTGTGTGTATTAGCTTTACTTAACCCTTTTGGGGGCAGGGACGTGAAAACGGCGTAGAATAGAGGGAGAAAAGATCATGAAATTTTTAGCTCTTATCGTTTTCTGTGCCTTTGCTTTTCAAGCATCTCTGGCGCAAGCGGCTGTATGCGATCCGAATACGGTGCCCAAGCCGACCTGTGTAAATCAGCAATGTGATGCCGATAAAAAGGGTGTCTCCCTTATGGATGGCAACAAACAAAACATCATTGCCTGCATCTGCACGACGGCGGCCTGTAATGCGGCAGATTGGAAATGGAGATCGATGACAACCAACAAACTTACCTGTCCTGCCGGTCAAGCATTGACAGGGGTTTCGAACGGCCAACCGCAATGTGCCGCAGTGGGTCTCTTAAATAAAAACTGTCCTGCGGGACAGTACGCGACAAAAGTAACCAGTGGCGTTATGGCGTGCGCCGCCCCGCCGTCATGTTCGTCATGCTGTCCTTCGTGCCCTGCGCCGTCAGCATGTGGCACTTTCCATGTCTGCGGCACACCGTCAAGCCCGGGCAGCTATTTTGGCGGCTGCTTCTCGCCGCACCCGACTTATGGACAACTCATGCAAGTTGGCGGCGGCGGTCCTTCCGGTTGCCTATAAATCGTTTGAGGAGCAGTGGCGAGTAAACGGCGTAGACTAGAGGGAGAGAAGATCATGAAGTTTTTAGCTCTTATCGTTTTCTGTGCCTTTGCTCTTCAGGCATCCTTGGCACAAGCGGCTGTATGCGATCCAAATGCCGTACCTAAGCCGATCTGCGTCAATCAGCCGTGTGCTGCTGGTAAGTTAGGCGCCGCCGTCATGGATAGTGACAAAAAATACGTCATTGCATGTCTTGTCGACGGCGCGGGCATGACATGGAAACCGATGGTAGCCAACGACATTCCTGCCTGTCCCGCCGGACAAGCATTGGTAAGTATCTCGAATGGCACACGGACATGCGGCACGATAGGTATCATAAATCAAACCTGTCCTTCGGGGTATGCAACAAATGTTACAAACGGCGTCATGAATTGCGGTGTTGCGGTGCCGTCGTGTTCGTCATGCTGTCCCGCATGCCCGCCGGCGGGTGTGTGCGGCATGATCCATGTCTGCGGTACGCCAAAAAAATCGGGATCATGGTACGGCGGCATTTGCACTGGGCCTGGTACTGTGAATATCGGCGGCGGTGGGCCTTCTGGTTGCCTCTAACGACCGCTTTCTCGTAAGCGTGGATAGCGCAAGAGCGCGCTCCTTCCTTGCGAGGTTATTAAGCCCTCGATTGCGCGTTGACACCCGCTTTTTTTCGTGTAAGAGGTCTCCAACTCAAGGAAAGGCCTTGATTTTCTGTTTTGATTCTCTTTTTGATGCGGGGGAAACGTGGCTAAAGCGGAGTGGGGACAAAAGCGCATTTGCCCGGGTTGCGGCAAGCCTTATTACGACATGAAGAAAAACCCGCCGGTTTGCCCGGCGTGCAAGACGTCTTTTGATCCGGAAAATCTGATCCGCGCAAAGCGTGGGCGCAGCGCCGAGAAGAAAGCCGTTGTCAAGGACGCTGTCGAAGAGGCGATCAGCGATATTCCCGTCGCGGCAGAGGCGGAAGACGCCGTCATCGAAGATGCCGAGGAACTGGCCGACGAAACTGTCGATGAGGTTGTTGTTACGGCAGACGAGCCGTAGGTCACGTCTTTCGCGTCATGCCGGGTTTCTGGCTTCGCGCTTCGCGCTACGCCGGACAAGGCAAATCGCGCGTTTTCTGATATACCTAACTCTGATATATCAGCGTAGCTCTTCCTCAACGAGGCGCGTCGATGAAAATCGTTTTCTTCTGCCCTCCCGTTTCCGTCATTAATGGCGGCATCAAGCATATTTTCCGCATGGCGGAGGCGTTGATCGCAGAGGGGCGCGACGCCATCGTATTCGAGCAAAACGGCCAACATCCCGCGTGGTTTTCTTCGCCAGCGCCCGTCGTGGGGCAGGGCGTCTTTTCACCCTCTGCAGATCATTTGTACGTTCTTCCCGAGGATCAGCCGCATATTCTGGCCGATTTCGCCAAAATGCCCCAGCGCAAGGTCATCTACAGCCAAAATCATTTTTACGGCGCGCTCGGCATCGCCGATGCGGCGAGCTATGCCGACTATGGCGTGACCGACATTCTGTGCAGCAGCAAGACGATTTACGATCATTGCCGCCGGCGCCATCCCACTTTACGCGCGCATGTCGTGCCTTGCTCTGTCGATGCGGCTCAGTTTCATCCTGCGGGCGAAAAGCGCAACGCTATAGCCTTTATGCCGCGCAAGCGGTCAATCGAAGTCGCTTACATCCGCGACATGTTCCGTTTTTCGCATCCGCAATTCCGCGATTGGGAATGGCTTGAAATCGCGAATGTCGGGGAAGCCGAAGCGGCGCGGCGCATGGGCACCGCGAAAGTCTTTTTATCTTTGAGCCGCCTTGAAGGTTTTGGCCTTACGCCACTTGAGGCCATGGCTTCGGGATGCGTCGTCGCGGGCTTTACGGGCATCGGGGGTCGCGAATACGCATCGCCCGACAATGGATTCTGGGCTGATGAAGACGATTTTCCCGCCTGCGTCGCCGGATTGGCAAAGGCCGTGGAGCTGAGCCAAACACCGGGTGAGGCGCTGGATAAATATCGCACGGCTTGCCAAAAAACGTTGGCTCTTTATACGCCTGAGACATTCCAAAAAGGCGTCCATGACGCATGGGATAGGATTTTAGGCGGCTGATTTTTTCACCAGTCTCGCCGTCGCTGTATCCAGCGCTTCGCGGAGCTTTTGCATCATCTCATCGCGGGGAAGGCCGGGCGGAATGGGCGGAAGGATTTCAACCGTGATTAAACCCCGTTTTTTAAAGAACGAGTTCTTGGGCCACAGTAAGCCGGAGTTCAAGGCCATGGGCACGATTGGAAGCTTGAGGCCTTGATACAATGCGGCAACACCGACTTTATAGGGGCGGGATTCTCCAATAGCCACGCGCGTGCCTTCGGGAAAAATAACGATGGGACGACCTTCCGCCGCCGCTATTTTTGCGGCGGGGAGCATTTTATGCAGCGATTTGATCGCCGCTCCTCTATCGATGGCGATGGAGCCGGAGAGGTTCATATACCAGCCGATCAGCGGAATTTTCAGCAACTCGCGCTTCAAGACAATCGCGGGATCCTTGAAGATAAGATGCATCTTGAACGTTTCCCATTCCGACTGGTGCTTGCTGGCAATAATGCACGCGCCCCGAGGAATATTTTCGCGCCCGATGACTTGATATTGAATGCCGCCGACATGGTATTCAATCCACGCGACGGCCCTCAGCCATACATAGACGGCCTTCACGAGCTGTTTTCGCGGCAATAGCAATGCCCAACATAGCCCGACGCTCATCACCAGATTGGCGGCGTAAAACGTGAGATTGAACCAGATGGCTTGAAGGTATTTCATAGGGAAACGGGAGAGCTTGGTTGGGGCGCGGGAAGCGGGGATTCTTGCTTTTGATTTTTTCTTTCGAGCCAAAGCTCAAGTTCGGCAACCAGATATTTGCTATATTCCGTCGCCAGAAGATCAATGGTTCCCGGATGTCTCCACCATTCGTGGATTTTGACCTTATCGGGCGTTATGGGGTGGGGGACAATCGTTATGTCCTGCATCGCGGCGTGAAACAGAAGCAGGCTGCGAGGCATGTGGTAATTGGCCGTGACGAGGCGCACCGAGGCGTAGCCTTCGGCTTTCAACCAGTCGCGCGTTTCTTCGGCGTTGCTTGCTGTACTGTTTGCCCTATAGCCAAGGGAAATGCAGCAGGCGCGCAACTTCTCCGGAATGGCAAGCGGCTTGAAAATGCTTTCCAAAGACAGGTTCTTATATACGCCTGAAATGAAAAGCTTTTTTCCATTGCCCAATTTCAGAAGCTCAACGCCCGTGGAGACGCGTTCGCTGCCTCCTGTGAGGACAACGATGGCGTCCGTCGGCTCAAGTCCTGCCATAACGCCCGGATCGCGCATTGACATGACGTTATCGACAAAGCCCAAGAATCCGTAAAGCCACGCTCCCGCCAAAGCGGCGCCGATCAACGAGAAAAGCAGCGTAAGCTTTTTCATGGAAACGTCCTGATAAGCCGCATGACGGATATTTTTGCCGTCACCATGGCAAGAACCGTTGCGCCGAAGGGAACAAGGAGAGAAACAATACCAACGCCAAGCCAATGTCCCCATCCGAGCGCGGAAAGATCGGAAAGTTGCCGCGTCGAAAGGAAAAGCACGCTCGTGATGACAAGGGCAACCAAAAAACCGATGATCGACGCGCGCGAAGCGATGCGCGTGGCCTGCGTTTGGAAATGATTGGCAATATCGATGTTTTCCGTGCCCATCAGGTGAAGAAGGGAAATTGTTTCACGTTCCGCCGCAATAACCGCGCGACAGATTAGGCTGACGGAAATAATAAGAGTAAGCGCGGTCAAAAAAATCGTCAGGCCTCCCAATACAGTCAAGCCTTGCACCAGGCGCCACGCGTCCTGTACCCATGTGCCGTGATCATTGACGCGCGCATCGCTAACGACGTTTCGAAGGGCGGCTTGAATTTTTTCCGCCGTCAAATTGGGATCCGACGAGCGTTCGACGTCGATCAATGTCGGCAAAGGCAGGGCGCGCAAGAGCTCCGGTTTGCTGAACCAAGGACTTAGTAGGCGTTCGACGTCTTTGTTCGACAAAGCCTCGACGTTTTCTATCCCCGGCATGGCGCGCAAAAGGGAGGTTACTTGCTTGACGCGTTCGGCTTGCGACATCGTGGCCTCGTCGCCGACGGCGGGAATCTCGATTGTCAGGCGATCTTCAGCCGTTTGCCCCCATAAATAGCTGGCTGTCAGCAAGATCGCCTCGGCGGCTGTCGCAAAAGTGGCGATGAAAACCATAATTCCGACGATAGCGGCAAAAGACCCACCTAAATGCTGGTGGCGGAAGGCGGGCGTAAATAGATGACGAGGTAAGGACATGCAAAGAGCATAAAGGTTAGAGAAAACGGTTGCCGAATATCAGAAACAAGAAAGGGAAAACAGCAGCTAGCTTTCCACCTTCTGCAACTTGCCTTTGGCGAGCCGCAACGCGGGTTTGTGAAATTTATCGACCACATGGCGCTGATGGGTTGCGAGAATAACCGCAGTTCCAAGTTTGTTCAATTCAACAAAAAGGTGAAACAATTTCAAAGCCGTATGTTCATCGACATTTCCCGTCGGCTCATCGGCCAAAATCAGTCTGGGTCTTGTCACGACGGCGCGGGCAATAGCGACCCGTTGCTGTTCTCCGCCGGACAGTTCTTCGGGTTTGGCGTCCATGCGATCGCCGATGCCCACCCATTCCAAAAGCTCTTTGGTGTGACGTTCAATGTAATCGTCCCCGGCGTCCGTCAGGCGTAACGGCAGGGCTGCGTTCTCCCAAGCCGTCAGATGCGGAATGAGTCGAAAATCCTGGAAAACGATTCCAATTTTACGGCGCAGCTCAGCCTGCTTTTCATGCCCATTGTTCGTTAAAGGCTCGCCGAACAGGGCAACCCTGCCTTTGGTCGGCCTTTCCGCCTGATAAATCAGTCGTAAAAGAGACGACTTACCGGCGCCGGATGTGCCAGTCAGGAAGTAAAACCCGCCTTCATCAAGCGAAAAAGTAATATCGTCCAAAATGTTATGTTTTGGCGGGTAAGTGAGGCTGACGTTTTCAAACGAGAGAAGCATGAAATCCCAAGGCTGAAGTTAGAACCAGAAGCGTTAGCATAAATCCCGATTCTTCCAAACAAAGGCTTTTTCGGGGAATACTTCTTTTAAAATTAGCCGTTTGGATAATAAAATGATAGTTTCCTAGTCGAGGTTTTTTGTTGTTTTTAATGCGATGATTCTCGAATGTCCCCTTTGCAGCACCCGCTATCTGGTGCACATCGGCCTTTTCGCTCAGGGCGGTCGGCGTGTGCGTTGCGCGAACTGTAAGCATGAATGGCAGTTTAAGCTTCCGACCTCGGTCGATGTGGTTCTTTCGTCTCCCGAGTTTCCCGAGGTTTCTTCAACCCTGACGCCGCCGTCCACGCCTTCTTCTCCGCCTTTATCTTCGCGTCCGCCGCCATTGAGCAGGCCGCCGGATGCACCCTATAAACCAACGCCAAATTTGCCCGCTGTCATTAAAAAGAAACTGTCTCCGGAATGGCTGTTGTTTTTTTCCGTTCTCACGTTTTTGGCGGCGGTTTTTATTTTGGCGTCGGTTTTGGGACGTTCGTTTATCGTCAAGGCCGTGCCTTCGCTCAGGGGTTCTTATAACGCGGTAGGATTAAAAGTTCTTCCCGAGTGGGACGGACTTATTTTCGACGAGGTTAAATCGGAACTGAAATACGACAGCGGAACGATGAAACTTTATGTCGACGGTTCCGTGCGTAATGCGACTGACAAGAAAAAAAGAGTGCCGGATATCAAGGCACGGGCGCTGGGCGCCGATAAGAAGGTTATTCAAAGCTGGTGGATTGACGCTCCAGCCGCTACAATCGACGCGTGGGGGAGAGTCCCCTTCCATACGGAAGTCGCCACACCGATGGAACGAACGATCGAGGATGTTTATTTGGAATTTACCTCCCGGAAAGACGATGGAAATGCCGATTAACAAAGCGTCACCGGCTGCAAACGCCGCAAAGGTTCTTGTTGCCGAGGACAACCCTGCCGTGCGCGAATTTATCGTCCGCTCGCTGTCTTCGGCCGGTTATGCCGTTACGGCGGCCATCGACGGGCAGCAAGCGCTCGATATTCTTGCGCGCGAAAAGTTTAACGTTCTTATAAGCGACATCGTCATGCCTAACGTCGACGGCGTTGCTCTGGCGATGAAGGCCGTGAAGCAGTTTCCGGACATTAAGATCGTAATGATTTCCGGCTATGCTCAGGAACGCCTTAGAGCCCACAACTTGGATACTTTGGTACATAAAATTATTGCCAAGCCGTTTTCGCTTGAAGAAATTTGCGATGCCGTTAAGAACGCCTTATCTTCACAAGTATCGGTTTCTTAGATAGGAAGAAGAAAATGAAACAACGTGTTCGTAAAGCCGTTTTTCCCGTCGCCGGTTTGGGCACGCGCTTTTTGCCCGCAACCAAAGCGATGCCCAAAGAAATGCTGACCTTGGTTGACAGGCCCCTCATTCAACATGCCGTTGACGAGGCGCGCGCGGCCGGAATCGAACAATTCATCTTCGTGACAAGCCGCGGCAAAGGCGCGCTTGAAGACCATTTTGACGGCAACAACGATTTGAAAAGGACGCTTGAGGCTCGCAACAAGAAACGCGAGCTTGAACTTTTGAAGGCGACGGAAATCGACTCCGGCCAACTGCTCTTTACCCGACAACGCGAACCGCTTGGCCTCGGTCACGCCGTCTGGTGCGCGCGGCATCTGGTCGGCAACGAGCCGTTTGCCGTTTTGCTTGCCGACGACGTCGTTCTGGCTTCGACGCCCTGCCTTAAGCAAATGATTGAAGCGTATGAAGAATTTGGCGGCAATATGGTTGCGGTGGTCGATGTGCCGCGCGATCAGACAAACCGCTATGGCATCCTCGACGTCTCTTCCGATGACGGACGACTTGCGAAAATTAAGGGGTTGGTTGAAAAACCGGAGCCTTCAAAAGCCCCCTCGACACTGTCCATCATTGGGCGCTATATCCTGCAGCCGGAAATCTTCCAAGAGCTGGAAGCCAAACGAGTTGGGGCAGGCGGAGAAATCCAGTTGACCGATGGCATGGCAAGCTTGCTCGGCAAGCAACCCTTCCATGGTTTGAGGTATAAGGGCACACGTTACGACTGCGGCGATAAAGTCGGTTTTATCGCGGCGAACGTTGCCTTTGCGCTCGCCCACGAAGAAATGGGCGATGCGGTTCGAAAAGAGTTAACAAAGGTTATGGGAGCATAAAGGGGGCGAATTGATATGGCACTCATCGAAGGCTTTCATGTTCAAAATTTTAAAGCGTTAAAAGATTTAACACTTGGAAAAATTTCAAGCACTCAAACGGTTGAGCCACTTACACCACTTACGGTCGTGATTGGGAAAAACGGTGCAGGAAAAAGTACGCTTTTCGATGCGCTTGGATTCGTCGCGGATTGCTTAGTGTACGATGTGGAAACAGCATGCGACATGAAACAAAGGGGAGGGTTTGATAGATTGCGCTCTCTTGGAAGTAATGAGGCAATTCGTTTTGAAGTTTATTATCGAGAATCAGATGTTGAGCGACCAATAAGTTATGAGCTTGCAATTGACAAAGATGAAACAGGTCGTCCCTATGTTTTGGAGGAAAAACTTACGCAGCGCCGTAAAGGAGAAACGCGTGGACGCCCATTCCCATTTTTGAGGCTCAATAAAGGCAGAGGTTTTGTATGGGCGGGGTTGGATGCTTTGGAGAAGAAGGGGAGGGAGGATCCTGCAAAAAAGCCAGTAGAATTAACAGATTCTCGGCAGCTAGGTATTGCAACACTTGGTACACTTAAAGAACATCCAAGAATTAAAAGGTTCCGCGATTTTCTTAAGGGATGGTATTTGTCTTATTTTACACCGGATTCTGCTCGTAGCCTTCCAAGCGCTGGACCACAAAAGCACTTAAATATTCACGGCGACAATATTGGAAATGTTGTTCAATATCTTGAGCGTGAACATAAAGACCGTTTTAAAATTATTCTTGATCGAATTGCAAAAAAAATTCCAGGAATAACGAAAATTGAAACTAATATAACCGAAGACAAGCGCGTCCTTTTGCGGTTCAACGACGGGGCGTTTGCTGATCCATTTTACGCCCAACAGATGTCTGATGGAACACTTAAGGTTTTTGCCTACTTGTTGCTTTTAGAAGATCCTGACCCGCCTCCCTTCCTTTGCATCGAGGAGCCAGAAAATGGTTTGTATCACAAGCTTCTTGAATCTTTGGCAACAGAATTCCGTTCTCATGCAACTGGCAAAAAGAACGCTCCGCAAATTTTTGTAACAACACACCAGCCATATTTTGTTGATGCTTTATCCCCTGAGGAAGTATGGGTGCTAGAAAAAGGAAAAGATGGTTTTTCAAATATAAGGCGTGTGGCAGATGATGAGATAGTTAAAAATATGGTAGATGAAGGTTTGCCCCTCGGGGGGCTTTGGTACAGCGACTATCTTGATGTGAGGTAAAGATGCACATTGAGATACTAGTCGAAGACTCTTCAGGACAAACATTGCTTGATATTTTGGTGCCAAAGATCCTTGGTGCTCTTGGGTCGCCCCATACTTGGAGATTTCATAAATATAAAGGTATCGGGCGCATTCCGGCCAATTTAAACAAAACAAAAGATCCTCGAAAACGAATATTGCTTGAACAACTTCCGAGAGTGTTGCGTGGATACAGTAAAACGCCAGGGATAGATGCGGTTTTGGTGGTTGTAGATAATGACGATCGCAACTGCGTTGATTTTTTGAAAGAACTTAAAGCTGTTGCGTCTAGTTGCGGAAGGCCTGATACACTCTTTCGCCTAGCCATTGAGGAAATGGAGGCTTGGTATTTTGGGGACTATGCAGCTTTAAAGGCAGCATATCCTCGTGCGAAACAGAGGGAAATCGATAAATATACTCAGGACAGTGCATGTGGAACTTGGGAGTTGCTTGCGGATGCAGTACATGAAGGAGGGGCTGCCGCACTTAAAAAGGCCGGTTGGCCTTTGCCAGGACAAGTTAAGCATGAGTGGGCAAGACAAATTGCTCCTTATATGAAGATCAAAAATAATGTTTCACCTAGTTTTAATAAATTCTGTAACGGCTTGTCGCGGATTGCAAATATAACTAATTCTCCTGAAGATAATGTCAATTCTTGCGGAAGATAAACAGAAGCTGCTATGTCTCTTTTTGTAACCCCTAACTATGGATTTCAACCATGAAGATTGTTGTTCTTGGCGCCGGCTATGTCGGCCTCGTTTCAGCCACTTGCTTTGCCGAATTCGGCATTCACGTCACGTGCGTGGACCAGAGCGAAGAGAAAATCGCGGCTCTGCTGCGCGGTCAAATTCCGATTTTTGAGCCCGGACTCGACGATCTGGTCGCCCGTAACGTCAAGAACGGAAATCTGACTTTTGCGACGTCCATGGTTCCCGCCATTAAGGACGCCGACGCCGTTTTCATCGCCGTCGGCACGCCGACGCGCCACGGCGACGGGCACGCGGATTTGTCTTTCGTTTTTGCCGCCGCCAAGGAAATCGCGCAAAACCTTACTCACTATACCGTCATCGTCACGAAATCGACGGTTCCCGTGGGCACGGGCCGCGAGATCGAAAAGCTGGTGCGCGCCACGAACCCTGGGGCAGAGTTCGACGTCGCGTCGAACCCCGAGTTTCTGCGCGAGGGCGCGGCGATCAACGACTTTATGCGTCCCGATCGCGTCGTCATCGGATGCGAAAGCGACCGCGCCGCCGAGGTGATGAAGGCTTTGTATCGCCCCTTGTATCTGATCGAAACGCCAATCGTCATTGCGGGGCTTGAAACGGCTGAATTGACCAAATACGCCGCCAACGCTTTCCTTGCGACAAAAATAACGTTCATCAACGAAATTGCCGATCTATGCGAAAAAGTCGGCGCGGATGTTCAGGTTGTCGCCAAGGGCATGGGGCTTGACGGACGCATCGGACGCAAGTTCCTCCATGCGGGGCCGGGCTACGGCGGCTCGTGCTTCCCTAAAGACACCTTGGCTCTTGCTAAGACGGCAGCGGATAAGGGAGCGCCGATGCGCCTCGTCGAGGTGACCATCGACATCAACGATAAACGCAAAAAAGACATGACCAGGCGTATCATCGCCGCATGCGGAGGCAGCGTGAAGGGCAAGACCATCGCCATTTTGGGCGTGACCTTCAAGCCCAACACGGACGATATGCGCGATAGCGTCAGTCTCGACGTCATTCCGGCTTTGCAGGAGGCAGGAGCCGCCATAAGCGCCTTCGATCCCGAAGGCGTGAAGGAAGCGTCAAAACTTCTGAAGAATGTCTTGTGGTGCAAGAACCCCTATGAGACGATGCAGGGCGCGGATGCCGTCGCGATTTTGACTGAATGGAACGAATTCCGTTCGCTCGACCTTGCGATGGTGAAGGCGCTTCTAAAGACGCCCATTATGATCGATTTGCGCAATATCTATAAGCCCAATGAAGTGCGCGCGGCGGGGTTTTCTTATACGTCGATTGGGCGTCGCTAAGAGCTGCAGTATCAGAAGTGCTTCAGGCTGGCGCGCCAGTAATCCCACGCTGTGACGACCGTAAAGCCGCCCGCGATCCAGAGGCCTAAATCGCCAATGGCCGTCGCGGGAATAAGCGACGGCGCGTATTTGTCGCCGATCATCAAAAAGCCTAAAGCGATCATTTGAATGGTTGTTTTCCATTTGGCTAAACGGCTGACGGGGACGCTGACCTGCAATCCCGCCAAAAATTCGCGCAGACCGGAAACCGCAACTTCGCGCATCAAAATAATAATGGCGGGAAATATGGTCAGTCCGGTGATTTGCTGGTTGGAAACAAGAACCAAGATAACGGCAGAGACGAGCAACTTGTCGGCGATGGGATCCAGAAATTGTCCGATTTTTGTGACTTCGTTGTCGCGTCGCGCCAGATAGCCATCAAGCCAATCTGTCGCTCCCGCCAGCGAAAACAAAATAAGCGCGAGCCATGCTGCCCACCCGTGTGGAACAAACAAAAGCAGAAGAATGATCGGAATGACGATAATTCTTGAGAGAGTCAGCTTGTTGGGCAAAGATTTAAACATGGGAAGTCGCTTGTTAAGTGTTCTTGGTAGCATAAGAGAGCTGAGGTTCACAATTGCATCGTGCGCATATTTTTTATTTTTTTTCAAAAACAAAACCGGAAAGGCATACGCTTAGGCATCTTCAAATATCCGGATTTTCAGACATAATTTCCGCTTGACTCTCTTATCCGGAAGTCGCAGCAGAACGGTATCTTGTTCACACCTTCCTTTGCTGCGCCGTTTTTTTACCATATTGGAGCCTGAAAATACTGGTGTTCCCATTTTTGACACAAATATATTTATAAAAATCAATGGGTTGACAATGTGTGCCCTTTTTTTGGGCAATCGCGCGAAAAATGCGTTTTTATAGGCAAAAAAGCAGTGCACAAAGGAATTATGAACAACCTTATCCACAGAAAAAGGGGATAAAAATTTGGATACGCCATGGGACATTTAATCAACTCATCAACGACAAGATTTGACGCAGGCGCCACGTTGCTGCGCTCGAAAATAAAGGCGTTGCCGTCAGAGCCCGGCGTTTACCGAATGCTTGATGCAAAAGGAGCGCCGCTTTACGTCGGCAAGGCCAAGAACCTGAAGAAGCGCGTGGCCTCATACACACAACGCGCGGGATTGCCCGTGCGTTTGCAGCGCATGGTTTCGCTTGTTCAGGGTTTTGAAGTTACTGTCACGCGGACCGAGGCTGAGGCATTGCTTTTGGAGGCGAGTTTCATCCAGCGTTTTCTGCCGCCGTTCAATATTCTTTTGCGCGACGACAAAAGTTATCCTTATATTCTCATTACGAAGGAACAAGACTTCCCGCAAATGGTGAAGCATCGCGGCGCGCAGACCCTTAAAGGTTGGTATTTTGGCCCCTTTGCCTCGGGCGCGGCCGTGACGGATACCCTGACGCATTTGCAGCGCGCTTTTATGATCAGAAACTGCAGCGATAACGTCTTTTCCAACCGTTCACGCCCGTGTTTGCAATATCACATCAAACGCTGTACGGCGCCGTGCGTGGGGCTTGTTGGCAAGTCAGCTTATGCCGAGCAAACGGCGGATGCGGTCGCCTTCCTAAAAGGTAAAAACAGGGATATTCAGAAAAAGCTCGCGGCACAGATGCAGAAATTTAGTGACGCCAAAGATTTCGAGGGTGCCGCCATACTTCGCGATCGCATAAAAATTCTGACAAGCATTCAGTCTCGACAGGACATCCACGTGCAAGGTCTCGGCGACGCCGATGTCATGGCGATGCATCAAGGCGGAGGCAAGACTGTGGTTCAGGTTTTCTTTTTCCGCGAAGGCCGCAATTGCGGCGCGCGCCTGTTTTACCCCGTTCACGGCAAAGACCGATCGAGGGAAGAAATATTATCCGCTTTTATCGCTCAGTTTTACACCGATAAGCCCGCGCCGCCTTTGATTTTGGTCGATAGAGCGCCGGAAAAGAGCGCGTTATTGGCAGCAGCTTTGTCTACGCGAATGGGACATAGGGTTCGTATTCTCGTGCCGAAGGCGGGCGATAAAAAACGCCTTGTCCTGAGCGCGCGGAAAAACGCCGAAGAGTCCCTTGCCCGCACATTGGCGGAAAGCAAGGAGCAAACGCGGCTTCTGGCGCGCGTAGCGGAAATTTTCGGCTTGAAGGAGCCGCCGAAGCGCATCGAGGTTTACGACAACTCGCATACGTCGGGTACTTATGCCGTCGGCGCAATGATTGCGGCGGGCGAAGAGGGATTTTTGAAAAAAACGTACCGCAAATTTAATATTCGGGAGGCGGAAACAAACGACGACTTCGGCATGATGCGCGAGGTTCTCATGCGCCGGTTTAAAAGATTGGCGGAGGAAGACCCTGCAAAGGCCTCCGGCTTATGGCCGGATTTGCTGCTTATCGACGGCGGCGCGGGACAGGTGAACAAGGTTGTAAGTGTCCTTGAAGAATTGGGCATCGAGGACGTTGCCGTTGTCGGCATCGCCAAAGGTCCTGACCGCAACGCCGGGCGCGAGCGTTTCTTTATGCCGGAACGCGAGCCCATCAGCTTGCCGCTCAATGATGCCGCATTATATTACCTTCAGCGCCTGCGCGACGAAGCGCATCGTTTTGCCATCGGCACGCACCGCGCGCGGCGCACGAAGGCCATAGGACAATCGCGGCTTGATGAAATTCCGGGCATCGGTGCCAAACGCAAAAAAGCGCTGTTAAACCATCTGGGTTCCGCCAAAGCCGTCGAGGAGGCCGACGTTGAGGACCTGATGCGCGCCGAAGGCGTCTCCCGCGCGACAGCGCAGAAGATTTGGAATTTTTTCAGGAAATAGAACAAGATACCCATTTGTATTCACTTGTATTATATAGTAAATTTCTCACTCGCCCTCTAGCCCCATAAGCCCATGTACTCCCTTACGCTCAGCGATCAGATTTTTACCGTTGTCGGCCTCGTCGAGGCCATTGCCCTACTTCCGATTTTGCTCGAATTCCTGATTGAACGGCGCAAGCGCAGGCATGCCGTCGATTTGAGCCTTGAGATATTAGATGTCGCGGAAATGGAAGTGCATTTGGCGGGCGTCGGCGATCTTGTGACCGACATCAGCGATCTTATCGATCGCGCACGGCATCCCGAAGCTTACGCCGAACTTCGGCTCGGGAACGAAATTCTTATCGCGGGGCCGCCGTTGTCGGGCAAAAAGGCCTTGGCCAAGCGAATTGCCATCGAAGCGTCATTCGATCGCATCATCATCGTCCACAATCCGCGCAACGTCGACGCTTTGGCCCGCGCCAAGCATTTGGCGACTCATAATAAGCGCAAAAAGACCATGTTGTTGCTGCCGCGCCTCGATTTGATCAACGAGCGCGAAGACGAAGAATTGCTAACGGAACTTGACGGTGTGATTGAGGCAACGTCGGAATTAAGCAACACGCTTGTTGTCGGCACAACGAGTAAATTGATTGTTGGCAGCGAAGTCGATAATCTGTTTGGCGTGACGTTGGCGTTGCCCGGCGCGCCCATTGTGCAGGAACCTGTTCAGCCCTTGCGATCCGACGTGCATCGCATGCTTGGAGATGTGGCGGAGTTCTATCTCGACCGGACGATGAGGGAGGGGTATCAGTTGAAAGACATTTCGCGCGACGGCGTTATCGCTCGCATTCTGATTAACGCCACTAACCCGGCGCAGATCGAAGACGTCATTGTTCTGTGCCAAACATCCTCAATTTTCCGCCAACGCAAAGGCGAAAAAGGAACGGAACGCGTTATAACGCCGGATATGTTGGAACTGGCGATGCGGCGGGTAATAATGAGTAGTTAGGCCGCTTTTATTTTCCCGCGGTTAGCCATGCAGACCATCGCCTGCTCGGCCATATAGCGTTCTTCGTTGGCCGGAATGATGACCACGCGCGGAATTTTCATAAACGTAAGGTTATTCAATATCGCTTCGCGCACGGGCGTTGCGTTTTCGCCGATACCTCCGGTGAAAACAATCCCGTCGATGCCGCCCATCGAAGCCGCCATGGCTGCAATATATTTGGCAATCCACATCGCAAAGTAATCAAGCGCAAACTTGGCGCGCGGCTCTTTGCTGTCGAGGAGAGCTTTAACGTCGTTGCTGATGCCCGAAAGCCCCTTCAAGCCCGATTCCTTGTAATACAGGTTTTCGACTTGTTCCATGCTCATCTTATATTCGCGCATAAGATAAAAGGTCACGCCCGGGTCGATGGCGCCACAACGAGTCCCCATCGGCAGGCCGTCGATGACCGACATGCCCATCGTGGTATCGATGCTTTTGCCGTTCTTGATGGCGCACAGGCTTGATCCGTTGCCCAAATGCGCGACGACGACGCGTCCTTTGGCCAGATCGGGATATTCTTTTTTCATGACTTGCGCCGCCCACGCATAGGACAGTCCGTGGAAGCCATAGCGGTGCACGCCTTGATCGTAGAACTTTTTGGGAATGGCAAAGCTTCTAAGCTTTTCTTCCTGAGTGGCGTGGAACGCCGTATCGAAGCACGCGATTTGCGGCACGAACGGCAAGGCCATTGCGACGACGCCGACAGCCGAAAGATGATGTGGCTGATGTAAAAGCGCCAAAGGAATGAGTTTTTTTAGTTTGTGAAAAACCTTCGACGTGATGAACATCGGCTCGTAAAATTCGTCTCCTCCGTGCACAAAGCGATGCGCAACGGCATAGACTTTCCATCCGGTATTAAGCGTTTCGACCCATTCGGTAATTTTTTGCACCGAGTGCCGTTGCGTTGCCTCCATGGGAAGATCAACTTTGATTGAATTGCCTGTTTCATCGTGCGTGGCTTTCAGAATGGGAGCCGTACCGATGCCCGTCACGCTTCCGGTTGCAAGGCGAGGTAGATCCGGGGTGCACCCGAAAATCTGAAACTTGACGCTTGACGAACCCGCATTCAGAACGAGGAGAACATCTGTCATTTTATGCGACCTTCCCGCATGGCTTGCGCGACGAGGACGGCCAGAGCGCAGGACAAAAGCCGCGTGCGCAAATTGTCCGCGCGGCTTGTCAGAATAACCGGCACGCGGGCGCCCATAACGATGCCTGCGGCGTCGGCCTTGTTGATAAATGTCAGCTGTTTGGCGAGAATGTTACCCGCTTCGATATCCGGCGTCAGCAAAATGTCAGGGTCGCCGGCGACGGACGACGTAATGCCTTTTTCTTCCGCCGCTTCCTTACTGATGGCGTTGTCGAAAGCCAAGGGGCCGTCGATAATGCATCCTGCAATCTGTTTGCGTTCGGCCATTTTGCACAACGCCGCCGCGTCCAGGGTTGCTTGCATTTTCGCGTTGATGACTTCGACCGCCGCGAGCACCGCTATCTTCGGAAGACGATCTTCGGTGCTTAAGGCGCGCCATACGTTGGCGGCATTGCGGCAGATATCGGCCTTCGTTCCCAGATCGGGCGCGATATTCACGACGGCGTCGGTGATGATCAGCCATTTATGATAGCCCGCCGTATCCATGACATAGGAATGCGACAAGCGACGGCCTGTGCGTAAGCCCGAATTGGGCGAGACGATGGGGAAAAGGAGTTCGTCGGTGTGTAACGAGCCTTTCATGATGGCATCGACCTTGCCTGCCGAGGCCAATTCGGCGGCTTTGTCGGCGGAAGCATGGCTGAATTTTGTATCGACGAGTTCCCATTTGGAAATATCGATCTTGCTTTCGGCGGCGGCGTCCTTGATGCGCTGCGAAGGGCCACAAAGAACCGGCTCAATCAGGTTTTCCTGAACGGCGTTATAGACGGCCTTTAGCGCCATGGCATCGACCGGATGCACGATGGCCGTTCTAACGGGCGGAAGCGCGGCGCAGGCCTTCATGACCCCGTGATAACGATCGTGGGTGCGAACCTGAATTTCCGGGGGTTCATTCGTTGGGAAGGCTGGGGAATTCTCGGTCATGGCGTTCATCTCTGTTGATTAAATAGGAAGGAACGCCTTCACTACCATATATTGGTTAATAGTCTCTGAAGCGAACCCCTTCCGTGGGGGTAGGGCACAGGCTCTAACCAATCAGAATCAAAAGAAAATTCGAGAATTTGGAAAAGACAAAATCCGCGCATAAAAGGGTGTGTCCTTTGGGGGACATGTTTTCCTTTTGCGGAATTTATAGACCCTAGTTCACTCTTTCCTTGATCAGCGTTTCCACGATCGAGGGATCGGCAAGCGTCGAGATGTCGCCCAGTTGATCGGCTTCGCCCGCGACGATCTTGCGCAAGACGCGGCGCATGATCTTACCCGATCTTGTTTTGGGCAAGGCCGGCGTCCACTGGATATAATCCGGCGTGCAGATGGGGCTAATTTCCTTGCGGATGTGCGCCCTCAGCGCATTGTGAAGGTCGTCGTTTCCGTGGAAGCCATGTTTAAGCGTGACGAAAACATAAATCGCTTGCCCCTTGACGTCGCAATGGCATCCGACAACAGCAGCTTCGGCGACGGCATGGTGAGAAACGCAAGCGCTTTCAATTTCCTCGGTGCTCAGGCGGTGTCCTGCAACATTGATGACGTCGTCCACGCGGCCCGAGATCCAGTAATAACCGTCGGCATCGCGGCGGCATCCGTCGCCGGTGAAATAGAGGCCTTTATAGAGGCTGAAATAGGTTTGGATGAAACGTTCGTGATCGCCCCACAATGTACGCATCATGCCGGGCCAGCTTCCGTCAATGCAAAGGATGCCTTCGCATTCCCCTTCCAGAACTTTGCCGTCGGTAGTGACAACGACAGGATTGACGCCGAAGAAAGGCCGCGTCGCGGAGCCGGGTTTAAGAGGCGTTGCACCGATCAGGGGGGCAATCATATGTCCGCCTGTTTCCGTTTGCCACCAGGTGTCAACGATGGGACACCGCGCTTCGCCCACCGTATGGTAATACCACAACCAGGCTTGAGGATTGATCGGCTCGCCGACCGTGGCCAAAAGGCGCAGAGATTTGCGTTCCGTTTGCTTGACCCATTCGTCGCCTTCGCGCATCAATGCGCGGATGGCGGTAGGCGCCGTGTAGAAAATATTGACATCGTGCTTGTCGGCAATTTGCCAAAAACGCGAAGCGTCGGGATAGCTCGGCACGCCTTCGAACATCAGCGTCGTCGCGCCGTTGCACAGAGGGCCATAGACAACGTAAGAATGTCCCGTGACCCAGCCGATATCGGCTGTGCACCAGTAAACATCGCCGTCATGGTAATCAAGCACCCACTTATGCGTGATCGCGGCATAAAGAAGATATCCGCCCGTCGTGTGGACGACGCCCTTGGGTTTTCCCGTCGAGCCGGAGGTGTAGAGAATGAAGAGGGGGTCTTCGGCGTTCATTTCTGTTGGCGGGCATTGCGTCCCGACGTTCTTGAGTTCGTCGTGGAGCCAAAGGTCGCGGCCATTCTGCCAGGCCACGTCGTTGCCGGTATGTTTGACAACAATGACCGTCTTGACGTCGGGGCACGAAGCCAAGGCTTCATCCATGTTCGACTTAAGGGGAACCGAACGTCCCGCTCTTAAGGATTCATCCGCCGTGATGACTACCTTCGCGCCGGAGTCGAGAATACGATCGCGCAGACTGTGCGGCGAGAAACCCGCAAAGACAATCGAGTGAACAGCGCCAATGCGCGCGCAGGCCAACATAGCCACCGCAGCTTCGGGAATCATTTGCAGGTAAATAACGACGCGATCGCCTTTTTTGACGCCATGGCGCTTTAAAACATTGGCGAAAGAGCACACCTTCTTGTGCAATTCTCTATAAGTGATTTTAACAGACGGATCGTTCGGATCGTCCGGCTCCCAGATAATCGCGACCTGATTGGCGCGTGTTGCGAGATGGCGATCGACACAGTTGGCGGAAACGTTCAACGTGCCGTCTTCAAACCACTTGATGTCCACTTTGCCCGTGAAATCGCCGCTTTTCACTTTCGTATACGGCTTAATCCAATCGAGCATCTTTCCCTGTTCGCCCCAGAACGCTGCAGGATCGTTGATCGATTGCGCGTACAAGGCGTCGTATTTTTGTGAATCTATCCAAGCCGACGACGAAAGCGCGGAAAAGACGGGAGTCGTGTCCATAGAAGCACCACTTTTTTATTGATCCAGATTTTTTTATTGTTGATTGGTGAGGTATATCATATCCGCCGCTGTTTATCTTGAAAATTCAATGCCGCAGCGCAGTATGAAAGTTGCAGTGCAGCATTTTTTTCTCAAAATAGAGTAGGCGCGAAATAGTGAAATGACTATCTGTTGGGTTTTTTGAAAAAATGTTCGATCAAAGATTTTGTCGCTAACCCGCGATGACTTATCCTATTTTTTTCTTTTTCGTCCATAACCGCAAACGTAATGTCATAGCCGTTTGGAATAAAAATCGGATCGTATCCATGTCCGCGCGTACCTCTCATTGTATGTGCAATTGTGCCGTCGATGCGACCCTCGACGGTCTCAATTTTGCCGTTGGGCCAGCACAAAGCCAACACACATGTGAAATAGGCGGAGCGATCTTTTGCTTTATCTAACTCTTTACCGACTCGTTGCATGGCATGGGCAAAGTTGTTTTTTGGCTCCGCCCATCTTGCGGAATGTATGCCCGGTTTTCCTCCAAGCGCGGTTACGCACAGGCCGCTGTCGTCGGCGAGCGCAAGGCAGTTACTCGCCAACGCGGCGGCCTTGGCTTTCAAAACGGCGTTTTCGGCGAATGTCGTTCCCGTTTCTTCGGGTTCGGGAAGTTTTAAATCTCCGGCGGAAACGATTTCCTTCACATAAGGGCGAAGCAAATCAGAAAATTCGCGGAGCTTGCCAGCGTTGTGAGTGGCAATGACAATACGGTTGAAGATTAAGCGTTTCATGCGGTGTGTTTAAAACGTTGAGTTGGCATTTAACTTGCCGATATTATTCGATAAAATCTATATATTTCTTCTGTAGATTACCATTAAACAAAAGCACATTTGAGATGTTATCCAATAGAGAATATATCTTTCATGTTTGAAGGGTACTAAATGAACAATAATAGCTCAAATAATCAAAAACGGAACCTCCAGTGGCTCTATCAAAGTTTATTTGCCTCTTCCTTTTTTGTGATCATTTCTCTGTTGATTAGGTATTTTTGGCATTATTTAAGCAATGAGCCGGCTCCAGAATGGCTTGAGCCTGTATCTATTTTGGCTATGGCCTGTGCGGTGTTAGTGGGCGGGGCACTATTGCGAAATAAATATCATCCGACCACTTTAGCACCCCCAGATAAACTATCTATCTATGTGGCACACCTTGAAGGGGATGATGATACGGGAACGGTCAGGGCTTGCATAATTGAAACAATTATACAGGGGCTTGGGTCGGATATTTTATATGTTTTTCCCGAAGGCAAGCCGCTAAAATTACCCAGAGACGCTGCGTTGGATGATATTGAAGCAGAAAAAATAGCAATAGCTGCACGTAAATTGCTTGTTAAACGCAAAGGAAATCTTTTCGTTTGGGGGCGCGTCCTAACGATTGGACAGAACACGACGATTAAATTACACGTTGTAGATGCAAACGGTGTGTTAACTGGAAATTTGGGAGCTCCTTTTACTGTTAGTTCAAGAAATCTGTTGGGTGCCGAGTTTGTTCCGGAAATAAAAAAATGTCTTGTTGCACTTGTGATGGCGTTGGCGGCGCCGATATACAAAGAAAAACAAGTCGATTTTCGTAATAGGATGGAAGCTGTTGTTCTAGCCCTTAAACCCTTGCGAAAAAACTTGGAATCTATTTTTATAGACGAGGAACGAGGGCAGGTTTTATTTGTCTACGCCATGCTCCAATATACACTTGGCGAAAACAATCCTGATTCAACAAGACTAGAAGAAGCAGAAAAGGCTCTTCGCGATACGCTGAAAGAATGGACGCGTGATCGCGTACCTCTTTTATGGGCAATGACGCAGAATTATCTCGGTATTGTGCTGTTTAAGCTTGGAGAGCGTGGGAGAAAGGCAGGCAACTTTTTAAAGGCATTATACGCATATCATCAAGCATTGGAAGTTTGGACGTTTTTGAGTGATCCGATCAATAATGCATGGGTTTGGAACAACATTGGCAATACACATTCAGCTCTTGGCGATCGAACAAATAATCTTGATTGCTTAGAAAAAGCGGGAAACGCTTATCGCGAAGCCTTAAAAGGACGCAGTCGGAAGCTTGTGCCGTTTGACTGGGCGGCGACGCATAGCAGTCTTGGTGGTGTGCTATGTAAACTTGGTGAACGTGAGGTAGGGATTGATAAACTAAGAGATGCAGTAGATGCAAACCGCATGGCGCTGCGAGAAATAACCCGTAAACGTTTACCGCTTGAGTGGGCTCGAATTCAGAATAATCTTGGCCATACATTATGGCATCTCGGTTCGAGGGTATCTTCCGCCAGAATTATTAAGGAGGCTGTGACTGCGTTTCATAATGCATTGAAGGTGCGCACACAAAATCAAGTTCCTCTTGATTGGGCGGTAACACAGAGTAATCTTGGGAATGCGCTTGTTTCGCTGGCTTGTTTTAATAAGGGTACGAGGATAATTGATCGGGCGGAGAAAGCTTGTCGAGAAGCACTTAAAGTTTTCACGCAAGTGAGCGAACCTTTTTTATGGGCGACGGCTCAAAGTAATCTTGGTAACGCTCTTAGCCTGCTTGGCGAACGCAAAAAGGACGTAAGCAAATTATATGATGCGAGGAATGCGTATCACGAGGCGCTGAAAGTGCGCACACAGCGGAACTACCCTGTCCAATGGGCAACAACGCAAAATGGTTTAGGCATAGCTTTATTTTTTCTTGGTAATCTTAAAGGGGATCTGAATAAAGCTAGAGAAGCAGATAATGCTTTTCGTAATGCGCTAAAAGAACGTCCTTTTAATTTGATGCCAATTCCTTGGGCAAGAACTCAATATCATCTCGGCAAAACCCAATTATTGCTAGGAGTGCTCGAAAGTTCTCAGAAAAAGATTAAAGATGCGGTTGAAATATTTCGTTTGGTCCTAACTTCTTTGACACAGGAACAAATACCTGCTGAATGGAATTATATACAAAAAGATCTCAATACGGCACTATCAATGCTTCGCGATAGTAAATTTGAAACGAACAAAAATTAAATCATTTAATTACGCCAATCCCTTTTTCCCCATGTCGAGGAATTTTTTGCGGCGCTCGGAAACGAGCGCTTTTTTGTCGAGGCCGGAAAGCTCCATAAGCGCTTTTTCAATCGCGTCGCCGACGCTTTCGATCGTCTGTTTGGCATTGCGATGCGCGCCGCCGATGGGTTCGGGAATAATGCTGTCGATAATGCCGAGTTCCAGCAAATCCTGCGCGGTGAGATGCAGGGCGGCAGCCGCTTCGGCCGTGTTCGTCGAGCTGCGCCACAAAATCGACGCGCAGCCCTCCGGAGAAATGACGGAATAAATCGAGTGTTCAAGCATAAGGACGGTATTGGCGGACGCAAGGGCAATGGCGCCGCCTGAGCCGCCTTCGCCGATGATACACGACACAAGCGGAACTCCGACTCCAAGACACGTCTCAATTGATCGCGCAATCGCTTCGGCTTGGCCTCGTGCTTCGGCATCAATGCCCGGAAAGGCTCCGGACGTGTCGACCAGCGTGAGGATCGGCAAACCGAAATGGTCGGCTAACTTCATCAGGCGCTGAGCCTTGCGGTAGCCTTCGGGCTTCGCCATGCCGAAATTATGCTTGATGCGGCTTTCGGTATCGAAGCCGCGTTCCTGTCCGATCACGACGCAGGATTGGCCGCGAAAACGTCCCAAGCCTCCGACAATCGCCAGATCCTCGCCGAAGGCGCGGTCGCCGGCCAAAGGCGTGAAGTCTTCGATCAGGTCGCGGATGTAATCGAGGCAACGCGGGCGGTTGACATGACGCGCAACCTGCACTTTTTGGGCGGGCGTCAGTTTGCCGTAAATAACGTGCAATTGCTTGTCGACCTTATCCTGAAGCTTGCCGATTTCGACGCCGATGTTCACATGGCCGCCGTCGGACAAGTGCCGCAGCTCTTCGATCTTGGCTTCAAGCTCGGTAACGGATTTTTCAAAGTCTAAAACTTGCATCGGTTTCTATGCCGGTTAATTCAGGCGTTCTGCCTACCACGAAGGGGGGCAGGGAGGCAAATCGGGACGAAAAAGTCCCTTATTGATGAAGGACAAGGTACCCCGTGCCAATCGTTGTGAAGCAATTTTTCATCGTTCGCCATGAAAAATCTACAGGCTTCAACGTATGTTCGACGTCGCGTCTTGGAAAGCCGATTTCTGCGAAGTCTTCTCTTGTGTCGGTGAGCTGAACGACACCCCAATAGATCTCCGCCGATGAACAGCCCGGCCTTGCGCCAAAGAGTTTGACGATGACATCCGAGCCTTCTTCCATGTGACTGTTGATCTTGGTAAGGAAGGTGTTGGGTTTGGGCGTCTCGACGCTAATAACCGTGATGGCTTCGCCACATTCCTTGAAAAGCGGGTTAAGACTTTTTGCCAGATCCATGACGGAAATAGTTTTGTCATAAACGGGTCTTTGAACTTTCGGCTTTAAAAGCGATCCGGCTTTTCTATATTCAAGAACCGAATCGACACAGCCGTTGACCGGGCCGACGATTATTTTAGGCCGAGGATATTGGCGGCGTACTCCCATAATAATTATTCCTTCAAAATATTGACGGTGTTGTTAGCCTAAGGCGGCTATTTTTGAAACGACGACGATTCCGGTTCTTGAATCGTGTCTTACGGCCTTTTTAAAATTATATTGAGGAATGTCGTAGTGATCCTCTTGCGTCCCGCAGGAGGCGGAGAGAACGCCCGTCGCGCCGCTGTCGAGGGAATAGGTTTTAACAAGGCCGGTATAGAGAATTCCGTCCATAGAGTATCGGGCGATAATGTCGTTTGTTCTCAAAGATTCCTTAGCCTCTAAAGATTCCATAATCACGTTTGTCATTGATTTTTGTGCCGTGCGCGTATTATCGGCCGGTTCCATGAGAGCCTTGGCTCTGAACGGCAGCTCTTTTAATATGCAAACGACGTTAAAGCTTTCTTCAAAGCTTTTAATCGTCGACGCGTTGGCAAGTTGAAATAACGCTTCGACGGGGATATTGGGATTCTTTGAATTAAGATTGAGCTGTACCCCGTTCTTTTCGGCGAGAGTCGCAACGCTGGCCGCCAGGCTGAAATAAGAATCCTGAAGCATGATGCCGCCGTTAAAGCCGGTAAGCGCCTCGCATAATTTGCGATAGTCGGGCTGCTTGTAAGGCTGTGAAAGAATAGTCTCGCTCATGATAATGCCTGTTAACTATAGGTATAATGGTTCCTCGTTATGGCGCGCATCTTACACCAGGCGGGCAGGGGCTGACCACTCTTCAATTATTTTCAAAAAAATGCCGTTTTACCTTCAGGTTAGGCCATGTTAATTGACTGGTTAACATGACGGAACGCGTAAAAATATCTCTTCCCGAAGGTGCCGACAAAGTGCTTCTGCACAGTTGCTGCGCGCCGTGTTCGGGCGAGGTGATCGAAGCGCTTCACGCCTCGGGCATCAATTTCACCGTTTTTTTCTACAATCCCAACATTTATCCGCGCGAGGAATACGAAAAACGTAAAAGTGAAAACGCACGTTTTGCCGAAAAAATGGGGATTCCTTTTATCGACGCTGACTACGATCCCGACACATGGCTGGCGCGCGTCAAAGGTCTGGAAAATGAGCCGGAGCGCGGTAAACGCTGCACTGAATGCTTTAGTTTAAGGCTTGAACGCTCGGCACTCTTCGCGCATGAGAACGGATTCCCCCTTTTAACATCGTGCTTCGGTATCTCCCGATGGAAGGATATGAATCAAGTCAACGCCTGCGGGGCTCGCGCAACCGCACGTTATAATGGCGTCAAATATTGGGATTATGATTGGCGTAAAGGCGGAGGTTCCGTCCGCATGATGGAAATAACAAAACGCGAAGGGTTTTATCGGCAAAAATATTGTGGGTGTAAATTTTCTTTACGCTGCGGTGCAAGAACAAACCCCGAAAATTGACCATACATACGTAATTTTTCTATATACATCTTGAGGTTGATTTTGTTTTCTTGGATTTATGGTTACCGGGAATTTGTGGCTTAACTGTTTATAAACCATTGATTTTACATATACTTTCACCATATTCGTGTATACTGCGATCTAATACATGGATATGTGCTTGAGGATATTAGCAAAAGCTTTACGTTTGGAATTTATATAAAATACAATTTTAACGGGAGGCTGATCATGTTTAGCGGCGTAATGAGATTTGCCAACGCGCGCATCCTGGTGGTCGATGATAGCGAGTTCGATCGTCGCCTTATCTCGACGGCTTTGAAGAAAGCTGGATTCACCAACATGATGATGGCGGACGACGGCAGCGATGCCGTGCAGAAGACCTTTAACTATCGTCCCGATCTTGTCCTTCTCGATTTACATATGCCCAATCTTGATGGATTCGGTTATTGCGAGTCGGTTAGAGCGTTTTCCTATCATACGAGATAGCCTGAGTTGTTGAGATAAGCGGCGCATTCTGAGGGTGATATAGACCTGATGATGCGAGCGATGGCTTTGT
>Ga0265297_10003132_pt1 | contig 30899 bp, 43 predicted proteins | sample Munlanlwell13791_FD_192502 | JGI IMG/M metagenome (GOLD analysis project Ga0265297, IMG submission 192502) | Leachate microbial communities from a municipal landfill in Southern Ontario, Canada - Leachate well 137-91 | ecosystem: Engineered > Solid waste > Landfill > Unclassified | place...
GGAAATGGTAAGGACGAAGCGCTTGTTTTTAAAGCGGCAAGACCAATAAAAAAGGGTGAGGAGCTCACTGTTTCTTACTCAACCTACGACGGCAAATACAAATAAAATGAACGGAAACGGGAACAACCACGCGCCAATAACGCCAAAAAAATTTTTATTCGTAAGTTGGGAAAGTTTGTCTGGAGATTTGGCTTATCAAATCAAAAAAGACGGCCACGAAGTCAAGGTTTATGTTAAAGCAGAATGGGACAAAGATGTTTACGACGGCTTTTTGGAAAAGATTTCTGATTACAAACAATTTATAGACTGGGCCGATGTTGTGGTGTTTGACGATGTGGGATTTGGGCAAGAAGCGGACGAGCTCAGACAAAAAGGCAAACTGGTTGTCGGGGGTTCCGCATACACCGACAGGCTAGAGGAAGACAGGGAGTTCGGCCAATCCGAAATGAAAAGAATGGGAATGCTTACCCTGGCCCATTGGGATTTTTCAAATTATGACGAAGCTCTTAAATTTATTGAACAAAATCCCGGCAGATATGTTTTTAAACCATCCGGATTTTTAGGGTCAGACTCAAAGGGCATTTTATTTTTGGGCAAAGACGAAGACGGCAAAGACATCCACGAAATTCTAAGGTCAAACAAGGCAGTTCTTGAAAAAAGAGTTAAACAATTTCAACTGCAAAAATTTGCCCAAGGAGTTGAAGTAGCTGTAGGAGCGTTTTTTAACGGCAAAGACTTTATTTATCCTGTTAACGTAAACTTTGAACACAAAAAATTATTTCCTGGCGATATCGGCCCATTTACCGGCGAAATGGGAACTTTAATGTACTGGTCAGGCCCCAACACAATTTTCAGAACAACTCTTGAAAAGATGGGCCAAGAGATACAAAAATCGGGCTATGTGGGCTATGTGGACATAAACTGCATCGCCAACGCTAGGGGAATTTATCCTTTGGAATTCACTTGCAGGTTTGGGTATCCGCATATTTCAATTGCAATGGAGGGCATAACCGCCAATATGGGAGAATTTTTGTATATGCTGGCAAAGGGTGAAACCTTTGAGCTAAAAACCAAAAAGGGCTTTCAAATAGGAGTTTGCTGCGTGGTGCCGCCATTCCCCTACTTTGACAAGGCCGAGATGGAAATTTATAAAGACCTTTCCATTATTTTTAAAAAGCCGAACTTGGATGGCGTACATTTGGGAGATGTTAAAATGACAGACGGCAACTGGCAAATTGCAGGAGAATCCGGATATGTTTTGGTGGTAACTGCCTCGGGCACAACAGTTGAGGACGCCAGAAAACAAGTTTACGGCAGAATTGAGAATATTCTATTGCAAAATATGTTCTACCGCACAGACATAGGCTTGGGCTGGTACGAAGATTCCGACAAATTGCAAACTTGGGGCTACTTGTATTAAAAAATCCGCCCGAGCCGCGACTCTCGGGCGGATTAATCCGCCGACGCCCGACGTCGGCGGTTTTTTATTACTTAAAACTAGCTCTGTTGCCAACCTCCAGCCTATAAGCTGCCACAAGACCTGCCTTAATCTCCAAAACATAATACGCCCTCTTTGTCGGGGTGATGCTTTGACATTCTTCTTCGCCGCAAGGCTGGACATTCTCTTTCATAAAAACAATATTTCCGTCTTTGTCCATCCAAATCATATCCAATGGAATTTGCATATTCTTCATCCACATCGGATAAATTCCATCCCTGTCAAAAATAAAAAGCATTCCTTTGCCTTCATTAAGACTCTCTCTGAACATCAGGCCCTCCTCGCGTTCTGCCGCGGTTTTTGCAAGCTCCACAGAAAAGCATCTCTCATAGTCCTGATAAAAACACACTTGAGAAACTTCTTTCTTTGAGGAAAGCAACGGCGGCAAGACCTGCGCAATCACATAAACTGCCGCTATGGCTCCCGCCCACCACATAATTTTAAAAAATAAATTCATTTGAGTTTAGCTTGATATTTGGGCGACAACAACTCTGATAGGGCATTTGACGCCACCCATTTTGCAGCTTTTGAATTTTTCTTTTGGCCAATCTGACGGATTTCCTGGGCCAACTTCACAGCCTCTTTATTAAGTTTTTTGTTTCGCTTGCCTATCTGTCTCAGCGCCCAATTAACCGATTTTTTAACAAAATTTCTTTCGTCTGTCGCATACTTTTTAATCAAAGGAAAAAATTTAAGAAAGTCGGCGTCTTTCATTTCTTTATCTTTCACCGCCAAAGCCGCCATCAAAGAAAACGCTGTTCTTCTGATAAACTCCTCCTCTGATTTTGCCCATTCAATAATTTTCTTGCGGCATATTTTTGACTGCCAAAAAAGATTCATACAGCATTGGTCAACAATATCCCAAGAGTCAAATAGCCTTATCCAGCTTTCAATTTCTCTTTCTGTAAGCTTGTCCTGTTCTGCTATTATAGTGGCCAATATTTTTGCCTCGTGTATGCCCGATTTAAAAAGCGAGATGGCAAGCCCGTGGTCTTTTTTTATCTCTTTTGCCATTTGCCTTATCACGGGCAATGGAATTCCGTAAGCCTGGGCCTTTGGCCTTATGCCGAATCGGGCCATGCCCGCAATATTTTTTGGGTTTTTAAGAGATTTTATTTTATCAACGATGTCTTTGGATTTCATTGGCGACAATAGTTGGAACAGTGGGAAAATAGGCTTTTACTGATTTAACCTTAAGTGCGTAATAGTAAAACAAAAAAGACAGGATAACAATAATTATCGTGGCGGTAATGGTGATAAAAATATCAGTAACTGATTCTGTATCGGTTTTATTTTTTTTCGGAGCCTTCATATTTTCATTTTACCACTACAACAAAAATCCGCCAATAGGCGGATTTTGTTATCTTGTTTTAATAGTAGTCCTTAACCTTTTTGAGTTCTTTGTGTTTTCGCAGCTTTTCCAATGCTTTTGCCTGAATTTGTCTGATTCTTTCCCTGGTAACGCCAAACTCCTCGCCCGTTTCTTCAAGCGTATGCATCACCCCGTCTTCCAGGCCGAATCTCATTCCTAAAATTTTCAATTCTCTTGGAGTAAGTTCTCCTGAAATTTCTTTAAGCCTATCTTTCAACAAATTTCTTGAAGCTTCTGTGTTCGGGGCTATTGTTTTGTCGTCTCTTATAAATTCAGCCAACACTGAGTCTTGCTTATCCTTGTCTTCTCCCACCGGGGTTTCCAAAGAAACGGCTTTTTGGGCAATTTTTCTGATGTGATGCACTTTTTCCACTTCCAAGCCCATTTCAGCGGCAATTTCTTCCGCAAGGGGTTCTCTGCCAAGCTCTTGCAGCAAAGACTTTCTTACCTTCGTATATTTTGAAATTGTTTCTATCATATGCACGGGAATGCGGATCGTCCTTGCCTGGTCGGCCAATGCCCTGGTAATTGATTGCCTAATCCACCAGGTTGCATAAGTTGAAAACTTGTACCCCTTTCTCCAATCAAATTTTTTAACAGCCTTAAAAAGGCCGAGGTTTCCTTCCTGAATTAAATCCAATAAGGTCAAATTTGGACTGCGGCCCACATATTTTTTGGCAATAGAAACCACAAGTCTCAGGTTTGCCAAAGCAAGCCTGTTTTTTGCCTCCTCGTCACCTGCTTCTATCCTTTTTGCTAATTCCTTTTCCTCTCTGGCTGACAAAAAGCTGGATTTGCCTATCTCTTTAAGATACATCTGGATTGGGTCGATCTTGCCGATCAGGGCCTTTTTCTGCTTTTTTTCTTTTTGCTTTTTGGTTTCCAAAAAGTCCTGCATCTCTTTAATTTCTATGCCCTTTTCCCTGAAGTCGTCATACATCTTTTCAAAGCCTTCTATATCCCTTTCAATATTTGGAAAAACATATAAAATCTCCGCGGTTGTCACGAAACCACGCTCCTCGCCTTTCTTCTGCAATTTTGCAATTCCCTCTGCGTCAAAAACGGGCTTTTTTTGCCTTTTTACGGCCGCCTTTTTTGGAGCTTTTGTTGCTTTTTTTGCCTTTTTGGCGACTGGTTTTTTAGATTTTTTTGTTGCCATAATGCAGTTCTTTGGCTTTAATATTAAATTCCTTTTTTAATTCTTCAATTTTATCCGAATCTTCCTCTGCCGCGATTTGCAATGATAAATTTTCCAAAATATTTCTTAATTTTATATCTTTTAGCTGAGCTAAGCAAAGTTCTGCTTCTTGGGGCCCCTCATTTTCAAGCTCAACCTCGGCTCTTAAAGCCAACGTGTCAAAAAATTCTTTGTGCTCTGTATCCTTGGAAATATCGGCAAAAACCGCCCTCAAATCTTCTTCCGTCTTTGATTCATCATCTCTGGCAAATATGGGAGCGGAAACCTCTTTTGCTTTCTTTAAAAAGCCGCTTATGCTGTCAGAAAATAATCCCATATCGCCTTCCTTCACTAAATTCAGGCTGTATGGGCTTTTTAATATCAATGAGACTATCCTCTCCTCCAGCATTTTTGCCCTTCCCTCGGGCGTGCGGGCCCTTATCACTTTTGTTTCAATGGTGGCTTTTGCTACTACCTGCGCAGTGTTTTCAATTTTTATTTTTGCCAACTCGGCCATTATGGCGTCATCTTTAACTCCCAATTTGGGAGCCAGTTTGCCTATCCACAAAGATTGCTCTATTCTGTTGGGCAGTCTTTTTATGGCAGGTAAAATTATATTTTCTATAGCCAGCCTGCCTTGCTGTGTATTTTTATCAAAATGTGAAAAGGCCGTATCAAAATAATAATCCATTATGCCTCTTGCGTTTTTCACTGCCTCCTGCCAATTTTGAGGATTTTCCAGGATGATTTCAGCGGGGTCTTTGGCATTATCATAAGCATTTACCACTTTCAGATTAAACCCCTGCGCCTCTGCCAAGGCGATGCTTCTTTTTGTGGCATTGTCGCCGGCAGCATCCATATCAAAACTCAAAAGCAAATTATCAGTATGTCTTTTTAAAATCGGCAAGTGTTTTTCTGTTAAAGCCGTGCCAGATACCGCAATCGTGTTATCAAACCCTGCCTGATGGCACATTATAGCGTCCATATAGCCTTCTGTCAAAACTGCCTGGTTGTTTTTTCTTACAGAAATCTTGGCAAAATTAAGCCCATAAAGAACCGAGCTTTTATCATAAAGCAGCGTTTGGGGCGTGTTTATATACTTGGCAATCTCTTTATTGTCTGCATCCTTAAAAACCCTGGCGCCAAAGCCTATCGGCCTTGAATTTGCGTCAAAAATCGTGAAAATAATCCTGCCGCGGAACCTGTCGTATGGCTGCCCCCCCTTGTCAGATTGCACTGCCAAGCCGGCTTTTATAATTTCCTGCCTTGTAAATCCTTTGCCCACCAAATAATCCGACAGCCCTTGCCAAGTGTCAGGAGCATAGCCAAGCCTCCACTTTTTTATTGTTTCCGGCTTCAATCCCCTGCCCAGCAAATATTCTTTTGCTTTTTGCCCCCAGCCCGGTCCTGAAAGCTGCTTTTCAAAAAATGCAGCAGCAAACTCGCAAATATCATAAAGCTTCTGCCTTTCTGTGTTTTCCTGAGGGTTTTTTTGATAGTGTTTTAATTCCACGCCTGCCTTTGCTGCCAAAATTCGCAATGCGTCAGGGAATTCAACCCCTTCTATTTTTTTGATAAATTCAAAAATATCTCCGCCTGCTCCGCATCCAAAACAGTGCCACATTTGCCTTGCTGGAGAAACGAAAAAAGACGGCCCCTTTTCTGAGTGAAAAGGGCAGACACCTCTGTGATTTATTCCGGTTTTTGTGAGTTTCACATATGAACCCACAACATCCAGAACATTCAGCCTGTTTTTTATTTCCTCTATTTGCGGATCCACGGTTAAAAACTTAGTGGCTTTATCTTGCCACAAAATGCCCAAAAAAGCAACCTTACTTTAAAAGTAAGTTGGCAAAAAGCCCACCTACTTTAAAAGCCTTTTTAGTAAAATCGGCAACCAGTGTTTTTTGTTGTACTCTTCCAGCTGCCCCTTCTTTTTAAGGGAAATTATAAAGCCTTCAATTTTGTTAAGCCTTTTTTGCTCCGTTTCTTCAAGCAGCAAAAGCCCGTCTGTTATGGCGTCATGCCAGATTCTGTCTCTGGTTTCGCGCAAAAACTCCTCGCCCCTGGCATACGCAGGATACCATCTTTGCTCATTATCCTGCACAAAGCTTTTGTATGTATGCTGGGCCCAGTTTATGGCTTCTTTTATATTTCTTTTGTATAAAATGCAAAAACAGGCAATAATCTTTGAATAAATATATTCTCTTGCCGAAACCCTGTTGCCCGACCTTATGCCATTCTCACAAAGTTCGGAAAACTTAATTAAACTATACTCTCCTCCGCTTTCATCGGCCAGCCAGTCTCTGCCGGTAAAGTCGCCGATGCGCGCCCCATAAGCTCCATGATACGACGATGCTTTTGGGTCGGGCAAATAATACAAGCTGTACGAATTTTCTATAAGGCGGCAGGCAAACTCCTGCTCCTCTCCAATCTTGTTGGGCCAAGTTGCAAAATCAGGAAACCCTCCCACATCCAAATATTTGCTTCTGTCTATTATAAAATGGCCCCAGGTTTGGTAAACTTCTATGGGCTTGAAAATCTTTAAAGTTCTGTTCAAAAACCTGTTTTTTGAGGTTATATATTCTTCTGGAACAGAATTAAAAGACGCGCTGGAGTTTCCCCTTTTTATAAACGTTTTTGTGAGGTCGGCAATCGGTAAAATTGCTTTTGGAAAAGACGACCTGTCATAAACAGGCAGCACAAGCACAGAAAAATTCCTGTCGGACTTTTCCAATTTTTTCATCACGAGCATTGCCGTGAATGTTAAATATGGCGCCGAGACGCAGTCGTCGTCCAAAAAGAATAAATATTTTGAGCCAGCAAGCTTTGCCCCGATATTTCTGGAAGTTGAGCTGCCTTTTTGGCTTTCGTTTTTGAGGTATTTTATTTTTACCCCCTTTTTTGAAGATGCCTGAATTTCCAAATCGTCAACAACCTCTTTTGTGTAATCCGTTGAAGCATCGTCCACGACGACTATTTCTGCCACGGGCAGCTTCTGGCGCAAAATAGAAATAATGCACAAATACAAAGGGTTGTATTTGTAATTCTCCGAGTCTTTGGCAAAAGGACACCTGTTATAGGTGGGAATAATAACGCTTATGTCTGCTTTTTTCTTTTTGCCGTTGATTTTGAATTGTGAAAAGTAGTCCGGTTGATAAAAATCTTTGCTAAATTCTTCTTGTAGCTCTTTTGTATCCATTTAGTTGGCATTAATTTTAAACGGGCAAGTCCGCAACATCGCCAGACAGCAAATGCAAGTGCAAATGATCTACAATCTGCCCGCCATCGCGGCCCACATTAAAAACCAGTTTATAGCCTCCCAGCCCCTCTTTTTCTGCAATTTCTTTGGCGACAAAAATCATTTCTGACACAATGTCTTTATCTTCTGCCTGCAAAGTTTTAACCGACTCAATATGCTTTTTGGGCACAACTAAAATGTGGGTTTTGGCCTTTGGGTTTATATCCAAAAAGGCGAAGACCTTGTCACTTTCAAAAACTTTTGTGGAAGGGATTTCGCCTTTGGAGATTTTGCAAAAAATGCAATCTGTCATTTAATTTTATAAACCAAATTTATTGTAATCTGCACCTTTTGCTCACCGGATTCTATTTGGGCCGTGTCTATGGCAGCTCCTCCGCCAGAAGCTTCATTCATCACCTTTGCCGAAGAGTATGCAACGGGAGCATAATAGTAATCTTCGTAAACATTGATTATGTCACCAAGCTTTATGCCTGCCTGGTCCGCAATTATCTGGGCTTTGGCCTTGGCTGCTGCAATTGCCTTTTCTCTGGCCTGGGTTTTGGCCTTTTCTTCGTCTTCTATTGAAAATCTCAAATCACTCACAATATTTGCGCCGTTTTCAGTGGCAACGCCAAGAATGTCCCCAATTTTTGCAAAGTCCCTTATTTTAAGGTCTATGTTTTGCGTTATTCTATATCCTTCCAAAACCTGCCCTTCGTCCTGGGTCCAGTTATACTGGGGCGAAACAGAATATTGCGTCGTCTGAATATCCTTTGCGTCCACGCCTAAACCCTTTACTCCGTCAATAATTTTATTCATTGTTTCGGTGTTTTTCTGAGTTATGGTTTTGACGTCCTTGCCGTCAGTCTGGATGCCAAGGGTTAATGCTGCAATATCAGGAGCCGCATAAACCTCGCCTGTGGCGGAGATAGTAATATTATTTGTGTCTTCAATATATCCTGCCTTGTATGTGTAAAACACTATCCAGGCAAAATATGCAATGCCGATTACAATAATCAAAACAAGCAAGATATACAGCCTGTTTGACAAGTCAAATTTTTTGGGTTTTATTTCAGGGGCCATATTTTTAAAGTTTAATTATATAAATATATTATACAATGATTCTGATAATCAGCAATATCGCCGCTAAAATAGCTAACGGCAAGGAGATAATAAAAACTACAATGCCAAATCCAAAAAATATCATTGCAAAAATGGCATAAAGTATAATCAGCACAGAGCCGACTATTTCCCATCTGAAAGCGACAAAAACTCCTATCAGCAAGACCAGCCATGGTAAAGCATTGGGCAAATTATTGAATCCCCCGCTGTTTTCAAATCCTGACATCAAAGAAAAAATCAGCCAAAACAAAGCTATGATGAGTAATAAAATTTTGACTAGAACGCTTATTACTTTTTTGTTCATGTTTTTGAACTTACTAATTTATTTTACTTTAGCCTGAAAGAGGCTTTTACTGTTACCATAACTTCTTTTTCGATGGTTGAGGTGTCGTAGTTGCCGTAATCAGAAATATCAATGGAATTTGGCGCCAAGACCTGCACCACTCCGATTGAGGCGTCTTGCACACTGCCCACTCGCCTGCCCGTGCCCTCGGCAATTTTCTCGGCTCTGGATTTTGCATCTTTTATTGCATCCGATAATAAGGAAATCCTTAGGTCCGGCAATCCAGAATAATAATATTCCAATGACTGAACTGTGGCCACTGCCCCCTGCGATGCTAAATCAGGAATTTTTTTTGAAACTTCGGTTATTTTGTTAACATCGCCAGATTGCACGGTTATTATCTGCGAAAGCTGATAACTGGGCTCGGCACCATCATCTTTGTAATAATTCTGGTACATTGAAACCGGGCTCTCTGTTATTGCCCCAGCATCCACACCTGCATTTTGCAACATAGTCTTGGTTAGCGACAAATCGCTTGCTATTTGGCCATACCCATAAGACAGGCTGTTAATTGTTGCCACCCTTGATAATGAAATCACCAGCTTTGCCTGGTCGGAAGTAACATTTGTTTTTGCCGAACCTGTCACCGACAATACGTCTTTGGTATTTGCCAGCTGGCCGTAGTAGTAAAACGAGCCAAACACAGCAGCCGCCAAAATTAAGGCGATACCTGTTATAAAACTTGCGGAATAATTTTGGTCTAAAAATTTAAATTTCATAATTTTTTGTTTCTTTACATTATTTTACCACAAAACAAAAGTCCCCAGCAACAATGCAAGACGCAATATTGATGGGGACAATGAAATGAGGATGAAACCTTGGCAAAAAGCCTTACGCTGCGGCTTTGAAATGCGCCGCAATGTCTACCTTTTGCAAAAGCCCGCCTCTGAAATAGTCAACCAGGGAATACACAGTGACAGCAGCCGCCACACCGATAAGGCATAGCTGTGCTATGCGAGAAGCCTCGCTGTCGGGCAGCGAAAGGTGCAGCACGACTACCGCAATCTGGGCAGTTGCCTGCGAGACGGCCTTGACTTTGCCCGACCACCTTGCAGCCATTATAAACTGCTTTTGGGCCAAATACACCCTGATGTAGGCCACTATCTGGTCGCGGAACAGAAAGATAGCAGCCACATAAGCTGGCATCCAGCCTGCGGCCACAAACCCCATCCACACCAGTCCGTGGTACACAGAGTCGCACAAAGGGTCAAATATCTTGCCCAGGTCTGTCACCTGCCCGGTAGCGCGAGCCAGGCTGCCATCAAGGGCATCGGTGAGCTCGGCCAGAATCATCACGGCCAGGCACAAAGCCAGGCTTAGCGGGGTTCCTAGGCACAAAAGGCCCAGAGCCAGTGGAGCAAACACAACCATGCGCGAAGCGGTCAGCCAGTTTGGATTTATCCTTCTCATCACCATAGACCTCCCTGAAGGGAACGAGGAATTTGGAAAGGTGCTTATGGCAAACAATATCACAACCACACCCCGTTTGCAAACAAAAAACACCGGGCTGTGCCGGTGTTTTTTCATAAAAAATTGTTATTCTGCTTGGTTTTCTACTGGCGCCTGATTAGTTGCAGGAGCCTGATTTTGGGTTTGGTTTGGAGTCTGTTTTTGCCTGGTGCCGGTGTTTCTATCAACAGAGCCATCAATGCCCTGAAAGTCACCTCCTCCGGGAAATCCGCTAGGTCTGCTTGATTTGCCAAACAAATATCCCGAGCCGAATCCGGCAGCAAACACAATGATAATTACTACGGATGATATAATAATTTTTTTGGCTTTATTATCCATTTATTTTTTTAATTTAATGTTTTACCTTTCTAAAATACTATACGCAAAAAGCACCCAAAATGAGTGCTTTCAAAAAATATACGTTAAGACTTTTGCGGCAAGCTAAGCCGCTTTTTTCTTTAACGCTGGGGCGTTTTCCAACTCTATGACTCTGTCTTTCAGGTCGTCAAATTCCGGCTGGCAGACAACATCCAGCAATTCCCTGCGGATGCCCTTGAGTTCATAATGAATTTCGGTAAATTGTTTATCAACTTGGGCAAACCGCTTATTCATATTGCGGTTTGTCTCGTCAAATCCCTTTTGCACCATCTGCGCCAGGTCTTCGATTGTTATGGCTTCTTTTTTCATCAAATTTATTTTACCTTTTTGGCTTGGCCGTCGTCAATCTTCTTATTTGAAGCACTTCGGTCTGTCTAAAAATTTCTCTGGCGGGGGCCAGCCTCATAAATTTCCTTTACTTCTTCTGCCGTTAAAGCCTTATCCATGATTTCTGCACCCATAACTGCAATTGACGGCTTGCTAGTAAGGGCATCATTTTTTGTCATTCTCCATTCGTTTTCTTGAATATTTTCCCCATTATATTTCCATGTATATACAAGTTCGTATCTATCCATCCCCGCAATCATAATATCTTTTGAAACCATATTGTAAAAAATCTTGTACTGCAGTTTAATATTGGACTTAATGTCAGTGACGGTGAATTGTAAATTATTCTGAATAGCACCTTGACTAACACCACCAACCGCCCGCGCTAAAACAGTCCGTGCATCCGTAAGTGTATTTAAATCTTGAAAAGTAGTTATTTGGCCTAATATTGGATAGTTCAAAGAAATTCTTTCTAAGGATCCCTTAATGTTAATTATTATATTGATTTCGTTATCAGACTTAGATGTTTCAATAAGTAAAGACGGCTTACTCAAACGTCTTCCGAAATTATCCGACAAAGAATCAATAAAAATCACTGCTACCGCAGTGACAATTGCCCCTATAGTAACTACCCAAATTTTATCCCACGCAGAAAGTATATTGGCTCCAAGCCATTCACTAAGATATGTTCCAGCCCCGACTATTATTATCGTTATTATGACCTTGAAAACAAATAACTTCATTTTGAATTTTACTTCTTCATTACTAAGATATAAAGGCGGAACACTCGGGTTAAGTACTAATTATTTGAAGGTGTTTCAAGGATTTTCGGAAGCTCTCTTACTGAGGCACGGGGGTCGGGGACGCTTTTCCAAAATACTAAAGACACCGCAACGCAGTCTAACATTGAGATTTATTACTTTCAGACGGAGAACAAAATACAGCATAAGGGGAAACTACATCTGCTTCGAAAGCAATAGATACAGGATGGCTAGCTCTACCAAATTGAGGATTATAGATAGCACATGCCTTATCGGTTCGATAAGACAGGTATTCGCGCAAATTTTTTCCTTTATTCGGCCCGATTGCTACTTCATATTTTGAAATGTCTATTTGGTAGTTTACCTTCCGAAAATTTTTACAAATGATTGCAAACGCAGAGGCGGTAATTAAGGAGCCTTTGGGCATTGGCTGCCAAGTCTTTTGGTCGGCAGAATAATACTTAGCATACTGTGTTTTCTTATGAAACTTTGATGGTGTTACCGATAATATAAGTTTTACACCACTTCCTTGTTCTTCTGCTGAACGAACAAATGGAGATACTTGATTTAGTGGATGGCAAATAACGCCACCGTATCCCCAAAACAAAATACCACATGCTTTTTCTTCCCGCGTTTTCCGTTGTATAATTTCATCCAGAGTTTCGTCACCATGATACCCGACTTTCATAAAGATGATGTATTTTGAGTTCATGTTTGTTTAATCAAAATTTTTCTGCCAAACCTACCAGGGTCTATCCGATAAAACTTTTATGTGGCGGAGGCTACCGCCATTTATACGAACCACGATGGACGCGGCCTACATGGAAGCCCTCCGCGAAAAGGTATCAGCGCTCAAGGCGATCTACAATACCAGTTGAGTTTATCATATTCCGATTTCTCGTCTCTCGTCAATTATCTCTATGTGTCCTTTTGCACCTATCTTTCAACCCCATCAAGTACTGCATCCACAATACTTCGGCCAGTTGCGAGGCAACGATTTCTCTGGCTTCATCGACTGTGTACTTGTGAACTGGCTGTGTCCCCGATTGCTTATGTTGTTTGTGATCCTTTGGCATGTATGTTTTCTGTCCAGCCTACTACACGGAGAATGTGTGTGCAAGGAGCTGATTTGTTGACGGCAGAGGCAATTATTCCCGCCTTATATATCTATGTTGGCGGGGCTACAATAATATTAAACAACATAAACATGAAAACAACACCAATACCAAACAACCTACGCAAATATCGAAAGAGTTGCAGGCTGTCACAGATTCAAGTAGCCAGGCTTCTTGGGCTGAAAGACAGAAGCCGCATCTCCAGATGGGAATGCGGCGAGTGCTATCCGCAGGTTGAAACTCTTCTCAGGCTGGCTGCGATCTACCACACGATGGTGGATGCATTCTATATCGACACATTGAGGGAGATGAGGAAGAAAATGGGGAATAAACGAAGTTCAACTACATAATGAGGTTATCCACAGATGGGTATACTAACAATACTTATAAAACCACCGTAAGTCTCGCAGTCACGACTCTACATCTTGATTATGTCCTATCTTTAGCTTCTACTATGGCACACTCGCAACAATTACATCGTCGACACAACTCCTCGAGCTTTTTCTTTGGTAAACTCTTTATCAAAAATTGATCTGTAGTAACAAAAAGCGTACAGCCATGCTTAAGTGCCGTCGCTAGGTGAATGCGATCAGTGATTGTAAACTTAGAAAACTTATTATATGGAAAGATATCGTTAATACTTTCATATTCACTCTCAACGCCATCATTTCCAACAATCTTTATAAGCCCTCTCAATGACTCAATTAGCTGAATAAAAGCGTCGGCTACTTTTGAACCCTTGCTGTGACTGTTGCCGTGTGCCTCGCCCAACGCTAGGTGACTTATAACCGCTTCCTTTGGAGGATTTTTATTTGTGATTTCATAATAGGTGTTTCTCTGATCTAGTGCACATGCATCATAGTACCACCTACTTTTTGCGTCGGCCATATAGTTAGTTGGCAAACAAGCCAAAACGATCACATTTTCGTAATGCAATTTCGATTTTAAGTAACTGATCGTGTTCGCGTTTAGTTGAATAACTGGCCTCTGAGTTGTGTACTATGTATACAGGTTCCTTGGCGTCTTTGATAACACGCATCACATCAATATCTTTATCACAGTCGTATTTATATGCGCTAGATGATGACAGTTTAGACAGCTTTGATTGCATATTCACGTAAAATATTACTTGTATTCTCGACTTCGTCTTGCGAAGCTGTTTTTATCGTTGCCAACTTGTTCTTTGCCGTAGATTCTGGGAGATTGGCAACGTTAATAAGCCAATGTAGCGTTGCGGCCAGCTCAAGTTGTTTGATTGTCTTTCCCTGTAAAAATGATTTGAACGCATCAAAACGACGTTCAAGCTCTTGAGGCGTAAACGAACAAGTATCAACCTTAATATGCTTATCTCTTATTGTATAAAGATCATGTGCCAACTCTGGCGAATATGGGCCTCGAAGATATAAATTGAAATGATACGTAGGAGAAACGCCAAATAATTGAGCAAAATATTGAAGTTTTTGACACTTCAAACGTTCCGGAAAGCTATCAACGTTTCCACTTTTAAGTCGTTTCAGTACTGAATATGCGATCATTACCGCATCATATTCTTTAGAAAATAGATGTTCTTGGTCCATATTATTATATTATATCGGTAAATGTTAAAAACGCAAAGGGGCGGTGACTAGGCGGAGGCAAGGAGGTATTTATAGTAAATGCTGAAGGTGTGAGAGTATGGAGCAGTTTGCTTAACACAAGACAACAATGTTATTACCATAGACAAAATGGAAATACCGAGAGGGTATTTACTGTCACCCTTTGCGCAGCAAACAACACTTCTTATATTTGTTGCCACTACCACATCGACACAACTCATTTCTTCCTGGATCCGATGCGTCTATAATAGTCATCAAGTGAATAGCTCTCATCATAAGTGCTCCACGCGACCTCAACTCATCATCGGAAATATGTATTTCATGCAGAGTTGCTCTTTCTCCGGCATTATCCATATCAAATAGCGTATTACGTATAGCTATAAACTCATTCAGGTGTTTATTATCTATCAATGGATATCTTATATTGTTGATTTGATACCCATTGTAAACAATACTGGAATCTTGTAAAAAAAGTGACCTTGTCTGATTAGGATCACCACGGGGAGTCACGTCGTGCATAATTCCAGACTGATCCATCCATACAGAATGAAAAATGGCTTCAATCATAATGCCATACCATTCTGCTATCTCCCAACCATACACCTGTGAACCACCTTGTTGAGTTATCATCGATTTGACATTGCTAAAACACTCGTCAATTTCACCGTCATTGTTTGGCGTTATGTCTAGGTAAATAGGAGTAGCGTTAGAAATCGTTTTACAAAAATCAGATACGTATTGATATATTTGTTTGGGACATCCCTCCATATTTGTTTTAGTTAATTGTGAAGTCGCTATATCAGAATGTCAAACAAGATCTGTCACAGAAAGTTATCCACAGATAGGTGGGGGAATGTGCCGGAAACGACACAAAGTGCGGAGAAGGTGGGACTCGAACCCACGGGCCCCGTTAAGGGCACGCCTTTCCAGGGCGTTGCAATAGCCGCTATGCGACTTCTCCAAGGTGTGCTAGCGACTTTATCCGCCGAGCCTTCCTAAAAGCTTATTCTTTATCTTTTCTGCTTCGTACGTGTTTACTTCGTCTGTCTGGTTTACTTCCATCTTCATTACTTTGTCCTTTAATTCCCATTCTGTCAAGCCGTCAACGAGGTCTTTGTCAAAAATAGTTTTAAGATAATTCCTTTCTTTGTCGCTGAAAGGAAAAAGCTCTTTTATAATATTATTAAACTCGTCTCTATAAATTCTTTTGTCTGACATGGTTTTAATTTTTAATTATTAAACATCCATTCCTCTTAGGGCGGCAATGCGCTCTTCTATTGGCGGATGGGTCATAAATAACTTTACAAACCAATTTGTTTTTTGTTTTCCCTTATGAGGGCTATCAATAAACAAGCTTGCCGTTGCTTCGTTTTTAACCCTCATTGGCGTTGGGTCTTGAGAAATCTTTTCCAAAGCCGAGGCCAGGCCTTCCGGATATCTTGTAAGCAGGGCTCCGTCGGCATCAGCTAAAAACTCCCGCTTGCGGGAAATTGCCAATTGTACAAGGCTGGCTGCAATCGGCGCCAAAAGTGCTGCAACGATTCCCAAAATCATAAATATTGCCCCTCCCCTGTCGTCGTCTGAATTTCTTCTGCCTCCACCGAAAGAGCCCACTCTTAAAAACATATTTGCCAATATTGCGATAGTTCCCGCCAAAATTGCCACAATTGTACTCAAAAGCATGTCTTTATTGCCTATGTGCGACAATTCATGAGCCAACACGCCCTGCAATTCTGTTTTATCCAGCCTTTGCAAAAGCCCCTGGGTAACAGCAACCACTGCATGCTTTGCATTGCGGCCTGTAGCAAAAGCATTTGGCTGGGCCTCGGGTAAAATATATATTTTGGGCACAGGCAGCCCGGCTGTAATGCATAAATTTTCAACAACGCGGTAAAGCTCAGGGTTGTCTTTCTTTTCAATCGGGCTGGCCCTGTACATTGCCAAAACAATTTTATCAGACCACCAATAGCTGCCAAAGCTTGAAAATATGCTTATAAATATCGCAACGTACAAAATTGTGGTGTCATTCAAGGCATAACTGAACAGCCAGCCTATGACAATAATAAAGACCAAAAACCCAGTTAACAAGAACCAGGTTTTTCGCGTGTTTGAATCTGCTTGCGTATAAAGTGTTGCCATAGATTGCGTAGCGTAGCGATATTAAAACTTCACTGCAACCGGCTCTTTCTCGGCTCCTTTTGCTTCAAAAAGCTCCATCTGCTTGAATCCAAAAGTGTTTGCGATTATGTTATCGGGAAACTGTTCAACTTTTATATTCAAATCCCTGACATTTGTGTTATAAAATCTGCGGGCTGCCTGGATTTTATCTTCTGTGTCTGTAAGTTCGCGCTGCAATTCCAAAAAGTTTGTAGAAGCCTTCAAGTCCGGATAGTTTTCAGAAACGGCGAACAGACTTTTTAAAGTGTCCGAAAGCGCGTTTTCGGCGCCGGCCTTTTCGTGTATGTCTTTTGCGCCCATGGCAACAGATCTTGCCTGCGTTACTTTTTCAAGCAATTCCCTTTCGTGGGTTGCATAACCCTTGACCGTTTCCACCAAATTTGGAATCAGGTCATACCTTCTTTTCAATTGCACATCTATATCCGACCAGGCTTCTTTTGCCCTGTTTTTTAACACTACAAATCCGTTAAATGCAGCCACCACCCATAGGGCGACAAGCACGACAACGGCTAATATTATGTATCCTATCATGGTTATTTTGGCAAATCTTCAAGCAGACCTGCAATATGCGGATGCTGCGTGATAAATTTGTAATTAAATAATTTTAACAATGTTAAAAAGTCTGCCAATTCTTCCCTGAATGTTTCGGGGCCTGAAAACACCTCCCACAATTCAACTGCCAAATTTTTGGTGTAATGGTTTAATATTTCGTAATCAGATTTGTTTTTCAGATAATTTATTATCTGCTTGAATTCTCCCCTATCAAGCCAGATTCCATTGCACATTTTGCAAAAATCTACTTTTATCCTTGAATTATCATATCTTGTCTCAACGAGCCTGGTCCTGTCCACGGGGCAAAGCCTTTTTGAATGGGCAACCTGAAAGCTTCCTTTATCGCGCCACAAATCAACATCGGCCCAATTCAGATTTTTATCCTTGTCGTCTTTGGCAAGCCTTAACTCGTCTTTATCAAACCAAACACCCAAACACTGCGGGCAATAGTCCACCTCAACATCGTGAAACAACATCTTTTGCAAATATTCGTTGTCGTTTGGGCAGTTCATAATTTTGAGCGAGGGATAAATGAAAATTTATTTTCATTTGAACCGAGCGAGAAATTACATAAATTGCAAAGCAATTTCTATATTGTTTTATAATATGCCAAATAGTATAAAAATACAAACTTTTCTATTCGTCAACAAGACAGCGAACCTCGTTTCCGTGGCGGACTTCAATAAACCCGCTTTTTACATCAAAAAATTGCTCTTTATCCTGGGCTACAACTTTCATAGCTCCCGCAGTTAAAATACCAATCAAGGGATGATGATTGTCCAAAACCGTTATCTCGCCCACTGCTGTTTTACAATTCAGGCTCAGGGCCTGGCCCTGAAACAAAACTCTTTTTAAGCTGTATATAGATAACTTCATTATTGTCTTACTTCGTCTATTGAGCCTTTCATATAAAAATTCTCTTCGGGCACATCATCATGCTTTCCCTGCAAGATTTCGTCAAAGCCTCTAATGGTATCTTCAAGTTTTACATATTTGCCGGGCATTCCATTGAAAACTTCGGCCACATTAAATGGTTGGCTCAAAAACCTTTGGATGCGTCTTGCTCGGCCAACAACTTTTTTATCATCTTCTGACAATTCTTCCATACCCAAAATTGCAATAATATCTTGCAAATCTTTATACCTTTGCAAGGTAAGCTGCACGGCCCTGGCCACCTGGTAGTGCTTTTCTCCAACGATTTTTGGATCCAAAGCAGATGAGTTTGATGCCAACGGGTCCACGGCAGGATAAATTCCAATTTCGGTAAGCGCCCTGTTCAAAACTATTGTGGAATCCAAATGTGAAAATGTTGTGGCAGGGGCAGGGTCTGTGATATCGTCGGCTGGCACATAGACCGCCTGCACAGATGTGATTGACCCGGATTTTGTTGAAGTAATTCTTTCTTGCAACTCGGCCATCTCCGAAGCCAAAGTTGGCTGATACCCCACTGCCGATGGCATTCTGCCCAACAAGGTTGAAACTTCAGATCCCGCCTGAGAAAATCTAAAAATATTATCTACGAAAAGCAAAACATTTTTCTTTTCTTCGTCGCGGAAATATTCTGCCATTGTAAGGGCCGACAATGCTACTCTTGCCCTGGCTCCAGGCACCTCGTTCATTTGGCCAAACACCAAAGCCGTTTTGTTTATAACCCCTGATTCTGTCATTTCCCTATGCAAATCATTTCCTTCTCTGGTTCTTTCTCCAACGCCCGCAAAAACAGAAACTCCTCCCGATTCCTCGGCAACATTTCTAATCAATTCCTGTAAGAAAACGGTTTTACCTACGCCAGCTCCGCCAAAAAGCCCAACTTTGCCGCCTTTAATGAAAGGTGCAATCAAGTCAACGACTTTAATTCCAGTTTGAAAAACTTCTGTCTTTGTAGCCTGGTCGGCAAAGCTTGGCGAGGGTCTGTGAATTGGCCAATGCTTTGAAAACTTCTTTTTATTATCTGAAAGAGAATTTCCAACCACATCAAAAAGTCCTCCCAAAACTTCAGGCCCCACCGGCACTGAAATTTGATTTCCTGTGTCATCTGCTTCCATTCCCCGGCTCAATCCGTCGGTTGACTGCAAAGAAATTGCTCTGACTTGCGTGGCAGACAAGTGTTTTAAAGTTTCAAGTAAAACTTCACCATTCGGGCCCTTTACCTTCAAAGCATTGAAAATGGCTGGCAGCGGTGTGCCCTCTTCAAATTCTACATCAACCACCGGACCTATAATTTGTATAATTTTTCCTTTATTCATAGTTTTTGTTTTTTAGCTTAATGCCTCGGCTCCGGCAGAAATTTCTGAAATTTCTGTTGTGATTTTTGCCTGCCTGGACTTGTTATATTGCAAATTTAATTTTTCGGCCAAATCCGACGCATTGTCTGATGCTGTTTTCATTGCCATTCTGCGGGCCGAATGCTCTGATGCGTTGGCCTCCAAAACCAACTGGTAAATTGTCATCAAAAACAAATGCTCTGCCAATTTTTCCAAAACTTTTTCAGGCGATGGCTCAATAATATATTCTTTTATCTTTTCCCTGTTTGGCACAAAGCTGACATCGTTTTCTTTCAAAAGTTCGGCAAATTTCCCTCTTTCCGGAATTGTTTCTACGACCGTTTTGGCGATATGGTCAAAATCAATGGGCAGCACCCTTCGCACATGCGGCTCCTGCTTTAAAGCGGTTATAAAATGAGTTGAGATAACAATCACCCTGTCCCAATCTTTGTTCAAAAAGCCTTTAACCAGAAAATCTGCCATAGGCTGAACTTCTTCCAAATCTGTAAAATCACCCATATCATTTATTTTCTTCAGAACATTAAATCCCCTCTTTGACAAATAGTTATATGCTTTTTCGCCAACAGCAATATAAGAATGCTCTTCTTTGTCCCATTCTGATTTGTGAATTTTTAAATGTTGCTCAAACTTTTTAAAAACACTGCTATTAAAGGCTCCCGCCAAGCCCTTGTCAGATGCCACCAGCACAAACAAAACTTTTTTAACAGGCCTAATTTGCAAAAGCTCGGGCAGTTTTAAGTCCAACGCGGAAATTGTCGCCAACAAATCCAAGGCCGCAAAACTATAAGGCCTGGAATCCAAAGCCACCTGCTGGCTTTTTCGCATTTTTGTGGCCGAAACCAGCTCCATCGCCTTTGTGATTTGGCCGATGTTTTTGACTGATTTTAGCCTTTTTTTAATGTTTTGCGGGGATTCCATCTACTTATTGAGCTTCTATAAATTTCTCTATAACCTGTTTTATTTGGGCTTCCGTTTCCTCTGAAATTGCCCTTTCTTTTTTGATTTTTCCAATCAGCTCGCCATGCAAATCGTCAACATATTCAATAAATTTCTTTTCAATCTCCTGCATCTGGCTTGGCTCAAACTTATTAAAGTATCCATTTAAAGCTGCATACAAAACCAAAACCTGCTTTTCAAAAGGAATTGGTGCCAAATCAGGCTGCTTCAAAACTTCTGTAATAATTCTGCCTTTATTGATTCTTGTTTTGGTTGCTTCATCAACATCCGATGCAAACTGCACGAATGTTTGCAACTCACGGAATTGCGCCAGCTCCAGTCTGAGTTTGCCTGCAACCTTTTTCATTGCCTTTGTTTGCGCAGACGAGCCTACGCGCGACACAGACAAGCCCACATTAACAGCGGGCCTTGTACCCTGATAAAACAAATCTGATTCCAAATAAATCTGGCCATCTGTGATAGAAATCACATTTGTTGGAATATATGCGGTTACGTCGCCAAGCTGAGTTTCAATAATTGGCAAAGCAGTCAAGCTGCCTCCGCCCTTTTCTTTGCTCAACTTTGCAGCCCTTTCCAAAAGCCTTGAATGCAAATAAAACACGTCTCCCGGATATGCTTCTCTTCCTGGCGGCCTGCGGAGCAGCAAAGAGATTTGCCTGTATGCCCAAGCATGCTTTGACAAGTCGTCATAAATCACAAGGGCGTCTTTGCCTTTATCTCTGAAATATTCTCCAATGGCGCATCCTGCAAAAGGGGCCAAATACCAGAATGCAGCCGGACTTGATGCGGAGGCGGACACAATAATTGAATATTCCAAGGCACCCTGCTCTTTCAGAGTTTGGGCAATTTTGGCCACTTTTGATTCTTTTTGGCCGACTGCCACATAAATGCAAATTGGCCTCTTTTCTTCGTCTTTTTGGTTTATAATCACATCCAGGGCAATGGCGGTTTTGCCTGTTTGCCTGTCTCCAATAATAAGCTCTCTTTGGCCGCGGCCAACCGGAATCATAGCATCAATAGCTTTAATTCCTGTGTGCATCGGGTAATTTACCCCTTCACGGGCCAATACGTTTGGAGCTGAGTTCTCTAAATTATAGTTTTCAAATTTATCTTTGGCTGAAAAAATCGGGCCCTTGCCGTCTAATGGATTACCCAATGGGTCGACAACCCTGCCCAGCAAATTTTCACCCACTGGAATAGAAAGCAATTGCTTCGTTCCTTTTACGGTTTGGCCCGCTTTGATATGTCCGGCATCGCCCAGAACTAAGGCTCCAATAGAATCTTCTTCCAGGTTCAAAGCCAAAACTTTTACAATGTCTTTTTCTGTCTCCACTGCCAAAACCTCCAAAGATTCTGCCTTGCTGAGCCCTGAAATTTTTAGAATTCCATCGCCCGCTTCAACAACTTTGCCGACTTCTTCCCATTGAGGATTTTCTTTGTAATTCTCAATTGATTTTTTAAGTTTTTCTATTATTTCCTGGCTCATGAAAATATTTTGTTTATTTTGTTTTTCATTGAATAATCAATTTGCTTGTCTCCGTCAACAACAACTTTTACGCCTGCAATCAGGTCGGGGCTTATTTTTTCTTTTATTACGTCGCCTTTTTCAATAAATTTTGAAAAGGCTTTTTTTTGCTGCTCAGTCATTTTTCTGGCTGTTTCAAATGTTACAGCCTTTTTACCCAATCTCTTTGCCAAAAAAATTTCCGCTTTTTCAAAAATTTCTTTTACTTTGCCCAAATCCCCCTGCTTTTCCAATAATTTTATAAATCCTGCGGCAAGCTTTTTTTCATCTATATCTTTGGCCGATAAAACCTCAGCCAAAGCTTTTGCATAATCTTTAACTTTGTATTTCATCTGCCGCTTTTTTAATTAACTTGTCATCAATGTCTTTGGGGTTAAGCTCAACTGTTTTTACAATAAGGTCTCTCACCAGGGCCACAGCATTGCTTAAAACTTGCTTTTCGGCGTCTTCTTTTTGCTTTTTGGCCATTTTTTCGGTTTCCAGCGCAATCTGCCTTTGCTTTTCTTCCATTTTTTGCATCATATCCTGCTCCAAAATTTTGGCTTTTTGACCGGTAAGCCTGATAATTTCAACTGATTTTTGCTCAGCAGTTTTTATTTTTTCCTTGGATATTTCGTCAACCTCTTTAAGTCTGGCATCAGCTTCTTGGGCCTTGTCCAAACCTTCTTTTATTTTTTTTGTCCTTTCGTCAAGCACTTTTATAAGGGGCTTGTACACAAAAAAAGTCAGAGCCGCCAAAAGTATGGCAAAATTAAAAGCCTGACTTAAAAATATTCCCCAATTTATTCCAAGTTGAGATAATAGTTCGTTTTCCATTTATTTAAAGACTAATCTTTGCCCCCGTTTTAATATAGGGGCAATAATTAAGCTTTAAATTAAGCGACGAATTTGATAATCAAAGCGATAACCAATGCATAAATAGCAATGGCTTCAGCGAAAGCAATGGCCAAAATTGCCATTGTCTGCACCTTTGAAGCAGCCTCCGGGTTTCTGCCAATAGCCTTCAAAGCTGATGAACCTATCCAGCCGATTGAAATGGCTGGCACTATTGCGCCAAGAACGATTGTTCCTGCAACTGCTAATGTTTTAATGCCTTCTAATTCCATGGTTTTTTTAAATTAATTATTTTTGACCTTTAATTTTATTGATAAATTTAGTGGTGTTCTGCCGTATGCAATGAAATTGACACCAATGTTATCATTGCAAAAATAAATGCCTGAATCATTCCCACAAACACTTCCAAAAACATAAATGGTAATGGTATAAAATACGGTGCCAAAAATGTAACAATCGTAAGCAGCACCTCCCCCGCAAACACATTTCCAAACAACCTGAAGGACAAACTGACTATTTTGGCGATTTCCGACACTATTTCTAAAATTCCAACGAAAAATTCTATCGGCCCGTGAAAATTAAAATATTTGCCCAAGTGCGAAAACACTCCTGTGGCTGCCATTCCTAAGGCATTTGTCACCAAAACGGAAATCACAGCAAACGCCAATGTAAAGTTAAGGTCTGCGGCGGGCGATCGGAACAATGGCACCTCATGATGGTTAAATTCTATCCAGGCTGACCCAACTCCGGGCAAAAGCCCAAACAGGTTGCACGTGAGAATAAATAAGAATATCGTTGCAACAAGAGGAAAATATTTTCTGGCATTATGCATGCTGCCCAGGGTAGACTCCATCAAATTAAGCAGGGCCTCTGCTCCCATTTCAACTGCACCCTGAAGCCTACCCGGCACCAATTTTATTTTTTTATTCAGCAAGACCGAAAATCCCAGCAAGACAACAAAAACAACCAATGTTAAAAAAAAAGAGTTGGTCACTTGAAAGTTTCCAAGACTGAAAATCTGTTGCGCCTTTAAAGAAATCTCTTCCATTTTGTTTTATTGAAGGATATTTTATTTTATACACATTTTTAAATTTTTTGCAACTGTCATAAAGTTCGCATATTCAAAAGTGCCCGTTGATATTATCTCTGGGCACCTTGGCCGTTGTTGCCGCCATTTGCGGCTATGCGCATTGGCATAAGGACTTTCTCCTCTCCAAGAAATTCTTTGCCAATTCAAAGATGCGCCTGGCTGCCTCGTGTTCTTGCAGCAAGAAAATCCCTTCTTGAACCTCGCGGTCAAGCTGGCGGCCGGCTTCGGCCTCCCAATTGGAGATTTTCACGCTTTTGAGCAGCGGCACGCCGTCTTGCTCCAACCAAATGGAGTATTTCTGGCAGCCGTTCTTGCCAGTCAGGCTGTCTTGGCTGTCGGTGCCGGAAGAATCGCGGATGAAGTACCGCCTATCCTTGTTGACATCAACAACCTTGTTGCACAAGGCAACAAAATCCACAAACGTCAGAGAGCCCTGCGTTGACTCAACACAAGGCTCCGGAATCCCGAGCAACATAGTCTCATCCTCCTTTCTGGCGGACTTATTAGAGACGCATTGACAAAAGAGCTGTTATTCAACCTTAATGTTTTATGCGATTTTGTCAACCTATCAGCCAATCTGTGCCCCTTTGGGCAGTTTTGATTATTTCTGGCATCCTATCTTTGGCCGTCTGAGAGCTGGCTTTATATATGCAAAATGTTTTTAATTTTTTGGCAAAAATCCCGAATATAACAAACCTATTTATAATCTTCACCGGATGCAAGAGCATCGCATAGACAAATTTTGGAGAGCCAAAACTTATAAATGCAACCACTTTTTTATCGGCCAGCAGCTTATCGGGCAAAAACTTTATAAATTTATCTTTTCTGTATTTATAAGCAAACCAGGGGGTAAAAACTCTGTCCATGAAGCCTTTCATAATCGCCGGCATTCCGCCCCACCAAACGGGGTAAATAAAAATCAGCCCATTCGCCTCTTTTATTTTCTGCTGAATTTGCAGGTTTTCAGGGGACACTTCCCTGTTGCCTACTGTAAAAAGCTCGCTTGTTTTTAAAACCGGGTCATAATTCATTTTATACAAATCCAAAACTTCAAAATCACATCCCTTTTCTTTTAAGCGATTTTTTACAGCCTCCAACATATTGACAGCAAAGCCGATGTTGCTGTCGGGGTGGCCGAAAATAATTAAGGCTTTCATATTTTACTGCTGAATAAACACTATGCTCTGGCCGTTACCGGAAAGAGTTAAGGTATCATTCGAAAAATCCAAATTTGCGCCCGATTCCATCATAGAATTAAAAGCATCTTCCACCTGCATGATTCCCGATGGGCTTGTACATAATTTTTCTGTTGTTATTAAACTGCCAGAAATAAAGCCTCCATTGATTGTAAAATTCCCCGATATCATATTGCATATCTGTGCCACTATCGTGCCGGAATTAAAGCTTAAAGTATAATTTGCATCAGATGGCACTTCTGCGCCATTAAAATAGGCTGCGCGAAAAACCTTTCCCGACAAATCAGGCGCCGAAATCTGGCTGGATGATTCTGCAAACACAAGCATAAGGTCAACGGAAGTTTTTGGGACTCCGCCCTCCAAAAGCGGAGTATAATCAATATTTACCCATTTTATCTGTCCATCAATTGCAATTGTGGCATAGACATCATAAGCCCCGTCTTTGCTTATTTTCATTGGATTGTAACTGATGGTAAATGGCACAGGCACATTTTCGCCCTGCGTTGTGATTTTTGTTTCAGCCACAACTACGGGCTGGCCAGAGGTGACATCGCGGATTTGCGCCACTATTTCACTGCCTGCCGGCAATGCTATTTTTTCTCGATACGACACGGTGCCCGCCAGCTTGGATGTTTGAAGCGATATGTATCCTTGCGAATACAACACGGCTGCTACAATGGCGGCTATGATAACAATGCCAAAAATAAACCATAGAAAACTTTTATTCATATTTCATTTTTCCGCCCGAGTCGCGGCCCAGGCGGATTTAATTGTTATTATTTTTTAAAATCTCGCCGAGTCGCGGCTCGGGCGGATTTTTTATTTTTTAAAATAAATACTTCCTGAATCAAGCTTCAAATTAAGCACCAAGTTGCCCGATTTATCAAATAAATAATGGTCCACATTCCGAATCTCATCTAAAAATATATTTTCTTGGGAGTCCGGGCAAAACATTTCTGTGCTTGCCAGCTGGTTAAAAACTATATTCCCGTCTTGCGTGATTGTAAAGTTGCCGGTAAAGTCATTGCAGTCGGTTTTGCCCAACACCCTGCCACCCATAACAAAGGTCAGGCTGAAAGCGCCTGTTTTGTCGGGCGTGATTGTTGTGTCGTCGTTCATTATTGTCTTTTCCCAAACCCATGTGCCCGAATATATATCGGTTTTCGGCCCCAAAAAAGCCTTGGAAACCCAAAACAAAATTGCACCTGCGACTGCAATCGCAACAATAATAATTATTACTATGCTTACTATTTGTTTGTTTCTTTTTTTCATTGATTTGAATAAGCTCCTAAAACAAAATTTGATATAAGCCAGGTCTTGTCTTCGCCAATTCGTAAGACCAAGGCCTCAAAGCTGCGGCTAGGGGCCTCGCCCGAGCTTATCATATTTATAATTTTTCCTGACACTTCGTAGGCGTTCTGGTTTTGCTGGTGGATTTCTTGAACAACAATGCTGTCTGGCCATGGGCTGGAAGTTTCCCTGCCTGGAGCTGAAAAGGGCTCTGTTTTCCAGCGGTTTATAAGGTCTGAAGAAACAAACTCTTTGTAGTTTTGCTCAATATCATCGGATGCTGTCATTGAAAGCAATGAAACATTTTTTAACCTTTGGCCGAAACTTTCCATCAAAGAGCGAACTGCTGCCTCATCCGCGGCTTTGGCATTTTCCTGGTCTGTTGATTTTTGGTAAAAATAAGCGCCGGCAGCAACAGCAGCGGCTAAAAATAAAACTGCGATTGCAATAAATATTTTTACCCCATTTTTCATAAATCTATTTTACCACAAAATAAAAAGGCTCCGCAATAAACGAAGTATTTTAACCAAACAAAAAGCTCCCTACTTTGTTCGGGAGCGAGTTAAAGGTCTTCGGGCGGCAAAAAGCGCACGGCGCGAATCGCTATTGCGCGATAGTGCTCTTTTTGTAGTCAAAAACCATATTCTGACTTCTGTCGCGGAAAGTCATACATACTTCCACTGTGGAGCCCGGGCCGATGTCGTAGAATGACAGCAGCGCCAGTTCCCCGAAGGTGAGTGGGTTGTCCTTGGCATAGTCCAGGCTGAGCGAGGTCTCCACCAAGTGATACATCACTTCGTAGTGCGACACGCACACCACAAACAAGGGACGGGTGCCTGCCATCAGGTTGCGAACGAGTTGGCCCAGATGCTCGTAGAATCTGGAGACAACCTGAGTTCGCGGCTCAAAGATGGCGGGGTCTTCGTAGCGCTGGTCCGATCCGTAGCAGGCCGCCAGTTGGCGAAAGCCGCCGCTTCCGACATGCTCGTTGAAGATGTCGGCCCCGCGCTGCACATCCCTCACGCCAGCGGGCGACAGCAAAGAAGCTGTAATCACTCTCTGGTCGTAGCCCATGATTTGCGAGATGATGGCCGCAGAGCCCAAGGCTCTGGGAGCCGGCGACGACATGATGCGCAAAGGTTCGGAGCGTTGGCTGTGGATTTTGCGAATCCTGACAGACGCGCGCTTGATGGTTTCTTTGCCTGCATCGGTAAGGTCGGGAAACTTGTCTGTGTAGTCGGTTTCCCCGTGGCGGATGAACACCGCCCTGCCGATAATCCTTTTCACGATTAGTTCTCCGTGATAATGGAAAGTGTGAAATTGTCCAAGGTTCTAATAAAACATTACCACGCATTGCATAAAATGTCAATCAAAAACCTGCGGGCGCAAAAGCGTGCGGCCACAGGTTGAAACGCGCCAGGCCTATTGGAGCCCGGCTATCCTCTCGTGGTTTTTCAGGCGCCTAAGCGCCTTTGCCTTGATTTGTCTGGCCCTTTCCTTGGTTATGCCAAGAATTTTGGCAACTTCCTTGTCGGTATGCGCAATCCCGTCGCTAAGCCCAAAGCTAAGCCGTATCACCCGCTGCTCTTTTTCTTTGAGCTCATGCAAAACTTCATTGAAGATGCTTTGCAGGGATGCCTGGTTGGCTTTGGCGCTTGGACAAACCGCCTTTTGATCGCCCACAAGGCCATGCATGCTTTCATCGCCCTCTTCGCCAATTGGGTCGTCCATTGAAAAATGGGCGATGCTGCCGCGATTGTCGTAAAACAAAGCGCGTTCAATGGCACTATCAATGCGTGGCACAGCATAAGTGGAAAACCGGCAATTATACCGCCAGTCGTATTTTTCCACAGCAGCCATCAGGCCGATGTTGCCTTCTTGGATCAGACCCAGCAAGGTCAGATTGAGTGAGCGCTTGGCATAAAGCTTTGCGCGCGACACAACCAGCCGCAAGTTTGCCTTGGTCAGGTATTGCCGGGCCCAGCTGCTGCCCAGCTCAATTCTTTTTGACAGCCACAATTCTTGATTGAGGCTTAGTAGGGGCACCTCGCCAATGCTGCTAAGGTAAATATCTACGAGGGTCTTTACCTTTTTATCGGTCTTCTTGGTTTTGTTTGGCACCACAATTCTCCTTTCAAAGAGCGGATGCGTTATTCTACACTATATTTTATTTATTTTCCAACAACAAGGCGCCAAACCTGGCCGCCAGTGCCAGCAGGGCCGGCAGACTGAGATGTCAGAACATAGAGCTCTCCATTTTTATCCTGGCCCAGGGCCATAACATATAAATTAAGTTCTTTTAGCTGAGTTATCTGCCACTTGCCGTCTTTTTCTTCTGCCACCATTATTTTTCCGCCAGGCGCTTCAAAGCTCATGCTCCAGTCTCCAAAGATATATTTTCCATTTTTAACAAATCCTCCTATTATGGATATTCCCTGCTGATGATTGTATTCCAAAATCGGGCCCGCTAATTCTTCGCCTTGATGGCCAACGCTTGCGCACTCAGCTGGCGAATTATTCGGGCTCTCGTGGCTGAAACAATGAGTGCCTTCTTTAATATTCCAGCCATAATTTTTGCCTTTTTCAACAATATCAACTTCTTCCCATAAATTTTGCCCCACATCAGCCACCCAAAGCTTGCCCGTCTCTTTATCAAACGACATTCTAAATGGATTTCTGAATCCATAGGCATAAATTTCATCTCTGCCGTCCTTGCCAACAAATGGATTATCAGGTGGAACGCTGCCATCGGGTTTGATGCGCAAAATTTTCCCAAGCAGAGTGTTCAGGTCTTGGCCGTTGCCGATTTCTTCGTTGTGCCCCAAGCCAAAATCATCGGCATTGCCGCCATCCCCCACTGCTATATACAGATTACCGTCAGGTCCAAAGATTATTTCTCCGCCATTGTGATTAAGCTGGGGCTCGTCTATTTCCAAAAGCACTTTTTCCGAGCTTAGATCAATTTTATCGGGATTATTTTTATCAACCATAAAAACTGATATATGGCTGGTGTGGTCCCAGCCAGCGGGCGCGCCGGCCCTCAGTGGGGCGGAATAATAAACATAAAACTTTCCATCACTGGTAAAATTGGGGCTAAAAGCCATGCCCAGAAGGCCCCTTTCGTCATAGCTTTCGCGCACCTGAACCATTTTGCTTCTCAAATCCAAAAATGGCTCATCTAAAACTTGCCCACCTTTTATAATTTTTACCAATCCTGTCTGCTCGGCAACAAACAGCCTGCCCGTAGCATCGGGTGACTCAACCAGCTTCGTTGGCGCCGTAAAGCCGCTTGCCACCAATTGCAAGCTGAGCTCTTGTGATTTTTTCATATAATTGGGAGAAAGCAAAAGCCATGCTATGACAGCAGCTATTGCCACTATTACAACTAAAATTAAAATATTTTTTAGTTTTATCATGTTTTTTATTGCACAATAATTTTGGCCTGCATAAATGGATGGGGCGTGCAGTGATAGGCATAAGTTCCGGGCGCATTAAAAGTGTGAGAATAGCTTTCGCCTTGAGCCAATAATGGCCCTGCAAGTTCATTGCCATCATCAGAGGCCACATTATGCTTTACTTGGTCTTTGTTTGTCCAAGTTACCGTGTCGCCAACAGAAATAGTGAGCTCTTTTTGAGAATAGGCAAAATTTTCAATTAAAACAGCATGTTGCTGCCCTTGAGGAGTTGCATTTTCCTGTGATGTTTCCGGCCCTTGCTGTGGTTGCGGCTCTGGCGTTGTTAATTCTTGTTTTGGCAGATTTAGGTAATAAAAAACGCCGGCAACAACAGCAGCAAGCGCTATTACAACAACCGCCAAAATAATAATTTTTGAGGTCTTCATATTATTTTGTGTTAATTATTTTACCTCTTTTTAAATTAGTTTTATCGGAGTTTTTCGTAGTTCTTTATTTATAATAGCATAATTTGAAATTGTTTTCGCCACCAGGGCGTGAAATTTGGGTGAATGGTTAAATTCTCCCAAATGGCATAGCTCATGTACAATGAGATAATCGGCCAGTTCGGGCTTTAAATAAATTATCTTGTAATTAAAATTAAGATTCCCCTTTGAGGAACAGCTCCCCCACCTCCTATAAGTGTTTTTTATGGCAACGCGGTTTATTTTGAAGCCATAGAATTGATTGAAGTAATCAAGCCTGGCCAACACAAGGCTCCTTGCCTGCTCGCGCTTTTTAACAGTAAACCTTCTAAACATTTAAACTTAATCGGACAGCTTTGACCTTAATTTTAACAAATGAGATTTTGAATCCCGGCAGCTGCAATTTTTAGCATGGCCTTCGTGCCATTTTATTTTTTGCTTTATTGTAGCATTCTTTGGCATTTTGTTTTTGAGATGCCACTCCCTGCTTATTTTCATATTCACATATATTACAAGATATATTTATTATAACACAATGTGAAGAACGCGACGGTACTTGAAAAAAATATAAAAGTTGGGTATCATCAAAACATAAAAACATATTCCGGTGTAGCTCAGCGGTAGAGCGACGCCCTGTTAAGGCGTGGGTCGTAGGTTCGAATCCTACCACCGGAGCATCTAAAAACACCCTCAAAAAGGGTGTTTTTAATTTGGGATTTTTAATTAGCCGATAAAAG
>Ga0265297_10003133_pt1 | contig 30897 bp, 22 predicted proteins | sample Munlanlwell13791_FD_192502 | JGI IMG/M metagenome (GOLD analysis project Ga0265297, IMG submission 192502) | Leachate microbial communities from a municipal landfill in Southern Ontario, Canada - Leachate well 137-91 | ecosystem: Engineered > Solid waste > Landfill > Unclassified | place...
CCCTGTTTATCTCCCCCAGTTCCAACCCGGCGCGAAGCTAATAATTAAGATCGATCAGAAGAACAAACAAAAAGTCGCCGTTGAGGCCATTGATCGCAAACCGATTGAGGAGTAGCTCTTCCCGCTCTTTTCAGGAAACCTGTCCCGATCGGATAGGGACGGTTTCCTACTTTCTGAGAGGTAAAAAATAAAATACAAATAGGAAAAAGTTATATGCCTAAATACACCAAAAGCAACCCTATTCCAAACACAAGAGTAAAAGCAATAGGGATTAACGACCAGCCGAGCGCCATCTTTTTAGACACCGCGGCTGAAACTGAACTCCAGGTAAAAACACAGCTAACGATCAAAACACCTAGTAAAATTATTTTCCCAATCACTATTAATCTCCTTAGCTCTGCACCGGCGTATTAAAAAACTCGACCGCGGGATTGTTCTCCGCGAAATGGGCATATGACCATTCGGTTAAAAATAACAGGACCCGGCGGTTCTGATCGTCGATCGCCAACGCCGCCCCCCGCGGCAAAAGTTTTATTATCTCCTCCGATCCCAGCGCCGACTTGATCCACTTTAAAAGGGTCCAAGGCATCAGATCCAGTCTCGGTTCGGCCTTATACTCATCTTTAAGCCGATACTGCAAAACTTCGAATTGCAGCGGACCAACCGCCCCCAGGAGCGGAGTGTTTTCAATTGACCCCTGGACATTAAAAGATTGGACAATATCTTCCGCCAGCAAATGGTCCAACCCTTTGCGGAAACGTTTATAGTCAGAAGAAACGGAATTATGAAAATAAGCAAAACATTCCGGGGCGAACCGGGGGATCTCGTCATAAATTATCTTGGGATCGACGCTGATCGTGTCGCCAATGCGAAAGTCCAATTTGGTGACAAAGCCAATGATATCGCCGGGATAAGCGTTGTCGACAACTTCCCGGTCACGGCCAAAAAGATTGTAAGAATCGGAAAGGACGATCTCTTTGCCGGAACGGGCGTGGTAAGCTTTCATGTCGCGGGAAAACTCCCCCGAACAAACCCGGGCAAAGACCACGCGGTCGCGGTGCTGGGGATTCATGTTCGTCTGGACCTTAAAAACAAAAGCGGAAAAAGCGGGATCGTCCAGGGGGACCACCCTCTGCCCGGCTTTTCTGGGGGTCGGTTCCGCGGAGTAGCGCAGAAAGCCCCGCAACAACAGCTCCACCCCGAAATTATTGGCGGCGCTGCCGAAGAAGACGGGGGTCATTTCTCCCCGGAGAACCGCCTGAAGGTCCAAGCCCGCCTGAGCGACATCGAGCATCTCCAGCTCTTCAGCGAATTCCCGATACGTTTGTTCGGGGAGAAGATTTTTAACCAGGGGATCGGTAAGATTATGGATCGTCACCGGCGCCATATAGGTTCCGCCCGGCAGGCGCTTGAAGAGGCAAACTTCTTTTTTCAGCCGGTCATACACCCCTTTAAAGTCAACGCCGTTCCCCAAAGGCCAATTGACCGGAAAAGCGTGCAGTTTAAGGACTTTTTCCAGTTGATCGATCAGTTCCAGCGGCGACTTGGCCGGCCGGTCCAGCTTGTTCATAAAAGTAAAAATGGGAATGCCGCGCTTGCGGCAGATCTCAAAGAGCTTGCGGGTCTGGCTTTCGATCCCTTTACCGGCGTCGATCACCATGATCACCGCGTCGACCGCCATTAAGACGCGGTAAGTATCTTCCGAAAAGTCCTTATGGCCAGGGGTGTCGAGCAAATTAAGGCGGAAGTTCTCATAATCAAACTGCAGGACCGTTGAAGAGATGGAAATACCCCGTTTTTTTTCCAGCTCCATCCAGTCGGAAGAGGTCTCCCGCTGTTTCTTTTTGGCCGTCACCGAACCGGCGAGATTGATCGCGCCTCCGTAAAGCAAAAGCTTTTCGGTTAAAGTAGTTTTGCCGGCATCCGGATGCGAAATTATCGCGAAAGTGCGCCGACGCGCGGCTTCTTTTTTTACGCGGTCATTCATCTGGAGATCCTTCGTTAAAAGATGAGATAAGGAAAGTTGGTAGCCCCAGGGGCTAATTATTTCAAACTCTCCGTCGGGACTTATTAAAAGTATATCATTTCCCGACGCTCTTGTGAATTCGCTTGATACCTTGAAGCTCCAACAGGAAACCTGTCCCGATCGGATCGGGACGGTTTCCTGCTTCATACAAACTCCGAATGGGCGCGCATTTCGCTTACCTTAAGAAAAGTCGAAATGCGCCGGCGTTTTCTTTTCGTCCATTTTCTTTTTTGCTGTAGAAAAAGAAAATGGACACCCAGCAATTGAAGTCTAAAAAAGTAAGCTGCGAATAGACCAAAAACTATAAGAGTAAAACAAAGAGCTTCCCGACTTCTTGGAAATATCGTATAATTATGGGGTTAATGGCCCCATTGTCTAACGGTTAGGACGCGGCCCTCTCAAGGCCGAGGCGGGGGTTCGATTCCCCCTGGGGCTATTTAACTAGAGAATGTCGACCTTATTGATTGCACTACAAGCGTTTTATCGCCACCAATAACTCTAATCTCGATAAGTGTTCGTTATTGGGTTGGTACGCCAGGAGGCTGGTGTCCCAATATGCCGAACAGGAAAAATGAGGTCAAAGGAGCTATTTATGGTATTTTATTGCTTAATTTCAGGGATATTCCTCCTTGTCGGCTCCCTTCTTATGTTTTATAAGATACTAGAAAATAAGTTATTAGAACAGGACAATAAGTTATTAGAAACGGTGACAAAATCAAATAGAGGGACAGAGTCAGAAAGAGATCTAGTCTTAAAACTTTTAAAATACGGAATACCAGCTGAAACGATTTTTCATGACCTATATTTAAAAAGGATTAACAATAATTTTTCACAGATTGATTTAGTCGTTGTTACGAAGGTAGGGATAATTGTATTTGAAGTAAAAGATTACAGCGGATGGATTTTTGGGAATGGACAGCAGACACAATGGACTAAAGTATTGGCGTATGGCAGAGATAAATACCGTTTTTATAATCCAATAATGCAAAACAACAAGCATATCGAAGATTTAAAAAAACAACTTAGACAATTTAAAAATATACCATTCTATTCGATAGTGGTGTTCTACGGCGACTGCATTTTGAGAGATATCAGCTTTGTGCCTAGTGGAACATTTCTTGTAAAATCGACAAGAATCTTAGAAGTTGTTAACAACATTATGAGCGAGAATGAATTAGCACAATATACGGATAAACATAAAATTGTTAGAGCCTTAAAAGAAGCTGTGCAAAATGGCGAAAACTTGGAAACGCAAAATCAGCACATCGAAAATATTAAGGACATGTTGGGGAAGCATCGAATATTTGATTGAAGAAGCATATAATCATTCCCCAAAAAAGAGTGTTGTAAACAAGAACTGTAGCATAGGAATAAATATCCTCACTATGATCTACGTTCTACTCTCTACTTTCTACGCTCTCAATAAAACAACCCCTCAATTCCAGGATTGACTTTCACCTTACCTCTTATATAATAACTACCAGATGAAAAAAGCGATTTTAATCGTTTCAGCTCTTCTTCTAATATTTGGCGGTAGTGCTTTCGCTTTTGAAATGCGGACCGGTTATTTCGTTGGTTCCGGCATCGCCCGATCAATTACCAATCTTGGCATCTCCCCTGATCTCGTCATCATTAAAGCCGATACCGCGGCCGGCCGCGCGGTCTGGCGCTCCACGGCCATGCCTGGGGATTCAACCGCTTACTTTGAAAACGCCGCCGGGAATGACACCGGACTTATCACTGCCCTGGACTCTAACGGTTTTTCGATCGGCACCAACGCGAACGTTAACTCCGCTAATATCCGTTATACCTGGGTCGCGTTTTCCGGGACCGGCGGGTTGGATTTCAAGGTCGGTTCTTATTCCGGAAACGGCACCGATGACCGTAATATTACCGACCTCGGCTTTCAACCAAACCTCCTTTGGATTAAAAGGAACGGAGCTTCGCTCGGGGTCTGGTATTCATCGGCCATGGGGGCCGACAACAGCCATTACTTTTCCGCCACCGCCCCGACCGCCAACCGAATTCAGTCGCTGCTTGCCAACGGTTTTCAGATCGGGACCGACGCTGAAACAAACGCCAGCGGCAGCACTTACTTTTATGTCGCTTTTAAAAATGTCCCCAACAGTCTCTCCGTCGGTTCCTATAACGGCAATGCTGCCGATAATCGCTCAATCACCGGCTTAGGTTTCCAACCAGATTTTACGCTGATAAAACAATCCGCGGCCGCTAATCCGGCCGTTATACGCGGCACGCAAAACTACGGGGATGAAACCCAATTATTCACCGCTGCCGCCAATGTCTTGGATAGCATCCAATCTTTGGAGGCGGATGGTTTTCAGATTGGGACCAACGCCCGGGTTAACGCTAACGCGATCACTTACTATTATGTGGCTTTCAAGGGAATACCTATTTACTCGCCAACTGGAACCTTTAAAATGATCAGTGGCTCCTTCTTAGGAAATGGGACCAGCCAATCGATCACCGGCGTAGGTTATAAGCCAGACTATGTTATGATCAAAGCCGATAACGCCAGCGCGGCCGTCTTTACGACCTCGCTGATGGCACCCAATTCCACCGCCTATTACGCGTCAACGACCGCTAATTTCGCCGACGGGATAACTTCGCTTGATAACGACGGTTTTTCGATCGGTTCCAGCGCGCTGGTCAATTCAAACAGTATCTGGTACCGTTGGATCGCTTTTTACGGCACCGGCTCGGCCAACTACATTGCCGGCGCTTATACCGGGACCGGCGGCGATAATCGCTCGATCACCGGGCTGGGTTTCCAACCGGATTACGTGGCAATTAAAAGTACCGGCGCGAATCTTGGCGTCTTCCGCACGTCAGCGATCGCTGGAGACGCGACCGCTTATTTTTCTCTCACGGCCGACACTGCCGATCGGATCCAATCACTGGAGGCCGATGGCTTTCAAATAGGGACCAACGCCGAAGTAAACACCGCCGGCGCGACCTATTTTTACCTCGCTTATAAAAACACCCCCGGCCAATTTATAACCGGCGGGTATACCGGAGACGGAGTCGATAATCGCTCGCTTACCGGGTTTGGATTTCGGCCAGGCTTAACCATCGCTAAACGACCGGAGATTACCGCGGCCTCGGTTTTTCGGGGAGCGAACCTTTCCGGTGACAACACCCAATATTTCACCTTGACCGCTAACGCCGCCAACATCATCCAGGCGCTGGAGAGCGACGGCCTCCAAATGGGAACCGACGCGGCGATCAACGCAAACGCCATCACCTATCGTTACGCCGCTTGGAAAACGACGTCCACCAAGCTGGCGGTCATTACCCAACCGGTGACCACGACCGCCGGCTCGCTGATCACGCCGGAGATAACGATCGCGGTCCAGGACCCATCGGGAAACACCGACAGCTCCGACAATACGACCCAAGTCACTATCTCCATCGGCAGCAATCCCGGCGGGTCGACCCTTTCCGGCACAACGGTTAAAACTGTCGTTTCCGGCTTGGCGACCTTTGAAAACTTAAGCCTTGATAAAGTCGGCACCGGTTATACGTTAACCGCCACCGCAACTTCATTAACCTCCGCCACAACCGGGCAATTCAGTATCTCTCATGGCGCGACGAGCAAGCTCGCGTTTTCCAGCCAACCGTCGGCCGGGACGGCCGGGACGTCCATTTCTCCGGCGGTTACAATCTTGGTCCAGGACGCTTACGGCAACACCGTGACCGCCAATAACACCACGGAAGTAACGACCGCTATCGGCAGTAATCCGGGCGGCGCAACCCTTTCCGGGACCTTGACGCGGATCGCGACCGCCGGAGTTATTTCATTTAATGATTTAAGCCTGGAGAAAGCGGCGACTGGTTACACCTTAAGCGCCATAGCAACGGGGTTAGCGTCGGCTCTCTCTAATTCTTTCAACGTCAATCCGGCGGCGGCCAACAAACTTATTTTCACCACGCAACCGGCGACCACCAGTGCCGGGTCCCTCCTCACTCCGGCGGTCGTGGTCGCCATTAAGGACCAGTACGATAATTTAGTGACCGGCGACAACTCAACCGCTGTTTCACTGACGCTTGACACTAATCCCGGCGGGGGCTCCCTCTTCGGCTCGACGACTATCACGGCGGTCTCCGGTGAAGCCCGCTTTAATGATCTCTACCTCAATAAAAACGGCGATTATCGGATCAGAGCGGAAGCGTCCGGCCTGACGGTCGCGACTTCCGGCGCCTTCTCGATCAGCGGCACGCTGGCCCCGCCGACGATCAGCGCCATATATCCAGCTTCTGGCGCCGGTAACATCGCGCCTAACGCCGGCCTGGTCATTACTTTTAGTCAAGAAATGGATAAAAGCACAACCGCCGCCGCCCTTTTGCTCAAACCAATCAGCGACAATCTAGCCGTTTCTCTTGACGCGGCGGCCATCTCCGGTTCCACTACTTGGGACGCGACCTCAAAAACGTTGTATTTCACCCCGGCCGGGTCGCTAAGTAAAGGTTATACTTATCGGGTAACGATCTCAACTAACGCCCAAAACGCCAATCTAATCGCGCTAGCCACTAGTGAAAGCTGGCTCTTTACCGCAACTTACGACCACACAAAAGCGAACGCCTTGACCAGCCTGGACGGTAAAGTTAAGGTTACGTTAAACAGCGGCGCCCTCCCCTTTGACGGCTATATCAACATTAATCGCGATCCGCGAACTAATCCGATAGCAGTCGATCCCAATCAAATCGTTTTGGCCAATAGCAAAGTCGCGGCGGAAGGCGATCCCAACCATTATCCACTCCTCGGATCAATCACCGAATTCCTCACCTATAATGCCGACGGGACCAGAAGCTCGACCCGCTTTGCCGACGCTGTTACCATTGTTTTCTTTTACGACGATATCGATAACGACGGGATCGTCGATGGAACAAGCCCGCCAGTCAGCGCCGCCGATCTAGCTTTGTTCCGGCTGGACGAAAGCCACGGCCTCTGGGTAAAAGTCCCCGGTTCAGTGGTCAATCTCATTGGTCATTACGTGTCCGCGCCAGTCAATAGTTTCTCCGTTTACGCTTTAATGGCCAATCCGGCCGCTAGCGCCGCCTCACCTTATGCCTTTCCTAATCCGTTCAAACCATCAGCCGGCCATTCGACCGTTACCTTCACCAATTTACCGGCCCAATGCGTAATCAAGATCTTCACCCTTTCCGGTGAGCTTGCCAAGACGATCAACGAAACCAATGGGACCGGCCAATATGTTTGGGACGTTAAGAATGAATCGGGAGAAGGTTTAGCTTCGGGCTTATATTTGTACGTCATTAAAAGCAACACGGAAACCAAGACCGGGAAACTGGTGATTATCAAATGAAATCAGCTTTATCGCTTGTCTTACTGGCCTGCTTAATCCTTCCAGCCGCCGCCGCTCCGGGAGGGGCGTCGGGAGTTGAGTTTCTAAAATTGGGCGGCGGAGCCAGGCCGCTCGCCATGGGGAACGCTTTCACCGCCATCCCTGGCGATGTCTCCGCTCTTTATTACAATCCGGCGAACCTAAGCCAACTTAACATTCCGGAATTATTGACCATGAACAATCAATATTTATCCGGGACCACCCATCAAACCGTCGCTTTCTCTTGTCCGACCAAGTACGGTATTTTTGGGATCGCTTATTCTGGTTTTGGTTCCGGAAACATCCAAGGTTACGACTTGAATGGCGGCGTCACTTCAATTTTCAACACCGCTTCTTCAAGCCTAAATCTCTCTTTCGCAAAAACGCTCGACCAGGCCTTCTCTCTCGGCGGCGGCGTAAGGACCATCACCGAACGGTTGGACGCCAGTAGCGCCTCAACTTGGGCGCTCGACGCCGGGTTGCTTTATAAGGTCAACCCAAACTTCAACCTTGGGCTCGCGGTCACTAATTTGGGTTCCGGGTTGAAATTTATCAGCGAAAATACTCCCCTGCCAACAGCCTATCGGGTTGGGGCCGGATACTCTTACCCCCTCTTTGGGGAAGGGATAAAAATTGCCACCGACTTGGTTTTTTACCCGGACGTCACGAATTTAAATGTTGGCGCCGAGTACCTGATCAAGAACATGCTCGCGCTTAGAACCGGGTATGATAGTGGACGGCTGCGGGCCGGGATCGGCCTTAGAGCCAATCAGTTCTCTTTTGACTATGCTTACTTAAGCCACCAGGACCTGGGAAGCGCCCACCAATTTAGCATTGGCATCCTCTTTGGCCAGGCCGTTAAAACCGAACCGCTTAATCTTGAGGAAGGGCTTAAGGCCGCGCCCGCCAGTAAGCTCGAAGCACCGGCAAAGATCGAAGGGCCAGCGAAACCAGTCGATCATTTAAGCGCGGCCATGAAACTTGCCGACAATAAACAATACGATGCCGCGCTGGAACAAGTCAAACTGGCGTTAAACGATAAACCTGGCGACGCGAAGGCGCTTGCCTTCAAGAAAAAACTTGAATTGATCATTAAGCTCGGAAAAAAGAAATAAGGAAAACAAGATGAAAAAGAAACAATATTTATTAATTGGCTGTTTTCTGCTCTTGTTTTGCGCAGGAACCCTTCCGGTCATGGCTTTAACCGCCGATGAACTTTTTGACCAGGCGGTCACCCAATACCTGGATGGCCGGAACGAAGCGGCGGCGTTCGATCTGAAAGCGGCGCTCAAGCTCGATCCTAACCACGTCAAAGCGCGCGCGCTGTTATTGGAAATTGAAAAAGACCTGCCCGCCCCGCCGGAAACCGCGCAACCAGCCGCGCCTACGGTAAAACCGCCGTCGCCGGCGCGGAGCGAAACTAATTTAAGAGGCTATCTGCGCCAAGCGCGCCAGCAGGAAAAATCACTGATCGCCGACCGGCTTTTCCTGTCGGCCAAGAAAAGTTATGAAGCCGGCCGTCTGGAAGAAGCAAAAAGCTTTATTCTGCAGGTCGAAATCGTCGCCCCCAATTATTTTGGCGCCAAAAAACTCTTGGCGGAGATCGAAGCCAAACAGGCCGCCGGGGTTATTCCCCAATCAGCACGCATGTCTAAACCTTCCGGCGGACCAAATCTCCCCTCAAACCAATTTGTACTGATCAAGCTCTTCGCCCCTTTCGGGCTCGCGGTCATTATCGTTTTGCTCATCAAACTGATCAACGACTGGTGGCATAAACATCTGATCATTTGCAGCGAATGCGGGACCGCCAACCCCAAAGACGCGGAGTTTTGCAAAAAATGCGGCTTCCGCCTGAAACTCCCCGACCTGACTGAAGCGCAAAAAAGCTGGTTTAACCGGTTCAACTGGAAGAGAAATCCCTTCACTCTGAATATCATTCCCGACACTTTTGCCGGTCATAAAAACGAGCTGGCCATTATTCTGGAAAAGATCAACACCGCCAGCGGGCATATTCTCATTATCGGCGGCCTGGGGACCGGAAAGTCGACCCTCCTGCAATGGTTGGAGAAAAACTTGAAAGAAAAATTTGAAACTATTTACGTCATCCGCCCGCCAAGCCGGCCGGATGACTTGATCGACCTGGTCTCCTCGACGATCGCGCAGAAAACCACTCACACCAGGAAATATAGCGTCTATGATTTCCAGGAACTGTGCAAACATCATAAACGGCCGATCCTGATCCTGCTCGATGAAGCGCACGAATTTTCCGAAGGTTTCGAGCAATTCCTTAGGACCTTAGGCGACCTCCCCAATATTTTACTGGTCATGGCGGGCTTGCCGCAGGCGCGCGAAAAGCTAAAACGCGATCTCCCCGCCCTTTTTGACCGGATCGTCGAAAGTTTACTTTTAGGCTCGCTCACGCTTGATGAAACCAAAGAATTGATCGAGAAACGGATCGTTCATTCCGGCGGCAGCGGGTTCGGGCCATTTTCTCCGACGGCGATCGAAAAGGTTTTCGACTTAAGCTGCGGCATTCCCCGCGGCATTATCAAGATCGCCGATTGGGTCATTACTAAAGCAATGCACTCCAGCAAAAATGTGATCGACGCTCAGGACGTCATGGCGTATAATGATGAGATCGAGATCGCCAGGCCCCACTTTCCGGCCGTAAAGGAGAAAAATGCCTAAAGCAATTCTGGTCGTTGAAGATTATCCGGAAACGCTCGTGATGGATCAACAGATCCTCGAATCGAGCGGGTTCGAATTTAAAGGAGTCGACACCGGCGAAAAAGCCTTGGAAGCGGTCGCGAACAAGGAGTATTCCCTCATCCTCCTTGATATCATGCTTCCCAGGGTCGATGGTTTCGAGGTTGCCCGCCGGATCAGAGCCAACCCAAAAACAAAAAATATCCCGATCATCGCCGTTACCGCTTTTGATGTCCCCGATATTGTGGAAAAATGCAAGGCAGCCGGGATGAATGATGTTCTTTTGAAACCTTTTGAATTCAACAACTTACTAACGATTATTAACAAGCATCTTCTTTAGTTTTTGGCCTATTATAGCCGTTTTTGTTGGTTTCATCCCTATTTACATTATTATAATAGCTTCTAAGATAGCGTCTTTACACCCAGGCACAAGCCGTGCTACAATTTGCGCAAAGAGGTGTTTTTCATGTCAAATAAGCTAAAATTAGGATTGCCAAAAGGAAGTCTGCAAGAATCCACTTTCGAACTTTTCAAAAAAGCCGGCTGGCATATTAAAGGAACTTCCCGCTCCTATTACCCGGCTGTTGACGATGACGAACTCGAAATAATGCTGATCCGGGCGCAGGAAATGGCCCGCTACGTTGAAGACCAGGTCCTGGATGCCGGCTTAACCGGGACCGATTGGGTCATGGAATCAGGCTGTAAAGTCAAAAAAGTCGCCGATCTGGTCTACGCCAAACAAGGCCTGCGCAAGGTCCGCTGGGTCCTGGCGGTGCCGGAAAATAGCAAGATAAAATCGGTGAAGGACCTCAAAGGAAAACGGATCGCGACCGAATTGGTCAATGTCGCCAAAAAATATCTGAAAGATAACAAGGTCAACGCCGAAGTCGAATTCTCCTGGGGCGCGACCGAAGCCAAACCGCCGGTCCTGGCCGACGCGATCATCGAATTGACCGAAACCGGTTCTTCGCTTAAAGCCAACCACCTCAAGATCATCGATACCGTCCTGGAATCGAACACCGTGGTGATCGCCAACCAGCCGAGCATGGACGATCCGTGGAAGAAAGAGAAACTGGAAAACATCATTATGCTCCTCAAGGGAGCATTGACCGCGGACAGTAAGGTCGGCTTAAAAATGAACGTGATCAAGAGCCGGCTCCGCACGATCCTCTCGATCCTCCCGGCTCTTCAGACCCCGACCGTGGCCGAACTTTCCGATCCGGACTGGGTCGATCTCGACACCATTTTGGACGAAAGCGTGATGCGGGACCTGATACCGAAACTGAAAAAAGCTGGCGCGAAGGGGATCGTCGAGTATCCGCTGAATAAAGTTATTTATTAAAACTAATACACGAATGGGGAACTAATATACGAATAGGGCACGTTAGGATTCATTTTTATTAGTGCATTCGTTTTGTTTTATTAGTGTATTAGTGTTTCACCATCTCTTCGACCAGCTTAACTATATCCCGCACTGTTGTAACATTTTCCAAACGGCTTTCGGGGATATCGAGGTTGTACTTCTTGTCGAGCGCCGCAAAGATCTCCACTCCCAGCAATGAATCGACGCCAAGATCGGAAAAAATATCCGCGTCCAGTCCGACTTTTTCTTCCGGCAGCTTGATCACTTTGGCGACCAGACTTTTGATCTCGGCGGTCAATTGATCATTCATCGGCTAACTCCTTTTTAACTTCCAAGCGTTTGATCTTCATGATCCTGGTCTTGGGCAGTTCCCGGCGGCGAATAACCAAATGGGCAATTCGCTTGAACTCGGCCAGCTGTTTATTGAGCTCATTTACCTGACGGCGGACCACGTCATCCGGAACTTCCTCCTTGGGAACGACGACGCCAACGACCCGCTCGGTCTCTTTGCGGATCCCTTCCCTGATCTTTTGCCCGATCACGCAGCTTTCCAGCACCCCGGGGAGCTTATTGAGCCTGGCTTCAAGCTCTTCCGGATAAACGTTGATCCCGGAACCGGTCACGATTATCTCCTTGACCCGCCCGGTAATGAAAAGGAACCCATCGGGATCATAATAACCGACGTCGCCGGTCTTAAGCCAATTGCCCGCCATGACCTCACGGGTCAGGTCGGGACGGTTATAATAACCTTTCATCACGTTAGGCCCGGAGATCAAGATCTCGCCGGCCCCATCCTCTCCTTCGATCTTGACCTGAACACCGGGGATCGGCTTGCCGACCGACCCCAGCCGATTGGCGGCCTGGGTATTAACGGTCGCGATCGGCGCCGTTTCCGTCAACCCGTAACCCTGTAAAATGGTAAAGCCCATCAAGGAAAAATTTCTGACCAGGTCGGCGCTGATCGCCGCGCCGCCGGAAGCGAAGAAACGGATCTTGCCACCGAATTTACGATGGACCATCCCAAAAAGAAAGCGCCCCAAATTAATCCCGATCGAGTCGTTAAAAAAGGTGGAGAGCTTGAACAATAGCTCAAACAACCGCCGTTTCCCGCTCTCTTCCGCTTGCCGGACGATCCCTTCGTAAAAGATCTGGTAAAGGAGCGGCACCCCGCACATGATCGTGATCCCGGTATCTTGCATGATCTTGAGCAGGACGTTTGACTTCAAGCTGTCGGCGTAAGTTACGCAGCAGCCGCGGCTGAACGGGGCTAAAAAGCCCGCGGTCGTCTCAAAGGTGTGCGACAGCGGCAAAACTGACAGCATATTATCCGTGGTCGTAATTTTAAAAAGAGAAGCGACGGAATCGGCGTTGGAAGCGAAATTCCGGTGGGTCAGGACAATTCCTTTCGGGCTCCCGGTCGTACCGGAGGTATAAACGATCGAAGCAATATCGTCACCGGCGATCGCGGAACTGGCCGGAGCGGCCGCGGCCGGCAGGTCAAAGAGCCGTTCCATTAAGACCAGATGGAGGCCGGCAAAGCTTCCCTGATGGGTAGTGGAAATCTTTTGGGAAACAAAAGCAAATTTCGGCCGGCAATCAGCCAGTAAAGCGGCCACTTCTTCCGGTTTTAAGACCGCGTCGATTGGGACCGCGACCCCGCCAATCGTCGTCACCGCCAGGTAAGCGAGCGCCCATTCCGGCCGGTTTTCCGCCATGATCGCGACCCGGTCACCCGGGGCTAAACCTAACGATAAGAGCTGGGCCTGGATCCGGCCAAGCAGTTCGGGGAGGTCAGAAAAAGCTATGACCCGGTAACCGGTCTCAAGCCGCCCCCGGAAGGCGGGAAAACCGGAGAAGCTGGCGATTGAGTGGTCGACAATCTCCTTAAGAGTTTCCATCCCTTTACGTTAAAAGCTCATCATCCTCATCATGATCGGACCATAGACCGCGCCGCCAATAATGAACGAGAACAGGAAAGTCAGGATCAGGGAAGAGATCAGGATCGCCAGGAAATACCAAATGACCTTATCTTCCGGCGTCTCAAGGAGGACCGGCAAGCCTTTATATAACAGGTAAAGACCGTATAAGCCAAGCAGCTGCAAGATCCCGATCCCGGGCAGAATAGCGACGATACCGACCAACCAGACCGGGGTCATCGCGTAAACGACCAATTTAAAAGAAAGATCGAAATCGCTCTTGGAATTAAAATAAGCGGCCAGATAACTGACCACCCAGGCGCCGGCCAGCAAGGTCCCCAGATTCAAGAAATAACCGATGATCCCGGCGATCAAGGCTTCAATAAAGGGGATCCGGATCACAAAACCGGTCGGGACCCGGATACCGATGATCGCCAGGCCGATCAAGGTCGCCAGGGCGGGAATAAGGGCTAAGGGAGCGGCGTAATTAACCAGCAGATCACGAACCGAGATCGTTTCCCCTTTGACTATCCCCCACGTTTCCAGGGGTTTTAGGACCATCGCTTTCGCCCGTTCAAATATTTCTTTCACTTAAGATACCTCCGTAATTTTTGCCATTCTACCATTCGAGTTTTAGTTGTCAAGACGGGATAACTTTGCTATTATTCTGCCAGCTTACTAAATGGAGGAACCCAATGCGTTCGAAAATTGCCGTGATCTTACTTCTCCTAATCTTCTCTTCCCAGAGTGTTTTCGCTTTATATGGAACAAGGCCAATGGGAATGGGCGGAGCTTTTACGGCGGTCGCGGACGACGCTAACGCCCCCTACTGGAACCCGGCCGGGCTCGCTCTTAACCCGGAAGTTTCGATCACTGGGACCACTAAATTAAATAACCGTAATACTTGGATCGGTGACAACCTGCTTAGCTTAAAGATGTGCTATGAAACCGAACTGAACCCTTTTCAGTGGCTCCTGGGGATCGGGATCGCTTCTCTGGTCGCTTATGAAGGGGCCTCTTATCTGGGAGAAAAAGGGATCCTGAAAACCGGCTGGGGCCGTAACGTCCAAAAAACCAAACGGGGCGAGTCGATGGCCGACCAGGTGACCGAAGTCGGATCGGAGCAGGCGGTCAGCCTCCGCCAGATCGGCATGGGAGCAATTAAAGACGCCCTGGGGATCTCGTCAGGCGGAGCCCCAAAAGATACGCCGGTTGTTCAGCAACCAGTCCGCCCGGTAGTGATCAGGCCGCGCTATTACGTTTATCCGGCTCATTCCTGGTACCATCCCCGACCCAATCGCCGCGATTATTGGGAGCCGGTTGAATATGAAGAAGTGGTGGAAGAAATCAACCCAACGAAAGCACAATTCGCCCTTGGTCTCGGCTGGATTAACGACAATAACCTCCCTCTGGACGAAAAATCGAACCAATTTACGATCGGGGTCGCTTCCGGTTTTGAAGAGCGGGTGGCGATCGGCGCTAACGTCAATCTCTATGACAAGACGATAATTTCGTCCAACGTCCGCGGCTTCGGCGGCGACATCGACCTTGGCTTTATCGGCAAACCGGTCGAATATATTTCTTTCGGTCTGGCGACCAAAGGGATCCTGACTTCCGACATCTATTGGCAGAACGGGGCCAAGACCCGCTACGAAATGCTGGTCAACGCCGGTCTGGCGGTCAAACCGCTCCCCTTCTTAACGGTTGCCGGCGACGCGCACAACATTTTCAACCAGAACAGCCAGCAAGCGACGATGCATTACGGCGCGGAGGTCTCGCTTATTCCCGGCTTGCTGTTTCGAGCGGGACTTGATGACGGGAACAAAACGGCCGGCGTCACGCTGGCGCTGGGAAATATGTTGATCGACTACGCCTACCTTGGCGGGACCTACAACCGGACCCAGATGATCGGCGGGAGCTGGCGCTTCTAATGCCGGAGGTGCTGGACCCCGCGAGGCCAGCAACCTGGCAGCAGCTTAAGAAGCTCGCTCCAACCGCCCAAAAAGCCTGGCTGCAGAAGCATTTCCAGGAGATCAAACAGGCGCTCACGTCACTTGAGCCCCCTTTCCTGACCTTTATCGGCAATCTCTGCGTCAATTCCAACCTTTATAAAGAGGCGGAATTCATCTTTGACGAGCTCTTTAAAAAAGGGCAGAAGAGCCACGAGCAGGCAAGTTCCGCCGCCTATTACCGGGGTATCACCCGCTTTCTCCAGGGACGTTTCCAGGAAGCGTACGGCGACTTCAAGCTCGCCCACCAGCACGACCTGCAAAAACGCGACTTCAGCGCCCCATCGAGCCAGGCGATCGCCTATATGGAAGACACCCTTTTCCCGACCCGCGAAACGATCAAAAAAAACCAGTTCAAATTGCTCCAGGACTTGAACGCGCCGCGGGCGATCAACCACATTATGGGACCGAACATCCTCCGGATCATGCGTAAATGGAACTCTTCGTCCCCCCTCTTTTCGCACGGCGTTTCCCAGGGGGGCGGTTATTTTCTGACCACCAAGAACCACCATGGCGAGACTAAAGGGATCGTCATCGATCCCGGCTACGCTTTTTTTGATATCTTCCGGGATATCGGGCTCGGCATCGCCGATATCGACGCGATCGTCATCACCCATGACCACGACGATCACACCGATTCGGTCGAAGGGATCCTCTCCCTCCTGGCCAAATATAACGACCATAATGAAAAATCTAAAGTGATCGATATTTTCGGCTCCGCCGGCACCATGCTCAAATTCAACGGCCTCTTGCCGGCGACCGACCCGAAGGGGAACCGGGAGATCAACTTCAAACTCCTTGTCCCGGGGAGCCACGTAACCGAGATTGAAGGCGCGTCATTAATGGAAAAATACGGTTTTACCATCAATGTGAAACCGGCGCACCACGTCGAACGCTGGACCAACCAGGAGTCATCGGTCGGCATGGTCCTGAACACCAACCTGAACTTCGGCCAGGGAGAATTGAAGATCGGGATCACCGGCGACACCCGCTACGAGGTCGGCCTCGGCCTGGAATACCAGGAGGCCCAGATCATCCTCCTCAACATCGGCTCGGTCGAAAAGGAAGAAGGCAAGCTGCTCAAACAGCATCTCGGCATGCTCGGCTGCATCAATCTCCTGAAAGAAGCCCGGCTCGGCAAGCCGGCGATCGCCATCCTCACCGAGTTCGGGGAAGAATTTTCCGGCCGCCGCCAGATAATCAGCCACATCATTGAAAACTGGGCCCAGGCGATCGACGGAACTATCAGGCCCGATCTCCGGGTCATCCCCTCCGACGTCCACCTGGAACTCCGGCTGACCGACCTCCATATCAAGGAAAGCGATTCCGGGATCTTTTTCCCTTATCACTCAATACGGGTTGACGAAAGCGACCCCGAGGTCCTAAAATATAAATTCAATGGTTAGTTCACTTTCTATCTTAAGAGAATCAAAAACCGATCCCCAGGGACGCGAAGTCGAGAACCGGGTCGCCCTCCTGCCGGTCCAAATCGCGGAAATAATTGAACGGGCCCCCCAGGTTGAGGTCTTCGTGGAGAAAGGCGCGGGCCAAAAGATCGGCTATCTCGATGAACAATACGTCGACGCCGGCGCGAAGCTTTGCTCCCACGCCGAAGCGCTGGATAAAGATATTGTCGTCGGAGTAAAAGAGACCAAAACGGCTGACTTCCCTCACCTGCGAAATAATCTTTTCATTTCTTACCAGCATTTCGCCCAAAGTTATGACCGGACAACTCTAGCCCTGCAGACCAGCCGGGAAAAAGGAACCGCCTTCCTGGCGTTAGAAACGATGGAAACGATCAAAGACGGCTGTCCGTTCTTCCCCTGCCTCGCCCCAATGAGCGAAGCGGCGGCCAAAGTCATTGCCCGGCACGCCGATGAATTTGCCCTGCTCAGTAAAAAAATAATCTCCAGCGGCTTACCGGAAACCGGCCTCAAGGGCTTAAAAACAGTGATCCTGGGCGGGGGAAGCGTCGGCCAGACCGCGGCGGAAGAGTTCTCCGAGCGAGGTTGCCAGGTGATTCTCCTGGAAAAAAGTCCGCTTCGGCTCAAAGCTTTAGCCGAATACTTCAAGTCTCATGAGGTTCGCTTTCCCAACGTTACCGTCCTGGAAATGAGCCCGATCAATTTACGAAGCGCGATCAAAGAAGCGTTCTTCCTGGTTTCTTCTATTTATAACTGCGGCCGGAAGCCGGAAAAGCTGGTCACCCTGGACCTCTTGCGGACAATGCAGACCGGCGGTTGCCTATATCCGGTCGACATCGATCAGGGAGGCGGGATCGAAGGGGTCTTGGAGACAAGTATTCTAGAGCCATTTAACCTGCCAACAGTCCCGGGAAGTGAAGTCTTTTTCTTTGCCCCACCCAACCTCCCTTCAATGGGAGCGTTGACCGCGTCGGAAGCGCTGGGAAGCGTCATTCTCCCTTACGTGATCGAGATCGCCCAGAAGTGGCTCTATAAAGCGAAGGAAGATAATCCAGTCATCAATTCAGGCCTCAATATCGAGGGGGGGAAGATCGTCCATCCCGGACTAGCCTCTGTTTTTCCCGGCTTGAAGTAGCTATTTTTGGATCTTGGTTATTATTCCTGTTATCCCGACCGTTTGGCCATTTTTCTTAAGCGCCCGGCTGGAGGAACGGATCCAGACTATCTCGCCGTTCTTTTGCACGATCCGGTATTCCGAAGGCACTAATTTCCCGATCAGAACGTCAGAAAACAAGGTCCGCAACATCGGCAGGTCTTCCTGATAAATAAAGCGGGCAAAAGGCTGGCCAATAACTTCGGACGGATCATACCCGGTAAGGACTTTGACGATCGGACTGATATAAGTGATCGTCCCCTGCGCGTCAGTCGAGAAGACCGCGTCATTAAGGTTTTCGATCATCGTCTTAAACAATTCTTCGGAATTATCAAGCTCCCTGATCTTAGTTTCGATCGCTTTCAACAGATCAGCCTCTGTTTTCTTGGCCAGGCCTAACTGTTCTTCCTGGCTGATCATTTTTAGTTCCCGGCCAACGGCCAGGTCATGAAGATTTTCCAGGTCTTGTATTTCCGCTTGAATTTTATCCGCCGCCAGTTTCCGCTCCGTTATATCCCGGGCAACGATCATGGTCCCTTCAACCTGACCGTTGTTGACCAACGGAATGACGTAATTTTCATAGTAGCACAGCTTCCCATTATCCCCCAGGGCGGTGTATTCGAATTTTTGGGTTTCTTTGGTCTGGCGGCAGGTCTTGACCGTCGCCTTGAACATGCCGACCGATTCCGGAGCCAAAAAATCATAGGCGCTTCTGCCGATAGTTTTTTCAGCGGAAAAACCAATCGCGTAATGGTTCAGGAAAAGATATTTATCGTCGTTGTCTAACAGGGAGATATAATCCGGGATCAATTCAACCAGGGAGCGCCAGCGGTTTTCACTAGCCTGAAGCGCTTGTTCGGCCAGTTTACGTTCGGTTATCTCCAGGGAAAGGACAAAAATCCCTTCCGGGATCGGCTCGACCCTTAATTCATACCAATGATCGGAGCTATCGGCAAACTTAAACGGGGCTTCAAACCTTTGCGGCAGGCGATCTTCCATGCAGCGGCGATACCCCTGGAAAAGCTCGGTTTTTTCCACCCCCGGATACATTTCCAACATGGTCCGGCCGATCAAATTCTCCCGCTTTTGCAAACCATGCTGGGCGGCGACGTCATTGACATAAAGGTAGGTCCACTTGAAGTCGATGATCATGCACCCTTCCAGCAAATGGTCGAGGATCACGCCGTATTTATCGTTGCTCATCCTTTCCCCCTTCAAGCCAGGAACGCGCCAACCAGCTATAAGTTTACGTCTACGATACAATTAGTCAAGGTCTAAATCTCATTTGGGGGCCGAGAACAACTCTTTAACGATTTCCTTATCGTCAAACGGCACTTGCCGGCCGTTAAAATCCTGATATTTTTCGTGTCCCCGCCCGGCGATCAGGAGAATGTCCCCTTTTTTCGCTAAGGCCAGCCCGGCTTTGATCGCTTCCCGCCGGTCGATTATCGTTTTAACCTTGGCCGATCCGCTCTCTACCCCTATCCCCTGTTGGGGAATCCCCGTCATAATCTCTTTAATAATCGCTTCCGGATCCTCGCTATATGGATCGTCGGTGGTAATGATCACTTCGTCCGCTAAGCGGGCGGCAATCTCCCCCATGATCGGGCGCTTGGCCCGGTCGCGGTCGCCGGGACAGCCGAAAACCACGATCACCCGCCCTTGCGCTACCTGTTTATAGGTTTCCAATAGCTTCTGCAGGCTGTCGGGCGAATGGGCAAAATCAACGATCACCGTGAACGGCTGGCTGACGATCTTTTCCTGGCGGCCGGGAATAACCTTGACCCTTTCGATCCCTTCCTTGATCACCGCCTGGCGGAGCCCAAGCGCCAGCCCGCACTGGAAAGCGGCGGTCAGATTGTAAGCGTTGTGGGTCCCGATCAGCGGGGTGCGGACCTCGACCCCGTTAATCACGACCGCCATCTCGTTCTCCCGGATCTCAACCCCCACGACGGCGGCATCAGCATCGTTAAACTTAGTATTACGGAGTTCATGGCGCGCTTCTTCGAGCCCGTAAGAAAAGACCTCACCTTTCACGGCGCCGATCAGGGCGGTGCTCGCTTTATCGTCAATGTTGATGATCGCGATCGCCTCGTGGTCGAGCATTTCAAACAATTTTCTTTTCGCCGCCAAATATTCCGCGGTCGTTTTGTGGTAATCGAGATGGTCATGGCTCAAATTGGTAAAAATAGCCACCGCGAAATTACAACCGTGGACCCGGTCCTGGGCCAAGGCGTGGGAAGAGACCTCCAGGACGCAGTGGGTATAGCCCTCTTTCACCTGGCGGGCCAGCTCCGCCTGCAGGTCGGACGATTCAGGGGTGGTCATTGGAAAATTAACCGTACCGATCAAACCAGCCTTAAAACCAGCGGTGTTAAGGATCGATTGAATGAGAAAAGCGGTCGTCGTTTTTCCTTTGGTCCCGGTAATGCCGATCAATTTCAATTTTTTTGAAGGGTGGCCGTAGAATTCAGCCGACATTTCCGCTAAGGCGCGCCGGGCGGAAGGGACGATTTTTAATTCGACGCCGGCCGGGACCGGCACTTCTTTTTCCGCGACGATCAGGGTCGCCCCGGCTTTGATCGCCTGCGGCACAAATTCCGCTCCGTCCCGCTTTAATCCGGGAATAGCGACAAAGACATAGCCTGGTTTAACTTGGCGGGAATCGTAGGTTATACCGTTCATCTATTCACCCAGGGAATCGGAAAATTTCCCTTTAGTCGCTAAACTGCGAAGATTCTGCCACCAAACGACCCCATGCTCAAAAGCGTGGAAAAAGAGAGGGCTGTAAGGGAAATCGTAAGCGCCGATATATTTCTTCAGTTCGCCGTTGAACCCTTTTTTGAAACGGTAGACGCCAAAGAGCGGGTGCCCCTCTTCCGGATTGACCGGGATCCCCCAGAGGTCATACTCTTTGAGCCCGCGCGCTTTCGCCCATTTGATGATCTTCCAGTGCAGGATGTGGTTGGGCATGACGTTCCGGTATTCCGACGAGGACGCGCCGTACATATACCAAAGGCGGTTGCCAAAATTAAACGTGATAACCGCGGAGACCGGTTTCCCTTCGTAAAAAGCGACAAAACAGCTCCCCAGACCGGCCCGGAAAATTATCTCCCGGATCTTCTGGTAATATGAAAGCGGATGGATCAGGAATTTGTCCCGCTTGGCGGTCTCGGCGTAAAGGGCGTAGAAGAGTTCGATCCCCTTTTCGCTGCTGTCTTCCTTAACGTAAACCCCTTTTTTCTCGGCCAGGCGGATGTTGTAGCGGGTTTTTTCGGCGAAGCTCCCCATCAGGTCGTCAAGTTCCGGCTCGATGTTCAGCAGGAAAGTCGCCCGGGGCTGGACTTGTTTGAGCGCCTTGTCGAAACCGAGCGAGCGGAGATTATCGATCGCCAGGAGGTCGTTCTCTTCGAGATCGGGATCGATCTTCAGGGAAATCGCGTGATGGCGGTCGGATTGTTCTTCCAGGACGTCAAGCAGGGCGTGCAGCAGGTCCCGGTTACCGTAATCGACGATCGGCCCGCGCGGCGCGTAAAAAAGCGAATGTTTTATTAAAGGGATCCGGCGTTTTAAAATTGAAACTCCAGCCACAATTTTCCCATTATCTTCCAGCGCCACCCGGATCGGCTGCCAGCCGAATTTAGCTTTCAATTCTCCCCATTCATACGACTGGAGGATCGAGTTGTGGGCGGAATAGGCGACAAAGTTGTTCCAGTTTTCCCGGTCGAGGTAAGTAATGATTTTAGCTTTCATCGTGTTATAATTATAACATGATTCTCGTGGTGGATAATTACGATTCGTTCACTTACAACCTCGTCCAATACCTCGGCGAAATGGGAGAAAAACCGGCCGTTTACCGCAACGACGAGATCACCATCCCCGAGATAAAAAAGCTGCGGCCGGACCGGATCCTTATTTCCCCCGGGCCCAAGTCGCCCAAAGAAGCTGGGATCAGCCGGGAAGTGATCAGAACTTTTGCCGGTCAGGTCCCGATCCTCGGGGTCTGCCTCGGCCATCAGGCGATCGGCGAAGTTTTCGGCGGCCGGGTCGTCCGCGCCGGCCGGATCATGCACGGCAAGACCTCCGCCATTTATCACGACGGCAAGACTATTTTCAAAGGGCTGCCCAACCCTTTCCAGGCAACCCGCTACCATTCCCTGATCGTCGAAAAGAAAAGCCTGCCGGCCATTTTAGAGGTCTCCGCCTGGACCAAAGAAGGCGAGATCATGGGGTTGCGTCATAAAAAGCTGATCGTTGAAGGGGTGCAATTCCACCCGGAATCGATCCTGACACTCGAGGGAAAAAAACTGCTGGAGAATTTCTGCAAGCTTTAGGCTACTTTTTATCGCTCTTTGGCGGCTCCGCCGCTGGTTCTTTTTTCGCGCCGTAATCAGTAACGTGAAAGCCAGAGCCCTTGAAGATTATCCCCGCTGATGAGATCAATCTTTTGAACGGCCCCTGGCATTTCGGGCAGAACTTAAGCGGCTCTTCCGTTATCCGCTGCTGGATCTCAAAGATCTCCCCGCACTTCTCGCATTTGTAGTCGTAAAGTGGCATGCGTTAATTATAACACACGCTCTTACGGCTTCTTAGCCTCCGGGGTCGCGGCCGGGATCGGAGCAACCAGTGCTGCTTCCGGAGAAACCGGCGGAAGGGCTGGAACGACTTCAACCGTCGCTGGGATCGTCAAGGCCGGTTTGACGACAGCTGGAGCCGCTTCCAAAGTTGTCGTCCGGACCGTGACTTCTTTGGTTGTAACCGATATTTGCCTGGGGAGCGCTTTCTTCTCCTCTTTTTTCTCGACTTTTTTCGCTTCTTTCTTCACCGGCGCCCGGTCGTCCCATTGGGCGTTGACGGTAAAGAGGAAAGAGACCCGGTCTTTGCCGATATTGGCCACTTTACCTTTGCCGGCGACCCATTTATTGTTTTCCCATTCTTTGATCTCCGGTTTTTCGGCGTAGCGCGGGACAGTCAGGGTCAAATCGTTCCCTTCAAGCTGGGCACTGAACGCTTCCTGGGTCAGGAATTGGGTATCGTCCTGCAACAAGGCAAAGCCGCGGCTGACTTTCGCCAACGGGAAACTGACTTCAAGGACGGTCGGCGGATCACCCGCTTTCAGCAAACTGGTATGGCTGACCACTTCCGAAACCTCGCCCCTACTCATCGGCAGGTTCGGGTTAAAGGATAGATCTTTATCAAGGAACTTTAGCCAACCGCCTGCTTCCGCCGCTAGAATGCTTTCGTAAGCCCAGTGGCCGAGAATATCTTTGAAATGACTGGTATATTTCAGGGCGTCAAGGCCGGAGGCCAGCGCCATCGATTGGGCTTCGACCGACGAGACCGATTCTCCGGATCCTTTGGTGGTCGGCGCCTTGGCCGCCATTACTTTATCAAGAGTTAACCCGTCAAAAGAGGTAATGATCTTGATCGCTTCCGCCCGGCTGACGAACTTGTTCGGTTTGAAGGTCCCATCCACATAACCGCTGACCACGTTCAGGAAGACCGATTGCTTCACAAAATTATAAGCCCAGTGGCTGGCCGGAAGGTCTTTGAACGAAATCTCCTTCATCTCCCCTTCCGGGGTCGGCGCTTTACGCATCAGGATCGCCACCAGTTCGGCCCTGGTCAAAGACTTGTTCGGTTTAAAGGTCCCGTCGGGGTAGCCGCCGATTATCCCATTCCCGGCCAGTTGGCCCACCGGGCGATAAGCCCAATAATCAGCCGGCACGTCGGAAAAGGTCCGGAACTGGGTGAAACTTCGTTTGATGGAGAGATACCCGTCATCGCTTAACAGCTTGAGATCTATTTTTATGGGCGGAGCATCGGTCGCGACCTCGGCATTCATGACGCCGCCGGCGACCGCGGTCTCTTTATTGTTAACGAAAGCCTGGTTAGCGCCGGAAACCCTGGCCCTGACCAAAACTCTTGATTCGCTGGTCGAAAAGCCAAGGAGCGGCTTGAAAGCAAGGAGCGGAAGTTGGCCGACCTTTTTACCGGCCGCTTTCGCCGGCAGGCCGATGTACGACAGCGAAAAGAAGTGCGTGTTGTTCGACGGCAGATCGTTAAAAGTGTGGAAAGCGTAGTCAAAAGCAAAACCGCCGAAGTTAAAACCGATCCCCGTCGTCAGATCGTTGATGATCGAAGCGGAGGTTTCCCCGTTGTAACCAGGGATCGGTTCCTGATCGATCCCGACCCGCCAGAAAACATTATTAATTATTTTAGTCTCAACCCCGGCCCGCAATAGATACGGGCGCCCGCTTTGGACCAGCGGATGTTCAAGATCGAACTCAACATAGGCCCGATCGTCAAAAACTTTTGACCCTACCCCAAGCTGCAGCGTGGCCGGGATCCCCGATTCCTTCGGCGTGTTGGCATAATTGACGTTCTGGGTGTCAAAGGTCCACTTCATTTTCGCTCCCATTGACGAAGGGAGCAGGTTCTGGGCAACCATCCCCCAATTCCACCCGGTCGGGAGCTTACCCGCCAGTCCCAAGGTCAGATCATAACCCGAAGCGGCGTCGCTAACGTTAGTTAAACCCTGACTAAAGAGCTTTAGCCCGGCGCCGTAATTAACCCGGCCAAGAAAAGGAGTATTGAGAGCGTTGCTGTAGGTCGGCATGATCAAGCGGGTATAATAATCAGTCTTGATGATGACCGGATTGCCGGTAATGGAATCATAGCCGCTGGTGTAGTCAAGCCCGCCGACGCCAGTCTGGATAAAAGCCAGGCCAAGTTTACCGTACGGGGTCGGATACAGACCGCCGACCTGGAGGTAGCTGACTTCCTGCATCAGGTTAACGTACATGGAAGTCGCTTCAATAACATCGATCTCGGAGGCCAGCGCCGGATTGGTGAAGACCCCTGAAATTCCCGGGTTAGCGTAAGTGATCCCGGTCCGTCCCATCCCCATGGTGCTGGCCCCGACGCTGACACTTAGCGGATCGTCGAACGCGCCAACCGCGCCGCCCAGACCGATCAACAAAATTCCGACTAAAAGGTATTGTTTCAAGAGTACTCCCCTCCTTTGCCTCATGTTTATCTTAAGACCAGGACCTTGCCGCCGACCAGGATCTTGTTATCCGACCGTTGCACGACTTTGAAAATATAGACGCCGTTATCGACCGACCGCTTAAAGTCGTCGATCAGGTTCCAATAGACCATGTTTTCGCGCGAAGCCCGGCCGCCGTTGTCGCCGGAATTGTAAGCCTTGCGCCAGATCATCTCCCCTTTCAGGTTAAAGATAATCAGCATGACGTCGGTATCGGCGATCAGTTTGTAGCGGATCACGTAATTATTGGGATTGGCGATATCGGGATAAGCGACGCTGTATTCCCCCGCCGGACGGTTGTCGACCGCCATCGGAATGATCCTAACCCCGCCGTAACGTCCCTTATAGTAAGCGCGCACTACGTCATCGGCTCTGGCTTCAACGTAATTGTTCCTAACGCTCCCGGCCACCGCTCCGGAATAGCGGACCTCCATTGAAGCGGTATTCCTGAAAACACCGGAATTAGCGGAGGTCTCCTGAAGGGCCAGGTCTTCTTCATCGGTATTGGAAGCGTTTTTGACCGTGACGGTGATCGACTCGATGGCCGCCGGATTCAGATTATCGGCCGCCGAGACCACCATGACGTATAAACCGGAACCAAGCGAGCAGTAAGTCACGCCGACTCCCGCTTCATCGATAAAATTAACCGACCCTTCGCCGGTCCCGCCGTCGCCAAGATTGGTATCGTCCGTCGTTCCGCCCCCACCGCTAGTGGCGCCGACTCTGATCGCGGTCAGGTCGGGATAAGCGTAATTACGCCGCGGCCAATCATAGGAATAGGCCTTGTAGTACCAGATATCGCCCAGCACCACGCTCGGATCAACGTACGATTCGGTCGACGCGTTGTAGATCACAAATTCACCCGGTGACACTTCCTGGCCAGGGACCAAGGCTTCGCCGGTCGCCGGAAGATAGGTCGGATAACCCCCTTTTTTCCGGATCACGATGGTGCCGTAAAAATCGAGGTCGGTCGGATTGATCCAGGTTAGGACCACTTCGGAGGCCGGCGACAGCGAGTAGAACCAGCGGACGGAAGCCGGCGGAATAACATCCAGCTCCGGGGTCGCCCAAGCGGTCGCCCGGACAGAATAGTTCGGCACTTCGTTATGAGCAAAAGCGGAATAGTAATACTTAACCCCATTGATCAGCCCATAGTGAACATAACCTTCGCTCGAACCGGGGAAGCCGGCTTCGTCGGTCACCAATTCGCCGTCGGTGATCGAAGAAGGATAGTCTGTCGTACTGACCCGGATCATCGTCCCGGTAAAGTAGCTTTCGTTCGGATTGGTCCAGGAGAGATAAATCCTTTCGTCCCCCGGCAGAGCAGTGAAGGGATTCGGCGGTGACGGCGGAATACCGGGGGCAAACCAGCTTTCAACTAAAGTTGAATAGTTATAACCATCCTGTTCGGCGTTATCGACGTCATAACCAACGACCAGGTAATAGTAGCGGGTCCCATTCACCAGGCCGGTCTGCGGTAAACTTGTCCCATTGCCGATATATAGAACGGTTCCGTTGCCGGCGGTATCGCCAACCGTTAGCCCATGGGCAGTCCCATTGGCCGGCGGGGTCCAGGTATTGGCAACGCCGGTTGAGCGGATAACAATGACTTTGTCAAAGTCCGGAGCGGTCGGATTGGTCCAACTGACGTTCAGGGTCGTATCGCCGGAAACCGCCCCTAGGCCGGTGATCGGACTAGGCGGCGTCGTGTCATGAGGGGTCCCTGACAACTCAACGACGTTCGTTTCTTCGTTATAGGTCGGAGTACAACTATCGTGGGCGCGGACTTTATAATAATAAGTCGTGCCGTCGATCAGCTTTTGCGCCCCGGCCGCTGGAATGGCGCCGACACCAGGGATCCCGCTGTTCGGCCCGTGAGTATTAGAGCCGATCGCGATGTTCGAGGCGACCCGATTCCCGGCCGCCGGGACAAAACCAGGCGCGGTATCGCAATAAACATTGTAATAGATCGGCGGGGTCAAGTCGTTAGTCCGATCATTCGGCAAGGCTGTCCAGGTTAAATTCAAAGTGTTACCAATATTGGGATTAGCAACTCCGGTCACGCCGCCGAAACCAGTCGGGGCCGCGCCGGCAGTAATGGTAAACAGTTTATTTTCTACTGTCGGCACAAAATCAATATATGCGCCGGAATAATAATTACCACCATTCATTCCTCCGCTCGCAGTATTGTCGTCCATTCGAATGGTTGAGGTTGTGCTTCCCCCACCCTGAGTAACATGGTAATTTAAGGAATAAACAATTATCCCGGTTGAATTTACCGTTACTCCTGCCACTCCTAGAGCTTGAGACTTCCCAAACCGAATATAGCTATTATTACCGGTCTTGGTATCGATTGAAGGATTTGGCGTATAATTATTAGTCGGCCAGCCATTAACGCCAGCATGGATTGATCCTAACGTACAAGTGTCAAAAATACCTTTGTCATAACCTATCGGATTCTCATCGGCGTAATCACCAACACAAAACTCCAAAGATCGCATATCAATTGAAGTATCGGAAGTCATTCTTAAATTTAAAGTAAAAGCTCCACCACGTTCAAATTCAAAACCGGTATAACTATAACTTGTTGAGGTTTCAAGTTTGTATTGCATTGCCGCTTGAGCCGACAAGGCCAAAGCCGCTAAAAAGAACACCGCAAAAAACACCAACCTTTTTTTTCTCATTGTCATTCTCCTTTATTATCTGGGCGGAATAAAGTGCAACCGTCCCCAATTGTTTTGCATGATCGTTAAATCAACCGTGTTAACACGACCATCACCATTGAAATCTGGTTTCATGTCATAACTTGGCGATTGTCCACCCCATCCATTGTATAAAATCGTTTGATCACTCGTGTTAACACGGCCGCTTCCATCGGCATCTCCACCGCGCATACTGGCTGAACCATCCGCTTCGGTCCAGGTCGCATCGGCCCCATAAACTTCACTGCTAACGGTAAAATCGATATATTCAGTATGTAAACTGTCAAGATATTTGGTGTTAGCGGTCGCAATCGCTAAGTGGTTAACCCCTTCCATTGTCCCAATAAAATTATGAAAAACCGCAATGAAATAGTCGCCTTGCGTCGCCGTCGTCCCCATAAAATCAACTTCGGTCGTCGTGCCAGCAACAGTTAAGATCGCCTCTTTAGTCGCGACCGCGTAAGAATTATATTGATCTGGTCCCTGTCTCAAGTGAACAATAACCGGCGTTTCTCGTCGTTGAAGACCACCACCAAGATAGAAGCCCTGCATATAGGCTTTGAGAGCAACTTTCGGAAAACTCCAATACCAGTTGATCGTATTGTTCGGCCCACCAGCTGGAAGAGAGTTATAGGAATAGATCGTGTGTCCGCCGGAAGCGTCGGAACTGGCAACGGAGACGTAGCGAACCTCTTCGGTTCCGGCGCTGTTCAGGTACCACCAGCCATTGCTGGCGTCGCTCACCCAATTAAGCTTAGAACCAGGGAATCCCTCGACATGAAGCTTGCCGCCAGAAACAATGTTAATGGCGTGACCGGCGGCCACTTCAAACGTGTCCGGTCCGGTACTAACTTTACTGAAATTGTAAAAGGTCGTACTCCCCGTATATTTCTGAAAAGAACCTTCCAGCGAGACCTGCGAGGTCCCGTAATTAAAGGTCCCATTATTAATCCAATTGCCGCTGACGTTGATCGTCCCGCTCCCGCCATGCAGCGTTCCGTCGTTAATCATATGTTCCACTCTGATCGAATTGTCATTCACGTTAACGTAGGGCCCCCCCGCGTCGATGAACAGGTCGCCGGCATACCCGCCGGTCGCCAGAGCGACGGACACAATCATTATTGTTAACAGTTTATTTAGTGTCATTATATTATGCGACAGGAACCAGCTTTATCCTTTGCTTTTCAGTTTCTTAATTAAAATGCAAAATGCATTTAGCCAGCACGTTCGTCCCCGACGATTTTGACTCTAAACAGTGTCCCATCTCTTGCCAGTGGGCCGTGGTGTTCGGTGGCTCAGGCTGATTAGCAAAAGCCCGGCCGGTCGTATCAGACGAGTAAAGAAAGTACCCCCGGGTTGAAGCTGTGCCATCTTTTATCATGACGTCAGCGATCCCAGCAAAAACCACCCAACTATCACTCCCATCAGCGGCACTGTTATCATAAACAACACCAATCGCATCAATCGACGACGCGGAACAAAACTCAAAAGCATTATCATAAGTGCGACTATTCCTCACCACCATACCTTTTGAAACCGTTGACCCAGTTCGATTAGTTAATTTAACTGCATACCCGCCCTCTGAAGTAACTTTAAATTTGGGGCCATTGATCGCCGAATTCGCTCCAGAAAGTTCAATTGACCCACCAATGGTCACAGTCACAACTTCCATCGAACCAGTAAAATATTCGCCATTCGCATTCCCCGGCCCGCCGCGTTGGACAGCTAAGGTCGGTGTAACCAAGAGCGAGAAGAAAAGCAATCCCAACAATATTTCTTTTTTCATATTTCCCTCCACTTAGTTATCGCTCCGCGAGATTTCGTACCAGAGACTGGTGCCGGAATCATACATTAACTGCAGGGTATCTCCGGTTCCCATCGTAAAGCTGTTGCCACCAGATAAGGCCAGGCCAGTTCCAGTATCAAACTTGACCGTATTGGTGTCGGACTTCCCTTGCAGGATGATGATCTGGCCGTCGGTCCCGCCCGCGATCTGCGGGTTGGCGGTAATGTCAACCGCGCCGCCGTTCCCCTGGATCCGGGTGATCTTATAGGTCAGCATATCCGAAGTGATCCCGGTCCCGGCAGTGATATTCTGGGTGGAAGACGGCGCTCCCTTGGTGAACGATTCCCAGGTCGATCCGGTATAACCCTGGAAGTCGCTGCCGGTAAAGCGGATCATCCCGGCGGCGGCCGCTTCGCTCGAAGTGCCGATCTTGATCATCCCGGCAACATCAAGTTTAGCCTGCGGCACCAGAACCCCGATCCCAACCCGGCCATTGGTATTGAGGACCAGCTGGCGGGTCAAGTCGGTCGCGTAATTGGTGTCGATGATGCTAAAGGTCATCGCCTTCTGTGAATGTAAGTTCATCGCGCCGGTCTGGCTCCTGATGCGTAAACTGGCATCAAGCGTATTCTGCGCGTAGTAATCGATCGCTCCATTTTGGTCTCCGCCATTTGAGGCATAAGAATAAAGCCGCAAGATGCTCCTGGGTTCAGCGTTTTCAGCAACAATATCTATCCCCGAATAAATGTTCGAGGAAGTTCCTTGGGCCAAGATCTTGACTGGCATGGTCGAGGTTGAGGAATTGGCCGACTTAACAAACAGTTTGGCCGATTCAATCGCTTCCGTCGAACCAATCGCGACCTTGTCGGAAAGGGTGGTCGGGTAAACATTTCCGGCGTTCCTGGTCCAAACATCACTCGAACCACTGCCGGAAGTGAACGACTGCCACTGGCTGCCGTCATACCCTTCAAAATCGCCAAGATAGTAGCGGATCGCCCCCGCTTCGTTCGTCCCAGCGGTATTCCCGATCTTTAACTGGGATTGAACGTTCAATTTGGAAATATTCGCGATCGCGCCGGAATCTTCATATATGAACCGGCCCCAATCAAAATTCGACGACCCATATTTCAGGTAGAGGGTCCCGCCAGGGGTAAGGCCCAAAGACCCAGTCGGCGCCACATCATTGCCCGACCCATCGAGAGTTAAGCCGCCGATGACTTCCATCGAGCCATGCATTCCCCCCGGCCCGGTGCCGTCATCGTAAGCAAACCTGGCGATCCGATAATAATCGCTGTTCACCACCAAGCCAAGATCATCCGGCGCGGTATACGTATGATTGATCTTTAGGTCACCATTAACCTGCAATTTCGAGGTCGCGCTTGTCGTCCCGATCCCAACGTTATC
>Ga0265297_10003134_pt1 | contig 30881 bp, 28 predicted proteins | sample Munlanlwell13791_FD_192502 | JGI IMG/M metagenome (GOLD analysis project Ga0265297, IMG submission 192502) | Leachate microbial communities from a municipal landfill in Southern Ontario, Canada - Leachate well 137-91 | ecosystem: Engineered > Solid waste > Landfill > Unclassified | place...
CCTCACAATGTCTCTCACCTCAACGCGGGGTGGAGCAGCCCGGTAGCTCGTCAGGCTCATAACCTGAAGGCCGTCAGTTCAAATCTGGCCCCCGCAACCAAATAAAGCCCGCACAAGCAACAGCTTGGCGGGCCTTTTGTTGTCCTTCCAATCCGACCCACCGAGCCCGTGGAAGCGACGTGGAAGCAGCGGGACGGAAGTCATGGCGTAGATGCCTGCGACAACACGTCGCAGTACTGACTTGGCGCTGACTGTTCGTGCGGTTGTGAGCGGAGCTCCCTCGGAGCCGGAATACCAGCGTAACCCTCCGGTGAGTGCCGCCTGACCTGACCCCCGCGAACTCATCCAAGCTGGAGTAGAGTCCGACCGAGAAGGAAGGGCTTTGAGATGAAGCGGAAGCAGTTCAGCGAAGAGCAGATCATCGGGATCCTGAAGGAGGCGGAGGCTGGGGCGGTGGTGACGGAGCTTTGCCGCCGCCACGGGCTGTCGAGCGCGACCTTCTATGCCTGGAAGGCGAAGTACGGCGGGCTGGAGGTCTCGGAGGCGAAGCGGCTGCGGGCGCTGGAGGACGAGAACGCGAAGCTGAAGCGGTTGCTGGCGGACGCCATGCTGGACAACGCCGGGCTGAAGGACCTTCTGTCAAAAAAATGGTGACGCCCGCCGGCAGGCGAGAAGCGGTCGCGCATCTTCGGCGGATGCCGGGGATGAGCGAACGGCGGGCGTGCCGCGTGATCGGGGCCGATCGAACGAGCGTCCGCTACCGCTCGCGCCGGGGCGACGACGGTCCCTTGCGGGAGCGGTTGCGGGCCTTGGCCCTCGAGCGCCGGCGCTTCGGCTATCGGCGCCTGCATATCCTGTTATGCCGGGAGGGTCTGGCCGTGAACCGGAAGAAGGTGCAGCGGCTCTACCGCGAGGAAGGATTGTCGGTGCGCCGGCGCCGGGGCCGGAGACGGGCCGTCGGCACGAGGGCGCCCCTGGCGCTGCCGGCCCTGCCGAACCAGCGCTGGAGCCTGGACTTCGTGCACGACCAGCTCGGCGACGGCCGTCGCTTCCGCGTGCTGAACATCGTCGACGACGTGACGCGGGAATGCCTGCGGGCGGTGGTCGACACGTCCTTGTCCGGTCGGCGCGTGGCGCGCGAGCTGACCGAACTGATCACCGACCGGGGCAAGCCGCGGATGATCGTCAGTGACAACGGCACCGAACTGACCTCGAACGCGGTACTGGCCTTCGCCGGCGCCTTCGGCATCGAGTGGCATTACATCGCACCAGGCCGGCCGATGCAGAACGGCTTCGTCGAGAGCTTCAATGGGCGCATGCGGGACGAGCTTCTGAACGAGACCTTGTTCTTCGGCTTGCGCCATGCCCGCGAGGTCGTCGCCGACTGGATCGAGGACTACAACACCGAGCGGCCGCATTCCTCGCTCGGCTACGAGACGCCGGCAGCCTATGCCGCCGGCCTGCGCAAGCAATGGGAGGGGCATGCCCCTCCCATTGCTTCAATCTCCAACATGCGGAATTCTAACCACGGATCTCTGCTTCCAGCCGGATGAACCATGGGGGTCAGGTCACACCCTATCCCGCTACACCCTCATCAGGACAAGCGTACACCACCCCAGGGGACACAATCCACAGGGATCGTGTCCTGTGAGGTGGTGTAGCTGACCGTTGGCCAGCAGGGCGCGCCGATATTGTCGGCGTACTCAGGCCGCCATGTTCGGCAGGCCGGGGACGCTCGGATCGTCGCTGATGGCGGCGATGGTTTCCAGCGTCATGTAGCGGGAGCGCTGCACGGCCCATTCGTCGTTCTGTTCGAGCAGGATCGCGCCGACGAGGCTGAGGATGGCCTCTTCGTTGGGAAAGATGCCGACGACCTCGGTGCGCCGTTTGAGCTCGCCGTTGAGGCGTTCGAGCGGGTTGGTACTGTGCAGCTTCGCTCGATGCGGGGCGGGGAAGCTCATGTAGGCGAGCACGTCGGCTTCCGCGTCGTCCATGAAGGCGGCGAGCTTCGCCATCTTCGGCCGAATCTGGTCGGCGATGGCGCGCCACTGGCGGCGGGCAGCATCGGCATCGTTCTGAGCGAAGGCCGTAGCGATGAAGGCGGAGACAACCCGGCGACCGTTCTTGCCGGCGTGCGCCAGGGCGTTGCGCATGAAGTGGACCCGGCAGCGCTGCCACGTCGCCGTCAGGACCCTCGAGACGGCCGCCTTGATCCCCTCGTGGGCGTCGGAGATCACCAGCTTCACGCCGTGCAGCCGTGAGGCTATGGCTTCCATCCGTTGTCAACAGAACCTAGGCAACGTCAGCCCACGGTCTCTGTGAATCGGCCTTTTGCCCCCTTCTTCTTGCCGGATCAGCGCCGAGATGCTCCCTATTGCCGGAACCAAAGACCACGGTCACCGCCGAGCTCGGCGGATCGCCACAGATATATCCCATCAAAGAGCGTGATCGCCTTGGCAAGATACCTAGCGAGAGGGGGCGGTAATGTGAAATATATGTGTTGGGCATGGATGTATGTCCTTAGAGATGGAGCGTGCGGTGGATCCCCTGATCATCGAATTGTCCCACACAGCAATCTCCCTGGCTCGGTCTTCAGATTCGATCGACGACATTGTCGTGGAAGTCGGCAAGGTTTGGCCCGGGGCATCGCCCAAAGAGTTGCGCCGGGCGGCGATTTACGCGACTACCGCTCCGGAGGCGCTGGAAGACGTCGTCATATTGCGGCTACAGGCAGTGGCGGCGTCGTTGCGATAGTTTGAACGCCTTCCGGCGACCGGCCGGATGCGCAGGCCGAGGGCCATTGTTGGCTGGTCGATGTGACGGCCGAGTTGACCCACGTCGATACAACTGCTTGGTATCCATATCGCCGACAGACTCTATTTCCGTCGCGGCGGCTGACCCCGGATCGCCTATCTTCGCTTGATCCTACACTTCCGCGATGCGCCACCGGAAATGGGGCAGATCTGGCGGACATGCCGGCGGATCTGCCGCGCTTGATGAAATTGAGAGTGGTGAATTCGATGGCACGGGGGACGAGAGGGAATCCGTTGGTTAAGGCGAGGCCCCGAGTACCCTCCCTAGTCGGGCTCTCCGCTATGAAGAGACGGGCACTGTAGGCGCAATCCCTGACGGCTACCACGAATCACTTTGGCTTCGAGGCCGGCGCAACTTCCGAGGTGAGGTTTCGACTTAAGCGGCCGAAACTCACCGCCACCTCGTCCAAAATGTAGATACTGCCTTGTGCCTGCCGTTCTCGGTCAAGCTGGCATGGCGCCCTCTGGAAATCGATCGCTGACGGAAATCGACTCTGGCGAGAAGTAACACCTCGCGTGCTCGGGCTCGATCCACCGCCCCCGCAACAAAATCCCGGCGGCGCCGTCTGGCCGCCACCGGGATGAGATCCGGAAACCTCGACTTCCGGCGTCCGACCGGACTACAGGTCCGGATCAACAACAATCAGGCGAACGACCTATGAGCGTCGTTGACTTCGTCCTCTGCAATAGGAACGATTTCGGATGCGAGTGGCGCCTTGCCCAGAAGGTCATCCGAGATCTTCTCAGCTATCATAATGGTTGGCGCGTTGGTGTTGCCGCCGACCAACGTCGGCATGACAGACGCATCAACTACACGGAGGTTGGCCACGCCGTGGACTCGGCAGCGTTCGTCAACCACGGCCATGGAGTCCGTGCCCATTCGAGCGGAGCCGACAGGATGGTAAATGGTTTCCGCATGGGCTCGCAGCCAGTTGTCCAACTCCCCGTCACTGCGTACTGCCTCACCGGGTTCCAACTCAACGCCCAGATAAGGCTGCATTGCTCTCTGCTTGAGCACGTCACGCACGATACGCACAGCGTCTCGCATTGTCCGGCGATCGACTTCGCTCTCGAAGTAATTCGGCTGAATGATGGCATGATCCGTAGGATCTGCCGATCGCAAGCCAATGTAGCCGCGGCTCTCAGGCCTGAGCTGGCAGAGATGCACGGTGAAGCCATGGCCGGGCGATTTCTCGCGCCCGTGGTCCTGCATCACGGCGGCCAAGAAGTGAAGTTGGACGTCGGGAATTTCCAGCCCCGGCCTAGTTTTGATGAAGGCTCCAGATTCCAGTCCGTTCGACCGAGCGAGTCCCTTTTTGAACAACAGATATTGCATGCCGGTGAGCGTCTGGGCTACCGGTTTGGACTGGCTATGCAGCGTGATCGGCAGCAGGCATCGATTGATCACCGTGGCATCGAGATGATCCTGGAGATTCTTCCCGACACCCGGAAGATCGACCGATACGCCAATTCCGTGTTTCTTCAACTCGGCAGCCGGGCCGATGCCGGACAGCATCAGGAGCTGAGGAGAGTTTACCGCTCCGCCCGCGAGGATAACTTCGCGAGCGGCCTTCATGGTATGCCGCCGGCCGCCGTGCAAATATTCGACGCCGATCGCCTTGCGTCCCTCCATGATGACTCGCGCCGCCAGTGCCTCCACGATCACGGCGAGGTTGGGCCGGTTCAGGGCTGGCCGAAGATAGGCCACCGCAGCGCTACAACGCCGGCCGTCCCGAATGGTCAACTGATAGGGGCCGAAACCCTCTTGCTGACGGCCGTTGAAATCGTCCGTTTGCTTGTGACCAGCCTGAACGCCTGCCTCGACGAATGCCTCGAAGAGAGGGTTCGTGCGCTCGGCATGGCTGACGATAAGCGGGCCCTCGCCACCATGGAAGGCATCGATCCCACTTTGATTGCCCTCGCTTCGCTTGAAGTATGGCAGAACGTCGGAGTAACCCCAGCCCGTCAGGCCAAGCTGGCGCCATTGGTCGTAGTCACGGGCGTGTCCACGAATGTAAATCATGCCATTGATCGACGACGAACCGCCTAAAACTTTTCCGCGCGGCCAAAACAAAGATCGCCCGTCGAGGTGCTCCTGCCGTTCGGTATGGTAGTACCAATTTGCCTTGGTGCCGCCCAATAGCTTGATTACGCCGGCCGGCATGTGAATGAGTGGGCTTTTGTCCTTCCCGCCGGCTTCCAGCAACAAGATTTTGTTTTTCGGATCCGCCGACAATCTATTTGCCAGCACGCAGCCGGCGCTGCCGCCACCTACGATGATGTAGTCGAAATCCGCCATTTTTTCTTTTCCTCCCGGTGCAATTCAAGCTGCGCGGCGGCCGACGGCATCGGCTGGCGCAGGGCTTCGGTAGTTTGGCTGCCACCGAATGCTTCCACTTATCGTTAGGCCATTGGCTGGAGAACGGGGCCTACCCGACTGGGGAGGGGAGACGGCTTTTGATTGCGCGATAATTTGGGTCTGCGGATATCGAAGGGCCTGCGTGGTGTCGGAGGTCTTCGCCCAGAAACATTCTGCAATACGGGAGGCAGGAACGTGAACGAAGCAATAAATTGGGCGCAGATGGGCCCTGATTTTTTCGAGAAGATTCCTCTCGAAGAGATCGATGTCTCGAATCCCGAATTGTTCCGGGACAATGTGGCTGAGAAACTGTTCTCTCGGTTGCGGAAGGAGGCCCCTGTTCACTTCTGCAAGACGAGCATGTTCGGGCCGTATTGGTCTGTGACGAAGTTCAAGGATATCGTCCAGGTCGAGACGAATCCCAAGGTCTACTCGTCCGACGGCGGCATCACCATCATCGACAGCGAATCCAATGTCGCCACGTCCTTGCCGATGTTCATCGCGATGGATCCGCCGAAGCACGACGTTCAGCGCAAGACGGTCAGCCCCGTGGTTGCCCCCGAAAATCTTGCGAAATTGGAAGGGTTGATCCGGCAGAGAACGGCCAAGGCCTTGGCCGAGCTGCCGGTGAATGAAACCTTCAACTGGGTCGAGAGGGTTTCCAAGAACCTGACGACGCAGATGCTGGCGACGCTGTTCGATTTTCCCTGGGAAGACCGTGCCAAGCTCACCTATTGGTCGGATGTAACCACGGCCCTGCGCGGTACCGGCGTCGTCGATACGGAAGAGCAGCGCATGGCCATTCTGGGGGAATGCGCCGCGTATATGACCCGTCTGTGGAACGAGCGGGTGAATGTCGAGCCGGGAAACGACCTCATCTCGCTCCTCGCCCATTCGGATGCGACGCGGAACATGTCTCCCGAGGAATTCATGGGCAATATCATGCTCTTGATCGTCGGCGGCAATGACACAACCAGAAATACCATGAGCGGCAGCGTGCTGGCGCTCAATACGCACTTGAGCGAGTACGAAAAGCTCTGTGCGAACCCGTCACTGATTCCGTCGATGGTATCCGAAACCATCCGGTGGCAGACCCCTCTGTCCCACATGAGGAGGACTGCCCTGGAGGACACCGAACTCGGCGGCAAGCTGATCCGCAAAGGGGACAAGGTCGTCATGTGGTACGCGTCGGGCAATCGCGATGCGGATGAGATCGAGAACGCCGATTCCTATCTTATCGATCGGGCCCAGCCGCGTCATCACCTGTCGTTCGGCTTTGGCATCCATCGCTGCGTGGGCAACAGGCTGGCGGAATTGCAGCTTCGCATTCTTTGGGAAGAGGCTCTGAAGCGCTGGCCGAAGGCTGGTCAGATCCAGGTTGTGGGCGAGCCCAAGCGGGTCCTCTCTCCCTTCGTGCAGGGGTACGAGTCGCTCCCTGTCCGCGTCGCGGCGTGATCCGGTTCGTCCATTTTGGGGCGCTGACGGATCTGCGTCGGCGCCCGCGGAACAGCAACAAAGAGGCCATTAGCTCCTGTAACCCTCGGCGGGTCGTCGCTTGGTTGGAGCGCCAGAAGTTGGCCTGATAGTGAGGAAACAAATCATGTTCAATGTCACTTTTATTTCGCCCGATGGCCACGCTACGAACGTGCAGGTCGCTGAAGGGCAAACTCTGATGCAGGCAGCCGTTCACAATGCCGTGCCCGGGATCGACGCCGATTGCGGCGGCAGCTGCGCTTGCGCGACCTGCCACGTGTATGTGGAGCCGGATTGGATTGATCGTCTGCCGCCGCAGCAGGAGGCGGAAAAGTCTCTCCTTCAGTTTGCCAATGCGGTCGAGGACAACTCGAGGCTGGCCTGCCAAATCACGATCAATGAAGGCCTGAACGGCCTGACTGTGCGGGTCCCTGTTGCCCAGCACTAACAGGGAGACGACGGCGGACGACTTCAAATGCGCCGGAAATGGCGCCGGATACCAATGTAAGGTTGGCGGGTACTCGGCGCCGCTATCACGGCAAGCATTGCTAAAATACCGCGGAGGCCGACGCGCATCCAGCGATGCCGCCGCCCGGATGGTGGCTGCCTGCGGAGATTTTCGGACACAAGCATTCGCGTATCCGGCCCCTCCTATCCTCCATAGCCGGTACGCCACTTGCCCCGGGACGCCTTCGTGTTGCGAAGGTGTTCCGGGGCTCTTTTTTCTGAATCAACGTCAACATCTGGCCTGATTCGCCTCCGAATATTTGCCTGTCCAGGTATTGTCGGGGTAAGAAGTCGGCCAATAAATACCCGAGGGGAATCATATGCGCGGGCTTATGCAGGATCGACAGCTTCTCATTTCTTCATTTCTGGCCTTCGCCGCCAAGAATCATAGAGACCGCGAGATCGTGACGCGGACGGTCGAAGGGCCGATCCACCGCTATACCTATGCCGATTGCGAGCGCCGCTCGCGCCAGGTCGCCAATGTCCTGAAGAGCTTCGGCCTCGGCTTTGGCGACACCGTCGGCACGCTGGCCTGGAACACCTACCGGCACCTGGAACTGTGGTACGGCGTCTCCGGCTCGGGCATGGTCTGCCACACGATCAACCCGCGCCTCTTCCTCGAGCAGATCGCCTATATCGTCAATCATGCCGACGACAAGGCGCTGTTCGTCGACCTCACCTTCGTGCCGCTGATCGAGAAGCTGGCCGACAAGCTGCCTTCGATCCGCCATTTCGTGATCATGACCGACCGGGCCCATATGCCCGCGACCACGATCCCCAACGCGCTCTGCTACGAAGACCTAGTCGAGGCCGCATCGGACGCCTTCGAGTGGCCGGAATTCGACGAGAACACCGCTTCCTCGCTGTGCTACACCTCGGGCACCACGGGCAATCCGAAGGGCGTGCTCTATTCCCACCGCTCGACCGCGCTCCATTCGATGGTCGCCAACAATGCCGATGCGCTGGGCATGCGTTCGACCGACGCGGTGCTGCCGGTCGTGCCGATGTTCCATGCCAACGCCTGGTCGATCCCCTATGGCGCGCCCATGGCCGGCGCCAAGATCGTCATGCCCGGCGCGGCGATGGACGGAGCCAGCATCTACGAATTGCTGGAGACCGAAGGCGTCACCATGACGGCGGCGGTGCCAACCGTCTGGCTCATGCTGCTCCAGCACCTCGAGAAGGAAGAGGACCGCAAGCTCTCAACCTTGAAGCGCGTCGTCATTGGCGGCTCGGCCGCGCCGCGCTCGATGATCGAGACTTTCGAGATCAAATACGGTGTCACCGTCTGTCATGCCTGGGGTATGACCGAGATGAGTCCACTCGGCACGCTCGGCGCGCTGAAGGCTGGGATGGAAAAACTGTCGCTCGACAAGCGCCTGGACATCCAGTGCAAGCAGGGCCGCGCCGTTTTCAGCGTCGAGATGAAGATCACCGACGACGACGGCAATGAACTGGCGCGCGACGGCAAGGCCTTCGGCCACCTGCTGGTGCGCGGGCCCTGGATCGCCGGCGCCTACCTCAGGGGCGACGGTGGCAATATCCTCGACGCGAACGGGTATTTCGACACGGGCGACGTCGCCACCCTCGATCCCGAGGGCTTCATGCAGATCACCGACCGGGCCAAGGACGTGATCAAGTCGGGCGGCGAATGGATTTCGTCGATCGACCTCGAGAACGCCGCCGTCGGCCATCCGAGCGTGGCCGAAGCCGCGGTCATCGGCGTGTTCCATCCCAAGTGGGACGAACGGCCGCTGCTGATCGTCGTCAGGAAGCCGGGCAAGGACGTCACCAAGGACGAGATGATGGCCTTCCTCACCGGCAAGATCGCCAAATGGTGGATGCCGGACGACGTCGTCTTTGTCGACGACCTGCCCCACACCGCGACTGGAAAGCTGCTGAAGGCCAAGCTGCGCGAGCAATTCAAGGATTATAGGCTTCCAGCGACCGCGACTGCGGGGTGAGCCCGTACCTAAGAGGGAGCGGGCAGAACTCCTTCCGCCGGCCTGCGAAATATGGAGCAGAAGTGGAGCCTCCAGGTCCGTAGGGGCGCCGCAGGCTACTGGAAGCAGCGTCATTGCCGGAGTGCCGGCGGGAGTCCGATATCCCACGAGCGAGCAATGCTGGAGGCCGGCCCAACGGCGTCGCAGTGAGGTGATGGGTATCGCCCCCCTTGGGGGCACACCGCCATGTCCTGCCATCCGACAGCCGAATTGTGATCTCTCCGGAATGCAGGACGCGCGGCCCGACCGAGTCCGCCTGGAGGCTTTACAGCGATCCGCAACTACAAGTTTAGCGGCCCTCCCTAATCGGGGAGGGGGGGGGGTGCCTCTTAATATGCTCACCTGACGCCAGATCGCTAACGGAGACTGGCGACAATACGGGCCAAACGTTGATCGACAATCGACGGAGCGCCAAAGACGGGCAGCTAAGCTGCTATTGGGGAGCGGGACAAGCAATGAACATCAAGACTCTGGCGGTCGCTTTTGGCGCGGCGGTTGCGCTTTCTGGGGCGGCCTTTGCGAAGGTAAGCCAGTCGGAGGCGGATCGTCTTGGCAAGGATCTGACTCCCGTTGGTGCGATCAAGGCAGGCAACGCCGATGGCTCGATTCCGGCGTGGACGGGCGGAATTACCACGCCGCCGGCCGGCTATGCGCCCGGCATGCACCACATCAGTCCGTATTCGGCGGACCCTCTCAAATTCACCATCACCGGCGCCAATGCCGACCAGTATAAGGGCAAGATTCCCGACGGCCAGCTCGCCATGCTGAAGGCCTATTCGGGGTACAAGCTCAACGTCTACCAGACCCGGCGATCCTGTTCTCTGCCTGAGCGGGTCTATGAGGCAAACAAGCGCAATGCGGTTTCCGCGACCATGACCGAAGATGAAAACGGTCTCAATGGCGCCCTTGTAGGCAATCCGTTTCCCATTCCCAAGTCTGGTGTCGAGGTTGTCTGGAACCATCGCCTTCGCTATCGGGGGTTCAAGATTCGGCGTTATTTCAATACTGCCGCCGTCAACCGGGACGGAAGCTTCACGTCCATCAAGACGCAGGATGAGGCTATCCTTCATTATTCCGGCCCAGGCATCAATGCGATCGGCGATGTTACGGACGTCAGTCAACTCAACAATATCGCCATCTCCTATCTGAATATTACGACGTCCCCGGCCCGCCTCGCCGGTTCGGTCATCCTGGTCCACGACACGATCAACGCGAAGGAATTGCCGCGCCAGGCTTGGCAATATAATCCCGGCACGAGGCGCGTGCTGCGTGCGCCGGAATTGTCTTACGACAATCCGCTCTTCAACAGCGATGGCCTGGCGACCACCGATCAATTCGACATGTTCAATGGCGCGACCGATCGGTTTACGTGGGAACTGAAGCCGCAGCGGGAAATGTATATCGGCTACAACGCTTATGAATTGATGTCCGATAAACATAGCTATAAGGATCTTTTGCCCCCAAATTTCGTAAACCCGGAATATGGTCGTTACGAGCTGCATCGTGTGTGGGTGGTCGAAGCTAAAGTTAAGGAGGGAATCCGGCATGTATATGGCAGTAGAACGATGTATTTCGACGAAGATAGTTGGAATCTCGTGGCCTCTGATCTTTACGATACGCGGGGATCTTTATGGCGTTTTCAGGAAGGTCCGATCGTTAACTATTACGATATTCCGCTCTGCTCATCGGTCATCGAGGTGAACTACGATCTCCAGTCCGGCCGCTATATCGCCTTCAGCCTGAAAGGCGAGGAGAAGATGCTGAACTGGAATGTCCAAGATCTTGATGCCGGTCAATTCACACCCGACGCGATGCGTCGTCTCGGGCAGAACTGATTTCGGTCTAATGCGCAGCCGGGAAGCGTCAAATCGTCTTGATGCTTCCCGGCATGGTCTTGATGTCTGCGAGTAATGGGGGGCGGCGGGCTCGCAGTGTTGCCAAAAATATGTCAAATGAAACATATGACGTGAAAATCAATAATAGAACGGGGAAGGGGAAGGAAATGCTCAAAGTTCGGAACACGAGTGTGAGGGGGGGCGCGGGGTTGCCGTGGTCGGTTGCGGCAATGGCTGCGGCAGGTGTTCTTGCCTCGGCAACGACGGTGGCCGCCTATGAATTCGAGATTGGCGACGAAGTCACCGGGTCCATTCAAACGGTCCTTTCGGCCGGGGCCCAGATGCGGGTGGCGGATAGGGACCCTCGAAATTACGGTTATTATTATGGTGGCTTGAGCAATGTTTCGGATATTGACGATGGAAATCTAAACTATGACAAATATGACCTGATAAGCCAGGTTAGCACAATTTCTAGTGAACTGAAGTTGAAGTGGCGAAATTATTTTGCTTTCGTTAGGGGCGCGGCGTTTTACGATTCTATCGCGGCCAATAATGATCTTGCGGACTTCAAGCCCGAACTTCGCCCTTATACCAGCGGTCGTTACCCGGAAGGGGCGGACAACAGGGCGGATTGGGACGCAGAGCTTCTCGATTATTACGTCGGGGGCAATTTCGACCTCGGAGGGCGAAATCTCACCGTCAAGATCGGCAGTCAAATCCTGAACTGGGGTGAAGCTCTGTTCACCATAAACGGAATTTCCGTCGTCAATCCTATCGACGTAAAGAAAATTCGTGTTCCAGGTGCCGAATTGAAGGATGCGCTTATTCCCGTTCCCATGATTTCCGTAGGGCTGGATCTCGCAGATAATCTTTCGATGGAAGCTTTTTATCAGTTGGATTTCAAGCCCTTCAAGCTCGACGCTTGCGGCAGTTTCTTTTCGACGACCGACAATTTCTGCGACGGGGTCAAATACGTCAGTACGACCGAAGATCCCTTCGATCCAAGATCGTACACCGCCAGTACCGGGAAGAGGACGACTGATTACGACAATCCAAACAAAGTCATAACGGCCGCCAATTTCCCAATGTATGTAGAAGATGACCCCGATGTTCATGATTGGGGCGTATCGCTCAAATATTTCTCACCTGATTTGAACAATACTGAATTTCAATTCTATTTCGCACGCTATACCTCTCGATTGCCTTCCGCCTATTGGCAATCGCCGGATAAGTTTGCAGACGGAACCGGGCAGGTCAATGCGGCCGCACTGCCTGTGCCCCTCGTTCAAGGATTGCTAGACCAGCTCGGTGTCGATCAGTTGAATGCGCTGACATCGGCGCTTTCAGGCTTGCTCGGTGGGCCGGTGACGGATCTTGTCGGGGCGCTTACGAACCCGCTGACGGAGGCCTTGATCCAGCCGCCATTCGGAACGTCGCCCCGCTCTAAGGTGCTGGAGAACCTGGATAATGGCCGATTCACGACCTATTATCCGAGCGGGCTGAATATGCTCGGCTTTGCTTTCAACACGACCTATGATCCGCTCGGTGTCGCCATCAATGCCGAGGTGAGCTGGAAGCACGACGTTCCCATTCTGATTTCCGAATCTGCGATCGTTACCAACGTGTATAACGCTGCCGGTGGCGTTCCCATCAGCCAGGGAACGACGGCAAAAACACCTGTCTGCATCGGAACCATTTGTGTGCCGAATCCGGGGATAGCTCCCTTCGTCGATCCCGGCTTCCACAATCCCGACAATCAGTTCATTCCCGGTCGGCGCATCGATTTCGCCGAGAAGCACGACGTTTGGCAGGCGGCGGTGCGCTTCACCAAGATCTTGGGTGGATCCAGTTTCGTGACGCGTTTGCTCGGCGCGAACCAGCTTTTCGCCTTCGTGGAACTCGGGGCAATCCATGTCGATCTGGATCCCAATGTACAATATGCCGGTTACGGCCAGACCGGATTCACCGGGTTTTCGACGCGTCCATTGCTCGGCGTCGTGCCGTCCATTGCGGCTACAGACCTGGGGGTTCCGTTTTACGCGACGGCCAAGGAGCCGACCCAATGGTCGGGTGGTGTTCAAGGGTTGTTCTTTTGGGATTATCCGGGAGTTTATGACGGTGTAACATTGACGCCATCCATCGGATTTTCCTATGGCATCTTCGGGAATACCCCGGCTTCGCTTCCCGGATTTACGAAAAGCGTAACATCAATGAATTTTGGCCTCAAGATAAACTATCTCGACAATTGGTCGATGAACATCAACTACTTTAAGAGTTGGGGTGGCGGCTCCGGTGGATCCGGTGGTGCGTCACGAAATCCCTACATCGACCGAGATTTTGTCGGCGTAAACGTGGCTTATTCATTCTGATGCCTAAAGCGTACCGTGGGGCCCCCCCCTTTGACGGTATGCAGACTGACCCCGGGGCGCACTTGTTCTCCTTCGCGCCCCGGGGTACTTTTTCTGTAAGGAGAGCAGAAAAAATGACGAATATACTCGCTGAAGGGGGCGCAGAGCAAACCGCCGCCTTCAAAGGTCCGATATATGAATTGAAACGCGAGGAAATACTCTGCGAGATTTTTACGCGTCATCGCGGCAAGCGTATCTTTCTTCTCGAGGCTCCTGCCGGTTACGGCAAATCGACACTAATTCGACAATGGCGGCACGTCTTGACGGAGGAAGGGAGGGAGAGTCTATATTTTTCTTTTTCGCGGCGAGACAACAATCCGGATTCCCTACAACGGAATCTTCTCAGTGTACTAAATTCAGAATGGCTAAGCGATTTGCCGAGCAGAGCCTTGAACCTGGAGTTTCCTGCGCTCGTAGACCATCTGCTTGGAGCCATGGATGGTCGCGGCCACGAAGTCACCGTTTTTTTGGACGGATGCGAGGCTATCGCCAACCCGAACATTCTCAAACATGTCACGCGCGCGATCGAATCTGGCCCGGTAACGGTTCGCTTCGTACTGGCCGGAAGGACGGCCATACAAGTCCCTCGCGCCAAGGCCGAGCTATCGGGCCAACTGGTCCGCCTCGCCCCTCAGGATCTTGCGTTTTCGAGCCGCGAAGTGGCCTGCATAGCGGACAAATGGCCTGGCGCGCCCTTGGCAGAAAATGAACTCGACTACCTCTGTCAGATGACAGGCGGTTGGCCGGCCATGCTTCGGATTGCTGGTCTGGAATTGCAGGGGCTTGATGATTCGGCAAAACTTAGGGAAATGTTCTCTGGAACGAACGAAATTGTTTCGGCCTATTTCCTAGAGGAGGTTCTTGGAAAGCTACCCAGCGCTCAACGTGAATTGCTTCTGAAATCAAGCCCGCTCGAATTTGTCTCGGCGCCGTTATGTCGATCGGCGACAGGCGTAACGCAAGCCGTTCCCCTGCTCGACGAGTTGAGAAGGCGGTGGCTTCTCCTTGATCGTGGCGCCGGGCCCGATGAATTTTTCATTCTCACTCCGCTGTTTCGAGCCTTTCTTCGCTCAAGGCTTGAGGTTGAATACCCTGGAGCCTTGGAGCATATCCTCCTCAAAGCTGCCATTTGGTTTCGGCGGCAGGAGCAGGTCGATATGGCAGTCGACCACGCAATTCGAGGCGGACACGTCACTTGGGCATGCGATTATCTGTCGCCGCTCATATTCGATCTTGGATTCAGACGAGGGCAATTTTCCAATATTGATCGGTGGTCACAATATCTGACGCAGGAGCAATTGCAGCGTTACCCTTCCTTAAAACTTGGATTGGTATGGCTCAATATATTTAAGAATCCGGATGAGGCCGCCGATCTGTTGGGTAGTATGACTGAGAAGGATGTCGCGACCGGAACCAGTAATCAAGAAGCTCATGCGAATTTCGCGATGGCGAAGGGGGTATTGGCGGCCACATCGGACAAGTACGTCGATGCCTGGAATTATTTTCGGGACTGGGACCGCAGACATCCTGAGTTGACCTACCAGCGCGCCAATGTGCTGGCGGCTTGGGCCTATACGGCCTATGCCCTTAAACGTATTCGCGATGCCAAGCGCCTCTGTGATGCTGCATGCGAAGCTATAGAGCAAAGTGGTGCACATTTGGCTGGATTGTGGATCTCAATTATAAGAGCGCGGCTGGCTTTGTTTGAAGGGAATCCACGTGAGGTCGCACAAATTGTTGAGGACTTGATTGTTTGCGGCTCCATTGTTCAGGAGCAGGACAAGCAGGCTTGGGGGCTGCTGAATGTATGCTTGGCCGAAGCGTGCTATATGCAGGGCAATGTATCAGGTGCACTTGACGCACTGGGGCAATTTTCCACTGGAGATATCAGGACCCATGTAACGGTTGAAATGGCCTTCGCCGTTGCGCGTCTTAAGGGGCGCCTCGCGCTGGCAAACGGTGATCTTCCTCAGGCTATCCAACTGCTGACGGCAGACCTTCACGCTTCGCGCGCGGCCGGCATGACGCGCCTCACGGATATGATTGCCGGTGAACTCGCAACTATCCTTCTGCGAGCGGGGAATATCCGGGACGCTTGGCGGATCGAAAGCGACTATCACCTTAGCATGCCGGCAGGTGAGGGTAAGGCTCCCTCGCTTGACGAAAGACAGTTGGTTCAATCTCGGCTAATGATATCTCGTCAAGAATATAGTCGAGCCGCATCATTGGCTGTGAATCTTTACTCGCGGGCGACATCCTTAGGCAATATTTCGCTGGCTGTTACTTCCCAATGTGTTGCCGCTTTGTCGCGGTGGCACTTGGGCCAGCGGCAAGAAGCGCTTCGCCTCATGGTCAATGCGAGAATGACGGCGATTGGTGCTGGATGTCAGCAGATATTTGAGGATGAGGCTCAATATTTAAAGTCCATTCGGGATGACTCGGTTGGAAATTGGTGCGAATCAAGCAAGGTGATTGAAGATAAAGTTGTGTCAACCAAGAGTGAAAATTTGCTTTCCGCTAGAGAAAAGCAAGTTATATCTTTTGTTTCGAAAGGTTTATCAAACGTAGAAATTGCAAGAATCCTTCTTATATCGAGTGAAACTGTGAAATTTCATATAAGAAATATTGTGAAAAAACTTGAAGCAAAGAATAGAATTAATGCAATTGAAATTGCTCATGAACTTGGAATATTGGGCGAAGGGTCATGAATGAGAATTTATTAAATGAGGCGAGATTGCGACGTGAAAAGCAATTTTTTCTGAGGTTGATGCGCGATCAAATTGTGCGCTGGTTTGCGAGAATTCTCTGGTCTCAAAGAGCCGTGTATCATGGGGACGCTTGTGGATCTCAAACAAATCCGATATGTGATCACCGCCGCCGAATGTCGAAGTTTCCGCCGTGCTGCGCAGCACTTGGAGGTTCAACCATCCGCTGTCAGCAAACGTATTCTCGAATTGGAGAAACGCCTCGGGGTTGCGCTCTTCGCGCGAGCCCACAGCGGCGTAACGGTAACGGAAGCAGGCGAGTGCTTCGTCATGCAAGCCCGGAGAGGGCTGGCTCAGTTGGACGCTGCCGCAGCCCTCGCGAAGGCGATGGGGCGCCGCGAGTTCGGTATCGTCCGCATCGGTTTGTTCTCCCAGTTGGCCAACGGGTTCTTGGCGGAACTGGTCAAGGCCCACCTGCGTCGGGTGCCGGACATCCGCCTGTACTGGAGCGAAGGCACCCAATCGGAACACATTTGCGCTGTCGAGGCGCACGAACTCGACGTTGCTTTCGTGAGTGGCGGCCCCGTGATCTCGGGTTGCGAGACCGTGCAATTGTGGGACGAGCGCCTGTTCGTCGTCATGCCGGCAGGGCAGCAATTAGCTGGGAAGGCTGAAATATGTTGGCCAGATCTGTATGGTCAGCACTTCGTCCTCTGCGAGTCGGAGCTTGGCCGGCAGTTGCATGACTACCTGGTTCGGCACCTTTCGGATATTGATCATCAAGTGAGCATGGAGCATTGCAGGGTCCAGCGAGACAATTTGCTGCAACTGGTCGCATGGGAGCGGGGCTTCACCCTTACCACGGAGATGGGCATGGACGTCCCACCTGGCGTCGTCTGTCGTCCTCTCGTTACTCCGCCTGTACCGTTCAGCGCGACGTGGTCAAGTACAAACAGGAACCCCGCGCTCAGGCGGTTTCTGGATCTTGCCTTTGCCCTGTCGAAGGAGCGTACCGGGACGACGGGCGCGCGCTGATTGCCGACGGCTTGATGTTCCGTGTCCTGCCGAATTCTCTGTCTGTCGCGATGAAGCGCCGCAGCATGGGAACGACCAGCTTGAGCGGGTCGCTGACCGGCTGCCCGGTCTGGCGGCCGAGCGCCTCGGCATAGGCGACGAGATCGCGGTGAAGCGATGCCGGCAGCTCCACCGTCGCCTTGACGGGGCGGTCGTCCTTGATCGGGCCGAGCTTGAGCCTGGTCATGGGGTCTCTCCATAGGGGGTGATGACGAGGTCGCGGGTGACGACGACCCGGACCGGGAAGCCCGGCCGGATAGTGACGGTGGGCGGTACCGAGAGTTCTCGGCTGACGATCCGCTGCCCGGCATCATCGGCGGTGTCCTGGGCGCCGCTCCGCAGGGCGGAGAGCAGGGCGTCGCTGCTGTCCGACGCCAGTTCGGCGCCGATCGAGAGCAGCGTCGAGAGCGCGGCGGCCTTCGCCACCTTGTCCCAATGATCGTCGACCCGGTCCTCCAGCCCGGCGTAACCGGCCGCGTCCGAACCCGGCAGGCGCTCGAGTACGATCGAAGAGCCGTCCGGTCGGATCAGCCGGGTCCAGACCAGCAGCAGGCGGCGCTGGCCGGCATCGGCGCCGCCCTGGTACTGGCCGAGCAGGCGCGAGCCCTGGGGGATCAGCAGGCGCCGCCCGGTCGGGCTGTCGTAGACAGATTCGGTGACCTGGGCCGTGACCTGCCCGGGCAGGTCGGAACGGATGCCGGTCAGCAGCGCCGCGGCGATGACGCTGCCCGCCTGGAGAACGGCGCCCGAAGCGGGCGGCGATACTCTGTCGGGCGCGGTGGTCCGGCGGTCGATGGGGGCTTCGAGGAATGCCTGGTGCCGATCCGGCGCGGTGTCTCTGCTCGCGGGCGTCGCCGCCGTCCCGGGAACCGGGCCCGCCACGGCGGCTGGCGGCGACGGCCGCGCCGTCACGCCAACGAAGAGCTTGCTGGCATCGGCAGCGGCGGCATCCTGCCGGCGCTGCTGCTCACCAGGATCGGCGGCCGGCGGAAGATCGGGCCGTCCCTGCTGCCCGAGAACCGCTCGCCCGAAATCCCCCGGCAGCGGCGGCCCCAGCTGTGGCACGGCACCATAGTCGTGCGGCAGGGCCGCGAGGCCGTCGGCCGTGGTGCGCACGTCGGTGCTGAAGAGCTCGGCCGGGGCGTCGGTGCCTTGCCGGCTGCCCAGCGCATAGATCAGCGCGGCCCCCAGGACACCGCCGGCGGTGAGGCCGAGCAGGATCAGGACTCGGCGCGACAGCCGTTTCACCGGCCGCCGCTCGCCGTGGAGCCGCATGGCGTCATCCGGTGGCGTGGCGCCGGTCATGACGCGGGCCTGCCGTCGATGCGGACGATCCGCACCCTCTGCTGGGGCTCGGCACCGAGGCGAAGTTCGGCGGCGGCGAACAGGCGGTCGACGATCATGTGGCGGCCGCGCACCCGGTAGTTCACCAGTTCAGCACCGCCGTCGGCACCGACGACGAAGAGCGGCGGCATTTCGCCCTGGCCGATACCGGCGGGGAACTCGATATAGACCTGCCGGCCGTCGTCGAAGGCGCGGAGCGGCCGCCAGGGCGGCGTATCGCCCTCGATCGCATAGCGGAAGTTCAGCGCGGCGATGTCGATGCCCTCGGCGACCGGCCGGACGGCATCGGCGGCATCGTTCCGGCGGCGGAGGGCCAGCAACTCGTCCTGGGGATAGGACCAAGAGACTGACGCCATATAGGTCGAGGGCGTCGCATGCAGCTCGACGTGATAGGTCCGCCGGTCGGTATTGATTACGAGGTTGGTGGTGATGTCGGAACGGACCGGCTTGACCAGGATATGGATCCGCTTGCCCTCCGCCGCACCGCTCTCGGTATCGCCGATGATCCAGCGCACCGTGTCGCCGGCGGCGATCGGCCCGCTGCCGGTCAGTTGCTCGCCCGGCTGGAGGGCGATGTCGGTGATCTGGCCAGGCGCCGCATAGACCTGATAGAGCGCGCCTTCAGTGAAGGGATAGACCTGCACCGCATTGACGAAGCCGTCACGCACCGGCTGGATCCGGGCATCCTCATTGGCCCGATCCACCCTGGCGGTGGGCGCCGCGGGTTCCGGCGATCGGCGTCTTTCCGGTATCGGCCGCAACTGGCCGGGCAGGGGCAAGGGATAGGGCACCTCGACCGCCGTGACCGGCGTCGGCGGGGCGACGGTGCGAACGGCCTGCACGGCATCGTCATAGGAGATGGCCGGCGGCGGCGGGCTGGCGCAGGCGCCGAGGGCGAGGGATGCGAACACGGCGAGGACGGCCGGGGAGAGACGGATCTTCATGGCGTGAGTTCCTTCGACCAGTCGATGGCATTGACGAAGATGCCGAGCGGGTTCCTGCGCAGGCGATCGGCATCGGTGGGCGGGCGGACGGCGATGGTGAGGAAGGCGCTCCAGCGCTCGGTCGTGGCGAGCTGACCGCTCTCGTAACGCTTCTCGCTCCAGGCGATGCGGAAGCTGTCGGGCGAGGCCCGGATCACACTGGAGACCTCGACGGAGACCTGCTGGCGGCCGACCCTGGCGAAGGGATCGGCAGCCTTGGCGAAGTCGTTGAGAGCCAGCGCCCCGCGATCGGTGGTGAAGTCGTAGGCGCGCAGCCAGTTCTGCCGGAGTACGATGGGGTCGGCGGGAATGCTGCGCACCTGCTCGATGAAGCGCGCCAGGTGGAAGGCGATCTGGGAATCGCCCGGCTGGTAGTCCGGCGTCGCTGGGGCGACGGTGCGGGCTTCGCCCAGCCGGTCGATCTCGACCACCCAGGGCACGATGCTGCCCCGCGCCGACTGCCAGACCAGGGCGGCGGCGAAGCCGCCGGCCAGGATCAGGCAACCGAAGGCGATCAGGCGCCAGTTGCGGGCCTGGGCGCGGGCGGAACCGATCCGCTCGTCCCAGACCTGGGCGGCGCGCTGGTAGGGGGTATCGGGTTCCGGCGTCCTGCCGTAGCGGACGGATGCGCGCTTGAACATCAGCGGTCACCTTCGGTGAGGGAGATGGAGGTGCCGCCGCCGTGGCCGTCGGCGGCACGGATGGCATGGGCGGCGGTATTGGCGCCGTGGTGCAGGCTCTGGGCCCGCCGCATGCGCTGGGCCCAGGCGGGGGCATCGGATGAGGCATCCGGCGCGGGAGCGATGTCACCGGTTACCGTGCCGGCGGTGGAACTGCCGCCCGTCGCCGCGAAGGCGCTGCGCGCTCCTTCCTGGGCAGCCTCCCTCATCGCGGCGGACGACCTAGCGGCGGCCGTCTTGAAGGGCCGGGAGGCGGCAGCCGCTCCGGCCCTTGCGACACCGGCAAGGCCATGAGCAACACGGGCAGCACCGCTCTCTCCGCCGGCCCCGAGGGCATAGGCGGTGGAGGCGCCGCCGGCCATGCCGGCACCGGCCCGGGCACCGGCGGTGGTCGCACCGGCAGCAGTGCTGGCTGTCATGCGGGCAGCGGCCGCCCCTGCGGCCATGACACCACCGGCGGCAAGACCAGTGCCGACAGCGGAGCCGGCGCCGAGCTGCGGCCCGCCGGAGACGAGCCCATTGGCGATGCCGGGGCCGAAGATGCCGAGGCCGAGCAGGGCGAGCGAGGCGAGGACGATCGCCATGGCCTGGTCAATACTGGGCTGCTCGCCGCCGAAGCCGGCAGTGAACTCGTCGAACAGGCTGGAGCCGATGCCGACGATGACGGCGAGCACCAGCACCTTGATGCCGGAAGAAATGACATTGCCGAGCACCCGCTCGGCGATGAAGGCGGACTTGCCGAAGAGGCCGAAAGGGATCAGCACGAATCCGGCGAGCGTGGTGAGCTTGAACTCGATCAGGGTGACGAAGAGCTGGACCGAGAGGACGAAGAAGGCGAGCAGCACCAGGACCCAGGCGAGCAGTAGGCAGGCGATCTGGATGAAGTTCTCGAAGAAGGACCAGTAGCCCATCAGGTCGGAGAGGGCCTGGAGCAGGGGCTGGCCGGCATCGAGCCCGGTCTGGGCGACGCGGCCGGGCCGCAGCAGGTCTTCGATGGCAAGGGCCGAGCCGCTGGCCTTCAGGCCCAGCCCCGCGAAACTCTCGAAGACCACGCGGGCGAGCGTGTTCCAGTTCCCGATCAGATAGGCGAAGACGCCGACGAACAGCGTCTTCTTCACCAGGCGGGCGAGAATGTCCTCGTCGGCACCCCAGGCCCAGAACAGGGCGGCGAGGGTCATGTCGAGTGCGATCAGCGTGGTGGCGAGCCAGGCGACCTCGCCGTGCAGCAGGCCGAAGCCTGAATCGATGTAGCGGGTGAAGACTTCCAGAAAGCGGTCGATGACGCCGGTGCCCTCCATGACGCGGCCCTGCCGTCAGTCGTGGAACATGTGGGCGCTGCCCGGCACATAGCCGGTGCCGGGCGTGAGGAAGCGGCGGCGCTGCTCCCGTCCCTGCTCGGCGGCGGCCGCCCGCTCGGCTTCGGCGAGGGCATCGGCCCTGCCGTTGGCGGCCACCGCGGCGGTCAGGTCGGCGAGCTGCTGGGCCTGGAGGGCGAGGAGCTGGTTGCCGGCCTGGGTCGCCTGCAAGGCCCCGGCGGCATCCTGGCTGGCGCCCACGAGGGCAGCGGTCTCGAGCCGGTTGGTATCAATGTTACCCACGACACCGGCCTGCACCCGCATGGCATCCTGCAAGCCGCCGACCGTGATCGACCAGCGGGCCCTGGCGCCGTCGATCAGTTGCCGGTCCGTCGCCGAGACCTGGGCGGTGCCATAGGTCGTCGCGAAGGCATCGTCGATCTGCTGGACGTCATAGGCGATGTTCTGGGCCTGCATCAGCAGGGACTGGGTGCGCTGGACCGAATACTGAAGTTCCCGCAGCGCCGTATAGGGCAGGCTCATGAGGTTGCGGGCCTCGTTGATCAGCATCTGTGCCTCGTTCTGCAGCGAGACGATCTGGTTGTTGATCTGCTCCAGTTCCCGCGCGGCCTGGATCACGTTCTCGGCATAGTTCGTGGGATCGAAGACGATCCAGGCGGCCCGCGCCGGCGGCGCCAGCATGAGGGCGGCCGCGAGGCTCGCGGCGAGCAGGGATTTGCGCGTCATGGCGTCACCTCATCGGAGTTGAGAGTGTCGAGGGAAGGGATCAGGTCGGCGGCCCAGTCGAGGCCGCGCCGGCGCAACCAGGCTTCGGCGAAGGCTTCGCGGCTCGTGGCCAGCACCTCGTCGATCGCGGCGTGGTCGGGTTTGGACGAGGCGGCGGTGAAGGCCAGCGCCACATCGCCGAGGCCGAGTTCGAACAGGCGGTTGCCTTGGCGGGACTGGCAGTAGTAGTCCCGCTTAGGGATCGCCCGGGCGAGGATCTCGATCTGCCGGTCGTTGAAGCCGAAGCGGCGATAGATGGCGGCGATCTGCGGCTCGACCGCGCGGGCGTTGGGTAGCAGCAGGCGGGTCTGGCAGCTCTCGATGATGGCGGGCGCGATGGCGGCGCCGTCGATGTCGGCAAGGCTCTGGGTGGCGAAGATGACGCTGGCATTCTTCTTGCGCAGAGTCTTCAGCCATTCCCGGATCTGCCCCGCGAAATCCTCATCGTCGATGGCGAGCCAGGCTTCGTCGATCACGATCAGCGCGGGCGAGCCGTCAAGGCGGGCCTCGATCCGGTGGAACAGATAGGCAAGAACGGCGGGCGCCGCGGCCGTGCCGATCAGCCCTTCGATCTCGAAGGCCTGGACATCGGCATCGCCGAGATCCTCACTGTCGGCATCGAGCAGGTGGCAGAAGGCACCGCCCAGGCAATAGGGGCGCAGGGCCTGCTTCAGCCTGGCGGATTGCAGCAGCACCGCAAGGCCGGTCAGGGTGCGCTCCGCGACGGGTGCCGAAGCCAGCGAGGTCAGGGCCGACCAGAGGTGCTCCTTGACCTCGGGGGTGGCAGGCACGCCCTCGCGGCGCAGGATGCCCGTCAGCCAGTCGGAGGCCCAGGCGCGACCGGCGGTATCATCGACGGCGGCGAGGGGCTGGAAGGCGACGGTGGCCTCGCCGGCGATGCGGCCGCCGAGGTCATGCCAGTCGCCGCCCATGGCGAGCACGGCAGCCCGGATCGAGCCGCCGAAGTCGAAGGCGAAGATCCGGGCCCGCTCGTAGCGGCGGAACTGCAGGGCCATCAGGGCGAGCAGCACCGACTTGCCGGCGCCGGTCGGCCCGACCACGAGGGTATGGCCGACATCCCCGACGTGAAGGGAAAACCGGAACGGGGTCGAGCCTTCGGTCTTGCCGAAGAGCAGAGGGGGCGCTGCCAGATGCTCGTCCCGTTCCGGCCCCGCCCACACCGCCGAAAGCGGGATCATGTGGGCGAGATTGATTGTGGAGAGCGGCGGTTGCCGCACGTTGGCGTAAGCATGGCCGGGCAGGGAGCCGAGCCAGGCCTCGACCGCATTGACCGTCTCGACCATGCAGGTGAAGTCGCGGGCCTCGATCGCCTTGGCGACGAGGCGGAGCTTCTCGTCGGCGAGGCGGGCATCCTCGTCCCAGACCGTGACCGTGGCGGTGACATAGGCGGCACCGGCGACGTCGGCACCCAGTTCCTGCAAGGCGAGATCGGCATCGGCCGCCTTGTTGGCGGCATCGGAATCCTGCAGGGCGGAGGCTTCGTTGGTCATCACCTCCTTCAGGATGGCGGCGATGCTCTTCCTCTTGGCGAACCATTGCCGGCGGATGCGGCCGAGCAGCTTCGCGGCATCGGGCTTGTCGAGCATGATCGCCCGCGTCGACCAGCGGTACGGCAAGGCGAGGCGGTTCAGGTCGTCCAGGATGCCGGGCGTGGTCTGCCCCGGAAAACCGAACACGGTGAGGGTGCGGAGATGGGCGTCGCCGAGGCGCGGCGCGAGGCCGCCGGCCAGCGGCCGGTCGGCGAGGATCGCGTCGAGATAGACGGGCACCTCGGGCACGGCCACGCGATGGCGCACGGTTGAGACGGTCGAATGGAGATAGGTCAGGGTCTCGGCATCGTCGAGCCAGGCGCAGGCCGGCATGATGCCCTCGACCAGTTGCAGCAGGCGCTCGGTCCTGTCGATGAATCCGTTGACGACCTCGCGGCCGTGCCGGACCTCGCCGCCCTCGGGCGTGACATAGAGCAGCCGCTCGGCCCGGGCCGCCGTCTCGGCGGGCGGCAGGTAGAGCAGAGTGAGGAAGTAGAGGGACTCGAAGTGCGCACCCTCTTCCCCGAACATGGCCTTGCGCTCGGCCTCGACCAGGGCCGAGGCCGGATCGGGGAAGCTGCTGTCGGGGTAGGCTTCGGTGGGGACGCGCTGCGCCTCGACGAAGACGGCCCAGCCGGAGCCGAGGCGGCGGAAGGCGCCGTTCAGCCGGTTGGCGGCGGCGGCCAGTTCCGCCGGCTCGGCGGATTCGAGGTCCGGGCCCCGGAAGCGGGCGGTCCGTTGCAGGGAACCGTCCTTGTCGAGCACCACGCCCGGCGCCACCAGGGCGGCCCAGGGCAGGAAGTCGGCCAGGCGGTCGGCGCGGCGGCGATACTCGGCGAGGTGCATCATGGTCTCAGACGTCCAGGTGGGCCGGGATGCGCAGGTGGCGGCGCATGGCATCGACGAAGAGGGGATCGCGCTTTGCCGCCCAGGCAGCGGCGAGATGGCCCAGCACAAAGAAGACCAGCCCGACCAGCCAGAGCCGGAGGCCCAGCCCCAGAGCTGCCGCGAGCGTGCCGTTGAGGATGGCGATGGAGCGCGGCGCGCCGCCGAGCAGGATCGGCTCGGTCAGGGCGCGATGCACCGGGGCGGTGAAGCCGGGCAGATCCATCAGACCAGCGCCCCGCCGCCGAAGGAGAAGAACGACAGGAAGAAGCTCGAGGCCGCGAAGGCGATGCTGAGGCCGAAGACGATCTGGATCATCCGCCGCGCCCCGCCGGAGGTATCGCCGAAGGCGAGCGCCAGGCCGGTGACGATGATGATCATCACCGCGATGATCTTGGCGACCGGCCCTTCGATGGAGAGCAGGATGCTCTTGAGTGGCGCTTCCCAGGGCATGGAGGAGCCGGCCGCGTGGGCGGTCCCGGAAACCGCAAGGACGGCGAGGCCGATGGCGGCAGCGCCAAGGCGGCGTGCGAGGGAGCGGTTCATACATGATCTCCTGGACTGTCATCGGTGGCGGGCTTCAAGCGGTAGTCGCCATCCGGCCCGAGACCGGTGACGCGGGCGAGTTCGGCCAGGCGGCGGTTGCTGCCGCGGCCGGCGAGGACGCCGATGACGTCGATGGTCTCGGCGATCAGCGCCCGGGGCACGGTGACCACCGCTTCCTGGATCAGTTGCTCGAGGCGGCGCAGCGCGCCGAGGGCGCTGCCGGCATGGATGGTACCGATGCCGCCCGGATGGCCGGTGCCCCAGGCCTTCAGCAGGTCTAGCGCCTCGGGGCCGCGGACCTCGCCAATCGGGATGCGGTCCGGCCGCAGCCGGAGCGCGGAGCGGACGAGATCGGAGAGGGAGGCCACCCCATCTTTGGTGCGCAGGGCGACGAGGTTGGGGGCGGCGCACTGAAGTTCCCGGGTATCCTCGATCAGCACGATGCGGTCGCCGCTGCCGGCGACTTCCGCCAACAGGGCATTGGTCAGTGTGGTCTTGCCCGTCGAGGTGCCGCCGGCGACCAGGATGTTGAGGCGGCCCCTGACGGCACGGCGGAGGGTCTCCGCCTGGGGCTCGGCCATGATGCCGGCGGCGACATAGTCGGCGAGGGTGAAGACGGCCACCGCTGGCTTGCGGATCGAGAAGGCGGGGCCCGCGACCACGGGCGGCAGCAGGCCCTCGAAGCGCTCGCCGGTCAGCGGCAGCTCTGCGGAGAGGCGGGGCGCGCCGGCATGGGTCTCGGCGCCGACGTGGTGGGCAACCAGGCGGATGATCCGCTCGCCTTCGGCAGGGGACAGGCGCTCGCCGGTCGCCGCCATGCCGCCTGCGAGGCGGTCGATCCAGAGGGAACCGTCCGGGTTCAGCATCACCTCGGCGATGCCGGGATCGTCGAGGAAGCCGGCGATGGCGGGGCCGAGCGCCGTCCGCAGCATGCGGGTGCTGCGGTCGAGTGCTGGCTGGCCAGGCTGTTGAGACATCCGATCCCCCTCGCGTGACGCGACGGGGATGATTAGAGGGGGCGGATCCCGCTCCGCTTCAACAAGGGGAATGCAGGCGTCGCAGTCTGGCGTGGAAAAACAGGCAATTGGATCAGCCCGCGTCCTTGCCTTCGACATCGTCGGGGATCTCCAGGCGGAGGGTCGGGCCCTTGGCGAGGCGCCGGCCGAGGGCTGCGATGAAGGCGTCATAGCGCTCGCCGCCCTTGGCCCGGGCGGCGGCCTGCGTCGGCTCCGGCAGGGGCGGCGTTGCGATGAGCCAATGGCGGATGAAGAGGGCGATGGTCTCGACCATGATGGTCTGGTCGCGTTCCACGCGCTGCAATTGCCGGCCCAGGTGATCGAGGCGGCGGGCCAGGGCCGCCTCCTGCCGCTCGGCGCTGTCGGGCGACAGGAAGGAGGCGATTGCGGCTTCCGCGATCATGGAGAGGGATTGCTGGCGTCTCGCCGCGTAGTCGGCGAGCAGGCGCATCACATCGGTGTCGAGATAGACTGAGAGGCGTTCCTTCTTCATGGGTGCCCCTCAGAGTTCGATGCCGTCGCCGGGGTCCATCGCCGCCTGGCGGGCGACTTGCCTCATGGCACGGCGCGCGTTGCGCAGGCGGACGGCGTCCTCGTCAGGATCGTCCGGCGGGTCGGGATCGAACTCGTTGAGGTCCGGCCTCGGGTTGGCGATGGGCTCAGGGTCTTCCAGTTCCGGCTGGCGGCGCTGGCCGCCGCTGACCGCCTCGTCGTCGGTGAAGAGCGGGACTTCCTCTTCCTGCCCGCGAGGCGACGGGCGGGAGGGAAGCGGCAAACCGGTCCAGTCGTCCGGGTTCAGTGCGTTGCCGGCGCCGGTTGCCGGCGGCGGCAATATCCGCTCCCTAAAGCGCCTGTCCTCGTAGTAGCGGGTCTTGCGTGCCCGGATCGGCGGGATGCCGGCGACCATGACGATCTCGTCATCGGGCGGCAGTTGCATGATCTCGCCGGGGGTGAGCAGGGGCCGCGCCGTCTCGGCCCGGGAGATCATCAGATGGCCGAGCCAGGGGCTCAGCCGGTGGCCGGCATAGTTCTTCATCGCCCGCAGTTCGGTCGCGGTGCCCAGGGCATCGGAGACGCGCTTCGCCGTTCGCTCGTCGTTGGTGGCGAAGCTGACCCGGACATGGCAATTGTCCAGGATCGCGTTGTTGGGGCCGTAGGCTTTCTCGATCTGGTTCAGGGACTGGGCGATCAGGAAGCTCTTCAAGCCGTAGCCGGCCATGAACGCCAGGGCGCTTTCGAAGAAGTCGAGCCGGCCGAGGGCAGGGAATTCGTCGAGCATGAACAGCACCCGGTGGCGCTTCGCCTTCTCCTGCAGGTCTTCGGTCAGGCGCCGGCCGATCTGGTTCAGGATCAGGCGGATCAGCGGCTTGGTGCGGCTGATGTCGGACGGGGGCACCACGAGGTAGAGGGTGGTCGGCCGTTCGCCCGTGACGAGATCGGCGATCCGCCAGTCGCATTGGCGCGTCACCCTTGCTACCACCGGATCACGGTAGAGCCCGAGGAATGACATGGCGGTGGAGAGCACGCCGGAACGCTCGTTCTCGGACTTGTTGAGCAGTTCCCGCGCCGCCGAGGCCACCACCGGGTGCGGCCCGGCTTCGTCCAGGTGCCGGGTGGCCATCATGGCGGAGAGCGTCGCCTCGATCGGGCGCCTCGGGTCGGACAGGAAGGCGGCGACGCCGGCGAGGGTCTTGTCCGTCTCGGCATAGAGGACGTGAAGGATGGCGCCGACCAGCAGGGAATGGCTGGTCTTCTCCCAATGGTTCCGCCGCTCCAGCGAGCCTTCGGGATCGACCAGCACGTCGGCGACGTTCTGGACGTCCCGCACCTCCCATTCCCCGCGGCGGACCTCGAGCAGCGGGTTGTAGGCGGAGGACGCCGCATTGGTCGGATCGAACAGCAGCACCCGACCGTGCCGGGCGCGGAAGCCCGCGGTCAGCGTCCAGTTCTCGCCCTTGATGTCATGGACGATGGCCGAGCCCGGCCAGGTCAGCAGGGTGGGCACCACGAGGCCGACGCCCTTGCCCGACCGGGTCGGGGCGAAGCAGAGCACATGTTCCGGGCCGTCGTGGCGGAGGTAGTCCTTGCCGATGCGGCCGAGCATCACGCCGTCTGCGCCCGTGAGGCCGGCGGCTGCGATCTCCTCCAGTGTCGCCCAGCGGGCCGAGCCGTAGGTCGCGACGTTCTTCGCTTCCCGGGCCCGCCAGACCGACATGCCGATGGCAACAGTTATCGCGAAAAGGCCGCCCGACGCGGCGATCAGGCCGCCGGTCTCGAAGATGCCCGGCGCATAAGCGTCGAAGAAGTACCACCACCAGAACAGGGCGGGCGGGTAGTAGACCGGTATGCCGGCCAGGTGGAACCAGGGAGTGCCCAACTGGTCCTGGTAGCCGAGCTGCCAAGCCGTCCATTGTGTCGCCCCCCAGATCGAGAGCAGCACGATCAGGAAGACGGCCAGGATCTGGCCCCAGAGGATCTTTGTTGCCGACATGCTGCCACTTAAGATAGTGGGCGGAATTACAAAGTGAGGCGCAACAGAAGGGCGCTCAATAGAAACTCTCTATTGATCGGTACATGGAGGGAATTGGCGAGGAAGCGCGTATAATTTGGCTTCTTTGCGGGTTTCATTGGCTGACGAGTAAAGAAATCGTGCCGTAAAAATTTTCGGCGCGATATGATATTACTTCATATCCGTGTTATTTATTGATGTTGGAGAAAATATCATCTCCCATGCTGTCGGCGATTTTGGGAATTATGATCTTTGGGTCCGTGCAACCGTTCTGTCTGTAAGGATCCGCATGGCCCAGAAGAACGCGATTTTCCACATTAAGGAGGTGATGGAAAGAAAAGCTAACATGACTAGAACGGGCGTGGCAGGTCCGTAAAGTAGCTCGCTAAGGGGCAGAAGGTTGGCTTTTTGCACTACCTCTGGCCCTACCTTCCAGACAGGGACGGCATAGAACCAGGATTCCAGGCCGGAGATAGCCAGAAAGAGCAGCAGAAACACGGTCGGTATGTCGTTATTGGTGCGCTATCGTTTGGGGAATTTCTTAGATATATGAGAGGTCGTGAATTTGAGGCGAAAATAAGTCTTTTTGATTTGTTCTAAATAAGACGACATTTCTGTGCTCCTTCCGTCATGTTTATGGCGACGAATACTAGCGTTGGATTGATATATTGAGTAGTGATATCAGAGGTGATTCGCGAGTTTCATGATTGTGAAACACCGCAAATTGCTGATGAACCCTCAGTGAAGTGTCGCGGATATCGGTTGCATCATTTGTGAGCGAGGCGGAAAAAGGAATGCGCTGGCATAGTATGCCAATGATGTTATCGTGCAGCCTCAAACCAATGCTGGAAGGTGCCGTCATGCCCACGCGCAACGTCGTGCTGACCGAACACCATGAAGCCGTCATCGACCGGCTGGTGAAGTCCGGGCGCTACCAGAACGCGAGCGAAGTGCTGCGCGAGGGTCTGCGCCTGATCGAGCAGCGGGAGGCACTCGACGCGGCGAAGCTCGACGCCTTGCGGGAAGCTGCACGGGTCGGGTTCGGCGATCTGGAGGACGGGCGTTTCGTCGCTCTGGCGAGCGATACCTTGGACGACTTCGTCGGCAATCTGGGTCGGGAGGCCGACGCGAGGGTTCGCAAGGCAGGCCGATAACTGTGGCTGCCGAACTCCGCCTCTCGGCGACGGCCCGTGAGGACATCGTCGACCTGCTCGCCTGGACGAATGAGCATTTCGGGGAATAGGCCCGCTTGCGCTACGAGCGTCTGATCGTGACCGCCCTGCGCGATCTGGCCGAGGATCCCGAGCGGGTGGGCAGCATCGACCGCGCCGAACTCGGCCTGCATGTCCGTAGCTATCACCTGCGCCACAGCCGCGACCGGGTGCCTGGCGAGAAGGGCGTCGTTCGCCGTCCCCGGCATTTCCTGCTGTACCGCATCTCGCCCGCCGGCGTGATCGGTGTCGGCCGCGTGCTGCACGACGCGATGGAACTCGAGAGTCACCTGCCGTCGCCCTACGGCGACGAATAGGCACTACAAGCCGAGGCCCTTCTTTCGGCCCGGGCTCCAGTCGATGCCGCCGTCAGGGCGGCCGACGCCGTTCACCTGCTGGCCGAGGCGCTTCTCGATAGCCGGCGACCAGGGCACGAGCTTGAAGCCGAGGCCGTCGTCGATCATGGCGAAGCGGCCCGAGGCAAGTGCAAACCGCCGGCGATAGAGGCCCGAGATGGGGCTGCCGGTTTCCGGTTGCTCGAAGGTGAGGCCGGTCTCCTTGGCCAGGGTTTTGCCGAGCGCGTCGACCTCCCGGCGCCGAAGCGTATCGAGCAGGTTGCGGGCATAGACGACACGCTGGCCTGTTCGCCGGGCGAGGCCTTGTTCGGCGAGATGATCGGTTCGCCGCGCCAGGGCCTCGCGCACCTCTGCGCCGAAGCCGGTTTCGGCCAGAGGTAGGGGCTCGCGCGAGACGGCCTGGCGGTCGAGCCAGGTGGCCCCTGCCGCGGTGACCTGCTGTTCCAGCGAATAGTCCGAACGGGTCGCCAGCATCATGTGCTGCCGCCCGCCTTTGTCGGTGAACTTTCGCAACTCGACGATCGAGCCCGGTCACTGTCGCCC
>Ga0265297_10003135_pt1 | contig 30875 bp, 27 predicted proteins | sample Munlanlwell13791_FD_192502 | JGI IMG/M metagenome (GOLD analysis project Ga0265297, IMG submission 192502) | Leachate microbial communities from a municipal landfill in Southern Ontario, Canada - Leachate well 137-91 | ecosystem: Engineered > Solid waste > Landfill > Unclassified | place...
AAAATGCCCTCAGATGAATACGCCATGCTGCTTAGTGACAATCTAAATAGCGAAGTATTTGATCAAATGTGTTATTCTATTCTTCATGCTCTTAATGAAACCTATTATGAAATTGACGGGATTACAATTTTTGCTACCGTTAGCATTGGGGCTGATTTTTGTTTCGATGCCAATGCAGATTTAATAGGACGGGCGGATATGGCACTCAAAACGGCCAAAAAACAGGGGAATTCCTTTCTAAAATACAATGAATCTCTGAAAATAAAAGAAGAATATCACAATAATATTTTATGGAGCAAAAAGCTCAAAGATACCATCGATACAGGGCGCTTTACCCTCTATTATCAAGGTATTCACGAAGCATCTACCCAGGATATTTACGAATATGAAGCACTTATCCGGATCATCGATACAGATGGTTCCATTATTTCTCCGTGGTCATTTCTAGAAATCGCCAAAAAAACACGTCTTTATCCCCACATTACACAATTTGTTATTCGTAGTATTTTCCAACAGCTGCGCACGACATCGTATTCTTATTCGATTAATCTTTCTATCGCGGATATTCTTAATCCCGATATGAAAACGATGCTGTATGATCTTTTGAGTGAATCGGATGTCGGAAATCGACTTATTTTTGAGATTTTAGAGAGCGAGGGAATTGAAAATCATACAGAAGTTTTAGCTTTTATCACCCAAGTAAAAGCATTTGGATGTCGTATTGCTATTGATGATTTTGGAACAGGATACTCCAATTTTGCCCATATTTTACGTCTTAATGTTGACTTCATAAAAATTGATGCATCGCTTATTAAAAACCTTGATGTTGATCTCAGCGCACAGGATATTGTCCGTACCATTGTTGAGTTTGCCCATCGCCTCAACATTAAAACCGTTGCAGAATTTGTTCATTCACAAGACGTTTATGATGAGTGTCAAGAGTTGGGAATTGATTATTTGCAGGGCTATTATTTAAGCGAACCAAAACCGCTTTAAGTGAGAGTAATAACGAATCCTTTCTCTATACCCTCATAAAGAGTAATATCGCCTCCGTGAGCTTTGGCAATCTCTTTTGAAAGTACCAATCCCAATCCGTTTCCTCGTTCCTTGGTACTTTTAAACGCCTCAAAAAGCCATTTTTTATTTTCAATAGCAATACCCGAATCGATAATCACAAAATGGTGTTTTTCCTCTGCATGCGTGTAGGTCATGACAACACGCCCCTCCTCTTCATCATCGAGTTCAATCGCATCAATCGCATTAAAAATAAAGTTGCTAAAGAGCATCACCAATAAATCCAAATCACCGCTAAGGTCAAAATTTTCTTTCGGAAATAAAAATTCAATTTTTTTAGAGTAACTGTAGTAGCCAATAGCCTGATGAAGTTCATGCTCAATGCTCTCCCACGATAAAAGACCCTTTTGAGCCTGTACCCCTTTGGAAAACATCAAGGTGGCTTTTATGATTCGCTCAATTCGGTAAAGTGATTTTTGAATCTCGGTGACAATGGGCTTATTCTCTTCCTTGACCCTTTTCATCAACGTTGAGGTGAGCAAGGCAATCGCACCGATAGGATTGCGGATCTCGTGGCTGAGATGCGCCGCCATCTGTCCCATGGTTGCGAGATTTTCTTTTCTCTTTTGCTCCGTTATATCGGTCGCGCTCAGCAGGTATTTTTCATTATGATGTGCTGCTTTGATAAGATAGGAACGCTCATCAAAGCTCACTTCATAATCTTCTTCATCGTATCTCAAAATATCGAACAACTGTTCAAGGGACTTGGCTTGAGAATTTTGCAAGAAAATTTTTCCATCCTCTTCGACAATCCAAATCGCATTGGGTAAAAATTCGATTACCTGCTCAATGGTGAGTTGAAGATGGCTGTAGGAGTGACGTAATGCCACATACTCCTCTTCTACCCGATACGTCTGATCGATAAGGGCTTTGAGTTCTTCGGGAGAGACCATTTCAGCCATTAATACTCACCAATATTCAAAAGAATCTGCTTCAAACCATACGCATCACTCACACCCGCCAACTCTCGAATTGAATGCATCGCAAGGGTCGGCACCCCCACATCAATCGTTTCAACTCCAAGTCTCGTTGCTGTGATGGGACCAATCGTCGAACCGCATCCCATATCACTGCGAGTCACAAACGTCTGTGTTGCTATCCCTATAGCCTGTGCACACTGTACAAAACGTCCCATCGTTCGAGAACTCGTTGCGTATCGCTGATTGGCATTGATTTTGATCGCAACCCCACGATTAAAAAGCGGTGCATGCTGGCTCTCGTGCTTGGAGGGAAAATTAGGATGCTGTGCATGGGCATTGTCACACGATACCATGAGTGATTGTCGCATTAAAACAGAAAAATTCTCACCGGCAATACGGCGTAAAACTTCCTCCAAAAATGTCCCCCCTGCCCCGATATGTGAATCACTCCCTACCTCTTCATGATCCATACACGCCAAAACCATCGGCGTTTTTGCCTCAACCAAAGCACACAGTCCCACATAACAACTCAGCAGATTATCCAACCGCGCTGAGCTGATAAGCTCTTCTTTAACTCCAATAAACGACCCTTTTTGAACGTCATAAAAACTCAGTTCATGGGCAAGAAGTTTCCCGCCACACACCCCCGCTTCCTCCATAATCCATGATGAAAAGTCAAAATCCTCTCCACAGGCAATCATCGGGACAATATCGGTTTGAGCATTAATCGAGTGCGATGAGTTCGCCTCACGGTCAAGATGGATGGCGAGCGATGAGAATATTCCTATCGGACGTTTGAGATTGATGAGTTTCTCACAACGCTTTTTCTCCTCATCCAAATAAACAATCCGCCCCGCAAGGCTGAGATCACGATCAAACCATGGATTAAGCAACACACCTCCATACGGTTCAACACCAAGCCGTATCACCCCTGCACTGGACGTAACCGGATTGGGTTTAAGACGCAAATGAGGAGAATCGGTATGGGCTCCCACAATCGTATACCCCTTTTCTACACAAGGTGGATAAGTAAAGGCAATGATAGAAGAATCGTTTCGGGTAACGTAATATTTTTCACCCTCTATAAGCTCCCAGACTTCACACTCATCAAGTTTTTGAAAACCTTGTATCTCCAAAACGTTTGCCATCTGTTCCACAGCATGAAATGGTGTCGGGGAAGCATCAATAAATTGAATTAGTTCTTCGTTAAATTTTCGCATAATAAATATCTCCTATTTCAACTCACCCCAGTGATGGCCAACGTGCATTGAAGTTTTGAGTGGGATTTTTAACTGCATGATTTTTTCCATCATCTCTACAAACTCTGCTGCCAATACTTCTGCAACATCTTCATCGGCTTCAAAAATCAATTCATCGTGAATTTGCAAGAGCATTCGGGCACGAAGTCCCTCTTCACGGATACGTTTATCAATCGCGTTCATCGAAAGCTTGATGAGATCACTGGCTGATCCTTGGAACACTGCATTGACGGCTTCACGCTCGTAGGCAGCTTTTAGCATTGGTGTAGCGGTAGCAAAATCAAAATAGCGACGGCGCCCAAGAAGCGTTTCAACGTAGCCCATCTCTTTAGCTTGTTCTACAATAGCAGAAAAATATCCTTTGACACTGGGGAACGTTTCAAAATATTTCTCAATAATTTCTTTAGCTTCTTTGGTGCTGATTCCCAACGTATCGGAGAGCTTTTTCGCCCCCATCCCGTAGAGCAATCCGAAATTGACCGTTTTGGCAACATTACGCTTGGATGCAGCATCTTCTTCGCCAAAAAGGGAAATAGCGGTTTGCGTATGAATATCGAGATTATTATTAAACGCATCGACCAATACTTTATCTTCGGTAAAATGAGCCAATAGTCTTAATTCCATTTGCGAATAGTCAATTCCGATAAGTTTTTTACCGCTAGGAGCCACAAACGCTTCACGAATTCTCATCCCAAGAGCTGTTTTTACGGGAATATTTTGAAGATTAGGATTTTTAGAACTAAGCCGTCCTGTTGCCGTACCCGTTTGGACAAATGACGTATAAATGCGTGAGTGTTTATCCACTTTGGCAAGGGCGATAAGAGGTTCAATGTACGTCGAATAGAGCTTGTGATATTCACGATACTGCAATAGCAACGAAACAACTTCATGCTCATGACGCAGTCCCTCAAGAACGGACTCATCGGTACTGTAACCGGTTTTGGTTTTTTTACCGTGAGGAAGCCCCAGTGTTTCAAACAAAATGACTCCTAATTGCTTAGGAGAATTGAGATTAAAAACGGTTTGGCACAATGCATGAATTTTCTCTGTCAAGGTTGAGAGTTCATTGGAAACTTCTATTTTGAACGTTTCAAGAACCCCAATATCCACAGCAATCCCCGCTTTTTCCATCCCTAACAACGTACCAATAAAAGGAAATTCAACATTAAACGCTTCATCTAAAGCAGTATTTCCCCCTTTTAGCAGCAATTGCTCCCTCAACACTTCATAAAGACGATAGGTGATATAGGCATCTTCGCCCGCATACTGACACGCATCTTCGATGGCAACGGAAGAAAAATTTTCTCCCCGTTTTACCGTATCTTTGAAATGAATCATCTCGTGGTTCAACAATGAAAGACTCAGATTATCCATAGAAAGAGAGCGATTGGAGTCACTAAGCCATCCCATAATAATCGTATCCGCATAGAGAGGAAGTCTCTCAACCCCTAAAAATCGGGTCACAAAATGGAGGTCAAACTTGAGATTATGTCCAATCACTTTACTGTTAAAAATTGCTTGTATCGCAGCTTTTGCCGCTTCTTTGGAAACTTGTTCTCCAACACCCAGATAGTTATGACTTAGGGGAACATAATAACCGCTTTGCCCATCCATACTAAAACTAAATCCGACCAATGAATCGGTATGAGGATTAAGACCCGTTGTTTCCGTATCAAACGCCAATATCGTCTCTGAGGTTAGGGTAGAAACCAAAGCATTAAGAGCTTTATCCGTGTCGATTAAAATACTGCATCCATTGGGAGAATCACATTGCGGGAGATCATTTATAATTTTTATCGGTGTTTTGTCTAAAGGCTGCGTCTCATCATATAATGCTTTGGCTTTCAACGTTCGTAAAACTGCATTCATCTCATAATGAACCAATTCATCGTAAATAGGATGAAAAGGGTTGTCAAAATGCATTGCATAGTCGTTAAAATCAAGAGATTCCAAAACATCACCACGCAATTTCACCAGTTCGCGTGACCGGAAGGCATCATCACGATAGGTTTCCAACAAGCCGCGAATACGCACAGGCATAACCTCATCAAGTCGCTCGTAAATCGTATCTAACGTTCCAAACTGCACCAAAAGCTTTTCGGCTGTTACTTTTCCAATCCCCTTCACTCCGGGAACATTATCGGCGGTATCCCCGATGAGCGCTTGATAATCAATAAATTGAGACGGATGTACCCCATATTTTTCAAAACAGTGCGTTTCGTTGAGCACTTTTTTGGTGATCGCATCCACCAAAACGACGCGGTCATCTTCGATAAGTTGATACAAATCTTTATCATGGGAAACAACACGGACATTAATTCCCTGCTCTTTCGCGTGATGAACGACCGAAGCAATCATATCATCGGCTTCATACCCGCTCAAAAGAAGAGATTTATACCCCATCTTTTCAATCCAACTGATAGCGATAGGGAGTTGCTGAATCAATTCTTCAGGGGCTGGAGAACGATTGGCTTTGTAGTTGGGATCAATTTCAGAACGAAAACTCGGTCCCTTGGCATCGAGGGCAAAAATAAGATAATCGCTACTGTGATCTTTGTGAAGCGAAGCAATAAAATTAATGAAACCGGTCAAAAGACCCGTCGGAAAACCATGCTTATTTCTAAGGGGGGGAAGAGCATAAAAGGAACGGAAAAAAAATCCAAAGGTATCAATTATAGTAACAGTTTTTTCTTCCATACATTAACTGTTTTGTTCCAAGATAGCATCAATAGCTTTTTGCAGAGCAACAGTATTTAAACCTGCTGCTTCGGCTTTTTTAAGCCCTTGAATAATTGCTCTCTCCGATAATGGATTATTAATCGGCATAATCGTTTTAATGATACTTAGAACCATAGAAAATTCTTTGATTTCATCCGGTGCATTCTCAGGAGCATCAGAATGCTCAATCATCGAAACAAATTCTTTATCAAAATTCCAATGGGTAAAAATAGCTGCCGCTACTTCTGCTGTCGTGGCTTCCACATAATTACGCTCAACACTCGATATGTCAATCGCCACTTCAATATCGGATTTAAAACTCGTTACCACATCTTCTTCAATAATATCGCTGGCAATAACAATTTTACCTGTCTCTTGTAAGAAAGCAGCAAGAAAAAGTTTATCCGCTTTTACGCGATCGATTTGGCTGTACCATTTGTGCGCCAAAACTGCCTGTAATGATGAAATTTCTGCAAAACGCTCTGAACTGATTCCGTACGGTTCCATATCCACATTCAGCAACTTTCGCACCGAATTACCCAAACCGATAGAACGGGTCATACTCATCCCAAAAAGTGAGACAGCTTGAGCAACACTCGTAATCTCCCGACGAAGGCTGTAGAGGGGAGAGTTGGCCGCTTTGAGCAAATTGGCTACGATCATCGGGTCATGATCAACTGTTTTAACCAAATCACTAATCGATGAATTGGGGTCATTACAAACCCGTTGCATATCAATAACCGTTTTCGGAAGCGGCGGTAAAGACTTAATGCTGTTAATCATCGAACTTTTCATTATATATTCCTCATTCAAACCAATTGTTTTGTATTATACCTTAGATAGATGATTCTTAAGTTCAATTGCCAAATATTTTCCGGTAAAACTTCCTGTCTCTTCCCAATGTTTTGCAACACTCTCCGGATTACCTTGCGCCACAAGCAATCCGCCACCTGAACCGCCCTCAGGTCCTAAATCAAGTATGTAATCCGCATTTTTAATCATATCAAGATTATGTTCAATTACCAGTACTGAATTACCCAGTTCCACAAAATTATGAAGTACTTTAGTCAGACGATTAACGTCATCAAAATGCAATCCCGTTGTTGGTTCATCGAGGATATAAAGAGTTCTTCCCGTATCCCGTCGACTGAGTTCTTTGGCGAGTTTAATACGTTGTGCTTCCCCGCCTGAAAGGGTTACGGCATTTTGACCCAAAGTAATATAATCCAGTCCCACATCACTTAGCGTCTGTAAAATCACTTTTATTTTTGGAATAGGTGCAAAAAATTCCAGCGCTTCACCCACACTCATATTCAGTACATCGGAGATAGTTTTGCCCTTGTATTCCACTTGCAATGTTTGGAGATTGTAACGGCTGCCATGACACGAATCACATTTGACCATAATGTCGGGCAAAAAGTGCATTTCAATCTTGATTTCACCCTCCCCTTGACACTTCTCACAACGACCGCCTTTGACGTTAAAACTAAAACGAGATGCCGTATATCCACGAATTTGAGCTTCTTTGGTTTTGGTAAAAAGATTACGGATTTCGTCCATCACACCGGTATACGTCGCCGGATTAGAACGGGGTGTTCGCCCGATGGGGCTTTGATCGAGGTAAATAACTTTATCAAGTTTTTCCAACCCTTCCACTTCAACCCCTGCAACACGATTTACTTTACGTGCATGGTTGAGAATCTCGCGGCTTACAGGGAGAAGCGTTTGTAAAATCAATGAACTTTTACCGCTTCCGCTGACTCCTGTCACACAGACGAAATTATTGAGAGGGATAGAGACACTCAAATCGGTAATATTATTCAGGGTTACGTTTTTAATCTGCATCCACTCTTTTTGCTCTCGTCGGTAAAAATATTCAATTTTTTTACGTCCGGAGAGATATTGCGCCGTCAAGGTATCGCTTTTTTTCATCTCTTCCAACGTTCCTGCAAAAACGACATTCCCCCCAAATTTTCCGGCACCGGGACCAATATCGACAATGTAATCCGCATGTTCGATGGTCTCTTTATCGTGCTCAACAACAATAACCGTATTCCCTTTTTCTTGAAGAGAGCGTAGCGTTCGGATAAGTTTGAGGGTATCACGCTCGTGCAAACCGATACTGGGTTCATCCAATACGTACATCACCCCAGTAAGCCCGCTCCCGATTTGACTGGCAATACGAATACGCTGCGCTTCACCCCCGCTGATAGTACGGGCATCACGGCTAAGTGACAAATACCCCAACCCCACATCGTAGAGGAAAAAGAGTCTTTCGCGGATTTCATTTAAAATAGAAGCCCCAATCATCGCATTTTGTTCAGTGAGATTTTCAAAAGTTGCAGGATTGGTAAACCACGCGTAGGAATCTTTGAGAGGCATAGAAATCACCTCTCCGATTCCAAGATCAGCTACTTTAACAGCCAATGACTCACGCTTTAGACGATGCGAATTACAGATATTACACGGTTTTTCCGACATATAATCGGCAAGATCTTTTTCATCTTTAAAAATATCATAGGCGATACGGACAATTCCCGGCCACGTTCGCGTTATGGGGTGATCTTGCCATTTAAACTCAACATCATCAATAGTGCCGTGTAAAATTGCCTTTTTCTGATGCTCTTCGAGGGTATAAAACGGTTCAGTAATATTAATCCCAACGGTAGAACAAAATGCTTTCAAAAACGTAAAGTAATATCCTTTATTAAATCCGTACACGATTTTTATAGCACCCTTTTCAATCGGGAGTTCGGAGTCAATAATCTTGTCGTAATCAAGAGAATAGCGGATACCAAGTCCATCACACTCACTGCAAGCACCCTTGGGAGAATTAAATGAAAATGAGAGGGGTTCTAATGGATCAAAACTCACTTTACAATCAAAACACGCACTGTGCTCACTGTAATGAATTAGTTTCTCGTGCATCCCAATTTCTTCATGATTTTGGATTTCGATTTCTACTTCACCGTAACTCTCTTTGAGTGCTTTTTCAACATCTTGAGCCACGCGGTCATGATTGTCCTCTTTGACAACCAGACGGTCAATGACAACTTTTATCGAGTGCTTTTTCGTTTTTGAAAGCTCAATCTCCTCATCCAAACGCACCATCACCCCATCAATCATGGCACGAACATACCCTTTGTGACGCAATGATTCCAAGATATCTGCAAACGACCCTTTTTTCTCACGTACCAATGGTGCTAAAATAACAATTTTAGAGTTTTCAGGAAGCTTAAGTACTTGATTGATGATATCTTGTGCCGACATCTTTGTAATCTTATTTCCGCATAAATGGCAATGCTGAGTCCCAATACGCGCATAAAGCAATCGCAAATAGTCATAAATTTCTGTAATCGTCCCCACGGTAGAACGGGGATTTTTAGAGGTTGTTTTTTGATCAATCGCGATAGCGGGAGTAAGCCCTTCGATCTTATCAACATCCGGTTTGCCGACACGATCCAAAAACTGACGTGCGTAGGATGAAAGCGACTCAATGTAACGTCGCTGCCCCTCAGCATACAAAGTATCAAAGGCAAGCGTCGATTTTCCGCTGCCGCTGATTCCCGTACAAACTATCAGCTTATTTTTGGGAATCTCAAGAGAAATATTTTTAAGATTATGCTCTCTGGCACCAATAATTTTAATTTTATCCATAGTTAACCTATCCCGCAATGAGTTTATAAGCCGTCAGGCTGAAAATAAAAATATAAAAAACAACCAATATTTGCTTATAATGACGCAAATGGACTTTATCCACAAGCCAAATTCCAAACCAAATTCCTACCAACGAAGAGAGTGCCATCACGGCGCCTGCATGCCAGTTAAGCATCCCTAAAATCGCAAAAGTGACCAAAGCCGAGATGGAGGTAAATAGTACAAAAAAAAGTCCGATTGCCGAAGCTTTTTTAAGTTCAAATCCCATAAAGCTCACTAAAATCGGGGTCATCAAAATCGATCCGCCAACCCCAAGCATCCCTGAGAATACTCCGATAGCACTTCCGATGAGACCGTACAATGGCCGATTCACCACTTCAGGACGCGTAGGCTGAGGAGAAGAAAGGGCAAGCCGCCCAAGAGTAAAAGCCACCATCCCCAAAAAAGTCCCTTCTAAAACAGAGGCATCAAGGACTTTGACCAACACACCGCCAATTGCAGCACCTATCAATCCGCCAAACCCAAAATATTTAATATCACGGATAGTGTAGGTTTTATTTTTTTGATGTATGTAGGCAGCCATAAGCGAACCTGCAACCATTTGCATGACCGAAATACCGATTGCTTCTTTTATTCCAAACCCGAGATAAAGGAGCAGCGGAACACTAACGGTTCCTCCCCCTATCCCAAAAAATCCCGAAAGTGTCCCCACAACAACACCTAAAAGTGATAATTCAATTGTCATACAGTCACTTTATTTTCTAAATACTTCGCGATTATACTCACTTTATCTCTATTCTTTCCTTGTAAATTTACGCTATAATCAACAATAATTTAGATTCAATCTTAATGATGAGGTAAGCATGCTGTCATTTATTCTCCAAGCAGCTGAAAATTTTTGCGTCCATCAAATTCGCCTACCCTATCATAGTGAATCGCTGCTGCCAAAAAAGAGAACACTTATTGCTTATCTTGATATAGAAAATACTCATGGGGAGAAACATCGTACCTATATTGGGTGTGATGATGTTCTCTTACAATGCATTACTGAAATTTTTTTAGGTGAAGAAATATCCGACCAGGAGACACTACGCGATATGTTACTTGAAACAACCAATATGATTGTCGGAAGTGCCAAAGTCCTCTGTGAAGAAGCTTCCGGCAATCCTTTTACCATTTCAACCCCTTATTTTCACTCCAATGATTATTTTACTCTCGACGCAGAAGGGTGCCATACCTTTCATGTTGCCGAGGGTGAAATGTTTATTGTACTAAAGGCATTATAATTATGGTTGAAACAGCCCCTTTGTTGCCAGAAGCTCCTACCGTAGAAAAAAAGAATGGTTTCGATTCTAAAAAAGAACTTTCATGGATGGATTATGACGGATTGCTCGATATGGAAGTAGAATTTGTCTCCGACTTGGGACAAACGACCCTCTCTCTGGGAGAAATTCTAAAACTTGAAAAAGGGTCCGTGATCGATTTGGGAAAACCGGCGGGTGAAAGTGTCGAATCGTATGTCAATCATCGGATTATCGGCAAAGGTGAAGTAATGGTATATGAAAAAAATCTTGCCATTCGTATCAATGAAGTACTTGATTCAAGTGCGGTTCTTTATTATCTATCCAAAGAGAGACTATGAAAAAAATCATTCTGCTACTGCTATTAACTACCCTTGTTTGGGGATCAAAAATTCTCAGTTACAATATTTATGATCGTCATGAGCGCGTTGATGTTATGCTCACTTTTGACACTCCGTATGAGGGAGTATTACGCCAGAATCAACAAGGTGGCGTCATCACCATCAAACTCGAAGAGGCGTCCATTGACACCCCTCTCAACAAAAATATCAACTCTTCTTATCTCCAAAATATCACCATTACACCCATAGGTGATCAGATTCAAATTACGGCAAAAGTAAGTAATAATATTGTTTTACAAGCATCTAAAACATCCGATTCATATGGACTTCGCTTACGCTTTAGCCCTCCTGTCAGTGTACCTCTTGTAACAGAAGAGACAGCAGAAAATTCAGAAAAAGTCTCTTCGCTGCCAACCAAAGATGAAAGTGAATTTGAACAGAGCTATTATGTCGTTATTGGTATTTTAGTGGTCGGAATCGGTATTTTATTTTGGCTAAAACAAAATATTGCCGCTCGTGCAACGGCGATTCATGCTGCACCAAAAACACCCTGGCCTTTTAACACAACGGCCAAAAATAGTGTGACAACACCTGCTCCAATGAGTAATATTGAGGGGAGCGGGGTACAAATACGATTTCAAAAATCACTTGATCCCGTACACTCCGTTGCAATGCTGGATTTCGGAACGCAGAGCTATTTGGTCTTATTGGGCAACAATACCATCTTACTTGATAAATTTCAAGACAACATCCCTATTACACAAAACGAATTTGAAACCCTTTTACGTACTAAACATCAAGAACTTGATGGTTTTTTTCAACTCGGCACTACGCAAGATGAACCATTTGATTCTTATAAAGAAAAAGCTTCAGGAGTCTATTGAGTCTTTTTTAAAGTATAATTTTTTTGCTAATACAAAACTTTGTTTGTACTATTTTATCAGATCTGTAAACTTCATCTCTTGCAGCCGCATAACTGCGGTATTGACACTGCCTGCGTATTTGACCTCTGTATACGGTACCATTGCGCCGTTGAACGGTTTATAATCTTTATAAAGCGTTAAAAACTCCATAGTTTGAGCCCCTATCTGCAGCCGTCCGATTACTTTTTCAATCAAGTAGCTATTTTTGGAAACATAGTATTCGGCGCTTACGCTGTTGGCCGTTAGAGCAAGGAGAAAATGTTCCGGCGTATCAGAAACGGTAATGGCTTTTATTTTTTCTTTAAGGACAAGCGGATGAAAGAGCCTCATGAGCTGTACTTTCATCGCATCAAGCATCGGCCCCTGAGCCTGGATGGTTGCGGTGCCGAACTGTTTTGTTCCGATATTATTTTCCAGTATCCGAATTTCCGTTTTATGGGGATAGATGAGCTCGGTTTTCAGAAAAGCGGGGAGATGGACGGTACGTTTATCCGTTCCGTTCGTGTCGCTTGTTTTGGTTTCGATGTGCCAAACCTGCTCGTAATTGTTCAACTGAACCAGATTTTTCTCTCCTCCGTATGCTTCTATCATCTTTTCGATAACAGCAGTGCCGCTCAACGCTTGTGCATGAAGCGTAAGGGAAATAAAAATTAAGGCTAAGAATGCTTTTAAAATGATTTTCATAGTCGGTGCCCATTGTTTTTAGGAAATGATATCCGAAAAATATTAACAATCGTGGCGTAATGAAAAAAATAGGAATCGGAACATCCGATTTTGAAAAAGTGCCAAATTTTGTGCCTCACTGTTAAAGTGAGGATATTATAGTAAAACTTAAGGAGCTATTTTATATTCCCCAACTCATAGCGTGAATAAACGTCGTATGCTTCTTCACCGCCTGTTGTGGCTAGGACATCACGGATAAGTTCAGCGGCTTCTTTACGGCTTCCCCCTGCGTGTCCTTTGGCATAAATTTCTGCTAGCGTTATTTTCGCTGCCGGTTCACCCTGAGCAACTGCCATATTGAGATAATAGGCTGCTTTATCAAAATCCTCGGGAACGCCCATCGCATTTGCATACGCAAATCCGGCACTCACTTGTGCGGGTAATATCCCGGCTTCTGCTGCTAAGGAATAATACTCCGTTGATTTGGCAAAACTTCGCTCAACGCCTTGACCGTTATAATACATCGTTCCCAGTGCATAGACACAGCGAGGGTCTTGGGGAGTTGATGCTAAAATCTCAAATGCTTCTTTAAAACGACCTACTTCGTAATATTTCATAGCTGTGACGTAAAAATCAACGATCATTATCGGAACCTTTTTTTAGGGGAGATTGTAGCTAGAGTGGCTAAGGAGAGACTATAGGAAAAGATTTACTTCGAAAACTATATTTAGCATTCACAGCTCATTTCAAAAGGCTTAAAGCCTTCGCCGATCTGTGTATGGGTTAAAAAAAAGTCATCGACAACGTTCCGAAATTCAAACGGATCATCAATACGATTGACGGCATCACGCATTGCAGACGCTCCCTCATAGCCTTTGGAATAAGTATGAACATGTTTACGAAACATGATCACCCCTCTAGGTCCATAAAACTGTATCATACCGTCTAAATGCTCCATGATAATGGCATGCTTAAGCATCGGATCGACACTGCTGCTTCCCGATTTGAGTTGATGAAAAATCCACGGTGCACCTACGGCTCCGCGACCGATCATTACCCCATCGGCTTTTGTATGATTAAGTACCCATTGCGCTTTCTCAAACGAGTCAATATCACCGTTTGCAATCACAGGAATAGATACAGAAGCTTTGATCTCAGCAATCGCATCGTAATCCACAGGAGCTTTAAATTTACCTGCGCGAGTTCGTCCATGTACAGCCAAAAAATCTGCTCCACACGATTCGACCAACTTGGCAATTTCAATATGATTTTTTGTTTCAAATCCTAGGCGGATCTTGACACTTAAAGTGGGTCTCGTAGACGTTTTTTTGATGGTTTCGATAATACGAGCCATTCGAGGAAGATCATTAAGGAGAGAGCTCCCCGATCCATGACATACAATTTTTGGTACCGGACAGCCACAGTTTAAATCAATAATATCGATATAGTCTTGAGTATTGAGAATTTCTACTGCACGGCGGACAACCTCTTCTTCAGAGCCTGCGATTTGCACCGAATAAGGGTCTTCATTGGGGCTTCGCTCCAGCATTTTGAGTGTTTTAGTCGAGCCATGAATGAGTGCATTAGAACTGAGCATCTCACTCACGGTTAAATCAGCACCAAATTTTTTGACTACATTGCGAAACGGTAAATCAGTATACCCCGCAAGAGGGGCAAGAGCATAAATGGGAGTATCAAAGGAGAGTTTTGGAGTCATCTAAATCTTATTTTCGTAAAAAAAGGGCAATATCATAATGTTTATTAGCACGTTTCAAATCACGATACGCTTTGAAAATCAAATAATCATCTTTCGAAGTATTGTTTAAAATTTCATTCGCGGTATCAATCATTTGCAAATCATACAAAGTGTAAAAATATCCTTCCATCGCATCATCGTTTGCTTCACTAAGAGTCTCAAACAATCGAATACGTTGTTCTGGAAGCATATTTTTTGACATAGCAATAGAGAGAGTGATGTAATCTTCTGACGTGAGTTTTAATGATCTAAACAAAGAAATCAGTTCTTCATTACTCATTTCAATACCATTTTCGGCATTATTAATACGTTGGACAAAATCACAAAGGGATGATTGTTTAAAAAGTTGCTTGTACTTTAAAACAGATCCGACTGAAGCCGTTTTGACATACGATTCATACGCTTTAGATGCAACAATATCACCATATGTATCGGCACGAGACAACACTTCATCGGCACCCAACTCTCCACGCTCCAAACGATTAAGATTGTTTTGAATGGCTAATGAAGTGGAATTGGCCAAATGAAATTTTTTAATATCAACTTTTTTCTTATCTTTAACATCACGCAATAAGCCTAATGCTTCATCTATTTTTTCGTTACCCACTTCTCTAAGTGTTTCATACGGAAGGATTAATGAGTTATCCAATAATTTTCCCATGAGCTTATAGGCATCACTTTTGAAAACATAATTACGCTCACTTACACCCAAAAGTCCATCACGAAGAGCATCAATCATCTTCTCATTGTCACGATCCAATTTACGAAGTTTTAAAGTTCCCAGCAACGCATGAAATGCCATATGCAATACGCTCACAAAATACATTAATGCTACTGGAACAGTGACCCAAAACGCAATAGGTAAATTAGGGAAGTGTATCCCCAACAAATCAAACGACATAACGCCATTATCAATACTGTACGTAGCAATACCTACTAAAAAAATAAAAATAAATGAAGCAATGGTGTAACGTTTCAACTGCATTCGGCTCTCCTTTTAAACTCTATTTTTTTCAACAATCGGACGACATACGATACAGTAGCGGGCGTGCGGTTTAACTTTGAGTCGTTGAAACCCAATATCATCTTCACACATATCGCAAATACCGTATTGCTTTGATTTAATTTTACCTAAAGCCCACTCAATTTCGAGCAATTCTTGAGATTGTTGTGCACCAATAGCACTCTCCACCATATTGTCATTGCTAATCGAAGCGTAATCGCCCTCGTCGTTGAGCTCACACTCACGCAGTTGCATCATTTCCTCTTCAACCCCGTTCAAATTTTTAATAATTTGCACCTGACGGGCAAGCAAGATTTCCTCGAAATAATGCAATTCATTCTCTCTCATATTGTTCCTTATTTATGATAGGGGTGGTTGCTTAATAGACTAAAAGCCCGGTAAATCTGTTCCAGCAAAACTGCTTTCGCAATTTTATGACTCATTGTCATCTCGGAGAGACTAATAACACTGTCACACTTTGCAACAAACGACTCCTCAAAGCCGTACGCCCCTCCTATGAAAAATTGTATCGCGATTTTATCACTTATAAGCTTACTAAATGCCAAAGAGTCCATTTTTTTTCCATCAGGATGCAACGCTATCGAATACGTTTTTCCTATCATGGGTTCAAGCAGCTTTGTATAGGCACTTTTAGAGGCTTCGGGGCTAATGGTATGGGCTTTTAGAATCTCTTTTGGAAAAAGTTCTATATCCTCAACTTTTGCAAAACGAGAAATCATTTTCATCTGTTCTTGATAAAGGGGATCGTATAAAGAACGCTCTTTTTTAGCGATAGAGATAAGTGAAATATTCACAATAACCCGCTTCCAATAACATGATAGGTAATATATTTAAAAGTATCTTCTATTTTTACACCGCCAATAACCCCTACGGGATGCTTGGAATACGAAGCCAATTCATCAAGGCTTTCACCTAAAACTTTTGCTTCACTTTTGGTTGACGTTGCACGATAAGCACCCAAGCCGATATAGTGTATATCAAGCCCATTTGCAATCTCAATTTCTTGTTTATTATGGGTGGAAAGCCCAATGATTTTATCATTTCCAATGGCTATTTTGAGTATTTCAACGGCACGAATAGGATCAGCATCAATAGCATATAAATCTTCTTGCCCAATATGGACTCCATCACAAAAAGAAATAAGTTCATAATAATCGTTAATAATTAAAAATCCATCCCACAATTGACGTACAGTGATTAAATCGTTTTTAATAAGGGCAATATCATCGTGCTTATTGCGGTATTGAATGATTTGGGCATTGTGTTCTTTGGCTCTTTGGATAAATTCTTCCAAAGTGACATTTCGTGTGCGCAAAGCATCACGATCACAGAGTGCATAAAGCTGCATTAGGGGAGAAGAAGTTTGAGAAGATCAGCCAGTGTCTCTTTGAGCTCACTGCGCGGAACAACCATATCAATGGACCCTTTTTCGAGTAAAAATTCAGCACGCTGAAACCCTTCCGGAAGATCAGAACCTATCGTTTGTTTAATAACGCGCTGTCCGGCAAACCCAACCAATGCACCCGGTTCAGCAATAATAATATCACCCAACGTTGCAAAAGAAGCACTCACCCCACCCATCGTTGGATCGGTTAGAAGGGATATATAAGGGAGCTTAGCATCGGCTAAACGTGCCAGCGCTGCAGAGGTCTTGGACATCTGCATAAGAGAGAAAGTACTCTCTTGCATCCGCGCACCCCCACTGGCACTTACAATAATTAAACCTTGCCGTTTTTCCAATGCACGATTAATTGCACGAACAATTTTTTCCCCTTCAACCGAACCCAAAGATCCGCCCATAAAGTTAAAATCAAAGACCACAAGCTGTACAGGAGTTTCTTCAATGGTACATTCACCACTCACTACCGATGAATATCGTCCATTTTTGGTAAATCCTTCTTCAATACGGGCGGCATAGCTTTTTTTATCCACAAATTGAAGTGGATCTATGGGCTTCAACGAGGCATCGTATTCAACAAAACTTCCCTCATCCGCAATCAATGCAAGACGCTCATTGACACCGATACGAAGATGAAATCCACATTTAGGACAAACATGATTTTGTTTTTCCATCTCTTTGTAATACATCAATGATTGACACGCAGAACACTTTACCCAATGCGATGGCGCTTCACTTTTGGTGGGCTGTTTCTTTTTTTCAGAATCTCCAAATAGATTAAATAAACTCAAAAATACTCCTTTTCTACAATCAAACGTATCCGCTCAAACACTTCTTTATCAGAACTCAACAGGATGTATCTCTCATCACTAAAGCCATAAAGGTGTTGGCTTAAATACAAGCCGGCTTGGATATCAAACTTTCTCATTGTACCTAAAAATAGCACATATTTCACTAAGGGTGCATAGGCCAGCGAGAGAGCCAGTGCACCTGGAGAGCGAAATTTTAACTTTTCATCCATCAAAATTCTGATAAGTTCGGGATGTTCTTGCGATTTTTCAAAGAGACCGATTTTGGGATTTTGTCCGAGATGAACGGGTAATTTGACCGTTGGTACTTCTAAAGAGCATCGATAGTATTCTTCACATGTACGAATAAAAACATCCCCATTTACGAGATTACACACGATACCTTCCGTTGTATCACCACCCATTTCCCTTGCAATAGAAACACCATAATAGGGAAAAGAAGAGGAAAAATTATCGCTTCCATCAATGGGATCCGTGATAATATTAACATCACTGCACGGTGTCATCCAACCGCTCTCTTCGGAATAAAAAGATCCAAAAGGGTTGAGATGTTTAAAAAGAATAGATTCAGCCATAAGGTCAAAACCACTGCTTATATCGCCGCCATGACCTTGAGTATGTGCATCAAAAAGGCTACTGTCCCCTGAACTGATGATACGCTCACGAATCTCGAGGAGTGAAAGAATCACTGCATCGATAAAAGTACTCATTAATTCAAGAGTGACTTTGCAATAGAGCGGGCCGCTTCACGTCCGTCGTAAGCCGCTGTCACGACTAAATCCGCACCACGGTAACAGTCACCGCCAGCATAAATACCTGCTGTTGTGGTTTGATACGCGGAATCAATCACGATGCCTCCCCAGCTATTGACACCAATACCGTTTTCTGCCAAAAATCCGGGAACAACAGGGTCAAATCCAAGTGCCATAATGATGACATCGGCATTGATAGTAAAATCTCCCCCTTTGATCTCTTCCATTTTTTGGCGGCCGCTTTCGTCTTTCGCCCCCAAAACAGTTTTTATCATGCGAACGGCGATTGCTTTTCCGCTATCCCCCAGAATAACCTCTTTAGGAGAAGCATGAAAGACAAACTCCACCCCTTCTTCAATCGCATTTTTGTACTCTTTTTGTGATCCCGGCATATTGTGAGCGTCACGGCGGTATAAACACGTTACGTTTTTAGCCCCTTCGCGTTTGGCAGTACGGACACAGTCCATTGCTGTATCTCCCCCTCCGATAACAACCACTTCAAGGTCTTTAAAATCAAATTGTTTATCGTATGAAACGGCAAAATTTTTACGTTGAATGGCGGTTAAATACTCCATTGCGGCATAAACATTGGATGCATTCTCGCCTGCAATTTTTGCACCTTTTGCTTTGGTAGCACCAATACCGATAAAGACCGCATCGTATTGATCCGCAATCACATCAAATTCTGCGTCTTTGCCCACTTCACAATTAAACACCAGTTTCAAGCCCGCTTCAACGAGAAATCCGACACGACGATCAACAATTTTTTTATCGAGTTTGAATCCCGGAATACCGTACGTCAGCAATCCGCCTGCACGGTCACTTCGCTCATACATCGTAACTGAAATTCCTGAGCGCAGCAAATACGTTGCGGCAGAAAGACCCGCAGGACCTGAACCGATAATAGCTACTTTTTTATCGGTAGTAATACCCGGAAAGAAGGGTTTAAGCCCATGCTTGAACCCTTCTTCATTAATAAACGTCTCAATAGAACCAATCGTAATCGCTCCATGCCCGTCATTAAGGGTACAATCACCCTCACAAAGACGATCGTGAGGGCAAATACGCCCCATGACTTCAGGAAACGGTGAGGGCTCATTCGAAAGATTAAAGGCAAATTTTAAATCTTTTTCCGCTACCGCTTTGAGCCACTGAGGAATATAGTTATGCAGTGGGCATTTATTGAGACAAAACGGATCACCGCATTGAATACAACGATCACTTTGTGATGCAGCCTCATGCTGCTCAACCGGTTCATAAATTTCACTAAAATCTTTGAGTCGTTGTACAACTCCGCGTTTAATAGGATCAATCCGTTCAATGGTTAAAAATTCTCTCATAATAGTTAGTCCCCTTTATCAGGATTAAGTGGCAATTTGGTTAAGTTTTTAGGTCGTACAAGCCAGAAATTTCGAATCTCATTACGGAAATTATTGAGAAGAGTCTGTGCTTTTTCGCTTTGTGTTTCTGCTGCATAATCTTTTAAAAGACGTTTGAGATAATGGCGTGCTTCGTCTCCGTCATCGGTATCAATGCGTAATGCATCGACGAGCTCGCGATTAACGTTTTCAACAAAACTGTGATTTTCATCGTACACAAATGCGATACCGCCTGTCATACCCGCACCGAAGTTGATACCGGTTTGACCCAAGATGACAACGATTCCGCCTGTCATATACTCACATGCGTTGTCGCCTGTCCCCTCGACGATCGCCAATGCCCCTGAATTACGAACCGCGAAACGCTCTCCTACAGAACCTGCTATAAACAGTTTACCGCCCGTTGCCCCGTAAAGACACGTATTACCGCCTGCTGCAAATGCTTCTCCTTGATTACGAGATTTAATGACAATTTTACCGCCATGCATCCCTTTACCGATGTAATCATTGGCTACACCCTCAAGACGTATCGTGACACCATGAATCAAGAATGCACCCAAGGCTTGACCTGCAATACCTTTGAGATCAATCTTAATCGTATCGGTTTTAAGCCCTTTATCACCGTAATATTGAGCAATTTCACCGCTCACACGTGCACCAAAACTGCGGTTTAAATTACAAATATCGCGCGTAATTCGAACAGGCCGCTCTGGATTTTTGATCGCGTCCATCGCTTCCGCCAAAACATCAATTTCAAAAGCATTGTCATCAAATGGTTTGTTCGATGCTTCTTGACAGGTATTGACACCCTCTTCACGGTGTAAAATATTGCTAAAATCAAACTTGCGGGCGAAATCTGTATCAATAATACGGAGCAAATCACTGCGACCTACGAGTTCTTCCATCGTTTTGTAACCCAGTTTTGCCATTATTTGACGCACATCTTCTGCCATATAGGTGAAGTAGTTGATGAGTTGTTCAACGGTCCCTTTGAAATAATCAGCACGCAAACTCTCGTTTTGGGTTGCAATTCCGACGGAACATTTGTTGACGTGGCAAATACGAAGCATTTTACAACCGATAATCGTCAATGCTCCCGTACCGAATGCGTAACTCTCTGCACCTAACAATGCCGCTTTGACCACATCTTGACCGCTTTTTAGTCCACCATCTGTTTGAACATGAACCAATCCTCGAAGGTTATTGACTTTGAGGGCATTATGCGCTTCTGAAAGTCCCAATTCCCATGGATTTCCCGCAAATTTAATGGAGGTCAAAGGAGCCGCACCCGTACCGCCGTCACCGCCTGAGATAACGATTTTATCCGCATACGCTTTGGCAACACCTGCGGCAATCGTCCCTACACCTGCGGCAGAAACGAGTTTTACCGCTACTTTTGCCGCCGGATTGACTTGCTTCATGTCAAAAATAAGCTGCGCCAAATCCTCAATGGAATAAATATCATGATGCGGAGGAGGTGAAATCAGCGTTACCCCTGGAGTCGTATGACGCAAACGTGCAATAAGAGGGGAAACTTTATGCCCTGGAAGCTGTCCCCCCTCACCTGGTTTTGCCCCTTGAGCTACCTTAATTTGAATCTCTTCTGCGCTTCTCAAATAAGCAGGAGTTACCCCAAAACGTCCGGATGCAACTTGCTTGATTTTCGAATTTTTGAGCGTATCAAAACGCTCTGAATCTTCCCCTCCCTCACCTGAGTTGCTCTGTGCACCGATAGTGTTCATCGCTACGGCTAGACACTCGTGTGCTTCAGGAGAGATAGAGCCTAAACTCATCGCCGCAGAGGCAAAACGTTTAAAGATTGCCTCTTTTGGTTCAACCTCTGAAATATCGATGCTGACACGATCCGATTGAAACTCAAAGAAATCACGGATAAATTTTTGACCGCGCTTGTTGATCAAGGCACTGAGGTGATCAAAATCTTCACGTTTACCGCTTTTAGAAACACGGTGGATAGCATGAATGACATCGGGATTGAAATCGTGATGCTCTTGACCGTTGTAAAACTTGTAAAATCCGCCAATTTTCAGAGGGAAAATACGGTTAAATCCGTTTTGTTCAAATGCTTCTTTGTGATTTTTGTTTAAACGCTCGTCAATGTCTTCGTAGTTAAGACCGGGAATAAGGACATGTGAATCTCCAAAACATTCATCGACTATCTCACGGCTTAACCCGATAACGTCAAAAAGCCCTGAGTTGCGATACGAACCGATGGTTGCAATCCCCATTTTCGACATAATTTTGAGCAATCCGCCATTAAGCGCATAGTGCGCTTGCTTGAATGCTTCCGCACAATTTTCTTCGTTTTCGTTTGCTTGTTTCACACGCGCGGCAATGGTAGTAAACAATAGACTTGGATAAATAGAACTCGCACCGTACGCAATAAGCGTTGCCGCACCGTGAGAATCAACCACTTCACTTGTACTGGCAACAATAGAGCCTAAATGACGTATTTTTGCGTCTAATAATGCACGGCTGATTCGTCCTACTGCCATAAGCATCGGAATAGCTTTATGTTCACTGTCAAATCCGCTGTCATCGAGAATAATAATACGGACACCCTCTTCTTTGACTGCACGTATAACTTGTGATACCAAAGCATCCAGTGCCTCACGCAAACTTCCCTGATAGGCAGTTGAAAAAACTTCATTGGTATACGAAGGGTGAAAACGGGGAGATTTTTTATCCCCGAATGATTTGAGCACTTCAAGTTTTTCTTTGAGCATAATGGGTGAAATTGCTTTCAAACGGTTGGCATGCGTCGGAATTTCATCCAAAATATTGTGTATTTCACCAAAACCGGTATTAAGACTCATCACCACTTTTTCACGAATCGGGTCAATCGGAGGATTCGTTACCTGTGCAAAACGCTGCTTGAAAAAGTCACTAAAGTTACGTTGAACTGTACTGAACGCGGCAAGCGGAGTATCATCCCCCATCGAACCAACGGCTTCTTTACCATCGCGCATCATCGGCTCGATGACTTGTTCTACGATTTCTTGCGTAATATTGAAATAACGCTGACGCTGAATCAACTCATCAACTGAACAATCGCATTTGGTTTCATATTGGTGCTCTATGTGTTCTTGAAGATAGGTCATGTGCTCATTAAGCCAATTCATATACGGATTGGATTTTTTTAAATATTCATTAATATCTTCATCTTTGAGTACTTTCCCAAACTTCAAATCCAAACCAATCATCTGACCGGATTGCAGACGCCCACGCTCTTTGATATTCTCTTCTGCAATATCAATAACGCCGTATTCACTCGCAATTAGAAGGGTATCATCATGGGTAATAATGTATTTGGAAGGACGAAGACCATTTCGATCCAGTACACAACCAATATAGCGGCCATCGGTAAGCGAGAATGCAGCTGGTCCATCCCATGCTTCAAAAACAGTCGAGTGATACTCATAAAACGCACGCAACTGCGGATCCATGTGAGGAGCATTTTGCCACGGTGCAGGGATAATCGCACGCGCCGCTTTGAAGAAATCCATCCCATTGGCAATTAAAAACTCAAAGAAATTATCCGCACTCGCACTGTCTGAACCATGTGGCTGCAAGATAGGAAGAAGACGTGAAATCTCTTCATCGGTGAATACTTCACTTTTAATCGATTCTGATTTAACCGCCACATTAAAACGGTTTGCCTCGACGGAGTTGATCTCACCATTATGCGCAACGGAGCGAAACGGTTGAGCCAAACGCCATTTAGGGAGGGTATTGGTCGAAAAGCGTTGATGAAAAAGGGAAAAAGAGATTTTGAAATTCTCATTTTGAAAATCCGTATAAAACTCCTTGATATGCGTAGGCATAATCAAACCCTTATAGGAAATAACTCTCGAACTCATAGAAGGAATATAAAAATCCTGATCCTCTATCAGCGCATGCTCTGTCTCTTTACGGCTCAAATAGAGCAACGCATCAAAACGTTGTGATGCCATCAATGAGTTAGGGGTAATAAAAATATGATAAATTTCAGGAAGAGTCTCAAGCGCCTGCTCACCCAAAGCATTGGTGTCAAGCGGAACAACACGCTTTAATACCACTTTTAAATCATTATTGGCACACGTACGTTCCAATAAATCCAGTTGAGCAGCGTCACGCGTAAAGACTACGGCAATGGCATACATTTCAGGCAACTCAATACCGCTAGCCAAAGCGGTAGAGCGCATAAACTCTTGAGGAATGGAAAGGAGCAGTCCGCTCCCATCACCCGTTTTACCATCGGCAGCCACTGCACCACGGTGCATCATTCGTTCAAGCGCAGTAATTGCGTTTTCAAGCGTCTCATGAGAAGGACGGTTTTTAATATTGGCGATCAGACCAAATCCGCAGTTATCTTTAAATGATCGTAATAAATCTTGGTATTCCACTGATATATCACCTTATGTCATCGGAAAAATCCGGAAATTATTTCTATTTAATCTCTTTTTAAACATAAGTAGTTTAAAGAGGATGGAAATTTCTTAATTTTACCAGTTATTAGGTTAAAAAGTTTTAAAATTAGAGAACTTTTAGAGAATAAAATAAACAAATGTGCGGTGAAGTAACAAAATATGCAGGGATTTATCATCAAACTTAGTCGGGTGAAAGACGAAGATATGATAGTAACAATCATATCCGAGGAAAACTTAACAACCCTTTACAGGTTCTATGGAGCACGTCATAGTCCTATCAATCTTGGCTTTAAAATTGATTTTGAAGCCGAAACCTCATTAAAAAGCTCCATCCCTCGAATGCGTGATGTACTCCATCTTGGCTTTTCTTGGATGGGAGAGTACAACCGTATTCGACTTTGGCAACAGTTTATTGCCCTTTTTCATCCCCATCTGCAACATTCAGATGAGATTGGCAGCTTTTATTTTCAACTCTTAGAATCAGCAGCCCAGCATTGGAAAAATCAAAATCCAAAACGGCTTGCTATCGAAGCCTATATTCAGCTGCTTGAACATGAGGGGAGATTGCACCGTGAACTCAACTGCTTTTTTTGTGACCATCCTATCGACTCCGATATCTCCCTCATACGCGCATTTTTACCTGCCCACAAAGAGTGTTCCCATACCCTCTCCATCAACGCAAAAGGTCTTTCATGGCTGTATGACCATTATTCAACACTTTTTTTGGATGATTTTGAAGTTGAACGCCTCTGGCATATTATTAATGAAGGTTTTTAAAGGTGAATATTCTATACTATCTTTACACTAAATTCTAAAGGAATTGTATGTCCGCTTCTTATCCCATTGCAAAATCAAATGATCAATTTTTAACTCTTCTCCCCTCAATGGCAAACCGTCATGGTCTCATTACAGGTGCAACCGGAACAGGTAAAACCATCACATTGCAAAAAATCATCGAGAGTTTTTCCATGATAGGAGTGCCATGTGTCGTCAGTGATATTAAAGGCGATCTTAGCGGACTTGCAGCTATAGGGGGAAATAACTCAAAGGTGACCGAAAGACTTGCCTCCATGGGGCTGCAAAATGATTATCAAAAATCTCCTGTCACGTTTTGGGACGTGTGGGGTGAAAACGGTCATCCCATGCGTGCAACCATTAGCGATATGGGTCCCCTTCTGCTCTCACGCTTGCTGGGTCTTAATGAAACGCAAAGCGGTGTACTGACCCTCGCTTTTAAAGTTGCCGATGATGAAGGACTTGCACTTTTGGATCTTAAAGATCTGCGTGCGATGATTGTCAATGTCGGAGAACGTGCCAAAGAACTATCCTTAAATTATGGAAATGTCTCTACGGCGTCTATCGGTGCAATTCAGCGCTCACTTCTCACCCTCGAATCTCAAGGGGGTGAAAAGCTTTTCGGTGAACCCATGCTCAATATCCACGATCTTATCCAAAGTGTCGATGGCAAAGGGGTTGTCAATCTTCTCGATGCCACCAAACTTATGAAGACCCCCAAGCTCTACGCCTCACTGCTCCTGTGGATACTTTCAGAGCTTTTCGAGACACTTCCTGAAGCGGGAGACAGCAGTGTTCCAAAACTTCTTTTCTTTTTCGATGAAGCGCATTTGCTTTTCAACGATGCACCGGATGTTCTAATCGAAAAAATTGAGCAAGTCGTTCGCCTTATTCGCTCCAAAGGGGTTGGTATCTATTTCATCACGCAACATCCCAATGATATTCCTGAAAATATTGCGGCACAATTAGGCAATCGTGTTGCCCATGCACTGCGCGCGTTCACCCCAAAAGATCAGCAAGCCGTACGTGCAGCAGCTGAAACGATGCGCAATAATGAATCCCTGGATGAAAAAACTGCGCTGATGGAGCTTGGGGTTGGAGAAGCCCTGATTTCATTTTTAGATGAAAAAGGGACTCCAACTATTACGCAGCGCAGTCTCATCATCCCCCCACTCTCACACATTGGACCCATCAGCAATGAATTACGCCGTGAACTTATGAGCCATTCGATTGTCGGTACGGCCTATGACCAAACCATCGACAGTGACTCCGCATACGAACGTCTCAACAAGCGACTCACCGAACAAACCATTCAAAAAGAACAAAAAATCGAGGAAGAAACCAGAGAAAAAGAAGAAAAAAGTGTTTCCAGAGGAAGAGAGACTGCCGTAGAAGCGTTAGCAAAATCTGCAGCTCGCGCGATTGGTTCTCAGCTTGGACGTGAGATTATTCGAGGGGTATTGGGAAGTCTGTTTAAACGATAGCATCATAATCGGAACATTTTTTGCTTGTTATCTGATAACTATTACAAAGAGTATTTTTATGAGCAAAAATAACATTCGAGAAGCACTTTTGGCGCAGTTTATCGATCCGCCAAAAGTTAATGTTTACGCCCTGCATAAAATGGTTCCTACAACACGAAAAGGGAAAACATTGGCTGATTTTTACACAGAAGTTTTCCAAAACACCCAACCCCTCTATGAAACAAAAAGCGCCAAAGAGCTTGAGGTAATGATGATGCAAAATCGCCGTCTTATTGAGGCAAAACAGAAAAGACGCTAAATTTCAGTATCAGTAAATGGATCGCTTGGCGCGTAATCTTGATAAGCTACGATCCATCATCAATCAACTCACAGGGGATGGTATTTGAGTCGAATTCATCAAAGAAGCACTCACCTTCACAGGTGAAGATTCTCCAATGTCCACACTGCTTCTATTCGTAATGGGTGCATTTACTGATTGTCAACGGCGTAGTTAAATTCTGCAGGTGGTCGGTAAAGGGGGAATGCATAATTAATCATATTAAATCTTCAAACGTATCCCAACAGGACAATGATCCGAACCCGTAATATCTTGAAGAATGAATGCATCTTCGAGAGAATCGGCAAGATCATCGGAGATGAAGAAATAATCGATTCTCCATCCGACGTTTTTAGAGCGTGCACTGAAACGGTACGACCACCAGCTGTACTCGTTCTCTTTGTCCCCGTGCATATGGCGAAAAGTATCAATATAACCATGCGCTAATAACTTATCAATCCATTCTCTCTCTATTGGAAGAAAGCCTGAAGTCTTTTCATTGGATTTAGGGTTTTTAAGATCAATCGGACGGTGGGCCGTGTTGACATCGCCGCAGATGATTATTTTTTTTCCCTCACTGCGAAGAGACTGGCAGTAGTCCAAGAAGCGGTCATAAAACTCTAGCTTGTATGAAAGACGGTCTTCATCCTTTTGTCCGTTTGGAAAATAAACATTGAACAAGACTATATCGCCGTAATGGTGTTCAACAATACGTCCTTCACTCATGCTATCAATATCAGCTTTGGTATCAAAATAGTTGTGTTCCAGCATACTTGCGATGAGTGTCCCTGAATACCCTTTCTTGACTGCACTGTTTATGGTCACATTGGGAAAACGGTTTGAGAAGAGATTATCCGGCATTTGTTCCGGCAAAGCTTTAATCTCCTGTAGACAGAGAATATGAGGCTGGCGCTCTTCGAGCCAGTCGAATGCCCCTTTTTCGGCAACCGCACGGATACCATTTACATTCCATGAGATGATTTCAATTGATTGGGCCATAAATGCTCCCTTGATAATTTATATACATTTGAAAAAAGTCACCCTGCGATTCACATGGGAGCGGGATATTTGATTGGTATTATAAGGTACAATCCGATTAACACATATTATTTATCTCACATGATTCACTCCAAAAGGATTATTCCATGCCATTAACACCACAACAACGTCTTATTATCCAAGAATCAAGTGCACTGTATGCACAAGAGGTTGCACGCATAAGCGATTTAATCGAAAATGAGAGCGATGACAATCGGTGTGATAAACTCTATTTACTTCGTGCACTCGCTACTATTGAGCATACTGGGCGTATTGGACTTTTGAACAATGATGAAATGACGGATATCGATCTTGAAGCAGTCACACAAGAAGTAAACCGTTCTTTCCCAAACAAAGATGACTCAGAATTATTTGATGATATTGCTATCTTGGAAGATGATGTTAAAGCCCGATTTTTTAACAATCCCGCCAAAGAAAAACAAACTCTTTTGACGGCATTGGGGATAATTCTCTAAAAAGATTTTTATTGGATCAAAGCCCCTCTACGCTTGACAGTAGATGGTATAGATGAATAGCTAAAGCTCCCAGCCCCCTCTGATGATATCCATCCCGTATCTATCTCTCATTTGTGTTACGGCATTAGTGAGATTACGCATCTTGGTATCGTTTTCATATTCTAGAATATTAAGTGTCTTTAGATCATCATGAATAAACTTAGTGGCGCTCATAGCGATATATCGGATGGAAAGATGAGGATAAAGATCAAGCTCTTTAAACTTCTCATGCGCGAAGTGTTGGATAAAGTGCTCGTTGAAAAGCCGATAGAGCGTGTATTGCTTTTTAGAACTCCCCCCTTCATATCCTAAAGAGAAAGAATACGTTGTCGGATTGACACCAACCTTTATAATCGTGTGGCTCCAGTGTCGAACCATTATACTGATACGGCGAAAGAGTTCCTCTCGATCTTTGATAGGATGATCCATAGAGCGGGAGATCCCTATCCCCTTACGACTTCGGCTGGCCTGGACACTTTCGTTGTCCGTTCCTGTAAGCCTGGCGTAAATATCCCTCCCCTGCCTTCCCCATGATTGGATCAAGCTTTGTGATTTCCATGCATCTCCGATGGTCTTAATCGCATAACGCTCCATTTTTTCTGACAAAGCCCGTCCAACACCAGGAAAAGCACCAATAGGAATATTTTTTACAAACGCTTCAATTTGATCTTGATGGACGACACGTGTTCCGTATGGTTTGGATGCAGAGGTTGCAAGTTTGGCAATCCACTTGGAACTGCTGGCGCCAATGGAAACAGGGAGTTTGAATTTCATTGTAATATCTTCTTGAAGCTGTTTGATGAACGATTCGGTATCACTGTCATCAATCCACCCTCTGAGATCTCCAAATATCTCATCAATCGAATACTGCTCAGTAGTGGGAATAACGGTTGAGAGATATTCCATAAGCTCATGACTCAACGTGTGGTAGAGCAAATGATTCGGGGGAACCAATATGAGATCGGGACAGAGGCGCAGTGCTTCATGAATACTCATCGCTGTTTTTACACCGTAAGCTCTGGCTTCATAACTAGCAGTCGTGACAATACCTCGAATTTTATCTCCGTCTTTAAAATAGTGAGAATTGTCGTGCTCAGAGTGAAACAATGAGGGAACGAAGGCTCCAGTGTTGAGAGTTACCAGTTTTTTGGCATGTGAGGGCTTACGATCAAAGATAAAGGGATCACCCCGTCCGCCGACAGCCACCTTTTTTCCAACCAAGGATGGATTACGAAGTCGTTCACAGGAGACAAAAAAACAATCTAAGTCTAAATGTATAATCATAAGTGGGATAATATGACAATTTGAAAGATTTTTACCGATATATGTCATCATGCAATATACTGGACGCTATGAAACGATATATTGAACAAACCGAAATCATGGCACTGTTTTTTAGAAGCTATTTCCTCTACACGAGAATAGCATTCGTTAAACAAAAAAACGATCATCATCAAGCAAAGATCAACGCCTATAGAACTCTCATGCAAATATTTGGCAAATTCTCAAAAGAACAAAGAATTGACAACACGCTTCTTATCAGAGAGATCAAAAGCCACATCGTGGAATCTCAAAGCCCATACGTAAATGCATTTACAGAAGTATTTGATGAATCGGTACGCTTTATCTATGACAACGTGCTCACAACCAAAGAGGAACAGCGTTTGCTAGAAAGATACGCATGATACGACTATTCAAAAAACTATTTCGAATCCGCACTAAAAGATATAAGGAATACCATATTACGAATATAGCATTTGGGTGTGTTGAGTAACAAACAAATACGCAAATGGCAGCGGTATATCCTTTAAATAGGTATATTCATATTATTTAGTATTTCAAGTGTTTTAGTAACATCATATATGGCACTGTGGTACTGATCTTCATTAAAATCAATGCTGTAGTATTGATTGGATTATAATCTCAAAACACACTTTCTAAAGGCCATCAATGATTCAGACTCCCTTCTTAGCCGTGGACGGTATAGTTGAAATTTACAATGATGCAGGCGTATTTGAAGGGATTGTGCTCATTGAGAGATTGAACAATCCTAAAGGACTTGCATTGCCCGGCGGATTTGTCGATATCGGCGAAACAGTAGAAACAGCTGTTGTGCGCGAAATGAAGGAAGAGATTTCACTTGATGTTACGATTAAATCGTTATTGGGAGTCTATTCAGATCCAAAGCGGGATTCTCGCTTTCACTGTGTCTCAATAGTATACGTTTGTGAAGCTTTTAGCGTACCCGTAGGTGCAGATGATGCAAAAGAGGCATTCGTGTATCCTCTTGATAATATTCCCTACGACAAGCTTGTGTTTGATCAT
>Ga0265297_10003136_pt1 | contig 30868 bp, 33 predicted proteins | sample Munlanlwell13791_FD_192502 | JGI IMG/M metagenome (GOLD analysis project Ga0265297, IMG submission 192502) | Leachate microbial communities from a municipal landfill in Southern Ontario, Canada - Leachate well 137-91 | ecosystem: Engineered > Solid waste > Landfill > Unclassified | place...
GGCACGCGCCGCCGCCGGCAATCACCATTCCTTTGTCCATAATATCGGCTGAAAGTTCCGGCGGAGTTTCTCGCAATACGTTTTTGACGCATTGAATTATTTCTTTTAGCGGATCCGCGATCGCGACACAAATCTCATTACTGTTGATCTTGATGTTTTTCGGCAATCCCAAGATCAGGTCACGGCCCTTTATCTCCATAAACTTCGGCTCTTTTTCCGCCAAAGCGGTTCCGATCTTTATTTTTATATCTTCCGCTGTCTGTTCACCCACGGCCAAATTATACTTTTCTTTGATATACTCGGAAATGGCCGCGTCCAATTTGTCTCCGGCGATTCGAAGAGATTGAGAATTCACAATTCCGCCGAGGGAAATAACAGCCACCTCGGTGGTGCCTCCGCCAATATCAACGATCAAATGTCCGGACGATGAGTTAATGGGAATACCGGCTCCGATGGCGGACAAAACGGGCTCTTTCGCCACAAACACTTCTTTCGCTCCCGCCAAAATTCCGGATTCGATAACAGCCCTTTTTTCCGTGGAAGTGATTCCCGCGGGAACACCGATCAGCAATTCCGGTTTAAAAAATCTGCCAAACCCGGTATTGACCCGATTAATAAAATATTTAAGCATTGCCTGCGTGGTTCGGTAATCCGCGATCACTCCTTCGCGCAGAGGGCGGAACACTTGAATCGTGTCCGGGGTGCGCCCGATCATTTCTTTCGCTTCCCGGCCCACGGCCAAAACCCTGTTTTCCGACAAAGAAACAGCGACAACGGACGGCTCGTTCAAGATCACACCCTTGTTGGGGATGAAGACAAGCGAATTTTTTGTACCCAGGTCTATTCCTATTTTCATATATATTTATTGGCATAATTGTTGCCAATAGTAAACCTATTTTAGCCAATAAAAGGTGAATTGTAAAGTAGCGCTTTTTGCGCTATATTATAGAAAGTGGCCGAAAATAATCGGCCCGAAACCACACATATGAATAAAAAATTAAGAACCGTTCTTTTTTCTTTTTTTGTTATTGTTTTCATCTCCGTCGCGCCGGCGATCCTGCTATATTCTGAAGGGTACCGTTTTGATTGGCAGCAAAAAAAGATATTGGAAACCGGGGGTATCTACATAAAAACAAATTTCGCCAACGCGAGCGTCTCGATAGATGGAAAATACACCAATAAAACAGCTCAATTGTCGCACGATTATCTGGCGCAAAATCTCTTACCGAAAGAACACACCGTAAAAGTGGAGATGACGGGATACCATTCCTGGGAAAAACATCTTGAGGTGGAAAAAAAGATGGTTGCCCAGGTTGATATTGTGCTTTTTCCGGAAATTATCAATTTTATTAAATTAAAGGATGACGTCCAAAACTTATTTTCTTTCTCTGACCAAAATAAACTGCTTCTAGCTGACAAAAACAATCAATTGAGCTCGTACGCGAACTCTCAAGAAACAATTTTGATCGACGCAACCACCGCAGCAAAATATTACGCGAAGATTACGGATATTAAAATGTCTCCTGACGCGAAAACGATCATCATAAAAGCGGAGGACAAATCGAGAAAGATCATTTATTATACGGCCTCGGCCACAAACGTTAATTCAACTTTGGCTGTTTTAAAAAATTTGGATAAGACAACGACCAGTCTTTTCTTCACGGGTAATAATACGATTATTTTCGACCAAGCCGGCAAAATATTTTCCGAGGATTTGAGCACCCAAAAACCGACCCCGCTTCTCAACGGAACATCAGTACAAGCTTTTTACATTGAAGGTGAAAGTTTGTATTTTCTCTCCAAGGGAAACCTTATGCGGCAGAATATGTTGACGCAAAACCAGGAAACGATCAGCAAGTCCCCGATGGAGATTGCCGCGAAAAGCGAATACCAATTACTGGTATTTGGTGGCCGCACTTTTATCCTTAAAGACAAAATTTCTCTTTACGGAATAAACGCCGCGAAAGAATTCGAAAAATTACTGGATTCTCCGAGCGAGATAAAATATTATCCTCTGCCCGACAAAATACTTTTTGCCACTGATTACGAATTATGGCTTCTGCTCTTAAAGGATTATCAAAGCCCATTTTTTCAAAAAGCGGGATCAATGATCTTCATTTCCCGATTTTCCGAAAAGATAAATGGAATAGATTGGGTGGGAAACGACTACTTCGCGTATTTATTGAACAACAAGCTGAAAATAAGCGAAATCGATAATCGCGACAGCATCAATTCGTTCCAAGTGAGCGACAACGATGGAACTCAAATATGGTTTAACAAAAATGAAAAAGCTCTCTACTTTATTTCGCGAAACAGCCTTTTTGTTTCGCCAAAACTAATCCCTTAAAAAATTGAAACCAAGGATTTTTTCCTTGGTTTTTTAGCGAGTGAAGTAGCCAGTCCTTTTGATTATGTGATATACCCCGGTTTGTCCGGTCGATGTCGTGAATATATACACGTGCCCATTTTTGCATCTTTGGACACAAGACACAATCACTACATTTATTGTTTTTCCGTTACAAAGAACGAAGTCGATCGGTTGGCCGCTATCTGATTTTTTTAGAAAATCCGATTCAAACAGTCCCGAACAAATACGAACGCACCATCTTTTTTTCTCTTCCATATAAAACCTCTCGCAAAACCAAACTATACCATCCCGAATGCTTTGTCAAAGACTATTTACTTACGTTTATCTTTTTACCGATAAATCCGGCGATAAAGATCAATGAGCCGATTCCGATAAATACGATCGGGTAGCCAAATGAGGAAACTATAAGCCCACCAAACAAGGCGCCAAAAGCCGTGGCGAAGGGCGAAAAGATCGTATCCGTGGCCGCTGACTCCTTTGGATACTTTTGCAGTTTTGTTGCCAAGAGGCCGCTTCTGCCGGAGTTCGATACCAAGCTACTTATATTCTGCCCCAACATTATTAAAAACATTGTGAACGAATTCAAAACATTGGACAGCACTCCTAGAGCGATCGAAAATAATCCCGCCATCTGCGCGCCAAAAGATAAATTGATCTCGCTTTTGAATTTACCGATCTGTTTTATCGCCCAGATCGAAACGGGCAAAAAGGCAATTGATAAAGCTGAATTAAATAATAAAATTCGGTTTAGCGACCATCCCAAATTTTTTAAAAATAGCGGAAAAAAAGTATTATTGAATCCGGCTAAGATCAAAACCAAAAAAGAAATTGCGATAAAAAACCAAGCATTCTTTTGTTTTATTGTATTCAATACTTGTCCATAATTGGCAACGCATTCTTTCGCGGGCAAATTGTCAATTTCACAAACCTTGGATTTTCGCAATCTGATAAAGCAATAGCTCGCGGCCAAAATTTGTATTATCGCGGCCGCCGTAAACACGCCCGCGAATCCGAATTTCCAAATGAATAACGCGCCGATTGCCGGAGCGAGCGCGTCGGTATATGAAGCGACGGAATAAAACCAGCCGAACGAAGCGTCCGGATTTTTTGATTTTGAGCCCATCAATATGGCGCGGGAACTGACAAAAAATAAAGCGGCGGAAATACCGAGCATTATTTGCAACCCGTAAAAGATAAGAAGATTGGGAAACAAGATCATTCCCACTGAATAAGCGCAATACCCCAAGATACCAAGCACCATTAGCATCGCGGCGTTGGCTTTGTGATTGAGAAACCCGGCCACGGGCGCGAAAAGGGCAATCGGCAGATAGATCAAAAAATTAGTATATCCCACCTGCGATAAGGAAAAATTCTTGGAAACCAAATATAAAGGAAAATACAGAGAAAACAGCTTATACCCAAACATCAACAAAAAATGAGATAGCGATGTATCTCTTGTTGTATTTTCTTTTTTCCAAAAATTAAACATTTTATTTTGGGTTTATTTTAACATAGTCGATAAATAAACTCAAAGTTCATGACCAAAAAAAATTTGACAAAATAATTAATTCTGTTTATAGTTTAATGGTCCGAAGAGGACATGAGGTACCTAATGTCTCTTAACATAAAAGAGCTTCAAGAGCTCTACGACCGGGGAAAATTCACGGAAATTCTGAACAAAATTCGTGAAGATTATCCCCAGCTTTCAAGTCTCGTAAATGCTCCGCTTGAAATTATGGAAGTATCCGCCTGGACGCTTTACCACTTGAAATCATATGTGCTTGCCGAGGAAATTGCCACGGAAGCCGCCAAAAAGAACAGCGAGAGTGCGCTCGAAATGCTGGCGCAATACCACGCGTATCAAACCAAGAACGACGCGGAACTAAATCGAATCCACGAACAATTGCCGAACAATCTTGGTGTTTGCAACGCTTTCGCGATCCGCGCTCGCGACCCGGACAGCACCATTGATCTCTGGATCGTGGTCAAGGCCGCAATGGATTTCAGGTATGTTTCAAAAATTGCCGCAATTCACTTAATGCACAATGCGGCACGAGCATTATTTAAAAAAGGAAACAAAAAAGAAGACACCGTACTTGCCGCCTTGTTCCTCGAAGAATGTCTATTGCGATACCAGAGAGATGGCAATGAAAACCTTCATCACCGGGCCACGGCCGCCTTCTGGCTATCCAAGGCGTATAACTCCGTCAATTTAAAAGCAGCTGCCCTGGATGCCGGAGAGATTGCCTGTATATACTGGGACGAGCTGATGGAAATTGACCCACAGAACAAGCAATACCAGGAAAAAAAGCAAGGGAGCCAAAGAATGGTTCAGCCAGCTTTAAGACAAGTGTCATTAAATATTTCATCAAAACCAGCGTGTTTTGATGATTTTTTTATTAAATTTCAAAATAAAAACCGAAAGGATAAAATCTTTCGGAATTAAAGGTCTTTAATAAGAAACTTAATATCAAATCGAGGATTAACGATGCACCCGAAATATTTACAATCAAGGCATTCATAGGGTTTCTTGGTTGGGCAATAGTTGGTTTTATTGACGCATTGAAAATTTTTGCATTTTTCACAATCCGAAACCTTGCCGTATTTTTCGCAACGCGTTTCTTCGCAAACCTCGCAACAGCCGATACACTTGTTCCGAACGACAAAGTGCAAAGCTGAAAGTCTACCAAACGGTAATGTGCCTCTTCGACCCGTCGTCCGAATTTTAATCACCTCCTCAAAAACCTGATTAGTATAATATGATCTATTAAAAAATTACCAACAAATCCGAGCGTTGTCAAATTCAAAAATAAAAGAGAGGTTGAATTATCCTCTCTAAAACTAATAGGGCGATGGCATTCTTATTGGACCAGTTCTTTCTTGAAAAGTTACTTTTGTTCGTCTTGCTTGCAAAAGAAAGTTGGCTAGGCCTTCCGGGTTGATGTAATAGACAGTCTTTCCACCGTCAAAGAAGGATGTGCCCTTAACCCCGGTTTTCGGATCTTCCATCCACTTCTTTACCGTACCCGGAACAACTCCTACTGCGGCCGCAACGTCTCCGGCTTCGCATCCCTGCTTTGTCTTCTTGATGCAAATCACTGTATCAAAATCGGAACCGTCCTCAGTCTTACCGAGAAGAGGTTCTTCCTGGATTTCCGTGTCATCAGATCCTAGTCCTGGATCGGTTCCTTCATCAGAATCGGATCCCCCTCCTACAAAACGCATTTTTCGAATTTTCTCATCTTGTTCGTAAGCCGCACGAGCACTGCCTCGAACTCCCCTATCAAGACGATCAGTGTCGGAATCTTTGGTCTCGAAACCGGTTTCCGGGATTTTCTCATCTTGCCCCTGAACCACCAGGGCGCGGTTTCGAGCTTCCTTATCCAGACGCTCGGCCTCGACTCGGTTTCGAGCTTCTCTTTCTAAGCGTTCAGACTCTCTACGGTCTCGAGCTTCTTTGCGATCTTGGGCCTCTTTTTTCTTACGTTCAGTCTCTTCAGCTTCCTTCTTCAGGCGCTCTTCTTCGGCCTCCTTATTTAAGCGTTCAGCCTCTTCGCGCTTTCTAATTTCTTCGGCCTCGCGGTCTTTAGCCTCCTCGGCTTCGCGCTCTTCGGTTTCCTTCTTTAACCGTTCGGCCTCTTCATTTTTTCGTTTTTCTTCAGCCTCGCGGTCTTTAGCCTCCTCGGCTTCGCGCTCTTCGGTTTCCTTCTTTAACCGTTCGGCCTCTTCATTTTTTCGTTTTTCTTCAGCCTCGCGTTCCTGCTCTTCACGGCTCAATTTTTCCTTGACCCGTTTAATAATCGCTTCGACGTCTTCCAGCTTTATATAAAATCCCCTGGCATACGGCTTAATCGGTATGTCGTGCTCTTCGACCAGAGTACGAAGTTCACAAAGCTCAATGCCCAATTTTTTTGAAGCTGCTAGGGCCGGTAGATAGCCCAGTTCAGCAAACCGAATCCCCGGCGATTGACGAGAGGTTTTTTTCTTATCCGGCTTGTCCGCCTCATTATCGGTTTCGCTAAACGCCAAATTCGCGATTTCCCTTGCTTTTTTTAAGTACGCTTCAAGGCCACTAATATTAATGACCAAGAGTTTATTTTCTGTTCTTGCTATCGACCCCGAAAGGCCCTCAATTAGCAACTCAACATCATGTGGACTACAGGCTAGCGATTCCGCGATTCTCCGCGGAGTCATCCATTTGTCCGGATCCCCATCAAACAGCTTTGCCATAAACACTCACCCTCTATTTAAATGAGCGCGATAAATGAACGAGTTAATCGCAGCAGCGATTGATTCCAGACTAAATCAATTTTTCAAATTTGTCAAAACCAAATACGTTCTAAAAAATAAAAGAGTGAAATGATCACTCTCTTAATAGAATCTCAATGTGGGCGGTTTTCCGCTAACATCGCACCCGGGCACGGAATCTACAAATTCTGTCTGATTATAATCCGTCTGTCCGGCGTTTGATAGATAGCGGGCCAAATCGGCTATTTTTTCGTTCGCGGTCAGCAGATTATTTATCACATCAACCAGCTTCGAATAATGGATGCTGTCTGTTGGAAAAAAGACTCCATCTTGCGGATTGTATATCTCGATATTCCAAAAGACCAAGAAATGGCCAATTCGCACACTGGCGCGAACCGGACCATTCTCGCAACGGGCCGCTAGGTTATATACTCTGATGAAGTCCACCGGTATCCGCAATTTTAATCCGATTGGCCAATCCGACGGACGGAAAAATACCGGCCGATCAATGTTTGCGAAAGCTCCCTTTCCGGTCTCGATAAACTCAAAGCTTTCCTTTCTATTTTCTCTTAATAGGAATTCGCAAACTCCCTGATCAAGGATATTATCGAGTATGCGAGCCTCGTTAAATCTCTTTGATCCATTAAGCCTGTGATGTATGGGGGTGTCTAGGCAACGAGCCTTGGCATATTGCCAAGTCTGAATCAAATGCGGTTTTCCGTCGAATCTTCCGGGATAAATGCTAATATCGCGAATCGTAAAAGCATCCCCGATTCCGAGTGAAAAAAACATTTGACTGCTGATAATTTCTTGTCGCGAATTTCTTTCATCTTGATTTTCGAACGAACCGAACCTCAGTTCGTTAATCGGAACCCAAATTCTTTTCATGCAAAATCCTCCTTGAGTCTGAAAATAAAAGTGCTGTAAAATTACTGCAAGTTGAGAATAATCCGATTAAACCTATCTGTCAAGCAAGCCACGCAAACAAAAATGTTTGGGAGTCGGACCCCTCCCAAACATTCTGATAGGTTATAAATATCTGGTTATTGGTAGGTGCCTTTCGCGAAAGCGCTGATCACCCAATTCCCGTTAATTTTCGAAACCGTAATTGATACAGGATAAGTTGCCGCGATTCCCCCGTTTTCCAATTCCACACTTGTGATCTCGATCACATTACCAGCGACCGCGTAAGAACCGTTTGCGTTTTTAACAACTGACGATATCTCTATCCGATCCGGCCACGGGCTTGATGTTAGCCTGCCGGGTGCGTTAGCGGGATCGGCCATCCAAGCCGAAAGCAATTCCGAAGAGACAAGCCCGGAATAATTTTCTTGCATTGCCGTATCGGCTATTTCCTTTGTTCCCGACAACGGAACGAGCTGCATCTTTTTACCGAAACTCGTAACCACATCCCGCACTTGCGCCATTTCGGCAGCCGCAACCTCGGCAGCGGATTTCTTGGTCTGCATATCAGAATACGCCCAAACTCCGATAACGATTAAAACAATAATGAGAAATATTATTAAAATGGGTTTACTGTTCATTTTTTTATAATTAATAATTTTTATTTTAACGCCTTAATTATGTGAAAGATCTATTAATAAATCATTAAGAAATTAAAACTTCTTTTATTAAGTCGTTTATATAGTCCATCGGCGCGTCATCCAAAATAATGACATCGTAATATTTTTTGTATTTCTCCAAATTCGCCTCGACATTCTCATTCAAAAAACCGATACTTATTAAGTTCTCGTAATCAAACCCCTCGATCATATCGACGTCTTCCAAATTGTCACCGATCAAGATCACATTTTTCCGGTTCTTTATTCTTTCAAAAACCGGGTAATCCTTTACCGTAAGCTCTTTTTTGCTTAGGCTGTGAATGATCGGTTCTTTAACGGCCAGAAGATTGCCGTCGTCATCCCACTCAAAGGTATTGGAAATAATATGAACGTTATCGCTCAAACTGTTTATCTTCTCCAAAAGCATATAGATCGTTTCCCCACCCAAACCGCTTGAAGACATTATAACAACGGGAATATTTTTTGTTTTTAAAATTCCGAAAAATTCGCCCATTCCGTGCCGAAATAAAATACTGCCCGATTCGGCCGCCTGCGCCAAATGACTTTTATTCAATCCCGCCTTTATAAGCAGATCGAAATGAGCCATCCACCATTCGTGCATTACCGCTTTCTTTTCCTCATAGGAAATATCGGGATCGATCTCAATGGGCCGATATTTATTATAAAGCTCTTGCGCTTTAACGCTATAGCTTTTTGAAAGATACTCGTTATCGCGCAAAATGGAAATGACCGAGGGAAAAATCTTTCCATTGACGTAGGTTTTTGTCAGAGTTTTATCAAAATCGGTAAGAATGTGTAAGGCCCCGGCGCCCGCCTCTTTAATAAGTTGCTTTTTCTTTGCCAATTCTTCCGGATTAACGATTATTATATTTTCATTCATATTTTTATATTTAAATATTAATCGATTAAAGAAAGATCTTTTAGATATTCCAAGATCAATTTCATTACAGGTGTGGCGGTTTCTTTGTCTTTGTAATTGAGCCAGCCGATCTCGTCGATTTCCGAATCAGGCGCCAACTCACCGATGAAATCACCCGTATAGGCGCTTATTTGAACACTCATATCTGTTTTCCCATGCGCCGGCGCCTCAAACTTTTCCAGAAACCTAAGGCTTTGAGGAATCAGATCAACGCTTGTTTCTTCTTTGATCTCTCTTGTTAGTGCTTGTTTGTCCGTTTCTCCCGATTCTCTTTTTCCGCCCGGGATATAAAAAACCTCTTTTCCTTTCGCGCGAACCGCCAAAAGTTTCTTATCTTTAAGATATATCCAGCCGATCTTATCTATGATTTGCTTATCCATAGGTTTCACTTAATTAAATTACGCCGAGGCGTTTCAGTTCCCAAAAGCACTCAACCGTGGCGTTTATATCCGCCGCCGCATTATGGGCACTCTCGAATGTCAGACCGAATAATTGGAAATAAAGCTCGGAAAGCTTTGGCCATTTGTATCCGCGCGGGCTTTCAATCGCGCAAAAATAAGTTGATTGTTGCATTGTGCAGATCTTGTTCTTTTCTTCGATTATATTCGGTATATCTTTTCTCAGAAATTCAGCTCCGATTATTTTTTCGTCAAAACTGATATTGTGCGCGACCAAAAATTTCGCTTTTTTTACCAAACTCTCAAATTCACGCAAAACATCTTCAAGGTTCGCTCCCTCTTTTTTCGCTCGCGCGGTCGTAATGCCATGCACCATCGAAGCTTCTCTGGGTATCACAAATCCTTCGGGTTTGATTATATAATCATTGGTCTTGATCTTATTGCCTTTTTTGTCGCACAAAACCCAAGCCAATTGAACCATTCTCGGCCAATTATCCAGCTCTTCCGTTCTTGCTGTCCAATTCCGCGGCAATCCGGTTGTTTCGGTATCAAAAAATAAATACATATTTTATAAATATACCACATTTTCAGCTTACTCAAAAGCGTTTGACAAATCACTCTGTTTATATTAAAAATAACTCAGACCATTTGATATTACGATTATGGAGTTGACTGAATGGACATTGACATTATTGTTCCGGGTTGCACGCGAATTCCAAAAAAACGCGCGGAACTGCTTTCGAAAAACTTGAAAAAATGTGGACGCGAGGCAGTCGTGATCGACATTTTTTACGAACTGAGATCATGGTTTTTTCAAAAAACCCTGCTGACATCAAAGGATCATACATTCTTGATTAAGAGCTTTGAGGCTCAATTGAAAGAGCTAAATGACGATGAGGTGCGGACGCTGTTCACCCATAGTTATGGGGTAATCGCAATCCTCGCGCCATCGCTAAAGGCCGAAGAATATATTCTTATCGCTCCCACGCTCGATCGAATTCATTGGAAGTGGATTGAACGCCTATTCCGGTTCCTTCCGGGATTTCGGGAAATGAGAAACGGAACACTCTCAAATGAGTTGTTCGAGAAACTTTCTTCCCTAAAAGAATCGGGGGCAAAAATAACTTTCGTTATCGGTTATGATGATTGGCGCCGTGGCGATGCTATGGTGGTCGGAGGGTATCATGGCGATAAACGCGTAAGTTATTCCTGGGATACGCTCGAAAAAATGAGCAAACTGGGTGAAGTGGTGGCCCTCCACGATGCCGAACACCGGCAATTGATGTGCGAAAAAAATTTTGTTGAAACAATAATCGAGAAAAGCAAATTCTAGGGGGCTCTGCTATACGCATCCCTTATTTTTTTATAAAATCACGATATATTGACTTTGCTAAATATTTATGCCAAAAACTAATTGGTTTTAAAATTTTGTTAATTTAAAATTTTACCAACAAAAGAGGGGTTTTATGGATCGTATTGAATCTAAGCTGAATCTTGTGTTCACGATATTACTCAGTTTCGTGATCTCGTGTTTCGTAATGGGAATAGGGCTCCTTGGTAATCCCGAATCGCAAGGAACTTTAAAATCTTTCGCATTGTCAATCTTGAGCCTAATCGCCGCGATCGGTTGCCGCGCGTTCACCTTACGCAAATTTCCCAATTGATATATTAACAAATATATCATTTTTTTTATAAACTAAAAGCACCCACGAGAGGGTGCTTTTTTTAAAATTACAGGATTAACGTTTGCTCCATTGAGGCGCTCTTCTGGCACGTTTCAAGCCGAATTTCTTTCTTTCTTTCATTCTCGGGTCTCTGGTCAAGTATCCAGCCTTTCTCAATCGTTTTCTATATTCCGGATTGAATATTACCAAAGCTCTAGTAATGCCGTGCCTTACGGCTTCGGCCTGAGAATTGATTCCTCCGCCGCGAACCACTACTGTAATTCTGAATCTGCCTTCCGATTTCATCTTATCCAGAGAAGAGTTGACTATCTTTTGATGATTGGACATTTTAAAATAATCTTCGATGGGTTTTCCGTTAACGAATATTTTCTTGTCCCCTTTGGTGTAAAGCCTCACTCGCGCCACGGCGGTTTTTCTCCTTCCCACCGCTTCAAAATATCGGGAACTGCTTTCATCATATTTTGATTCATCAAAGACAAAATCCTCGTCTTCCTTCTCGGGAACATTAAGAGAAATTATCGGCATCGGCTTTTCGATCTCAACTTCGGCCTCTTTCTTTACCTCAATTTTAGCCTCCTTAACGGCAGGCTTCTTTTCCGGTTTAGCGGGTTTTTTCACAACCGACTTTTTAACTGTTTCTTTCGGCTCCGTTTTTTTAGCTTTTGGCTCTTTTTCTTTTTTTGTTGTTTTTTTCTCAGCCATATTACTCGAATTTAATTCGTTTTAATTGTAGGGCCCTTAATCTATTTTTGGGAAGCATTCCCGACACGGCTCTCTTTAAAATATCACCGGGATTCTTTTCAAAGATCACTTTCATCGGTGTGTTTTTTTCTCCACCCAGGTATCCGGTGTGGCCGAAATATGTTTTCTGCTCCATCTTTTTACCCGTGACCTTTATTTTCTTTATATTCTTAACAACGACGTAATTATTGGAATCTTTGTTCGGCATAAAATCGGGCTTGTTCTTACCCCTTAAAATAGCGACTATTTCCGTAGCCAAACGCCCCAAGACCTTTCCCTCGGCATCAATCGTGTATATTTCTTTTTTGCTCTGTGTTTTTTCCATATTTTTATACTAATTCTATTAGCGCCATCTTGGAACTATCTGACTTTCTTCTGCCCATCTTAACAACTCGGGTGTAACCTCCCGTTCTTTCTTTGTATTTTGGCGCGACTTCCCCTACGAGCTTCTTAACAGCTCCGGCGGAGAAAAATTTCGCCAAATATCTTATCGCGGCCACGTCACCTTTTTTCGCTCTGGTTATCTTTTTCTCAATATATGGTGAAAGCTCTTTAGCCTTCGCTTCCGTAGTCTTAATTTTTCCTTTCAAGATAAGCGAAGTGGAAAGAGTTTTCATCAAAGCTCTTCTTTGGTCTCTCTCTCTATGAAGTTTTCGCCCTTTTTGTAATTTTTTCATACCAATATCTCTTATTTAGCCTTCTTTTTCGCCGCAGGTTTTTTAGCGGCCGCCTTTTTCGGCTTGGCTGCCTTCGCAGACCCTGAGCCTGTCGAAGGGGCTTCTTCCGCTCCTTCTTCAGCTTCTTCTTTTTTCGGTTTCAAATCCAATCCTTCGTACAGAAAATTAAAGTGCGAGACCAAAATACTCAAAGATTCGGCCAAAGCGTCCTCCGGAGTGATCGTGCCGTCGGTTTCAATTTCCAAAACAACTTTATCAAAGTCGGTCCTCTTTCCAACACGCATATTCTCGACAGTGTAATTAACTTTTTTGATAGGCGTAAAGACCGCGTCCAATCCAATGACACCGATATCTTTTTTTTGCGCTTCACTGTCCGAAAATCTGTAACCGATTCCCTTTTCTATCTTCAATTCTATTTCCAATTCCGCGTTTTTGTCGGTCAATGAGGCGATCAATTGGTCGGGATTCGCTAATTTTAATTCCGGGTTTTTCTCAAAATCCTTGCCGGTTATTTTCTTTTCTCCTTTTTGCTTCAATACCGCTATTTGCGGTTCATCGGTAAACAATTTAAACCTCAATTGTTTCAAGTTCATCAAAATATGAAGAATGTCTTCTTTTACGTTAGGCAATGTCGCGAATTCGTGCGGCGCGTTTTTAATTTTTACTTCCGTGATGGCGGCTCCCGTCAGAGATGACAAAAGAACCCTCCTTAGAGCGTTTCCGATCGTGACACCATAGCCGGGATTCAATGACTCTATCTCAAAAATAGCGGCATTGTCTCCTATGGTCTTCTTTTTTATTGAGGTTGGCAATGAGATCATATTTTTACTTCGCCTCGCCGTAGCTCCAACGGAGCGGAGGCGGGATTTTATTTAATAATTTTTGTTTTATAAAATTATCTAATGATTATCTTGAGTAGTGCTCAAAAATAGTCGCTATTTCCGACGGCAATTGGATATCGCCCGTCACCGGCTTTTTAATGACTTTTCCTTCAACCTTCGCGGGGTCAAAAGATAACCACGCTGGAAGCGGATATTTTTTCATCTTTTCCACCAAATCCTTAAGAGTGTCTTTGCCTCGCGAACCCGGGCGGATGCTGATCACGGCCCCGACGGCGATGGAATACGAGGGAATGTCCGCTCGCTTGCCGTTTACCATAAAATGTCCGTGCGAAACCAATTGGTTCGCGTGGGCGCGGGATCTGGCCCAACCAAGCCTGAAAATAACGTTGTCCAACCTGCTTTCTATCTTTTGGACCAATTCATCGGCCACATTCTCGGATTTGCCTCGATTTTCAGAAACTTCTTTCACGTATTTTTTGAATTGCGACTCGCTGATGCCGTACCAATTTTTCATTCTTTGCTTTTCTCTGATCTCTTTTCCAAATTCAGAAAGAGCCGATCTCCTTTTCTTGGCTTTTTGTCCGGGCGCGAAAGGCCTGCGTACAATGGCGCATTTCGCCGACATACATCGGTCGCCCTTGAGAAACAGCTTGTCTCCAAGCCTGCGGCAGATTTTACATTTTGTAACTTTTTGTGTCATACTTTAAAAATTTTGGATTATAATCTCCTTGGTTTTTTCGGTTTGCAACCATTGTGCGGAATCGGAGTCGCGTCCTTGATCGATAAAATCTCAAAGCCTTGATTTGCCATTGATCGTAAGGCTGATTCACGGCCTGAGCCCACACCCTTAACAACCAAATGCAAACGCTTGATTCCCATTTTCTCCGCGGCTTGTCCCACGACTTCGGCCACTTTTGAAGCGGCAAACGGCGTGGATTTCTTCGTCCCTTTGAATCCCAATTTTCCCGCTGATTTTGAGGAAGAAACGTTTCCATTCACGTCAGCCAAACTGATGATCGTGTTGTTGTACGAACTGTAAATATAAACTCGGCCCTCTTTTCCAACAACGGCTTTGTTTATTTTGGCGTCTTTCTGGATGGCTTTTTCAATAACCTCGCCCTCTTTGATCATCTCTTCTTCAGTTTTTTTGATAACGTGTTTTTTCCCCATAGTAATTAATTTTTTCGATCAATCTTTATTTCGGCGAAGGCGCGGCCTTTCTTCCTGAACCGGCAGTCTTCCTTACATTGCCTCGAACCGTCCTGCTGTTTATTCTTGTGGTCTGGCCCCTTACCGGCAAACCTTTGGCGTGCCTGTGGCCCCTCCAAGTTCCAATATCTTTTAATCGTTTTACGTTGGTGATTATTTCTCTTCGAAGCTCGCCTTCCACTTTGTAATTTTTTTCGATCACTTCTTTTAATTTCGCAAGTTCGTCCTGATTTAATGCTTTCGCTTTCTTTTTCGAATCAATGTTCGCCTCTTTTAATATCTTTTGGCTCAAAGTCAAGCCTACGCCATAAATATAGGTTAAGCTTCGCTCTATTGATTTTTCATCCGGAATATTTACTCCGATTACTCTTGGCATATTTAATCGTGATTTTTAAATTTATCTCAATAAAAAAATTAAGCCCCTTGCCTTTGTTTGTGCTTTGGGTTTTTCTTGCAGATCACATAGACCCGCCCCTTTCTGCGAACGATCTTGCAATCGTTGCAGATTACTTTTACCGATGGCCTAACTTTCATGTTTAAAAACAAAAAATAAAATTATTTTTTTCGATAGACTATTCTACCTCGTTTGTCATCATAAGGAGTCATTTCCACGGTAACGCTATCGCCGGGAAGGATCCTTATCTTAAATACCCTTAATTTGCCGGCCAAATGCGCCAACACTTCAGAGCCGTCCTCTAATTTAACTTTGAAAAAGCCATTAGGCAGACTTTCCTCTATGGTCCCTTCTTTTTTGATTGTGTCGTCTTTTTTTGGCATTTTCAAAAGGATAATAAAACAATATCAAAACTTTGGCTTTTGGTCAAGTGTTAAAGCCTTTTAATTGCTTTATTCGTACTTATCTTTTACCATAATTAGCGCTAGTTGTGAAGACCTGGTCCCTATAGTCGCTATCGCCAATATTTCCTTTTGCTAAAAGCTTGTTCAGTCCCACGAAGTAGTTTTGCTCAATTTGGGAAGCCGGCATAACTTGGTCATATATTCTAACTTCGTCAATAAAGCCGTTCAAAAAATAACTTGGCGTTAAAACGCTATTCGCCCCGATTATCAGATTATCGCCATTCGTAATATCATTAAAGGTCCTTGAAAGATCGTAAGATTCGCGCCCATTGACATATATGGTGTAATTACTTGAACTTGTTGTTAAAACAAAATTCGTCCAATCAAAAATTCTTCCGGTGTAAAGCTGTTTTTCCACGTGTATTGTCCCATCATCAAAAACGAAATATAGGTCTTGCGGGTTTGAGGCATTATGTAAAATCCAACCGATCGTACCGGTTGACCACCTCCCCTTTGTAATAATCGCTGATGGCTTACTTTCAATTGATTTTGCCCATAAAGAAATCGTGAATGATTCTCCGGACCCAATATTAAAAGAATCATCGGTTCCAAAACTAATATAGTCGTCCGTTCCATCAAAAGAAAAACAGCCATTGGAAACACAGTTGGCGGCGGTTTGCAGTTGAGGAAAATTTTGTAGTCCCCCAGAGCCATAAAGAGTTCCGGAGTTGTTTCCCTTCCAGGAATCCGGGGTAGTAAAATTCGGGCTTACTCCGTTCTTCTCGTCAAGTCGCCACTCAGAAATCAAGTCACCCATCAAAGAATTACGTAAAGAATTGGAAAATACTTGCGCTTTCGCGACTGTGGCCTTCCGGGTTGTCGAGTTCATTCCAACAACGATCAAGGCGGAGAGAATACCAATAATCGCTATTACAACCAATAGCTCAATCAAGGTAAACGCAAGTTTTGTTTTTGTGGATTTGTTCATTGTTTCCCAATGCTTGAAGAGTCAGTCCCTAAACATTCTGAAAGATTAGTTTTCTGCGTAATTGTTTGATAATTCAGCTAATCTCTGCTGATAATCTAATTGAGTAATTTGATTCTTTGCAAAAAGTTTGTTCAATTCCGCAAAATAGTTTTGTTGAATTTGAGAAGTGGGAATCGCTTGATTATATATTCTTACATCGTCTATTGAACCGGTAAAATATCTTAATGCCTCTGGAGAACCACCACCAAAATAACAACCTATGGCCAAATTGGCGTTTGAATTATATATGGAATTTGACGTTAATGCTCCCGCCGAAGAAGTACTTGCGGATTGTCCATCAACATACATTATAAATGTACCATTGTTCCAAGTAAAACCTATGTGATGCCAATTCCCATCAAGAATAGCGGATGTTGATATCCAATTTTTCCAATGATTAGTATTTGCTGTTCCATCATCAGATAATACTACCTGTATTTGATTAAATGGAGAAGAATAAACACCAATGGCCCACGCCTTAAAATCCGCGGTACGATCATATTGACTAAAAATTCCATTGAAAGAAGCTTGTGTCGTTCCCCTTACCCACACAAATGCACTCATCTGCGTGCCAAAATTAAAATAATTATCATCGTCAGCGATCCAGGCGTATTGAGTTGAACCATTAAAGGTATAACAAGAACCTTGAGGACAGCCCGTAGTGTATGTTGGAGCATTAACAAGGGTTGCTGTTTTACCATTCCAGAAATCATTAGCTGAAGTGCCGGATGGTTCATCTAATTTCCACTCAGACACCCTGGATAATAATAATGAATTATCAATAGAGTGGGAAAAGGACTGAGCTTTTGCGATTGTCGCTTTTTGTGTTGTTGAACTCATACCCACAACGATCAGCGCGGAGAGAATACCAATAATCGCTATTACGACCAATAGCTCGATTAATGTAAACGCTAATTGTTTTTTTATGATTTTATTCATTATTTCTCAATGTTTAGGGGTTCCACCCCTAAACATTATTGCTTGGCGTAATCGCTTGATAATTCGGTTAGTCGTTGTTGGTAATCGGTTTGAGTAATTTGATTTTTAGCGAAAAGCTTGTTTAATCCGGTAAAGTAGTTTTGCTGAATTTGAGAAGTTGGAACAATTGCATTGTAAACACGAATCTCGTCGATCATTCCATCAAAAGAAACAGTAGCCTTGGCGATTCCAAATATTGTTAAACTTGGCATATTACTTGCTCCACTTTGGATAGTGAAACTATACTTTATTCCATTAACATATAGTTTTGCCGTAGAGCTATCTCCTGAGTATGTTAAAACTAAATGATTCCATTTTTTAATAGGAAAATCGTAAGGAACGTATTCCCAGCCAGCAGTATATATATAATTATTAGCAGAATGTATATAAAATAAGTTATCCGTGCTATCACCATAAAAAAAATAATTAAAATGACCAGAATCAGTGGCTTTACTGTTCGCATAAAACCAACCCTCAAGGGTCGCCGTCCCATTAATAGGTATTCCTATGTTACCGCATGACACATAATCATCGTTTGCATCAAAAGATAGGCATTTTCCGGAAACACAATCAGCACCATCTTTCACTATTGGACCGTTATATGCCCTACCCTCGTTATCTAACCAAGAATCCGGAACGTTTCCTGCGTCATTATTCATTACTTTTGTAGTCGGGTCATAGTCCGACGCATTAATATCGTCGAAAGAATACTGAGCCACGATATTTGACATTAAAGAATTACGTAACGAATTAGCAAATACCTGAGACTTCGCTACATTCGCTTTCTGTGTAGTTGAGTTCATTCCAACAACGATCAAAGCTGAAAGGATACCAATAATCGCTATTACGACCAATAGCTCGATTAATGTAAACGCTAATTGTTTTTTTATGATTTTATTCATTATTTCTCAATGTTTAGGCCTTTGAGGCCTAAACATTCTAAAAGGTTAATTCTTCGCATAGTTTTTTGATAATTCAGCTAATCGTTGTTGATAATCCAATTGATTAATTTGATTCTTGCTGAAGAGTTTATTTAGCCCCGCAAAGTAGTTTTGTTGAACTTGGGATGTTGACATGGCGGCACTAAATACTCGAACCTCGTCAATCATTCCACTCATAAATTGTTGCCCACCCCCATCTCCTCCGTGCCCAATCCTAAAAGAAGCGGCTGTATTATTCATGTTGTTTGAACTTTTAGCAGCTGGCGAACCATATACGCTCCCGTTCTTATACAAATAAGCATTAGATCCGTTTGCTGTCCAAATGAAATGAATCCACTTGTTTATCTCGATTGGAGATTCGTTTGCATAGACGTAGCTTCCCGCGCTATTCCAAGCATAAAATCGCAAATTACCGTTTGTACTATATATACTATATTCCCATAGGCCTCGCTTGCCCAATACTCCTAAATTGCTAGTTCTGTTCGCATTAATCCAGATTGAAAAAGTAAAGATGTTATTTTCAAAAGATAAATTATCTTTATCTCCGATATCAATATAATCCTCTGTTCCGTCAAATTGGTAGCACTGCCCAGAAATACAATCGGAAATCGCCATAAGAACAGGGAGATGTGTTGCACCAACCAATGATCCATTGTTTCCTCCCCATAAATCGTTCCCGCTACCATCAAGCTTCCACTCGGAAATCAAATTGTTCATCAACGAATTCCTGAGAGAATTGGAAAACACTTGCGCCTTGGCGATTGTGGCTTTCTGTGTTGTCGAGCTCATTCCGACAACGATCAAGGCGGAAAGAATGCCAATGATCGCTATTACCACAAGTAATTCAATCAGGGTAAACGCAAAATTACCACGAGTTGCGCGATTAATTTTGTTTAAATTTCCAGACTGTAAAGAATTAAGAATCATGAATTAAGAATCAAGGATCTTGCAACGGATTAGCATCCGCATTTTATTCGGACATTTTTCTTGATTCCTTATTCTTTATTCTCGATTCTATTTTATTATAGCAAAATCTGCGAAAAATAAAAATGCTTGGGGGTGTCCCAAACATTTTTTTCTTTTTATTATTTTAGAATTTTATTTGAATATTCACTTTATCCGAAGATGTCGGAATCGTTGATTTCCAAAAAGGGAAAACATTAATTTCCGTCTTGTCTATCTCCGGAATGTTCCCCAATATTGAAGCGGAATAGTCTTTCGCTTTACCCGCGATACTTGCCAGTAAAAATTCGTTGTCGGGAATCCAGTATATTTTCGCGCTATAAGAAAGCTGCAATTCGGTTTTACCATTCGTTTCTTTTTGGCTCGTTATACTGTAAGAAAGGCTGTTCGGCGCTATCTGCTTTGCTTGTCCCTCAACCGTGGCGTTGATCGCTTTTTCCGCAAACGCTTTTAGATCCTCTTTTTTAATTGCCGTTACCTTGGAAGTAATTTTTCCTTTTATCTCAAATGTCGCAACCGCTTCATTTTCTTTCGCCGAAACCGTTATACTGTCTATTGTTTGAGAAATGTTTTCTTCAAAAAAAATGTATTCATCACTAATAAGACTTTTTAAAGAATCTTTCGCTTGGGCAAGATATTTTGCTTTAAAAATTTCCTCTCCCGAATCAATGTCTTTTTTGGAAACCACTTTAATATTTGACGAAGAACCGCCGCTAATCGCCCCCTGGGTTTCCGCCCAAGTAGTTGAATAATAAGCTGTTCCGTTCAGCTTTGGAACTGAGAAAGTCGCGGACGAAAGATTATAATCCGCTCCCGCCTCATCGGCCTCTACTTCAATATCGACATAACCCGGTTCCACCTTTCCACCGCTAACTTTCCCCGCGGGCACGTTAATGACCGCCAAAGAATGATACGAAAGGCCTTTGGGCGTAGAGAGAAAATGAGTTCCTAATTTTAATGTCAACGGTTCAACCGGGGAATATTTGTTGTAAACCCTGATCTTTCCTTTGGCTTTAGCGGCCTGGCTGTCATTTCCGGTGGAGTTGTATGTTTCCGAATATTCCCGCTCTTCCGTAAAAACAAATCCGGGAACGGTCTTTCTTTCCAAGTCGGCGAATTGTTGGCTTGCGTCAACAATAGCAATATCGGAAGCACTCACATCTTCTGTTTTAGGATATATTTTTACTTCCGCCTTGGCCGGAAAAACAAAAGCGCCGACAATCAAACCGACAAAAATAATCAGAATAATTATCTTAAACGAACCAAATGATCTTCTCGGTTTTTTAACTATCACGGGAATATCGTTTTGCGCCGGTTCCAAATTAAAATCTTTTTCGCAATACGGCTCGCAATTTGTTTCCTTTCCCACCTGATCCGGCGGTATAATGTCGTAGATCTTTTTGTTCATATACCCTATTTTAACCCAATTTTAGGCAAATAGCAATTATCATTCCGAACCCAACACCGCCTTTATTCTGCGGACCCCGGCCCTGAACCAGAGTTCCGATAAAAAGTCGGAACACGGTACAGGGCTGCTCCGTAGCGTGCTTGCTCTGCTGTGGGGCGCTTAATGTTAATAAAGTTTAGCTTTTATTCTCCTCACTCCCGCACTTGAACTTTCCTCTTTAATTATCTTAAAATTACCGAGTGTTCCCGTTTTCTCCACGTGTGGTCCGGCACAAATCTCTTTAGAAAACTCTTCTCCGGTCCGCGGATTGAATATGGTCCAAACATTTACGATATCGGGATATTTTTCCTTAAAAAACGCCAACGCGCCCGATTCCAGAGCCTGCTTTATCGGCATCTCTTCTCTCTTTACCGACAAATCTTCTTTTATTTTTTGATTAACCAAATCTTCCACTTGTTGTATTTGTTCCGGCGTCATCTTTTGGCCATACGAAAAATCAAATCTCAATCTTTCCATATTTATATCCGACCCCATTTGCTTCACGCTTTCGCCCAAAACCCTGCGCAAGGCCGCGTGCAATAAATGCGTGGCGGTATGTAATTTCGCACCCTCCTCGCCAGCGTCCTTGCCCACGCCCCCGAATTTCTTTTCCGCTCCCACGCGGGATAATTCCTGATGTTTTTTTAACCGTTCCTCAAAGCCCTGCTTGTCTACGCTAAACCCGCGCTCGGCCGCTATTTCTTCGGTTAACTCAAGAGGGAAACCATAGCTTTGATATAGGTCAAAAACTTCTTCACTCGTTAATGTTTGCGAATGCTTTAATTCCAATAATTCTTCTATTTTTTTCAATCCGATGGATAAAGTTTTTTCAAACTTCTTTTCTTCTTCCATTACGCCCGCTTTGATGCTTGCTTCATTCTTCGATAATTCGGGATAAACATTTTTGTATTTTTCAATTGTTAATTCGATTAGCGGAAGTAAAAAACTTTGTTCCAAGCCTATTAATTTTCCATATCTGATCGCGCGCCTTAAAATCCTTCTTAAAACATATCCTTGTCCCAGGTTTGATGGAATCACTCCTTCGCTTAATAAAAATGTCGCGGAGCGCGCGTGGTCGGCAATCACTCTGAATGTTTTTTTGTTTTCCTCGTACGATTTGCCGGACATTTGTTCTATCTTTTCGATTATCGGCAAAAAAATATCGGTTTCGTACGCGGATTTTTTTTCATTAAGCAAGGAAACCAAGCGCTCAAACCCAATACCCGTATCAATATTGGTTTGGGGCAATAATTCGTATTCGCATGCTTCGTTTTTATTGTATTGCATAAAAACAAGATTCCAAATCTCCACGAATCTTTTGCAAAATTCGCAAGATGGGCCACAGCCTTCTTTTCCGCAACCGAATTTTTCTCCGCGGTCGTAATGTATTTCCGAGCACGGCCCGCAAGGCCCCACCGATGATACCGGTCCCCAAAAATTATCTTCCTTGCCGAATTCCTTGATGTGTTCAGCGGGAATCCCGTTCGCGAGCCAGATTCGCGCCGCTTCTTCGTCTTTCGCGATATTTCCTTCTCCTTTAAAGATCGTGACAGTGAATTTTGATTTGTCCATTCCAAGCTCTCCCACTAAAAAATCCAAAGCGAATTTTATAGCGCCTTCCTTAAAATATCCTTTATCGTCCTCACCGATAGACCAATTGCCTAGCATCTCAAAAAAAGTATGGTGCGTGTCGTCGCCGATCTCTTCAATATCGCCCGTTCGAAAACACTTTTGGCAACTTGCCAAATGCCGGGTGCCAAAATCAGCGACAGAATCTTTTTTTCCCGACAAATAAAGCGAAAATTGTTGCATTCCCGCGGTAGTGAAAAGCACCGATGGATCGGTCGGCAAAAGCGAAGAAGAAGGAACTATTTTGTGCCCTCTCGCGAGAAAGAAATCAAGAAATTTTTGGCGAAGCTCTTCGGATGTGATTGTCATATACGTATAAAATACCAAATCACAAGGGATTGGTCAACTTAAATTGAATGAAAACAAAAAGGCCGCGCAACGCGGCCTTTCTAATTCTTGATTCTTTATTCTTACTTCCTTGCCCTCCGTAGCTTTAGCGAAGGAGGGTTGATTCTGAATTACTTGTTTTCTATCTTTCTGCGAGCTTCTTCCAATAGTCTTGCGGCCATATCTTTGCCACCCAAGCCAAAGGATAAACCAAGGGCCAAAGCGAGCATAGCGATAAAGCCGGTAATCAACGAGTTAACAACAGCAGGAGCTATTTCCAATTGGGACAAAGCAGCCAATACGGCAAAAACGTAAATTGCAACTTTGATAACAGAGCCCAAGAAATTGACCATACTTACTCCCATTTTCTTTACCATTGCTTTCATTATCTTTTCCAAGATGTCGGCAATCACGATAGCAACTACTAAGATGATAATCGCAATAATCAAGTTGGGAAGCCACAATACCAATTTTTGCAACATTGAAGCAAAGGCGCTCCATTGCAGGATGTCAGTCGCGACCAACAAAAAGACGATTACAAGGATCCATTTTACGATGGCGCCGATAAAATCAGATGGCGATACGGCGATCTCCGCTTTTTCCAACGCGTCTTTCCAACCGGTGCGGCTAAAAAGCTCGTCAAACTTTATAGTACTAAGTATCCTGGCAATTATTTTGCCTATCCAGATGGAAATAATCCAACCGATAATGAAAACTACGATAGCGGCCAAAAGTGTCGGTAAAAACGTTATGACGTTTTCCCAAGCAACTTGCAGAGCTTGTAGTGTTAACGTTGACCAGTCCTGAATCATATTTTTGTCCTTTTTCCTTTAATTTTTACCGAAAATGCCGTTAAATAAGCAAATTAGACAAAAAGAAAGGCTAAAAAGATGTTATTTTTTATTAATATAATTCGATACTGAAATTATACCATAAAAGACAAAAAAGGATACCCCGGTTATCAACAGGTCGGGTTTTTCAGTCTTTTGCCCCGTTTCTCTTGTTCTCGTTCATTGAAGCTATAAAAACAACGATCAGGATCGAAATGGTGACAAGCGGGGCAACCCAAAACGGAAACTCGTGCCCAAAGCTCTCCATAAGCATTATAACTCCCAAAAATCCAATGGAATACATTGCTCCATTCTTCAAATACGCGAATTTTTCAACAAAACGCAACCCTCTTATCGTAAGATCTCTGACCACGAATGCTCCCAAACCGTTACCGATAATGATCAAGGGCACTGACATTGTAAAGGCAAAAGCCCCGATGACTCCGTCGATCGAAAAAGAAGCATCCAATATCTCCAAATATAAGATCTTGCTCCAGGCGCTCAAATGTTCGGAGATCAACTCTTTTTCCGTTTCTTCGGCATTCTTTTTGAATCCGTCCGTTATGAAAAAAGCCGATATTCCCACGGAAGCGGCCAAAGCCAAGATCGGATTTTCTTTTAAGGCCAAAAAAATGATAAATGTCGTAAACAAAGAAGCGATGGCGTAAAACCACACTCCTTGTTTTTTAATGAATTTCTCGGTTTTCAAAAGAAAATTCTTTTCCTCCAGAAACAGCCAAGATAAAAACACCAAAAACAAATACGCGCCTCCGCCCAGGAGTAATAAAGGTTTTGAAGTGTCAAGCGATTGTTTAACGGTTTCGTCGCCGGAAAAAACCGCGGAAAAGACCTGGGGAAAATTGAGAGAGGGGCTCGAAAGCCAGACCAAAAGAAAAGGTAAAATTCCCCTGACTATTACGACCGCGAAAAGCATTCCCCAAACCAAAAAGATTTTTCTGAACTTGGGAGCCATCGTCTTCAAAACCCCGGCGTTTACAATAGCGTTGTCCACACTGCTTACAACCTCAAAAACGCACAATCCCAAAACCGTTAAGATTATTTCGAGTATTGCCATACTCAGTTTTTATTTGATTGCATTACTGCCAATAGAGATAATAATACCCTTATGAGCTCGTCGCGGGTCATTTGATCTAAGGGTTTATCGATAGTGATCGAACCCAACTTTTGCGATGTATTTTCCGGCTCCGGGGTTTTGGCGGAACAACTGGCATCTGTGCCTCCGTTTATTCCCTTGCAGACCCACGTCCAGGGAGAGTATTTGCTTACCGTGCCCGCGATCCCCGACTGACAGAGTCCGGAAGATGGCCGAGTAGTTGCTGTTTTTAACGAAGCTGAACCGCAAACACCGTTAATTTTGCTTGTGCATTCCCCAACATAACTTATCTCGGCAACGTCGTTTTTCGCGTAACATTCGTTCGGATAGGTCTTTCCATTCTTTCCGCAAACCGGAGCGTATTGTTGCGTGCAATAGACCGGCTTTCTGATCTTTATCTTGCTCAACACCGCGCACGAGGAAGACCCGTGAGAGCTTTGATCGCTCGCTTCAGGGTGTGAACAGGAAACGAGTTCATACCCATCGGGTATTTTCGTTGGCGGACAAAAATCTTCCGCCCAATATTCAATTGAATCCGGACTATCAATGGTACCGGTATAAGAAATTATTTCTGTGGCCTTGAATTTTAATTTTAGCGCTTTGTTCGGATCATTGGCCGAGCATTTTACTCCGCTACATTTCCAATTCCAATTACCATCATTCGACTGCGTCCCGTAAACTTGTGGAGTAGCGCAAACACCTCTGTCTGCCGCGTCTTCGTAAACGGAAACTTCTTCAGTCAGTTCTCCGAAATTACATAAGCCTGTTGTGGGAACAACGGAAAAACTCTGCCCCATACTAGATCCGCAAATCCCATCGGTGGTCAATCTCAATGTAATATAATTGTCGCTTTGGCTACTTAGATCCAAAAATGATCCGGTCGACGCGTAATAACTTTTGTAGGAAACCAGTATCTTATATTTTCCATTGTCAGTTAACGCGTTTTTGCATGGTCCGTCCTTTAAAATGGAAAAGGCTAATTTCTTCGCTTCTATCGGAGCGGTACCGAGAAGGCATGATCCCGCGGTCCTACCTTCGCCATAGATCAAATTGACTGACACCGGACCGTTTAAATTGCCGTTATAATCCCAAGTGGCGACGTAGGTTTGCCCGGCCAAAAATATCTCTCCCCCAACGGGGTATGTGATCTTTATCCAGGTTGTCTCCGCGGAAAATACCGCCGGCAAAGATAATAGAAAAAAAAGAATCGCGATCAAAAAAAATTGGTGTTTTTTCATATTTATTTAAAATAAAAATTGATTTCTTTGAGTATTAATAAAGATCCGGCTCGACGGCAACGAACCACTTCCCTTCTTCCTGGTAAGTAAAGGCTATTTTCTTCCGAGACATCGCTCCGGTAATGTATTCTCTCTTGTATGGACCGTAAACCTTGCTGCTTGTGGAAATATAACCGCGCCCGTCTTTCGTGAAATAAAAAGAGATGATCTTACTGTTCGGTAAAATATTAATTGATTGATAGGGTCCGAATGTCAGATCATTTACATTGGCATAAGCTTCCTGGCCCTCAAGATAAGCGAAAGCAAAGCCGTTGTTGAATAACGCGATAGGGGTTGCCTTGGAATACGGGCCGTAAACCTTCTCGTTAAAATTGACATACTTATCGCCGGAATCATAATAAATGTAAGCAACCCCGAGCTCAGTGGCCAAAACTTTTTCTATGTTCTCATAGGGTCCGCTTTCTTCGCCATTGATAACGAGATAATTTTGTCCGTCTTTGTTGTATCCGAAAATAAAATTGCTATTGGAGACCGAAACTGAAAAAACCTTATTGTATGGTCCATATTCCTTATTCTTTATGTTCACGTACCATTGTCCACCCTTCAAGAAAGCGAAACCGAGTCCGGTATCGGAAACCGAAAGATTCGCGACTCCCTCGTACGGTCCGGATATGCTGTTAGTCATATTTATCCACCATTCCGCTTTTTGGTCCTGATACGCGAAAGCAAATCTTTTGTCCGCGACCGAAGCAAGAACCGTATTCGCGTACGGTCCGTAAACTTTTGTATTTATATTTATATAGCTTCCGCTCGGTTCTTTATAGGTAATGGCAAAATTATTTTCAGAGACATATATCGTGGGATTTTGAGCGTACGGCCCCAAAATATTTTCTTTCTTTTTGTTAAAGAAAGTAAAGTAAGCGACCACGCCGATCACTATCAGTCCGACCATTATTATCTTCAATAGATTTTTTTGCTCCATAGCGTTAAAACTTTTTCGTCTTTGCTATTTTTTGATTCTTTCTTCTTGCTTCTTAATTCTTGATTCGTAATTCTATTTATATTATACCAAACATTTTAAAAAAAACAAACAAAAAATGGCTTGATGTTATCTCGCCATATCGGATCATGGGCATCATTTTTTGGAAGGCGCATTATCCCGGAAAAATTCTTTAAGTTCGATTTTTGCGGAATCCTCGGCTGGCAAAGAAAATACAAGCCTTCGCGATTTCTCGATTTTAATAGAAGTTTCGAATAGCGATATGACCGCGTCCTTACGCCTCTCATCATCGAAGTCGTACAGCCTTCCGAAAGCAATAATGACGTCCTTAAAAGCAAACTCTATGTTTGTTTTCAGGGCTTCGTTTATAACTCGGAACTTTAATTTTTCGATTAGCGATGAGGAGGCAGAATTCCCGAGCTTTGTTACTGCGCTATAAAAAGCGATAATGTCCGCGAAAAACGATGATACCTGAACTCCTCGCTCAATCGTCAATACAATAAGATCGGTTTCCTTTTCCACCCTTCTATCGTACTCGTCCGGGAAGTTGAGATTAAAAATATAGAGGTAATGCTCGGGCTCATCAGCCATCTCCAGGAACGCTATTATTGCTTTTATTTTCAGATAACCGTCCGCAGCTCTGGCGACTAATAGGCGTTTTTCCATATCGTCGGCTTTCTTGAGTGCTTTTTCAAGCGCGATTTTTCCACTGCCCGGATCTTCTCGGAACGAAAAATAGTGTTCAAATGTACCCTCACGATCAAGCGCAATGTCGCGTATCTCGTAGTGATTAAATTTTTCAGTCCACCTTGAATGGTCAAAATAAAGGTCAGCCCACCGCTCATTTGAATCGAGCCATTGAAGGACAGCTTCGTCGTTCTTAACCTTTTCCCATAACTCCGGGCTAATGCAAAGAGCTTTGTTGTCCGCCGAATGGCCACTATTCAGAATTTTCTTCAGCTCATCGATTAAAACACTTGTTCCGGTTTCCACAGTATTCACCTGATAAGAACTACTTACCCTCTTCTAGGGTAATCAAACAATAAAGTAAAAATGTTTGGATGTCAAACAAAAAATGGCGATATTATTTCGCCAGTATTTCATTAGCCTCATCCCTCATATCTTTGTCGGCCAATTTAATCGCAAAAGGCTCTAATTCCTTTTGCATAAGATTTTTAATCACATCTGCCCTAATAAGGGCCGCCTCTTCCTTGCTTCCATCAGACCAATCATTGATCTTTCGCTCAGCGGCGGCGGTCGCCGCGGCGACACCCAATCTTCTTCGCTCTTCTTTTTCCTGTCGTGTTTCAACCATAAAGTACAACTCCAAAGGTTTATCCCTTTAGTATTATGATGCTACCAAAAATCACTAAAAAAGTAAACAATAAAAATCCGCGAAAAAATAGTAACTCAAGCAATCAAACGCTGTATTTAAAGATGGAATTTAGACAAAACAAATTGCTCAAAGTTTTCAATTTCCACATTGGGGCGATTCGAATAATCTTCGTAAAGATCAAAGACCAAATCTCGTAATTTGTCATTTTCGAAGCGTTCAAAATATTGTTCGGATTTTGCTTGGAAATCTTCAACCGTTTTTATATCAAGTTCCGCGCATCTTTGCCGCAAGCCTTCGTTTCGCGCCAAAAATTCTTGAAATTGGCTCGCGTTAATATCCTTTAATTTTTCTTGAAAATCTTCGTAAGTTCGCGGCCCTTCCCCTTTCTTAAAAATATCATTATAGGTACGGATAAACTCTTCGCAAAGTAGACTGGAATAGTCTTTTCCATAGTCTTTTTTTAATTTTTCGCTTGCAAGCTCAATAACTTTTTCTTTTTGCTCATTGGTCAGTTGCCCCGATAATTTTTCGACGATCGGATTAATAATACTATGCAAAAACTCGTGGTCCAAATTATCGGGATTTTCTATGTGATTTTTCAAAACCAACTCTTCTCCAAAACTGAATGCCGCTCCCGAATCTTTTTCATAAAGCGGATCTGTCGGCATTAATGAAATTCTTCTAACTTCGGTTGTTTTCGAATCGGGCCTAAAAAAGCTTATCAATTTTTCGATTCTCCTTTTTGTTTCTTCCATATCCCTTTCTCGCATTTCTTTATCTCTTTCAGTCTCAATGGAAAATTTCTTGGCCAACTCGGAAGAATCAAAAGATTGCTTAAACGCTTCAAGTGCCTGAAAAAGCTTTTGCTGAAGCTCTTGAGGATTTTTGATATAGGACTTGTGCTTAGCCAGGACTTTAAGTGCCTTCTCGCTTCGTTCCGGGTGCTCGTAGCTTAACGCGAGCGTGTATAATGCTTCTTCATCAACGCCACCCTCTTCAAGCGCCCCAATCTCTTCTAAAAATCCTGAAACTTCCATGTCAAGAGGATTTTCCAGAAAATACTTTTCCGTTTCTTTTGCCAATTTATTTTCGGAATTTCCCCATTCCGGTTTCTCAGCTTTTAACATCAAAGACAAATGTTGTGCCCCCTTTTCTTCGTCAACAGAAATTTCCGGAGTTTTCAAAACCTCAAAATTGCCTTGCTCAAAATTTTCCTCACCCGAATCGAATTGTTGCTCAAAATTTTCCATTATATTACTAGTTATTCACTAAACTCTTAGTCATATTTTACACGGCGGGACAATATTAGTAAATGGTAAATAGCGCGATAAACAAAAAACATCCCAAAAAGGGATGTGTTTTGATAATTTTGGTGGACCCAGCGGGATTCGAACCCACGACCTCCTCTTTGCAAAAGAGGCGCGCTACCAACTGCGCTATGGGCCCACCAAAATTATCAAAATACAATAATTAGAAATACAAATATCATGAATTAATTATTCTCTCTAATGCCGCTGCGCCTTCGAGTCCATGCATTCAATATTACTATTTTGTACTTTGTGTGAGTAATTTGTACTTTGGGAGCAAATTTTATATATCCTAATTATTCCTTGCCCAAATTACAAACTACAAATTACCAAGTACTGGCATAATTTTACAAAGTAAAATTTGCTGTGGGTATGCCTGGATCGTCCTCGAATAAATCTCGGCTGAGATTTTTCTCGGACCCGGCTCGGCGCCGTCGCGCCTCCGCCTTCTCGTCCAAGCCAAACAGCCTTTAGGTTAATATATTTTCCCACCTTTCGGTGGGTGAATATATTAACATGTGGGTATGCCTGGACTCGAACCAGGGACCTCGTCATTATCAGTGACGCGCTCTAACCAGCTGAGCTACACACCCAAATTTAATTCATTAAATTTGCTTCTCAAGAACAAACAATACTTTTTTCATTGGCTGAAAACCTGTTTCATTTTTATCATAAATCAGCTTTAATGACAACTCGTCAAAAATATTCTTCCACTCGCTTCGCGTAAAAAAATGCCCCTCATTATCATTCTTTTGAAAAAGATACGCGAATGACGCGCCGTGAAGTTTACACAAAATCTTTGAAATTATTCCTTCGGGTAGATTCTCATAGATTATAATATTGTGTTTGGCGACTCGCGCGGCTTCTTTGAGCGCGGCCTTCGGATCTTTGGTGTGGTGTAAAACAAAATTGATCATTACCGTGTCAAAAGAATTATCCGGCAGAAACGACAAATTCCCTCCGTCGTATTCGCGAAAAGGTATGGACTCCACCCTATTGTCAATAATATCAATTCCCAAGATCTCAGAATTAAAATATTTACCGAATTCCAATCCCACAGTCCCCGAACCACAGCCAAAATCCAATATCTTTGAATTCGGCTTGATAAATTCGCGGCACTCTTCGCACATCGTGAGAGCGGCTTTTTTGTAAAAAGCCCTAAAAACCCGATATTGAAGTGGGCTCTTGCTTTTCATTAGAATTATTAGTTAGTTTCTTAGAGTTGCTCCGCTATTGGCATCCTTTTAATGGCAAGGACACCAA
>Ga0265297_10003137_pt1 | contig 30856 bp, 43 predicted proteins | sample Munlanlwell13791_FD_192502 | JGI IMG/M metagenome (GOLD analysis project Ga0265297, IMG submission 192502) | Leachate microbial communities from a municipal landfill in Southern Ontario, Canada - Leachate well 137-91 | ecosystem: Engineered > Solid waste > Landfill > Unclassified | place...
GCTTCGGCTTTACCAGCTGAAATTTCGGCAACTGCTGTTTCAGTAAGAGCAGGAGCAGTGGTAAGCTGGATAGTGCCTTCAGTAGCGCCAAGAGTAGGGACTGCGTCGGTTGTGTCCTCGCCAGTGATGGTTTTCCATATAGATCCAAGCTTTTCTTTGCCAGCTTCGACGTGCTCCTCACCAAAGTACTGGATAGTTAAGGGAGTATCCTCGAAGATTTTAATTCCTTGTATAAGAGACTCGATGGCAGTTTGTTCTGCTATGGAAGCTTCTTTGGTAGTGGCAGCAAACGCGGTATTTGTGTCACCTTCGAGAATGGAGTTCAAAAGACCAAGACCTAGAACAGACAAGTCAGAAACCTTAAACTCGTCACCAACTCCAATATAGTCGAGTGCAGCTTTCTGTTCATCGGTCAATGCATCGTCGAGCTGGTAGCGATAAACGATGTCATCCTTGGAGACACTTGTACCGAGTTTATCTGCAAGAGATAATGCAACAGCATTAGGACCGGTGGTGTAACGAAGTGTCTCTATGGAGCTGGGATCAATCGCCCAGTTATATGTCTTTATGTCAAGGTATCCAGTCTCTAACATGGGATAGGGGTGGGGTGTATACAGAACGGATGGATCGGTGACAATAAATTCTGGGCTTTCAATCATATCGTCAGCGAGCCATACGTTGACGACCTCATTACCAACACCAGTTATATTCTGGATATCGAAATAAGTGCCTGTTTGCGCGTCGAACAGAACATATGCATCACGGGTAACTGGATTACCGGCATCGTCGCTGAACTCAGTAACGCCATATTTAACTGCGAGAACTGCATGGGAATTGCCATCATCTGTGAGTACATATGCATATTTAGTTTCATAGTCATAGTCATGATACTCCAAGTAACCACGAAACTGGCGAGTGAACTGAAGACAATCTTGGACATCTGCGTCATATGGTAGTGTAGATAAGCCAGTTTTTTTATAAATATCTTTGAGATCAGCAACAACCTGGTCGGGGTTTCCAGTTTGATTGACAACAGTATAGTTAACGGGAGTCAACGTGTAATCGTCATGGAATTCATATGCAGGGTGGGCAGAAACGGGAAACTTGTAGTTATAGTACTTGATAGTCTGTGATTGTACATCACCAATTGTACTAAGATTAACGACAGGGGATCCGGCATAATCTTCAATGAACTCGGCCATACCAGACGAAATGGGTTCGAGATCGTTGTTTGAAAGAGCAAGAGAAAACCCAATTGTAGGATCGTACACGTAGTTGCCGCCAAGTTCGCCACGCTGTTGGAGTTCAGCGGCTTCTTTGAGTGATACTACATCGTAACCAAACCCATCAAGCACGTCGCGAATTACAGAGTCAGATTGGCCGGTACCGAGCGCATCGGTCATAATGTCTTTGAACACGAGCGACCTACGCATAGCAGACTTAATATCATCCGTGGATGAGTCGTGAATATTCTGCAATGTAGGAGAAACCTGAGCAGCATACTCGCGAATTATTGACCCAATACTAGGAGCAACAGACGAGCTGGCGGATTCTTCTGCAGTACTTTTTGCGAGATCGACCATTTCGTCAGCAGCATTGTGGTAGATGTCGCGAAGACGGTTCATTACATCATCAAGCTGGTCCGCAACGTCTTTACTACCATAGTTAGATGCAATGGATACACTTGAGAGGTCATCAGCGAGTTTATCGAATTGAGAGTTAATGTCACTGACATACCGAGTATAATTAGACGTTATAGCGTCTTTGGCAAGAGAATCATTGTCGAGGATCGCTTGGAACCCATTGCTACCGACTTCAAGCAACTGGTTAATTTTATCAGCAGATTCGGCAGATTCGATTTTGTTATATAAGTATTCATATAAATTTGATACATTAGATTCTCCTACGGCAGATGCGCTGTCAAGAGCAGATAAAGTGGCATCGGTGGCACCTTCTATTATGTCTTGCGCAGCGAAGTAGTTCTGGTCAACATAAGATGGAAGAACATCGCGTAACGACAACATAACATCTTCGGCGTCGGCGTTGGCACCAGTTTTGATGCGATCGAGTTGCGAGTCGAGATCAGATTTCATGTAATCGAGCCACGACGAATAGTCCTCGAGACTACGGGTGATCTCGGATACCTTACCATAATTTGTATTGGATGAACCAGAGACCTGGTCAATGACAGAATGTAACCCTTCCATAACAGTATCGAACACTGATTCAACGTCTGGATAAGCACCCCACTCGTCGATAACCTTCTTATACCTATCTGGTAGACTATCGTAACCGGATTCTTGGTACTGCTTACGTGCTGTAGCGAGTATCGATATTGTATCGGGGTCAACAGGTGCAGCAGAAGCTATCCTACTGAGGACGGCACTAACAGTAGGATCGATTGTGACACTAACATAGTTGGGAAGCTCAATGGCTTTTATGTTAGTGAGAGTGTCCGACACGAGAGACTTGGATCGGTTCGTGGCGGATTCGACGAGTTTTCGAAGAGACACTGCTGCTGCAGCAATCTTGGCAGCGGAATCGTCAACGACTGGCGCACTGTCGACTAGCTTATTGAACTGCTGGATCTGTTTCTGGACAGGAGGGGTCATCGTCTTCCCAGTCGTACCTTTGTAGTAATCCATCGTGTTGCCGACATAGTTTGTCTGGGCTTCCGGAGCGGAGTATGCTTCGACGCCACCGGTAGGTCGGATTGCTCCATACGATTGCGCGAGATCGGTGAAAACTGACATCACTTCACCTTGCGAATCTGTTCAAGAGCTTTTTGGCGTTTTTCATCGAGCTTTTTTTGGGCATCTCTCTTGATCTGTTCAATGTCTTTGGAAGGCATAAGTGTTATCTATGCGTTAATGACTATATAATGTCTATGATCACGACAGAGATAGAAGTTGGCGAGAGGCCAGCTATCACAGTACCAATAATAGAGACTTGGGAGGAACCATGGCAGACGATTCAGCCGACATCAAAGCCCGAGCACTAAAGATGAACGTGCAGGGCGAAATTTGGCAATATGGGTTAGTGCGAGACAGAGGACAAGACGCAATGAACAATAAGATGCCAGCAATACCATTTTTTGAAGCTTTGCCGTACGGGATCGACACGATAGAAGCAGATTTCAACACGTTCAGGGACTACACGAGCGAGCACGCAAGCGAACTGGATCCAGCATGGGTAGCGGGATCAATTGGTATGCTGTCAAGGGAAATAGAGGGACTAAAAGCAATAGTCAACATACCACAGTTAACGGTAGACGAAGAAGCGTCCGAAGAGCTGACTGGCGTAGTAGAGAGCGTGGACGACGGAGACACAATAATAATAGACGGTCGCGAGATTAGGCTGGCGGGAATAGACACACCAGAAAAAGGCACCGAGCGTGGCCAGGAAGCAAAGAGGTTCCTAGAAAACATGGTACTGGGAAAAACGGTCACAGTGAAAATAGACAAGTACCAGGGGATCGAGTTCTATGGACGCGTGCTAGGCGTGGTATTCACGCAAGATGGAACGAACGTCAATCTCGAGCTCGTCGCGAATTGCATGGCCGAAGTGAATACCAAATACGGACGACACAACTTCATCGATCCAGAAGAGCTAAAGAAAGCCGCAGAAGCGTGTAGCGAGACCTGGCCACATGAGGGGGTCGTGAAGGTCTACTCAAGCAAAACGAACTCTGAGATCTGGGTAGACGGGGCAGATACTGGAAAGGTCACGCCAGCAGAGATCAGTGTACCAGTAGGCAGGCACACGTTCATGTGCGTGACGGTAGGGGCGGCACCAGATAGCAAGGTAATGGACGTCAAGCCTGGCAAGGTGGAAGTCAGGTTATTCCCGTTCGCGATGCCAGTAACGACAGGACTTGTCGAGGTAGAATCCTATCCAGCAGGAGCGGAATTCGTCATTGATGATGTGCCGATGGGCAGAACACCAACCACGGTAGAGGTAGTCGCGGATGGCCCGCATACGATAGCATTCTATCTCGATGGGTATGAACCGGAGGTTGATACGGTAGTTGCTAGGGCTGGGCAACGGGTAACGGTGAAAGCAACATTAGAAAAAGAATAAGTAGTTGGGCGAGAGCCCGATTACTTTTTGAGCTTCTGACCAATGCACGCTCTCATAGCTCCGATGTGCTCCATTCCCGACATGCCCTTCGTATCGGCAGCACACGCCCTCGCAGCTTCGGTGAACTTGGGGGTGTAGCTCCTCAAGTGCTCAGGGGTAACGCCTTTCGGGAAACTCTGCTTTGCAATGGTTATTCCACCATTCGGGTTCTTTTTGAGGATGAGTTTACCCCAATCCTCGAGTCTATGGGATACCATGAACTCTACTATGTGGCGAGAAGTATATAAACAGTTTCTAAGAAATAAAATTATTCTTCGCGGGCGACAGGTATTTATACATGGTAACCATACTACCATGCATGAAGACGGTGACAATACACCTGGATGATGAACTGCATGGTAAATTATCGGAGTGGAAAGGAGATTGCGCATGGCATTTGGTATTGATAGCTGGAGGAAAGGCTATACAGACTGGGATGTGTAAGGAAGACATATTCAAGGTGTTAGAGAACGAAATCAGAGGTAATCAAAAGTAATTGAACATAAGTTGTTAGAGCTGAAGCTGCAAAGTATTGGTAAAGAGCAAAGTAGATAAATCGTTTGAACGGGTGAGGAAGCAACTTGAAGCAGACTCCAGTTGAAGTCAGGATGTCCTCAAACGAGCGTGGTTCCGATAGACACATCGCGCTCGCGAACGTACTAAACCGCCATCCAGAGAGGTATGGCTCGCTGGAATGGGTCAACACAGACGACCTTAAGATCGATCTCCAGATAGGAGATGCTGGGTTCGAGCTGAAAGAACGAAGCGACTACATATCGTCGATGTTTAACGGGCATCTAGCAGGGCAAAGGCGAAGCGCAGCAGCGATGGGGATACCTTGCTGCGTACCAGTGTTTGCTTCACCAGTCGAGGTGATGGAAGCGATACCGACGCAGGGACCGAACGGCTACAAAACTAACCAGGAAATGCGTCGCGATGTGTACCGAATCATCAAGGGAGACGCTGCGCTAACGGCTTCGAACTTCGCGCCAGCGTATCTTGGTTCGGATTACGATCTGGCTATGGAACTGATCGTCGCGAGGGCGATGGCGATAAATTCAGGTACGATAGCATTGCCTGGCGCGAAGGCAGAAACTGTCCAGTGCGCGATGCTACGCTGTCTACCACGGGTTGGGCCGACGTTGGCCGATGCAATGGAAGCTGCTGGGATCAAAGTTGCTCTTGTCGCGAACGTGGTTAGAAGGAACAGCATGGGCGAGAAGACGACGGAGTTCACAGTTATCAGAGACCCCGGGCTATTGAGGATAGTTCCAGGCATGGGCCCGATAACAGCTAGGGGGATTATAGAGGCGTTAAAAACACGTTAACGTACACATGGGAGGAAACCGCAACCTAACCAGACCGCATTCGTCGCACAAGCCGACCCAACCTTCGTCCGGTGTCCATCTAACTTCGCGCCACGTGAGAGTACGATCTACAGGAGCGTCGGGGAGGGTCATGGACCAGTGCCAGGTGGTAGAAATGTCCACTGAAGCCAGCGGGTGATCCAATCAAGCGCAGAAAACCAGAACGAAACTACCAAAACGCTACCAGTGACGACGAATTTATGTTTGCGAACCCACGGCAAAACGCTGCAGAAGGAAAACTTGATCGCTGAATAACATCTCTCGTACTTGTCTAACTTGTCCTGGATACAGGTTATTTGCTTGCCTAGCTCACCAGTGGTGGTGGTGAATTTCTTATCCAGATCCTTGGTGGCTTCGTAATTATCATGGACCATGACAGCCATTGCGCCAACCACCACTGGCAGGTTGTCGTGGTTTATCTGGGAGGGGTCGATTGGAAGATCCACGATTGCACCTACTGGGATGTTTGACCTCGGCCACCAAACCACACGCCGATAATCACGGGAATTCCGAGAAGACTTGCCAACTGGCCAAGACCAGTATAAGTCGCAGTTAGTGTTTCGACATCTATTTTGCCAGCCGAGACGTAATAAATCGAAAGTCCGGACAAGACAAGGAACCCGACGATAAACACCATGCCAACTAACATGCCTTGATTTTGCATGAACGATATATCTGAAATTTGCCATATAAAAAGGGCTATGGCTGGTCTAAGAAATACAGCGCAAAGTCGCCGCCAGACCGCTCGAACATCAGCACCGGACCAGCATCTACACAAACGTCTCCATGTGAAGTGTGTAACGTAATCGAAGACTCGTCGCAGATGACACATTCTGACAGAGAATAATTTTTATTTTTGTCGCGAAGTAGCAGACCATTGCTAACAAGTCGCTCGGCTCGGGATCTAAGTTTGGCATACTTTTTATGTCTATCATATGTATCCGTGTACTCGAATACGCGTTCGACAAGCTCGGTAGCAGTCAGTTTTTCGTCGCGAATCAGGTAGCCGAGGATTTGTTTATCAAGATCGTCGATGGTCAGACCTCCAGTTAGGCGTCAAGCCACCAGTGTTCTACGGGATCAATCATAGTTCGATGCGCATTATCGTATGCAACTTTGCGAGCAGCGATCCTGAGGCGCTTAAGATAACGAATGCGTTGTGGCGTGAGTCGGAAACAATAACAAGTCAAGAAAACCACTCCGGGTGACTTGATAAAGCAGATTCCATTGCTTCTTCGACTGTCGATGCCTTACCACCAGCGAGCTGAGTAGCCATAAAGAACCTGGCTTTCTGAGGGTACGGCTCAAGCTCGGAACTCTTCATCCAGTCTGCCATAGCTTCGCGATACGGAGACGAACGGGTCTGCTTAGGAGGCTCGCCATTGCCGCCAGCAGCGCGATCAAAAAACGCTCGCATCTTATCCAGTCGCGCCTTAACGCGAGCTTTCTCCTCACTGCAACCACCAACATACGGGAGATCGCACAGGTTCCTGGCGTTGTTGACGTGGATGGCCTCGGTCATGAACTGCTCCTTGCACACGTCGCAATCAGTGCTCTCTGCGAGATCGACAAGCTTGTCGAACGACCCTTCGTGGTCATCGGATGCGAACAGCTTGATAGCAGCATCGATCTCGGGGAGGTATCCTTTCACGATGCTAGACACTTCGTCATCGACTGGTTGTGGCGAGGGCGCAGAGACGTCACCATACACCTTACCCCGGGGGTCGACCTCTTTCACATACGCTGGTGTGACGAACAGGTATCCAGAGCAATGCTGGTCCATAGCGCTTGGCGAGGACAGCTCAGCGAGAGCTTCCTGGCAGGGGCAAGCACGTCCTGGTACGGAAGGGCACATACCGCCAGTTTCCGACGCGAACGCTTCGACGCTACCGAATCCTTTGTAGATGCGGGGATGTATCTGGACACCGTGCGCAGAAGCGAACGCATTGATGTCCTGGGCAGTCATACTCCTCTTTCCATGGTGAGGAATTTATAGGCAGCTTGCTCAACCCCGTCGAGTGGTTCGCCAGCAGCCTTTTTCTCGTTTAGGACGTCAAGGATAGCGCCGTGCATCATCTGGTTGAGATCCTTGGCGAACGTGTTCATGCCAGAAACACCAACTCGACGAACCGCCTCACGGGCAACTTCACTAAAGTCGGATATCTGGTCAGGATCCAATGATTCGGCCCAACTGAAACATTCTTTGCGGGATTCGCCATCTTTCACAGCGTAACACGATGAGGTGAGGGTCATAGCAGACAGCGCTTTTTCGAGATCGCATGTAGGGCATGGTGACTCTTCGTCAACAATCTCTTCATTCGTTGCCTCGGTCGGCTCTTCAACTATCTCTTCTTCAGACATCATATATCACCTAATGTTCATAGTATTAATCATATTCCTCCAATGAGGGAGGAATTTGACTAGGATTGAATGGAGGAATTTCACCGGACCAATATCTACGAAGAAATTCAGCAATACAAGATGATGGGCCAACATCGTCATTGACACGATCGAGACACATGTGATAATATGCGCTCCACGCAGCGCAAATATCCCCTGATTGATAAAAAATCATAGCTACGCCATCGTCATTATGAAAGTGATCGCGGTGGTTGGGACCAATTTCTTTAGCGAAGGAGTCAATACTGTCATGTACGTAAGGAAATTTTTTCCCGATTATCAGGATATCGATATTCTCGTGAAAATCATGAGCTGGCAATATAGTCCTCCCAATACGGTATAGCCCAGTAGTTGCCTAGAAGATTGAACCAATGCCAGCGATTGTAGTTTGTTTTAACATGACACTTGCGGCACAGTGGTACTAGATTCCATTCGTGCCCGCAACCTTGACCTTTATTGTAATCTACGTGGTGAACAGATAGCTTAACTCCATTCTCTTCTTCAGTGGTAGGACATAGAAAACATGTGCGGCCGAACTCGTCACGGATACGCTCTTTAAGGGAAAAATTGAACTTGGGGCAATATCGCGATGACCAAGGAGCGCGGACTACAGGAGGACGATTGCACCATTCAATGACACAATTCTCTGAATATTGCATATACAAGAACGAACAGGATACAACAGAATATGGAATATCGGTTAGATCAGCAACCATAAGATCAACAATCTTATCAGATAATGATTGCGGTGGCGAACACGGCGCTGAGTGCTCGTCAATAATATCAGCAACGGTTCTATGTTCCATGCTTAATCTGCTCCGATACAAGCTGAATTAGAAGGTCAATAGCATACTGCGAACAACGATATGATGTGTTTTTCTTTATCATGCCTTTAGCGAGAAGGTAGTCACCAACCTTATCAAGCTCTTTTGCGCGATCACGAGAGATCGTCGTGCTTATTGTAACCTTATTTTTACCTCTCGGCTGCAGGTCTTGGTACCATGTCATGTGCAAACCTCAAATGATTTACTACTATTTCTACACGATATTTGGTAGTATATCATTTCACTACTAGCCTTATATACTTTGCCTAGAAAATAGATAGTCCATGGCACAGCCAAAATCGTCAACTAAGCAAAAAGACTCATCTACAAAAGGCGGGAAAAAAAATAGCCCAGTGGAAATGGCAACGGAAGCCAAAGAAATGATGGATGGTGCAGCAATGGATTTTCCGCCGGATCTTGTACAAATCGCAATGCAACAGATATCAGACTCACGCATAAAATCGGCGGCATACATGGCAAAAGCGCAAGAGTTGGAAACGAGGAAAGAAGTAGAACGGTTACAAAACGACAGTGAGCCTAAGCAACATCAATCACCTCCGATGTTCGGCATGGCGACACCACAACCGCAAGGTCAGAACCCAACACTAGCTGTTTTAGACAAGTTGCCAGAAGATGAACGGACACCTTTTATCAAAGAAAACAAGGAACTACTATTCCAGTCGTTAATGGGAGGAGTGCCAGGGAACCAATTCTTGCAGAGGCTGGTGAACACGGACACCAATGGAAAGCAACCGGGCATGGGAGAAATGGCACAGATGATGCTTGCAATGACAGCAGCACAAAGCGAACAGCAGAAAAACATGCTCCAGATGTGGTTGAACCTGCAGGAGATGTCACATACGCAGCAACCACAAAACAACGGCAACAAGGAAATCATGCAAATGATGATGCAGCTGACGCAAGTGATAGCACAGTCGAATTCACAGCAGGTGTCTTCGTACCAGGAAAAGTTGCTGCAAGCAGCAGACCAGAGAGCAGAAATGGAGAGACAGCACGCAGAAGAACGGGAACAGTGGATGCAGCAGATGTTTGAACGGCAGATACAAGCATTACAAACAGCAAACCAGCAAAGACCAGATGCGCTTACGAGAAACGATCTTAAGTTGATGTTAGACCAGATACGAGACGTAACCGGAGTCGAGCTAAAACCAGACCAGAATGCAGATGTTTTACGTGCCAGATACGAGCACGAGGCTCGCATGAAAGAGCTGGAAATTCGCGCGGAGGAAGCAAAACAGAACAACGCACTAAACATGCAGGCAGAACAAACTAAGCAAACGCAACTGAGCGCGCTAGCAAGTGCTCTAGCCCCAATGGCCGAAATGATGATGATCAAAAAGAAACTATCCGAAGGCGGATCGAAAGATGCAAAACGACTCAAAAAAGCGAGGACGATGACATGAGTGACGATGATTTATTGGACCTGATGCTTAAATCGGCACCAATGTTGCCAACACAGGAAGCAGCAAGCCGCTGTTTCAACAGAGCGCGAATACTAGATGCACCAGCTATTTTCGATAAACTGATGAAACAAGACGGAGTACAACAACATTTAGATATTGTAAGAATGGCAACAGACGACATGGACTGTGACGAGATACTAGACGTTGTGCTGGAGTTCGTTATTTATAAATATCCTGGAGTCATAAAGGAAATAAAACGTGATCCAGCTGATGAAAGGTTACTGATGGACGTGCTGGTATTGTGCATAAAGGAGCTCAAGAATGTTCGCAGTTGAAGATGATGGTCAAGGAAACTGGAAGGTGATAGTGAATCCTAGCGTGCAAGTAGAGAACATCGTGGACTGGAATAGCAGCCAGTTCGGGAAATCAGGGTACAAGGCAGCGTTAGGGTATGATTCGACTCCGCCAGCAGGCACGAAGCTGGTATACCTACTGTTTCCACAATCAGAGTGGATGAGAGAGGAACTTCTATCAGACACTTACCAGCTACACCTATCGAAAATGGCTCGCAAATGTAACGTGTGCGCGACGCTAGACGCGTTAAGGACAACGCCAGCAGAACCACAAACTGCTGTAGCGACGTCAGAATACCAGGTCGCTACGGTACCAACAACTAGACAGCTGAGCATGGGAGACGTAGTCGCGCCAACCTGGGCACCAAAGGTCGCGAAGGTGGGCCAGCAACTATTCTGCACGAAACTAGGCGGAGTCGCGACGAGCGTAATCGGTAGCATACTGGCAGACATGTTTGCAGGGTGGTCAACAGATCCAGGACAAAAAGCAGCCATGAGGCAGATAAGCGACCAGCTGATCGACTTGGACATCAACCCAGACGACATTCCGATGATACAGAAAGACGCGTTAAGGATGTACGAAGCGTGGCAGGACGGTGGGCCAGGGGCTGCACTGAAAGCAGGGATGTTTAAGCAGTTCGACGACGCCATAAAAGAAGGCATAGGCGTCGAAATGGAGACCCACAAAACGATAACGACACGACGTCGCGCAAGCGTTCGCAAAGGAATAGCAGGATCACTGGCGGTTGAGTAAAATGATAGACCTGTTCTGGTTCGTTCCAGCGCCGTACAAGATGTCAGCCGCAGTTGATACAGCGTTAGGACTACCGATGTTCGATGGATACAGCCGAACCACACGCGAAGAGCACTGGAAACTAGAACAGCTGTGCAACGATGCCGTAGTCGGAAGAGACATCGTTCAAGGAAGTTGTATTGCGTACCTACGTATGGTAGCCAATCTGAACAACCTTTGGGACGTAGAACTTTGCCTGGAGGGGGAAGGGTGATTGTCATCGTTGTAGTAGACTACCACAACGCGCCAGACTGGACGGATTTTTTCATCGAAAACTGGCAACGGGCGTTCATGTCAGACTTCGCACCAATATGTGGATGGGGGATAGAATGACAATAGACAAGATAATTGAACTGCTGCGCATCACACCGCCTACAACAACAGCGCTATCAAAAGCATATGGGATGGCGCTAGGGATGGGTGTAATATCAACCGACATCGACCTGGCGATACGCCACCTTAAGGGAGGAGATACCGAGCTGGCGTTGAAATACCTGTACGGACCAACGGATCGCGGAACTGGAAAGGGTGCGATAGCCGATTTTGAGAAGATGAAGCATAAACTATAATAGGCGTTTTAATCATACAGAACAATCATGGTGGACAAAGTCAAAGACAACACCGACGTCAATAAGGTAAGACGACGGTTAGTCGATATGGTTTTGGCATTTGAAGAAGCAATGCTACGCGAGGTCAACAGACTGAAAGAAGAAGTCAATGACCTGGACACGGAAATACAGGAAGGAATGTCAAACAGAGTCGGTAGTGGTTTCCAGGCTAACGAAGCTACCAAGTATGCGTATAGGCTGAAGAAACCGATTCTTCGCGACACGTTAGAGGATCTGGACAACATCAAACAGGCTCTTGTAGCAGACGTCGCGACGATGGTTGGCGAAGAGTTCGCGTGCAACGACGACAAACCGATGGGCGGAATCATAGGTAACGCTGGCACGATGAACTACGAACAGTCAGAGCTCGGTATCCAGAAACTTGAACCTCCGGCAGGCACTCCTCAGAACGAGGAGTGAACCACTTTTTTAAGCGTTAAGTTTTTATGCGATGGACGCATCCATCCATCCATGTCGGGGTACAATCAGCCAGAAGAGCCACTGGTAAGGTACGTGAACGTGAAACTGCCACCAGATGAGTACGCAAAGTTCGACAGCAAGAGAAAGGAACTAGGCATAACATGGAGCCAGTTTTTCAGAAGCGCAGGGGAGAGGATGTACTTTGGCTAAGGAACCAAAAAAGGTCCGGATAGCAGACATCACCGAACCAGACATGTACGTGATCGTGAAAGCAATAGTAGACGATGCGGAGATCTCACCAAACGCAAGCATCAGGCAAAAGGGAATCCTGCGCGACGTGACTGGAGAATGTGAGTTCGTCATCTGGGAATCCAGTCGTGCATCTGGTATAGAAGACCTAAAACTGGGTCACACATACGAGATCGCGAAGGCATACACGAAAGTGTGGCATCCGCCGGTAGGAGACGACAAGTACTCGGTATCAATCACTAAGTGGACGAAGATAACGGACGTGTCAGACGCACCAAATGGACAGATGAAACTTGGGGAGCTTTGATGGGAAAAATAGACTGTAGTCTGCAGAAACTCAAAGACGCGATACCGAGATCACGTAGCAACGCAGCGAGCGCACGAGATATAGCGAATGTGCATGGTTGGTACATGAGATCGGTAATAATGGGACTAGCAGACCTGGAAACGTCGCTGAGGAACGGAACGCTGATGTCGTTTGAAGCGAACAACCAGCGTTTCTACTGGATAGAAGGAGAGAAGATGAAAGAGAGAATGACCTGGGACAAGTTCATGGAAAGGATACCGTTAGGTGAAGAAAACGCAATAGACAGAGCAGTACTGGGAGAAGGGTTGACAGAAGACCAGGTGAAACACTTCCTGTCCCAGATACGGAAGGAGATCGACGGAACAGAAAAAGCACTGCGATCCAAGTCAATGACCAGAGGAAAATATGTCTATTGGCTGGAATGGAGAGAGACAACGATGGAAGGGTTAGTTCAGAAAGTATTCGGGTTCGATGGAGTAGTTGAAGCGAGAATCGTGGTGAAAAAGGACGGTGTGAAGCACACATATGAGAAGGAGCAAGGATAGAACAGAGGTAGATATACTACTATGGGCACTACCAACGCTATTCGAATGGAGAAAACATATGGAAATGGAGGGCTAAACACCCTCACAACTCTTTTCTCATCTGTTTTAACGCCTCAAGCTCGAGAGCATCGGTGCCAAACTCGTCACGCCACTGACCGCGATCGAGCTTAACGTTGGGTCGGTCAGCAGGAGTAAACACGATGAAACGCTTTCCATACGTGGCGGCAACAGCCTGTATAGAATTCTCGTTCATAATAGCGCCAATGATTATATCGCCATGCTTAAGCTCGGCACGCTTCACAACGCGATAACCTTCATCGGACTCGACGTCGAGAACTTTCCAGCGCTTCACGAGAGAAGCGGCCTGGAAACCAGGAACCTTAGTGTACTCGCCAGCGGGCAAGCTTCTCTCTTCACCATCCCAAGGCAAACATCCTAACCACGAATCAGTCTGCCCCCAGGGATCGGGAGTCGATGACGACTCTTTTTCAGTAAAACCAAACCCAGTCATATTACCACCTTGCTAGTTAACTCGATCGGACCATCGCTGCTAAACCTAACCAGATCGAGTGGTTCGCCACGACGACCTGTACCAGTCAAGAACTCGCGATATCCACCAGTGAGATTAGCGTGGATCTCGGACCGGCCAGACACGTTAAATCCAACAGGCTCGTCTACAGCATCGTTCACAACTTTGCGATTCCACATGTACTCGGTGGTGATCAGCCCACTGGACAGGCCGGATAAAGAAACGCCATGGAACGCACCGATATCGCTGTAGGATCCATACTGACCAGATCCATTGATTTTGAAGCTGGAGTTAAGATGCCGACTGGACTCACTAAGTTTCGCAATGCGGCCAAGTACAATATCGCTATCTGACCATTGGACGTTGTCACCAAACTCACCAAACCGAGTATATGAGCTGCCTGAGCCGTGCGCGACAACGTCCTGGCGATAGTCAACCGATCCATCGGATGGCCATAAAATAAGACCAAAGACGCACGCGATAATCGCAACAACGGCAGCCGCGACTTGGATATTTTCCTTAGTTTTTCGTCTCATCATTCCACCGCCGACGACACCCGCTTGTGTTTATGTACATACTTGGTAATGGAGTCACGCACCACAGCGGCCATCGTGGTTTCTTGTTGCGCACAGACAACATGAAAGTCGTGCGCGAGGCTCGGAGGAAGCTGTACGTGAAAAGGTACCGACCGAGCTTTTGGCATGAACATATGTTTGGAATATGATACATTTAAACATTTCCACATCGCGGTTTATATACTCACAACTCCCGATTTATAATCAGGAGTTGGTAAAACGACCGATCTCTACGTGCGGAGGCCAATCGACTTCTATTTCAACTTCGGTACGAATAGCGTAAGTGCCGGAGAAGAGATCCGTACTGGCGAACCTGGATACGGATACGAGGCTGATGGCAGAACGTCCGTCAAAAACTACATGCTCGATAACGAGACCTGTCTCGAGATCGAGGGTGCAGAAATCATAGGACCGAACAACGGTACCTATCGAGAAAAGCTCAAGGCTGTCAGACTGATAATTGATGGCCAGGAACGAAACCAGATCTCGCTGAACGAACAGATGGCACCGTTCTACTACCCAGGAACGAGGAACGTTGTGCCTGACTTCAGAGACTACTACCAGCGCGACGAGTACTCCCCGATAGTGGGCAACTACGTGTGCACCAACTTCGGAAAGGGGATGCTGGCAGGTGGAAGCGCATTCAACGCGACACCAAAGGTAGGCCCTGGCCAGGATCTGCTGGTCAAGGTGCTCATGCCACGAACCACGGAGGGTGGCGCTGACATCAGTAGCGGGACCATGAGAGTCCGGCTTCACACTATCCAGGTGAGGACCGAAGAAAAACTAACAGAGGTGTTACGACACTACGGCCACATACCAGAAGGAGACAACAGGGTTAATGCCAGCTTCACGCTAGGAGATCTCGAGAACACGGAAGACATGCCGATGAAGTTCATCGAGAAGCATGTACCGGACGAAGGGACTTTCGGACTGGCAGACTGGTCTAGCCTGCACGGCGGAAACGAGGTGGATCTGCCTTACGTTGAGAGGTACATCACCTACGGCCAGAACGCTGCAGCAAGCACGCCGAACAGCTGGTACGACTTCACCATGGAAGGCCAGAGAGTCACGAGCGATTTCCAGGAGCTTGACTGGAACCTGACAAGCAGGGACGCGATCAGAGTGGAGCACATCGGGTGCATGACTCACAACAACTCTGAGGTGCTTAGACTCTGGATAGACGGCAGACCGAAGCACCCTGAGCTCAGGATAGACCCGGTGACGAACACTCTACCGATGCCGCAGGGCAGGTTCACGAACGCGCAGCACTTCCAGGGACCGGCGAGAGTCGGAAAGTCCTACATGATCTGGAACCAGCACGGTTCTGTCCAGGTTAAGGACAACGGCACTGCGATACCGGCATGGACTACAGCTCCGACAACTGGAGTGATGGTAGGTGTCTGGGGTCACAAGTACCACATGAGGGGGAATGAGTAATGGCATACGCTGAATGGTATGTTACGACGGTAAGCTCACAGACCAAGTTCGGTGTAGCTGGTTACTGGGTAGAGCTGCCCGACGCATTCCCCCCGATCATCTACATCAAGTCAGACACGACGCCTGGCGCGAGTGACAACGATGGGTGCTACTTCGAGTACTGCCAGTACACCACGATGGGGCCGTACTGGTACAAGGACTGGACGACCACGACCGGCGGCACGACCTGGTGTTCGACCTACAAGGTGGGGTGTGGATGCTGCTACCTAACGCCTCAGAAGGTAGACGCATTTATCACCCACGACAAGTGGTTCAGGATAGACGGCGACGGTGTCAGCGACGGTGGGGAAACAAGGACCAAGAAACTCCTGAAACTTTACTACAGAGATATCACCGAAATCGGGACAATACCATAATATTGTCCCTATACATTTCTTTTTATAGAACACGAGACTTGGCAACTTCAAGAAGCGTTTTGCTTTTAGCAATCTGAATAGCATATTCGTAGAATCGTTTAGCACCGAAGTCTGGATTGATCAGAGCAGAACACTGTTCTTCAGTAACATCAGGAAATCCAACACGCTTGAGCATCTGGTAACAACGCATGGCGCAAGAATTTAAGTACACATGGACAGGATGAAACGCAAGAACCTTAAGTCCATATCCAGTAGTTATCCAGTCAGATAATGCAAACGGATTAGGCTTATGCAACTCGCTTTCCTCGCACCAGTAGTACGGAATGCGAGTCAACTTATTATTGTCACTATACCAAACGTCAAAGGGTTCTATACAACGGCAGCCACCAAGATAAAGTGATGAATCAACTTCGATACCAACCCCAGATAGACCTTTAAGCAGACCATGATGTTGATATGCGTGATGAGTACGAACAACTTTCGCATCGGGAACAACATCAAGTAAACTATACACGATATCAGTTTCATACTTACCTTGCGTCGATCCAGGCAAAAAGTTCGGATGGATCCCAACCTCAAACAGATCGGGTCGATCAAGCATTCGCTGGACGGAAGAGTTGTCATTTGTAACGAACCATGTGGACTTTAGGTTGAGACGAATAAGATCATCGATGATAGGATCCATCATAAATGCAGGAGCCCAATCTTGATCGAATGATAGTAAGATCATACCGACCACCACTCATATGGCAAAATGTAGCATCCTACAGCCTCTTTCTTAACCTGCTTAAGAGGAACGCAGGTAATCTCCTCGAGATCAACAAGAGGCTTGGAAAGATACCAGTGAGTGTACTCTTCAGCACCAAACCGCTTTTTGAACGCATACGTACCATCACCGCGACGCTTGGAGCTCTGCCAGTTAAAGTAGTCGATGCCACGATCAATGAGATGACTAAACAGAGCATTCAACAGGTAGGTGGTAGGACAAAGCGGCCTGCTAGACGGAGTAAATGCGCTGGTGCCATAGTCTGCAATGCCTTGACCGATTGCAGAGAACACACCTCCAAGAACCTCTTCGGTATCACGAACAACCCAGAACAGCACATCCTGCGATTTCGACGCGACGTAATAGTTCCAGAAGAACTGGTCGGGATACGGAGTAGCACCTTGCGCAGCGCACAGAGACCTGTACACATCCAGCCACTGATAGAACACTTCAGGCGACGGATCCGGATCAATAAAGTACTGGTCCGGAAGCTTACGGAGCTCGTTTTGGAACGCCATCTTACGGTGATGGCCAACGCAATCAAACGGATGCCTATCGAGCAACGAAATCTGGCAAAAGTTCTGATGGGCATGATAGTCTGGATAGGCATGGTTTGGCTGAATAGCTAGAGGGTGAGTGCCAAACGAAAATGCAAGACAATCCTCACCAGTAGCAAACTCTTCGATCTCGCGCAGAAGGTCAGGCACTGGGCGGGATAACCACGCGCCATATCCCATATAAGGCATTCCAACAGCGAACTTACCAAAGCTGAACTGCATTATAGCGAAGTTGATCTGGTTAGTGCCTTCTCGAGCTACATAGATCGGCGAATCGAGTATATCAGCCCAGTACTTCATAAGCTGAGGAGGAACGAAAAGATCGTCAAGTAGAGGCGAGTCGAATATATCAGTTATCATATTAATCACAGCCAAGTAACCCTTTAAACCGATTAAGCTCCATTTCTTTCTTAAAGTCCTCGAGACCTTCACGATACGAATATCGAGGGAAGTAATCAAGCTCGCGCTTAGCTTTAGAGATTGAGAATATCCAGCTGTTCTTACGAACTTCCTCGATCTCTGGATGAAACTCTATCTCAGACATGTTACCAGGCGTGCCAAACACGTCAATGATGTGGTTAGCCTCTTCAAGAATCGTGAGCCCACAACCAGCACCAATGTTGTACAGACCGTTCGCTGTTGGACTTTTGAGTGCTAGAATAACGGCTTGAACGACATCTTTAATGTAGACCAGGTCTCTGTAGGTCTCGTGCTTCCCCCAGATTGGAATGGGCTCGCCTTTTATGGCCTTCTGGATGAACTGGTGGAACACACAGTTATAGAAGGTGTCACGAGATCCATACCCACGGATACCGGGGAGTCTGAGCGAGATTCCCTGCATTCCATATTCGAGAGCATATGCATCGAGCATGTGCATAGCAGCGAGCTTGCTGGTAATGTACGCGATCGTGCCAGGTCGACCAGAATCACCGCCACCATAACAGATTGGAGTATCTTCGTAGATGACTTTCTCGGGGGATCTGCTGGTATCTGAGTGAGTTGCGATGTTAACAATTTTCTTGCAGCCAACCTCACGAGCATATTCGAGAATGTTATACATGCCTTTGATGTTCGTATCGAAATAGTTCTCAGCGGTCCATTTAGGGGCGTCGATAGAAAGAAGACCGGCGCAGTGAACTATGGAATTGACATCATCAGGTGGAAGATAAGTTTCAAGATCGTCCTTGAAAGCAACATTAATCATGACGCACGGGATATTCTTATCCGAGTAATAACGAAGACCACGACTGCCATGCACGAGAGCAAGCACATCTTCACCATTCTGCACCAATTGGTCAACAACATATCGACCAACGAATCCTGCAGCACCTGTCACGAGAATCATGGTATATCACCTCTTCTTAACATCATCCGGAAAAACCATTTCCATCTTTCACAGACCACTTCTGCACTGTTCTGTTTCTCAACCCATTCAACACCACGTTCGTTATACAATTCATCAGGATCCATCGACTTGAAGCGCTGGATAGCTTCAGCAAGACCAGCTCGCATATCGTACAGAGCGCCGTCAAACTTGTAATTCCGACCAAGAGACAACGGGTTAACAGTAGTCATAGGGATATCGGGATGCATCATGAACGTCCACGGACCTAGATCGGTAATGACTTGCTGGCCCATCGCGAGACCCTCAAGGCAATTCAACCCATACGTCCTACCGCCGACACTATTTATGAGCACATGAGACCGAGCCTTTGCTTTTATGGCTTCCTCCCACGATTTGCCAGTTATGTACTCATAACTAAGGTCATGAAACTGACCAATAACATCGTCGATAAGAGATGTGCCCTTTTTAGCAGTGCTGGTAGGAGAATGGCAGAATGTGACAACGTCGTTACGTTTAATACCGCGAGTAAGATCTGAAATACGCTTCGTGTCTATGATGACAAAATCGAGCGGAGTGATCATGAGCTTGTGGTAGAACTGCTCTCCAGACTTTAAGGGGAGCAGAACTGGTATACCAGTATTCAACTGGGTCTGGAGAATACGGTCCATATTGACGAATAGACCAGTACCTGTGCCACAGATGCAACAGTTGCCAGGACGGAGATAATTAGAGAACGGAAACTGGGCACTACTGAACGGGACATCCTCGAATATAAAGAAGTCGCAATCTTTAGCGTAGTCCATAACTTCTGCAGGGTCGACCTCGCCAATTTTCCAGTCGTAGTCGTAGCCAAGATAGGACGTCTGGCCAACTAGCTGCATCGCGTCTATGCCAAGGACGTTGCGAAACGCCTTGGCAAGCGAGTTAAACAGGCCACCATTGTCCCAGTCGACACCGATTAAAAGGACTCTCATACAAGGCCCTCGGACTCCAACGCAGCAACCATACGATCAAGCGACGAGGTCAACGAAAAATACTCACATCGCTTGGATCCTTCAACGGCAAGAGTAGCAGCGAGATCAGGATCATCCAGCAATGTACGAACCTTCTCGCGAATCTCAAGAGTGTCATAACAATCACGAACCACAAGCTCTGGATATATTATATTAGCAGCGAGAGTACGAGCATATCCGACAGTCGGAAGACCGATGGCTGCAGCATCAATTATACCACGACCATACGTGATGTCTGGAGGGACATCAACGTTGAGATACATCTGAGACAGCAGCTCAAGATACTCGATATAATCACAGCGATGATATATCAAGTCAAACAGCGACTCGATTGCGACGCCATGCTTTGGTCCGCCACCGGCATTACAAAGGGCAGTACGAATTCCATACTCGTCGCGAAGAGGGCGCATCGCGTAGAAGTAGGGATCCCAGGTGTCTTTGTAACGATGATACTGAAACGATAAGGTAACAGGATCCATGGTAGGCTTAGCAACTCCAAGCCGTTTAATGCCGTGCACATCAACTGGATGTGGAAGCACGTGGACCTTGCGACCAAGAAAGTCGCTCAACCTGGCAGCACCGAATGGTTCGACGTGGAACACCATATCACATTGATCAAGGGAAGCCTTGAGGACGTATGGGTCAACGCCGCTCCAAGCACTAATGGTGTAATCGACGTTAGCAATGAGTTTGGTATCGCCTTTGATATTCTCGCGCAGAGATAGAATGTAGTTCTGGTTATGAGGAGTCCAGTTGACGTGGATAATGTCGAATGTGTCGATGAGCTCGGGAGTCAATAACGGAAAAATGACACCATGGCCTCCAGCACGATTAAACGCCTCGGCCCACTGAAACAGTCCACCGAGACCGACCGCAGGAGTCTTCTCTGGACCTTTCTTAGGATCCTCAACAGGATTAGTCGGATCCATACCATATAGACAGTAACTTAGTCTCATATTTCATCTCCTAAACGTGGCAACCTTTGCTGGGATGCCAGCAACTATAGCATATTCAGGAACATCATGTATAACAACAGCACCAGCTGCGACTTGGGCACCAGTGCCAATTGTGACACCAGCATAAATAATAGCGCCGACACCGATATCACAACCATCATCAAGTCGCACTTCTTTGAACTCGATAGGATTTCGAATTATAGGACCACACCCGACCAAAGTGTGACAAGACGTGATTATGGTGACACCAGGAGCAACACCAACATCGCGACCGATAAAGATGCCGCCAGCACCATGGAGGAAGCACTGCTGACCGATCCAAGAATTGTCACCGATAGTAACGCCTGGCCCAGTGTAGTATCCATCGATGAACGCGCCATGACCTATGAACACGTTTTCACCAAGGTGGACGTTTTCAGGACTCTTGATGAAAACCTCACCGTCGGTTCTGTAGTTCAGCGGTTCAGAGACCATTTGACATACCACTTCCATTTTTCGGCTACGACACTTGAATGATGATGAGATCTGACCCAACGGTCGGCTTCGTCGAGTACATGGTCATACGAATCGAGATTGTTATAGAGATCGAGCAGCGACGACTCTACACCATCACGAACGCTCTTACCAGTGACAAGTGGATTGACCGACATGAACGGGAAGTCGGGATGAATCATATAACACCACGGACCAATGTTTGTAATGCAGTGTTGGCGAAGCACACCAGACTCAAGGGTATTAAGTCCATAAGTCGGCATAGTGAGGCTATCAATAATAACATGGGCACGAGATTTACGTTTTATAGCCTCTGGCCAGGGAAGGGAATGAATCTCGTCAGACTTGATCTCCGGATGATCAGCAAGCACTGACTGGATAACGTCGCCACCCTTAGTGGATGGACTGGTATGAGCATGACAAACAGTGAACTCGTTATTTTTGTCCTCTTTAATAGCATCGATTTTATCAATATCGATGATGACAAAATCAAATGGCACGCCGCATAACTGCGTGCACAAGCTCTCGTCCTGTGGAGGAACTATGACACGAACGTTACGCTTGATCTGATTCATAAGAGTGTAGTCAACACTCCGACGAAGTCCAGACCCGACGCCAAGAACACAATGATTATCACGAGTAAGAAAATCATTGAACCGGACAGCCGGATCAGTTGCAACACAGTCCATGAATACGAAAAAGCTACAGTCCTTGGCGTAGTCCATCACAATGTCACGCGTGACGTTCTCACGGTACACCCAGTCGTAATCATAACCGAGGTAGTTGCGCTGGAATACAAGACATTTGGCATCCCAGCCAAGATGTCGTCGCATTGCGCGAGCAGCAAGAAATCCTTGATTACCAGAGTCCTGACCACCGATGCCAGGCATGATGCAAGAGACGACAAGAACCTGTTCCCTAGACATGGTTCCTCACGTACCAGCTAACAGTTTTCTCTATCGCTTCATCGAGAGAATAGCGTGGCTCATAATCTATCAATTTACGTGCAAGCGTAGTATCCGCGACCATGCGAGCGACGTCACCAGGACGCTCAGAATCGTGGACAACACTGCAAGCAGAGTCAAACAGATCTGCAATAGAAGTGATCAAACACTCAATCGTAGTCTCAACACCACTTCCGACATTGACTACCTTACCACGTGTCTCGGGAGTATTCCAGATATCCACAGCAGCGCGAACAACGTCATCGACGTAAGAGAAATCTCGGGTGAACGAACCATCACCGTGGATAACAGAAGCCTCGCCACGCATACACCGTTTGATGGTAGCAGGAACTACACCAGCCCAGTCCTCCATGTTCTGGCGAGGGCCAATAACGTTAAACGGCCTAACTATGGAATAGTCAATACCAAAAGTCCTACCATACGACTGGACAACCTGGTCACTGGCAGCCTTGCTGGCAGCGTAAGGAGTTCTGCAATCGAGTGGATGCGATTCGTCCATCGGAACGTACCTAGCCGTGCCATACACCTCGCTACTGGAGAAGTGAATCAGAGTATCAGCCAGGCGATGCCTGACGAGCTCGCACACCGCAGTGGTGATTCCAACATTGGTATCGACGACCTCGCGAGGAGTAGACAACGACATAGGCAGCGGGTTAACGGCCAGGTTGAAGATCACATCAACTGGATCGCTGAACTCAGTGATGTAGGTCTTAAGCGGACCAAGTCTGCGCACGTCTAGCTGTATGAAATCGACACCTTTAGGGACGTTACCGATTTTGCCAAGAGAGAGATCATCGATGATAGTCACGTTGTATCCATGTTCGAGTAATCGATCTACGAGATGGCTACCTATAAAGCCAGCTCCACCAGTTACGATTGCAGTCTTAACCATTATACGACCTCAACAAATCAGTTATGGACTGGACAACAAATTCCTGGTCTTCCTCAGTGATTTCGTGGTGGAGAGGAAGAGTAAGGAGATGACGAGAGAGAGACAACGCATCTGGGAAACTGACATCCTGACCACGAGAGGGACAAGAAGGAAGGTAATAAGTACCAATCTGAGTCTCTATACCAAGACCGGCAAGATCATAAATGAGCCGATCACGATGAGGAACATAAGCACAGTATGATTGAAACACACGTTCACCAATTGAGGATGGAACATCCCACAATATACCAGATCCATCACATAACAGATCATATCGATGTGCAAGATCACGACGATTAGATATTATCTGGTCGATGCGATCAAGCTGACAAAGACCGATAGAGGCATTAATATCACTAAGCTTTGCATTAGTGCCAGCATAAAACCCAGGGGATCCAAAATTCTTCACACGGCGGAGAGAACCAGCGAGAGAATCATGGTTGGTAACAATTACACCGCCCTCTCCAGTGGTAATCACTTTCCGTGGATGAAAGGAAAATACAGTCGCATAAGCTTGGGAACCGGTTTTAGAGCCAGATGAATCAATTGCACCAAGAGAACACGCAGCATCCTCGATAACACGAATGCCATACTCACGTGCACTAGCATAGAAATAAGGGGATAGCGGATTGCCGCCCCAGGAAACAGGAATGACAGAATCGAAATCAACGTTCTGAACAGCATTCTCGAATTCGTATGGAGTAACATTACCCGTTTTCAAGGACACGTCGCAGAAGCAAACAACTTGAGAAGAACGTAACGGAGCCAGCATTGTAGCAGGATGACTGAATGCAGGAACGCACACCGTACTCTTGCAGGGAACTACAAGATTCATTAGCAACTCGAGACCGATTGTAGCATTAGGAACAACGATAGCATGTTTCACGCCAATGTACTTTGCAATAGCTTCCTCGAACTCAGCAACCTTCTCACCCTCGGTAAGCCAACCACCATCCATGACATCTTGAACAGCTTGTTTCTCTGCGTCGGATATCCACGGTTTCATGAGCTGAATTTTACGCATCTAACCACCAGACTTGATCATTTCAGCAGTTTCCATATTCTCTACAGCCTCCTCGATGGACACCGGAAACGCATCTTTCTCGCGAACGCAACGAATAAACTCAGCAAGCTCGGCCTGGAGAGGTTCAACACGAGGAGCAACAAACCGTTCGACAGTCTGTGTCTGCCAGTAGAGATCACCAGAAAACGAAGATCCACCTGGCTTGCGGTATACAACGAACTCCTGAGTGATGAAATCACCAACAACGGTATAAGTGTCACACTCGATCCTGATGTCGCGAACCTTCTCATCGCTGACGCGGCTAGACGACAACGACACAACACAATCGCCAAACTTGAGCAGTGCGTGCGCGACGCAATCGTTGACAACAGAAACCACGGAATCTGGGCATCTATCAAAGAACAAATGGCGGACAAGGTCTATGTCATGGATCATCAGATCGTCGACGACATCGGTGTCAACTACACGAATCGAACCAGGGTTATGGCGTCGGATCGAGACGTAACGAGGATCCTTAATCCAGTCAACAATCATGTTTGGAAGTGGATTGAACCGTTCGATGTGGCCAACGCCGGATCCAACTGGACAACAAAGCGATTCGAGGGTGTACGCGTCATCGAGCGAACCAGATATGGGTTTCTCAACTAAAAACGGAACGCATTCATCGACAGCAACGCGAACAGCATCCAAATGAGATGACGTTGGTACGCAGATACTAACCAGGTTCGCGGTCTGGAGAAGATCGTGTAGTGACGCAATTGGAACAGCGCCATACCTGGACTTCATCAGTGAGCAACGAGACGAGTCGACATCATATACAAGAACGTCATCAATGCCACGTAGTTGAGAATATACTCGGACGTGATTTTCGCCCATGCGACCGCAACCGATAACTCCGGCTATCATACTTTGACACCATCCTTGATGCTTGAACAGCACGACACAATTCAAGAGTCTCATCTAACTCTGCGATCTGTACCTTGTTAGGGTATATGCGAAACTTGTAGGCGGATTTCATTTTGACTTCTGCTCCTCGATGTATCGCTTTATGGTCTCAGAGGTGACGGTTCCTGCAGTACCGACGTAATACGAATTTGTCCATCTGATGTACGGTGCACCCCATCGGTGGTTGTAGATTCTTGCACTGATACCCTTGAACCAATTTACAAGCAGGGTGGGGGCGAGTTGCGCGAGTGGACGGAAGACGACGATAAGCAGCGTAACACTGCTTGCAGCGAGAGTGGTGGCCGCCGGGCCTAGACTTATCACGGAAAAACTCACTAAGTGGTTTCTCTACATGACATGTAGAGCAACGTTTAGTTTCCATTAGAGCCACCATCGAGAACATCGGGCTTTTTGGAATACACACCGTGCTGAGCGATGACAGCAATGGATGCAATATCTTCCATTGCGCGGGTTATGCGATTTTTATCCATAGGAACTGAAGGAAGTATAGCAACAACATCGTTAGCGATAACAATAACTTCATCCCCTGGAACTATACCATGACCTTTAATCCATTCGGATGGAACCGAAATTTGATGTGAGCGACCTGACTGGATAACACTGCGCTTGGCAACCAGTACCATATAGGAGCATGTGTAACACATGGTATATAATATTTGCGGGAGACAAATATATAACAGCAATTTAAATAGAACCACTGGCATATTTTGATATATGTGCCCGGCATTCACCGACATGAAAAGGGTCAGCTACGCGCCTGAATCGCTACTGGAATCGCAAAGCACAGATCCTGCCGTAGGAGGAACGGTAGTAGCGTCGTGGCACGACTGGCCCCCATATTATGTCGAAATGGAACGTTTAGTAGTCGAACACGGAGCCCAAGACCTAGATGCAGTAGTGTCAGCAGACGGTTACGCGCGGAAAATGAGCTTCCACGCGACCGCAGGACCACTGGACACGGTATCAGGAAACCACGCAGACTTCTCAAAGATAATCGCGAGAGATACACTAGAACTAATGGTACTGCCGACAACCGGAGTAGCGGACTCGGACATAAACGTCAGATGGAACATGACAGCACGATATCCAACCGTGGCAGACAAACTAAGAATCGAGAAAGCAACAAAGTCGCCAGTCGCAATGAACGCCGCAGAAAAAGCTCTGGTAGAAAAATACAACATGCGAAAACTGCTGGCAATGGGACTGCTACCGAGAAACGAAGACCTTCTAGGAGACAACGTCTTCAAATGGTTCGACGAGATACAGACCGTCGCGAGACGCGTACCAGACATCGACGACGGAGACGAATGGGTAGTCGGTGGAGAACTCAAAGTACCATACGAAAAAGTGTACACGCTTCTGGGAATAGCGTTTGATCCGACGGCCGCTGCAGCAGTAGATCAGGGTGGAATAACATTCAACGAGCTATGGATAAAAATAGACAGAGACGCAATCAACGACTACATGGTGTTAGATGCAATGACATTACCGACAGACGGAGTAGCGGGAGATAACGTGTTCATGAACAGGATGTTCATGCCTGCACTAGAAAGAGTGGAAGTGCGACTAGATAACCAATCGGGATCAAACATATCGGAGTCAGACGATCTGACGATACGATTCCTATACGGCGTGCGAGACATGAACGTGTGCGACCACCTGATGTGGAACTACGAATTCCTGAGCGAAGCAGCTGAAGAAGCCGCAATAGCATTGGACGAAGAATACATGTTGCGAGAAAAACTTGCAGCTGGACTGATAGATCCGCTACAACCTAGCCAGATAATGAACCTGAAACTGCCTTGAGGTGAAGATATGGTCAGTAACGACGCACCAAGGAAGACACCATTCTCAGTGGATGGTTACGCATTCCCAGTAGCTGGAGAAAGCGGTCTGATACTTCTGGACTTCGTGCGAGACCATGCCCAAGGACTGCGAACAACAGCCAAGTCGTTGGCAATAAGAAACGCCGGACCAGGTGTGATATACTATATGCTGAGCGAAGACGGCGAGCACTGGGGCGAGCTTTCATCGATACCTGCAGGAAACACTGAAGGATACGCATACGAAGACGGGATCGAAGCAGCTCAGATGCGAGTATACGCAAGCGTGGCACTGACAACAGTGTACATACGAGCAACCCCTGGTAGGACGGAGTAGACATGCCATACTTCGACGGTGTAAACGGATATCTAGTGATAAGGCCAGAAGTTGAACTAGCACATATCGCAGGAGTAGGAAAACCTACAGTCGTGCATCACGGCGCATCCCATGGGTACTCACTGCCAATATACGCGGACAACGACGAAGAAATATATATGCACGACCACATACCAGGGAGATGGGACAGCGCAAGCGACATAGTAGTAACAGCGAAAGGATACTTGGGAGCAGCGGAAGACGTTGGAGACAGCTTCAGATTACAGCTAAGCTGGTCAAATAAGGCTATGACATCGGGAGTGGTACCGAGCACAACAACTGACATCAACGTGGAAACAACACTGACCGAAGGGAGAAACGCACAGTATTCCGCGTACAAGATAAATTTCACAATAGACTGGAATTTACTGACACCGAACATAGCGATAGATGATTACCTAGCAATGCGACTGAGACGCATAGCAGCAGTAGGAACTGACATAGACGGAGAATTTGTCATCGTAGACATTGTAATGACATACAGAACAAACAAGTACTACAGAGCGATGATATAAATGGTCTACATGGCACAATCGAGTGTCAGGTTCGAAATCAGCGAGCTGGCGGTGTCGAAATCAGGATGGACGACACTATTCGTTGACCAGGCATACGCGGCAGCACACGACGACAACGACGGATACTCGTGGGCGAAGCCAAAAAAAACAATAGCAGGAGCACTTGCAGACGCCGAACCATGGTGCAAGATTTATGTCAAGTCTGGTGAGTATGCAGAATCGATCACGATTCCACACGAACACGTACAGTTGATAGGGATAACAGAAGACGGAGCATCTGCAGCAAAGATTGTAGCAACTGGGGGAACGGCGCTAATAATCACGGCTGGATTCTGCGCAGTAGAAAACATAGCAATAGAAGCGACAAACCAGCACGGTATCCAAGCTACTACACCAGGACACAGATTCGACAGGATAGCAATGGACCTGACAAACACGTCGGGATCAGCAAAATATGGGATCTGGCTGAACGACTCCGACAGATCTGAAATATGCAACTGCCACATAGATGGTAACGGCAGCGACGACATGATAGGGATAATCATAGGAGAAGATTGTGTCGATGTGCTGATACACGACAACTACATAACAGGATGTGGCGACGGTATAGGCGATGCCGGATGCGCTGCCGGAGGAGTATGCGGGAACGTAGGATACTGTATGGGAGTAGCAGAAACAGCACAACGATCTCATGTATACGGAAACATAATGATCGATTCTTGTGTAGGGATATATCTATACAAGCATGGCGGAGAAGACTACAAGGGGCACTCAATTATCCACAACCAGTTCTACGAGATATGCAACTACGACGTGTATGATCAATACGATCCAGATGACGCATCAGACCCAAGTGGAATAATAATACGCGAAAACTTCTACGGATACACGGGGTGGTTCGACGACACGGACCGAGATGGGAGGGCCGACTACATGGTGAGATGCTACAGCAACTACGATAGAGCGCCACTATCCAGCCCGAGAGCATGGGAGACACAAGCAATACCGAGGGCGAACCTACCATGAAAAAGGAAGTGAGCATACAGAAGAAAGGGGACGGTAAAGGACAGCTAAAAACAAGAAAGCTAGAAGGATTGCTGGACGGCGAACCACATACATTCAAAATAAGACCATACGTGACAGAAATAAAGCAAGTTGAATGGACAGTGCCAGAACAACAAGAAAAACAAAAAAAGACACGACGACCAAGCGGTAGAAAGAAACCGGTGAGGAGAACGCGATGAGACTAGACCCATTGGCTGGCGCGCCGGCGCACGTAAGCATGGTGGACGGATTCGATGACGCATCAATAGATATAGCAGTATGGGGCACAAAAGTAGAAAACGGTGGAACAGCAATAACAGAATCAGGCGGGTTCCTAACAATAGCGAACGCTGCGGGAGCTGCAGGAATATCATATCTACCAACATTGCACAACTACGGAGATTACATAGTCTGCCAAGTAGAAATAACAGTAGTCGATGGCGAAGCAGCAGGTGATGGCGAACGATGCGAAGCATCGCTGGTCTGGTACAAAGACGCCGAGAACTACATAAAGTGGGGAGTATACAGAGACACCGGAGAAGCCTTAAACTCGTCTGGATTCATAAGGTACAATATCGACGGTGCTGGAGAATCATTCGCAGACATAACCGGAGTAAACGTCGATAACGACTCACATACGTTCAAAATAATAAAACATGCAAGCCAGGTTGAAATATACTACGATGGGGTATACCAAACAGGACTGGCATTTCCAGAAATCATAAACTACAACGTTAGACTAGAAGCAGGAACGCAAAATGCTGGAGACACCATAGACATAGACTTCGACAACTTTAAAATGTTCAACCATACGGATCCGTTTGGTACGGACCTAGCCAGCGTGAACACTGATCTGGAAACAATAGCAGCTCTATTAAATGGATCGAATATAACAGCTGGATCGGGAACACTATCAATACCACTAAACGGTGTAGAATATGCAATCGAGTTCACAACAGCCGTATTCGGATCAGTATTCGAAGTAACGTTTATAGCAGACCTAGACGCAGCAAACGGATTCGACACGAACGCAAAAGCAAATTGCGTTTTGGACGTGGGCATATTCAAAGAGTTTGGAGGAGCATATCCATCGCTACCACAGGATACCTACGCATGGCAAAAAGATGTAACGCTGGATAGAAACGTGGATATCGATCACATAAGATGCGCAGAAGATACAAAAATAACGTTCGAAGTTGATTTAATCCCAGATGATACAATCAGCGTGCCGTACAGATACATAGTACGGAGGCTGAAGACATAATGGCCGTAGTCTACAACAAACAAGCAAATCTGGCAGCTGCTCGACAGATATCACTAACAATTTTCAGAAATCCGGTGGGCACGGCGCTAACCGGATACCGAACGAAGCTCGACGGAGCAACAATCTGCAGCAAGCTCAACCCAGGAACAGACCCTTCTTTAATTCAAATCGCAACACCAGACGATAAAATAATTCAAGCGAAATGGCAAGAGTCATACGGAACAGACGTTGACGACTGCAAAGTGTGGACAAAAATCTCACCAGACGCAAACGGGTTTGTGCCAATAATCATATACGACACACCGCCAAGCGAGGAAGAAGATAACGAAGACGACGAGCACAAAAAAAACGTAACATTCATAACTTGGGAAACAGTTACAATAGCAAGTGGAGTGCAAGTAGCTGTGTGGGGAGGGTTAGCAGAGAACACACTTAGCACATATATGTCAC
>Ga0265297_10003138_pt1 | contig 30832 bp, 19 predicted proteins | sample Munlanlwell13791_FD_192502 | JGI IMG/M metagenome (GOLD analysis project Ga0265297, IMG submission 192502) | Leachate microbial communities from a municipal landfill in Southern Ontario, Canada - Leachate well 137-91 | ecosystem: Engineered > Solid waste > Landfill > Unclassified | place...
CCATTTCCAGCGTCATGGCTTAGTTTACGAACGACAGAGCGCAAACGGACGATTTCAGCGCGGTTCAGGCTCATCTTGTGTTGGAAACGAGCATTCCTTCAGGCTCATCTTGCATTGGATAATTCTCCGGATTTCGCGCGGGCGCGGAAAACTGATATATTACGTCTGATATGCCTTTTGAGTTCACAAAACTGGATATAGGCGGGCTTGTTCTGATAACGCCCGGAATATTTGCGGACCCGCGCGGTTTTTTTCTGGAAAGCTATGCCGCCGCCGCTTTCGGCGCGGAGGGGATGCCGGTTTTCGTGCAGGACAATATAAGCCGCTCCGCGCGCGGAGTGATACGAGGGCTGCATTTCCAGAAAAATCCGGCGGCGCAGGGCAAGCTGGTGCAATGCCTTGACGGGCAGATACTGGATGTTGCGGTTGATATAAGGAAAGGCTCGCCCTGGCATGGCCGCTGGGCGGCGCAACTGCTGGATTCTGAAAGCAGGCGGCAGCTTTATATCCCGCCGGGATTTGCGCACGGTTTTTCGGTGCTTAGCGAAAGCGCGCTGGTCATGTACAAGGTAACCTCCCCCTACAGCCCCAAAAACGACGCCGGCATAAAATGGGACGATGCCCCTCTCGGCATAGACTGGCGGGTTGAAAAGCCCGTTGTCTCCGCCAAGGATGCGGCGCTGCCGCCGTTTGCGGGCTGCGGCTCCAATTTCATCTATGAGTGAAGAACAATGCGCCCGCCCCGACCCGGACGAACTGCTTAAATCCCTCTCCCAGATACAGGACAGGGAAAAGGGCGGCAAGCTGAAAATTTTCATGGGCATGTCCGCAGGCGCGGGCAAGACCTACGCCATGCTGGAAGCGGCGCAGGCGCTTATAAAGGACGGGGCAACGGTAATCGCCGGCGTGATTGAAACCCACGGGCGCGAGGAAACCCGGAAACTGCTGGAAGCGGTTCCCTCCATCCCCCCCCGCAAAATAATATACCGCGACAGGGAGTTTAGCGAGCTGGACCTGGACACGCTTCTGGCGCGCAAGCCCGAATACGCGCTTGTGGACGAGCTGGCCCACACCAATATCCCCGGCTCCCGCCACGAGAAGCGCTGGCAGGACATCGCCGAGCTGCTGGACCACGGGATAAACGTTCTCACCACCCTCAACATACAGCATGTGGAAAGCCGCAAGGAGGAGGTGGAGCTTGTAACCGGCGCCCCCGTGCGCGAGACCGTGCCGGATTCCGTCATAGAGCGCGCCGAGCAGATAGAGCTTGTGGACATCCCCCCCGAAACGTTGCTGGAGCGGCTGGCCGAGGGGAAGGTGTACGTGCCGGAGCAGTCCGCCCTGGCGGCGGCCAATTTTTTCAGGCAGGACAGGCTTACCGCGCTGCGCGAAATCGCGCTGCGCTTTGCCGGCGACGTGGTGGGAAACGACCTGCGGGAGCTTTCCGCCGGCGGGCATGCCGCCTGGCCGGTGGGCGAGCGGGTGATGGTGGCCGTCAGCCACAGCCCGCATTCACGCCGGCTGATACGCGCGGCGCGCAAGCTGGCCTTCACCGCCGAAAGCGACTGGCTGGCGCTGCATGTGGACACGGGAGCCGCCCTGTCCGCGCGGGACAAGACGAGGCTTGTGGAAAACCTCTCGCTTGCCAGGACGCTGGGCGCCTCCGTAATCACCACCACCGACACCGACATGGTGGGCGCGGTGGCCCGCGTGGCCGCGCAGCACGGCGTAACGCGGCTTCTTATAGGCAGGCCGCAGGGCGGCTTCCTGGCCAACTGGCTGGGGCCGTCGTTTCTGGACAAGCTGATAGCCGGCACCGATATAGACATCCACATACTGCACGAGCGGCAGCTTTCCCCCGCGCTCAAGGAAAAGGCGCATTTTGCGCTGCCGGCGATGGCGGGCGCCGGGCCGTACCTGGCGGTAACCGCGCTTGTAACGGCGGTTACGGCAGCGGGCGTGGTAGCGGAAGATGTGATAGGCTATCAGTCCGTTGGATTTGCCTATCTGCTGGCGGTGCTGGCGACCGGCGCATTTTCCACGCTGGGGCCGATAATGCTGTGCGCCGCGGCCAGCGCGCTGGCATGGGATTTTTTCTTTATCACTCCGCGCTACACGTTCTCCATAACCCGGGCGGAAGACCTTTTCATGTGCGTTGCCTATGTGCTGGTGGCCGCAATCACCGGCGCGATGAGCCACAGGCTGATGAAAAACCACCAGCTTCTCATGCTTAAGGAGAAAACCGCCTCCGCCATGCTGGAGACGCTGGCGCAGTTCGCCTTCCGCCCGCAGCGCGGGCAATGCCTGGAGGCGGTGCTTTCCAAAATGCGCGTTTTTTTTGACGGTTCGTTTGAACTGGTGTTTGACAAGGGCCGGGGCGATTACGAGACATTTTCGGCCACGCCGGTGCGCTGGCTGTCCGACGCGCACGAGTGGGCCGCCGCCAAATGGGTAATGGCAAACGGGCGGGAGGCCGGCTGGAGCACGGACACGCTGTCCTCCTCGCAGGCCCTTTATATCCCGCTGGCCGCGCGCGGGAAAACGATGGGCGCGCTGTCGTACCTGCCGGCAAATCCGGGCGCGCCGCTGTCCGAGGAGGCCAAAAGCCTGCTTGTGGCGCTGTGTTCGCAAACCGCGCTTTACCTGGAGCAGGAGCTTTACCGCGAGCAGGCCAGGGCTTCGGAGGAGATTGACCGCTCCGAAAAGCTGCACCAGGCCATACTGGACAGCGTCTCCAGCGAGATAAAAACGCCCGCCGCCGCAATCAGCGCCCTTGCGTCCGCGCTGGAAGACGGCAAAACCGCCTGCGACGAAAAATCGCGCGGCGCGATACTCTCCGAGCTTGCCGCGGCTGCGGAACGGCTGAACCGCGAGGTCAACAACATCCTTGACATGGCAAAGCTGGCATCGGGCGCGGCGGAACTTAAAAAAGAGCGTTTTGACATCCGCAGGCTGGTCGGAAGCTGCATGGAAAGGCTGGGGAAACAGCGCCGCGAACGCGATATTGAAATCAGAATAGAAGACGGCCTGCCCCCTCTCAACGCGGATTACAATCTTATTGAGCAGGCGCTGGGCAACATGCTCTCCAATGCGCTGGCGCACACGCCGCAGGGCGCCAGGATAGAACTGTCCGCCGCCAGGAGAGACGGCGGAATCGCGCTTTCGGTTTCGGACAGCGGGCAGGGCATACCACAGCAGTATCTGGGCAGGGTTTTTGACAGGTTCTTCCGCGTCCCCGGCACCGCCTCCGGCGGGGCGGGGCTGGGGCTGGCTATTGTAAAGGCGGTGGCGGAACTGCACGGCGGCAGCATAGCCGCCGGCAACCGGCAGGGCGGCGGCGCGGAATTTTCCATAATACTGCCGGACGAAGCCGCCCCCGCGCCGGAAGACGAAACATCCTCAGGCGGCTGAGCCGCCGCCCAGTTTTTTGAATTCCTTGCGCTCCTGGAGCGTGCCGTTTATGTAGGTCTCCTCGTACATCGGATGGCCGGTGTCGTAGAAGAATTTGCGAATTCCGTCGCGCCGGCCGCTTTTGTAATGCTCCAGCATTCTCATCTGTCCGGTGGGATAATAATCCTTGCGCTCGCCTTCCAGAACTCCGTCGGCGTAATTCTCCTCGTCCCAGATACGGCCCGTGTCGTAATAGCGGCGGCGCAGGCCGTTAAGCCTGTCGCCCGTGTAATTTTCCTCCGCGCTGGGAACGCCGTTTTCGTAAAACGATTTGCGCAGCCCCTCCAGCTTGCCAACTGAATAATGCTCCTCCAGGCTGGGCCTGCCGTTAGGGTAATGGGTTTTGCGCTCGCCGTCCAGCTTGTCGTTTTTGAAGACGGCTTCCTCCTCGAACACCTTGTCTTTGAAATAGTTGTGTATTCTGACAATGCCGTTGAGCCGCCCGCCGGAGAATGTTTCCTCGGCCCAGAGGCGGCCCAGCTCGTCGTATTTTTTACGTATGCCGTTTAGGGCCCCGTCCCTGTAATTCTCCTCCAGCTTGAGCTTGCCGCTGCGGTAATACTCGCGCACCAGGCCGTCGGGGATGGCGCCCACTATCTCGGACACAGTGCCGGTTTTGTTGAGCAGCTCGCGCGCTATCTCGGTATTGTCCTTTAGGTAAATGCGCATGGTGTCGCTGGCCTTGCGCACAAGGCCTTCCGGCTGGGGCGACGCGGCGGAGAGAGCCTGCTCTGCCGCCTGTTCCGGCGTCGGCGGAGCAAATTGCGGCTCCGGCGCGGGCGCGGCATGCGCCGATTCCGGCGCGGGGGACCCGTCCGCGCCCTGGCGCAGGGACTGGGAGGGCGAATACTCCGTCCTGGACATGAAGCGGTCTTCCGCGAAATCGTCCACCAGCCGCACGCCGCCGCCGGGATAATATTCCTTGGTTTTCCCCGCCAGCCGCCCGTTCTTGTAATTTTCCTCCGCGCGCAGCGCGCCGGAAGGGTAATAAAGCTCGCGCCGCCCCTGCAAAACCCCCTGGGAATATATCTCGCTGGCCAGGCAGACTCCTGTTTCCGTGTCAAAAATTTTGGCCTTGCCGTCCTCCAGCCCGTTTACGCGGTCAAACACGCGCAGGCGCGCGCTGTGATGCTCGGCAATTGTCCCGTCCGGTATTTCGCCGCGCTTTTGCAGAACATTGCCTCGGCTGTCCAGCAGTTCCTCGGCGATTTTTACCGCGCTGTAATAAACTCTCTTGCGGCCCGCGATTATGCAAACGGTTTCGGTAGACGGCATGGCATCCTCCGCCCGCGGACGGCGCATCGCTGCAACTTTGTCCGGCGGGCAACGCAATTATAGGACTTTGCCGTCATTGCGCGCAACGCCGCAAATTGATAGGTTAATCCCGTAGTGATTTCATTCTGGAGGAGAACATGCCGCTTAAAAAGCTAGCCCTGCTTCTGGCGATTGCGTCGTTTCCGGCCTGCGCCGTCGCGGGAGCCGTAAGTTTCGACCAGCCCGGACAAAGCCTGAAAAATGCCGCGAGAGCGGATTCCGTGATATCCGCCGAAACACCCGCCGCGACCGCGGCGCCGGCCAAATCCGCTGATGACGCCGAAAAAGCCGCGGACTGGACCATAATGGTGTTCGTAAACGGCAAGAACAACCTGGAGCCGTACGCCTTCACAAACATCTATCAGATGGAGAGAATAGGCTCCAACAACAAGGTCAAAGTCGTGGTGGAATTCGGGCGCACCGCCAAAAATTCCTCAAACGACGGCGCCTGGAAAGGCTGCCGCCGCTACCTGATGCAGAAAGCCGACGACACTAACGCCATCTCCTCCCCCGTTCTGGACCAGACCGACAAATGCGACATGGGCGACTACAACCGCGCCATAGACTTCGGCAAATGGGCGATGGCGAAATACCCCGCCAAGCATTACATGTACGTGCTGTGGAATCACGGCTCCGGCTGGAAAAAAGCCTCCGGCGCGGACAAGGGCATTTCCTATGACGACGAGACCGGGCACCACATAACCACCCCGCAAATGGGCCAGATTCTGAAGGCGCTGGGCCATGTGGACGTCTACGGCTCCGACGCCTGCCTCATGCAGATGGCCGAAGTCTCCTACGAAATCAAGGATTATACCGAGTACATTGTGGGCTCCGAGGAAACCGAACCCGCAGACGGCTACACCTACGACGCGATGCTAAAGGCCATAAACGGCTCCGACCTCATGCCCGAATCGGTCGCCAAGGCTACGGTGGACAGCTATTCCGACCATTACGGTTCCAGAGGTTCCACTCAATCCTCGCTGAAGTCGGCTGCGCTGCCGGAATTCGTGAGCCTGCTGGATTCGTTTACCGCCGCGGTCATCTCCGCAGGGGACAAGGATTCCGCCAAAGCCGCCAGAAGCGCCGCCCGGAACTTTGCCTACGCGGATAACAAGGACCTATACGACTTCGTTACCATACTGCTCAAATCCGCAAAGAGCCAGGAAGTCATCGGAGCGGGCAAGGCTTTGCTTGGCCACATGGACAAGGAGCTTATCGCCTGGAACCGCTATACCGGCGATTACAGCAAGGCGCACGGCCTGGCGATATATCTGCCGTCCTATTCCATAGGCGCCGGTTACGGCGACCTGGCATTTACAAAAGACAGCCGCTGGCAGGACTTCATCCGCTGGCTAAACGGCAACTAACCAGTTCCGCGCAAAGCCCCCGCGCGCCTTTCGGCGCGCGGGGGCTTTTTCATGCGCATAAACCCGGAAATTGCAGCCGGGGAACCGAGGCAGCAGACGGCGAGGACAGTCCGGCACAGAGCTTGACGAGCAGCCCAAAAGCTTATCCGCAAACAAGTCTATTCGCCCCAGTTCAGCTTGCGGCTCAGAACGCTGAAATAATCGTAATCAGCCGGGACGATAAGCCTGGCCTTGCGGCGGCATTTGCCTATCCGCGCCTCGTCGCCGGGCGCAAGGCTGATGTTGAGCTGGCCGTCCATGCTCAGAATCGCGCCATCTCCGAAGGAGGCGCCGTGACCGCCGGAGCAGGAAAGCGCAATCTCCGTGCCGGCGCAAAGCACAAGCGGCCGCTGTGCCAGCGTGTGCGGGCAGATTGGCGAGAGGATGTATATGTCAAGAGAAGGATGCGCTATCGGCCCGCCGGCGGCAAGCGAATAGGCGGTGGAGCCGCTGGGCGTGGAGATGATAAGCCCGTCGCCGAAATAGCTTTTCAGGAATTTGCCGCCGTAGCGCGCGTTCACGTAAAACGCGCGCGGCGAGGCGGATTTCACCACGCAGTCGTTGAAGGCGGTATGCGGTCCGGAGACGGCGCGCCCTTTCCGCAGCACATGCGCCTCCAGCATGAGCCGCTCCTGAATCTGGCAGTTGCCGGAGAGTATTTCGCCAAGCCTTGCCTCAAAGCCGCGCGCCTCCATCCCGCTTAAAAAGCCCAACGTGCCGGAATTGACGCCCAGTATTGGCGCGCCGCGCCCCGCCAGTTCCCGCGCGGCGGCCAGCACGGTTCCGTCGCCGCCCAGCGCGATGACCAGGTCGGCCCCGCTGCGGGCAAGGCCGCTTTCCGCGAAAAACGCGCGCGCGCCGCGCCGCCGGACAAATCCGGCCACCAGCGCGGCACGACGCGCGCACGCCGGTTTGTGGGGATTGAAAAATACCGCCACGTTTTTGAATTTGAGAGCCATATTCCGTTAAAGTATTACATTTTGGGGAACGTTTACAACGCCCAAGTTATGTATACTTTTCACGAGAATAGGTCTGCTCCCGGACAAGGTGTATTCGGGAGCAAGCCTAAACGGGGCCGTTCCGCCGGATATCCGGGGCGGCCCGCAGAGGTCTGGCTTGACCAGAAGGGTGTTGTGCTGCATTTTTTCCCTGCTTTTAACGGCGGGGTATTGTCGCTTGGCGCAGGCTCAGCCGGGCGGCCAGCACCCGCTTTTTGACAGAACCGCGTTCGACACGATGTTTTCGGAAGAGGCGCAGCCTTCCACCGCGGCGACGCAATCGCCGCCGGCGCAGCCCGGCGCGCAGGAGCAGGAACTGTTCGGGCCGGAATGCGACCTCCCCGAATTCCCGCCGGAGCCGCAATACTCGCAGCAGAGATGGAACGAAATGCGCAGGGATGTGGAATCCGGAGCCTATCTGCGGCTGTTCGACGTTGTGGAGGTTTCCAATGTGGCCGTCTCCACCGCGCCGCAGGAACTGCCGCCCTCGCTTGAAATGCCGGGGTACGGCACCTCCATGTCTGTCACGGGAAGAAAAACGCTGGGATTCTCGTTCAACTCCAAACGTTATCTCAACGAACAGACCACCACCCGCCCGCAAACGCTGAGCACCTTTGATTTGCAGCAGCAGTTGCAGGTGAGAATGCAGGGCAAGGTGGGGCCGCGCATCACCGTCAACATAGATTACGACGACACGCGCACGGACAAGCAGGACATTTCCATCTCCTACAAGGGCGAGGACACCGACGTGGTGCAGAACGCCTCTTTCGGCGATATAGACCTGTCGCTGCCGTCGTCTGAATTCGTGCAGTACAACAAGCAGCTCTTCGGCATACGGATGGACGTCAAATACGGCGGGCTGCGCGGCATATTCATCGGCAGCCGAACAAAAGGCACCACTAAAACCAAGGAATTCGTGGGCAATACCGCCTATCAGGGCAAGGATATTCTGGACACGCAATACCTGCGCCGCCAGTACTACGATTTGTCATTCGGCAGCGCCGCGATCCGGCTGCCTATCAAACAGGGCTCGGAAAAGGTGTATCTGGACAACCAGTCCTACCTCACCGCCAACAATGTGGACGTCTTTGACATGACCGCCGACGACCTGGGCATAGAAACCTCCTCGTACACCGGCAGGTTCAGGCTGCTGGCCGCCGGCGTGGATTACACGGTGGACTATGTGAAGGGCATTATGAAATTCAGGGGCGCGCTGGGCTCGCAGGACGTGGTGGCCGTGAACTTCATCAACGCCGACGGGACGGAGCTGCGCTGGAACTCCTCCACATTCCCCTATACCGCCAACGGCACAGGGCTTTACAAAATCGCAAAGACCATAGGCGACGTGCCCATTTCCTCAGACACGCAGAAGCAGGCGCTGGAACTGGGCTACCAGCGCGAGATGAAGACCTACTATTCCGTCGGCCAGACCCAGATAGTGCGCGACGACGGGCGCGGCAATTTCATGCTTAAGGTGCAGGACCTCAACCGCAACAATACCGGAGAAAAGCTGAACCCGCCGCAGTATTACCCCGATTACATAGACGTGGATTTTGAAAACGGCATATTCAACCTCAAAAAACCCTTCGGCAGCGTGTACTGCTCCACCTGCGCCAATCCGCCGCAGGACCCGGACATTTACGCGCCGACGCCGGTATCCAAGTATATAATCCGGGCGGAATTCATCTCCCGCGTGAAGACTTTTTATCTGGAGCCGCGCATAGTCTCCCAGAGCGAAAGCGTGGTTATAGACGGCTCCAAACTCAACCGGAACCTGGATTATTACATAGACTACGATTCGGGCTATATCACCTTCTACAACGAAAGCCGCATACAGTCCTCCAGCAAGATAGACGTCACCTACGACGTCTCGCCGTTCGGCGGGCTGGGAACCTCGTCGCTGGTGGGAACGCGGGTGTCCTACGACCTCAACTCGCATGTATCCGTCGGCGGCACCGCGCTTTACCAGACCGCGGCGAAAAGTTCCATGGCGCCGGACATTTCCGACGTGGCAAAGAGCCTGTTCGTCTATGAGGCCGACGCGCATTTCAACGACATCTCGCCCCTGTCTTTCCTGAAAGCCAGCTTCGCGCTGGAGGCGGCGCAAAGCAAGAGCAACCCGAACCTCAACGGCTTCGCGCTCATAGACAATATGGAGGGCGTAAAGCAGCAGGATTCCGCGCCCATGCAGTACGACCAGTGGCAGATGGCCTCCAACCCCACGCTGGGCCCGGCGGACCCCGCCGCCGTCGGCTGGTACACGGAGAAGGCGCCCGTCCTGTCCATAAACCCGGGCGCGCAGTCGTCGCCGGGGGCGACGCAGGACGTGCTGGACGTAAATTACGACCTGTCTGTTTCCTCCGAGACGTCCATAGTGTACCCGTTCAGCGATTCGGGGCTGGATTTCTCGCAGAAAAACATGCTGGAGCTTGTGGTCTATGCGGACGGGACCCCCATGGCCCCCGCGCCGCAGCTGAATATCCATCTGGGACAAATCAACGAGGATTCGGACAATGCCGGCGGCATGACGCTGCGCTGCGCCAACGGCGCCACGCTCTACAACGCGCCAAAGACGGAAGACCTCAACTGCAACGGCCAGCTGGACCAGGACGAGGATATCGGCTGGCTTTATTCGCCCGCCCTGCTCTCAACCAAACGCTACGGCGCGAAAAACGGCAGGGTGGACGCCCAGGACTTAAACCATAACGGCAGGCTGGATTCCCAGGATTTTTCCGGCGGGGATTTCGGCTATGTGGGCATAGAATACCCCGTCTTTACCGACACCAACGACAGCAATGCCAAAAAAGCCGCGCTGGATTTCACCGGCTGGCACACCCTGCAGGTGCCGATAGTAATCCCCTCCACGGCGGCATACAACTGGTCTTCCATAAAGCAGATGAGAATTTCGCTCAAACGTTCGCCGCTGCCGGGGGCCAGGACGCAGGGGACCATCAAATTCGCCCGGCTCTCGGTTACGGGGACCTCATGGACAGTGGCGACTTCCACCGTAACCCAGCCGGGGACGGTAACCCTTTCCGGCGAAAACAATGTGGACAACCCGGAATACACCCCCATATTCTCCGCCGGCGGCGAGGCGCAGCAGGTGTTCGGCGACCTTTACGGCTCGGTTTCCGAGATGCAGCAGGCCACCAATTCCAAGAATTTGTCGGAGCAGTCGCTGCAAATCACATACACCTCCACCGGGCCGGCGCGCGTGGCGGCGCAGCGGCGGTTCACAAACCCCATAGATATTTCCCAGCACGGGCAGTTCCGATTCCTGGTCAATAACCCGACCGGCGCGCTGCCCGCCCAGACCGAAATCAGCACCACCACCATGTTCTTTGTCCGCATTGGCGACGACGCCAATTACCAGGAAGCCTCCTTCCCGCTGGACTTCACCGGCTGGCGGCTGTATGTGCTCAACCAGGAAGACGTAAACGGCGACCAGATTTCCGACTTCTGGACCAACGGCTGCAATTACACGGTCAACATAGCGTCGGCGGGGCTGGCCAATTTCCAGCAGGTCAGCCTTCTCACCGCCGGCATACGCGCCACAGACGGCAACACCCATACCGGCACCGTCTGGCTGGATGAAATACACGTGGGCGCGCCCCGCTCGCTTACCGGCAATGCCAGAATGGTCAAGGCCGACTTTTCGCTTGGCGACTGGATTGATTTCGGCGGCAAATACCGCTTCCTGGACCGCAATTTTGAAACGCCGGTCAGCGTCTCCTCGCGGCAGGACAACGAGCAGGACACGGCCTACGGCAGGCTCAAGAAATTCTCTTTCCTGCCGGTGGAGGCCAATTACACCCGCCAGGTGGTTACCACGCCCAACACCCTCAACACCGGCAACAACAACTTCGTCAACTCGCTGCAGCAGGGAACCGTCAGGAGCGAGGCGGGCAACGTCAACGGCCAGCTTATTCTGGGCGCGCTGCCCAGGTTTAACGGCGGTTATTCGTTCAACCAGACAAAATACGAGATGCTGACCCGGCTGGACGACAGGCATTCCTATACCGGCGGCATGACATATGCCGCGCCGTTCCAGTACGGCCTTAAATCGCTGGAGCTGGGGTATACTTATGCCGCCAGCAAAACCACCTTTGATTCCATGCAGGTGCTGGTAAGCACCGGCTATTACAACTCAAACGAGATAACCAACGCCTACAGCGCCAAGGCCGCGCTGACCCCCTGGGCGGGCAGCTCGCTTGCCCCGGCATATTCGCTGACAAAGGTGGACGAATCGCGCGACGATTTCACCTCCGGCGCGCCGGTCCACAGCAGCTATCACAAGTCCATGCAGGTAACGGCCGGATTTACCGGCAATCTCAAGCTACTGTCCTGGCTGAACCCGTCCGTAAACTACAGCGCGACGAATATAGAGAACAACAATCTCTCCGTCACCACCGTTACCGTGGGCGCAAACGACACGGTATACGGCGTCGGCCAGATAAAAACCGTCAACCGCACGGCAAACGGCGGCATAAACCTCAACCTCAACATGGCCGACATACTGCCCGGCGTGAAACCGCTGCGCACGTTGAATCTGGCCAACTCCTATCAATTGCAGGACGGCGATTCGTGGCAGAACGTGGAGCAGAGCCTCAACACCGCCAACGCCCTCTGGCTGCGCTCGTCGCTCAAGCCCGAAAACCCCTACGCCCAGCGCACCAATCTGACGCTGCGCGACACCTATTCGTCAACCCAGAAATGGCAGCCGCTGGACGCCTATGACATGGGCAACCGGCTGTCTCCTCTTAAAACACTGTCCATAACCAACAACTACAGCACCTCCATCACCAGGACCGAGGTTACCGGCACCGCCAGCCGGGTGGTAACCACCACCCTGCCGGACCTTGTAACCACCCTCTCGCAGGTGGAGAATTTCTTCGGCGCGCCCGGCTGGATGAATAACGCTGTCGTAAACCTTAAATACTCCAACCGCCTCACCAATACCGAAGCCGTCAGCGCCGCCACGGACAAGGCCTACGGCGCGGACCTGCGGTTCCTGCTGATGAAATGGATGGACACGCTGCTAAGCTGCAATATCAGGACGTCGGAGCAGTTTGACCTGCGGGTGAACCAGTCCGCCCAGAACACCCTGCACCGCGACGCGACGCTGCAGGGCACTTTTGACATACGCAAATTCTGCTTCACCCCGAAAGTGGATTACAATTATGACGAGACACTGCAGGGCGCCAGTTCCATAACCCAGCAGACCACCACCATCACCCCCGCGCTTATGGTGCGCGCGGACCTGAACCTCCCCAAAGGGCTGCTGCTGCCTTTCATGAGCAAGCCGCTGATGTTTACAAACCGCATCATCTGGACCAACAACCTGAGCTACGAGATAAAACGCTCTCCGGTTACGGTGATGGACAACGCCAACACGCTGAACTTCACCACCACGGCGGACTGCGAGCTGGCCAAAAACCTGCGCCTTACCGTCAACGGCGCGCTGCAGCGGCTGTGGCACAAATACCTGCCGCAGGAGGATTTCATCGCCTACCAGGCAGGCTCCATGATGACATTGCAGTTCTGAAAGCCGGACAGGAACACGCAGCCGTCAGCGGGCGCGGCGACTGCCAATGGCGCGCGGAGACCGGCGCGGAATTTGACGAGCATATCTGTCCGGTATGTGGAGGAATTTCCGCGCAGGAATGTCCCGCCGGCTGCCGCCGAATTCCGCTGCCCAGCCGCGGAGAATTACCCCGCCCCCCGGCTTTTTAACCTGAAAGTTTCAGTTGGCGCAAGGACCGAGGCGAAAAAGCGCAAAATAATGCCGAACAAAACTATCCGCGCGTGCTCCACGGCACGAAAGGATAATTTTGGCAGCATGAAACGATTTTTCGCCGAATCCCGCGGCCAACTGAAATTTTCAGGTTAAGCGGACCCTGCCTGTGCCTGCCTCAATAAAACAAGGCGTCCTGCCTGGCTGGAGCAGGCAGGCCCAGGTGCTCGAATGCCTGCTTTGTCGCGACGCGGCCGCGCGGGGTGCGGGCCAGAAAACCGGTCTTGATAAGGTACGGCTCTATAACATCTGTGATGGTGTCCACTTCCTCGGAAAGCGCAACCGCCAGCGTCTCCGCCCCGACGGGGCCGCCGCCGAATTTTTCCGCGACGACAGACAAAAGCCTGCGGTCCGCCGCGTCCAGCCCCAGCGGGTCTATCTCCAGAGCGCGCAGCGCCTCGCCCGCCACTTTGCCGGTGATGACGCCCCCGCCTTTGACCTGCGCGAAGTCGCGCACCCGGCGCAGCAGCCGGTTGGCGATTCTGGGCGTACCGCGCGAGCAGGCCGCAAGCCGGGCAAGCCCGTCCGGCTCCGCTTCTATTTTAAGCAGCGCGGCAGAGCGGGCGAGTATGCATTCTATTTCCGCATTCTCGTAAAATCCCAGGTGGAAAACTATGCCGAACCTGTCGCGCAGCGGGCCGGTCAGCAGGCCGCTGCGCGTGGTCGCGCCTACCAGCGTAAAGCGCGGTATCGCCAGCCGCAACGTGGTGGAGCCGGGGCCTTTGCCGGTGTTTATGAAGAAATTGAAATCCTCCATCGCCGGGTAAAGCGCCTCCTCCACGGCGGGGTTAAGGCGGTGTATCTCGTCCACGAAAAGAATGTCGCCGGCGGCAAGCTCGGTGGTGAGCATGGCGGCCAGGTCGCCGGGCCGGGCCAGCACGGGACCGGCGGTTATCTTGATATTGACACCCATCTCCCGCGCCAGGATGTGCGCCAGAGTGGTCTTGCCCAGCCCGGGCGGCGAGTAAAAGAGGCAGTGGTCCAGCGCCTCGCCGCGTTTTCTGGCAGCTTCTATGAAAACGCGCAGGTTTTCCTTTATCTTGTCCTGCCCGACGAATTCGTCCAGCGCGGCGGGGCGCAGCGAGGTTTCGGATGCGGTTTCCCCGTCCAGCGGCCTGGAGTTGAGCGTTTCGTTTTTCATGATACTTTTTTGAGCGCGCGGCGCAGCAAATCCTCCACGGCTTCCTGCGGGGAGATGCCCTCGCTGTGCAACGCCTCCACCGCTTTTTTGACCTCGGATGCGGAATATCCAAGAGAGGACAGCGCCTCGTATACCTGAAAGACATTGCCCCCCCGCCCTGCGGTTTCGGCGGACAACGTTGCGCCTTCCGCCGGCAGCGCGCCCAGCTTGTCTTTGAGCGAGACTATCAGCTTCTCGGCGGTTTTGCCGGTAAAGCCGAAAATGCCGGTCAGCAGCCGCGCGTCGCGCGAAATAACCGCCCGGCGGAAATCCGGCAGGCTTTTGAGAGCCTTGCCCAGCAGCTCCAGCGATTTGCGCGCCCCGGTTCCCGGAACGCAGTCCCTGAAAAGGTCAAAAAGCTCCCTCTCCGCAACCGTGCGGAAGCCGTAAAGCGCGGTGCCGTCGTAGGGGGAAAGCGATTCGCGTATGTAAAGCTCCGCCGCGGCGCCCTCGCGCATGCCGTCCAGCGCGGCCTGGGCCAGGTTCACCTCGTAGCCCACCCCGCCGGCGATTATTATGGCCGCGCCTTCCGTTTTCCTGAAAATTTCGCCTTTGATGTAGGCTATCATCACCGTACCGCCGGCACAGGGAACTCAAGCCAGTTCCGGTTGACCCTGTAGAGTATTGATGACGGGCGGCTCAGCATGGCGTCGCTGATGCCGTCGTGGTCCACCTGTTTCGGCGCGATGCCGCCGGGCAGGCCGGGTTTTTGCGCCGCGGAAACTATCTCCTTCATGTAATCGGCCCGCGCGGCGGATAGATAGCGGCGATAGCACACCTGCTCGCCGCTTTCGTCCAGCCAGTTCTTGTCTTCGGCGGGGGCGGCTATCGCGCCCGCGTTGTCCGGCAAGCTGTTCCAGAACATAATCACCGAAGACATTCCGTCCCGCGAGCAAAGCACTGCCCAGTCCGTCTGTCCCGGCCTGTCAAAGCTGCCGCTGATAACATTGTGCGGCGCGGAAAAACCCGCCGCCTGCGGTATGGTACAGCGGCGCCGTTCCAGTTCCGCGCGCAGCTTCGCCGGCAGTTTCGGGAATGCGGATGGCGGCAGCCTTTTGATTTCATGCGCGGCGCGCGCCAGCAGCCGGGCGCGCGCGCGCTGCAACTGCATCATCTCCTCGCCCGCCCCGGAATGAGAGTGTTTCAGCAGCGATACCGCTTTTGCCGGGTCCGTTTTGCCTGAAGGGGGGTTGCCGCAGCCCGCAAGCAGCGCGAAAACGGCCAGGACTAACACGTTCATGCCGCCGCCTCCGCCGCGGACGCGGCGCGGACCAGTTTCTGATACGGCGCGGTCTTGCAGTGGCACAACGCGATGGCGGCGGCGTCGGCCACGTCGTCTGGCGAAAGCGGGAATTCCATCCGCAGCAGCAGCTGCACCATTCTCTGCATCTGCGGTTTCTGGGCGGCGCCGCTGCCGGTGAGCGTTATTTTGACGCGGCGCGGGTCATAGGACGCTATCTCCAGCCCCGCCTGCTGCGCGGCCAGCAGAATAACGCCGCGCGCCTGTATGGTGGCCGCCACCGTGGCGGCGCGCTTGGTGAAAAACATCGCCTCTATCGCCACGGCCTGCGGCTTATGCCCGGCAACGACAGCGCTTATTTCTGAGTGCAGTATTTCCAGCCGGCGGGGCAGCGGGTCGCGCGGGGAGGTGTGTATAAGCCCGGCGCGCACGAAAAACGGGTTGGAGCGCGCATCGGTTTCCAGGACGGCCCAGCCGGTCCTGTCCAGTCCGGGGTCTATGCCCAGAGTCCTAACTCTCGATTTTTGAGAGCAGGTCGTCTGGGATGTCAAAGTTGGAGTAGACATTTTTCACGTCGTCGTGCTCTTCCAGCGAGTCCATGAGCTTTACTATAAGCTCGGCATGGCGCTTGTCCTTTATCTCCACCTCGGTGGAGGCTATCATGGAAAGCTCGGATGTTTCAAGCGGCAGTTTTTTAGCTTCAAGCGCGGTTTTGACCTTCTCGTAATCCGCCGGGGCGGTGTAGATTTCGTAGCAGTTGCCGTCCGGGTTTTTGACGTCCTCTGCCCCGGCGTCCAACGCGGCGGACATCAGCTCGTCCTCGTTTATAGAGGTTTTGGGCACGGAAATGAAGCCTTTGTGGCTGAACATGTACGCCACACAGCCGGAGGTGCCCAGAGTGCCGCCGCTTTCCTCGAAAATTTTGCGTATTTCGGCGAGGGTACGGTTTTTATTGTCGGTGGTAACATCAACCATGATAGCGGTTTTGGCGGGGCCGTAGCCTTCGTATGTGAGTTCCTCGTACATTGCGCCGGGGAGCTGGCCGGTGCCTTTCATTATGGCGCGCTTGACATTGTCCTGGGGCATGTTGACGTTTCTTGCGTCGTCAACGGCTTTTCTGAGGCGCGGATTGCCGTCTATATCGCCTCCGCCGCATTTGGCCGCGATGGTGATTTCGCGGATTATTTTGGTGTACACCTTGCCCTTTTTGGCGTCCGCCAGCGCTTTTTTGTGTTTGATTCCCGCCCAGTGTGAATGTCCGCCCATATGTACCGCCTTGGATGATGAGTTTGCGTTTCCGCCTGAATGGATATAATATAATAATACGGGTGTCGCGGCAATGGCGGGGTTTGGTCCCCTTAGCTCAACCGGATAGAGCATCTGCCTTCGGAGCAGAGGGTTGCAGGTTCGAGTCCTGCAGGGGACGCTTAAATCCCGCGCGCCGCGGCGCGCGGGATTTGTCCCCTGAGCAAGCCGCCTGCGCGGCTTGCGGCAGGACTCGAAAGGCGGAGCGATGTCCCGGCAGCAGCCGGGACCGCGAGCCGGGGCCGCGACCTGCGGGCCGCGGCGGCGGACCGCAGAGTTGTGGCCGAGTCCTGCAGGGCGGCGAGATATTACGCCGCGGCGCGCGGGATTTGTCCCCAGGCGGTAGCGGCTGATTTTTATGCGAGCGAACAAATACATTCTGCTTCTTGCCTTTATCCCGGCGCTTTCCGCGCCGGCCTTTGCCGTTCTGCCCACTCCGGGCCAGCGCGAGGACTCGCGGCGGTTCAGGCAGTTATCCGCGGCGGCGCAATCGCGCCCGAAAAAGGAAATTTCCGCCGCCGCGCGCAAGGCGTTCAGCGATTTCCGCAAGCGGACCTCCCAGAACTGGCGCGTCCGCTACAATTCCCGCACCGGCGCGCCCGCGTCGCTGACCGGGGGAACGAATTTGCGCTATACCGGCGCGCCGGAAAGCGCGGCGCAAAAATTCTTCGCAGAAAACAGCGCGCTTCTCAATATAGACCCGGCCCAGCTTTCTCTCGCCGTAACGAAGACCGCGCTGGGGATAACGCATCTGGTGTATCAGCAGAGCGTGGACGGGCTGCCGGTGGAAAAGGCGAAGATCAAGCTGCACATTGACGGGGACGGCAATATAGTGTCGGCGCAGTCCAGCTTCGCGCCGGACGCGCGGGACGCGGCGCGGACGCCCGTCCTGTCGGCGGCGGCGGCCTCGGCGGCGGCGATGTCGGATTGCGGCGGCTTCACGGACGGGCTGCCCTCGCTGTCGCTGCTGCCTTATGACACGGACGGGACTATCCATCTGGCATGGAAGGTGCCGGTTTCGGCGCGGGGCCCGCTGTCCGGCAAATGGCATTATTTCATAGACGCCAGGACCGGAGCGGTCCTCTCCCGAGAATCGCGGCTGGAGATGGACGCCTACCTCTCCAGCGGCACGGTGCAGGGCCATATTTACCGGATTCATCCGGACACCAGCCCCGCGGATTTGTACTGGGGCAATGTTTCCACCGTGCCGATAACGCATCAGTACGTGTGGTTGCAAAGCTGCGCCAACCGCTCCGACATACCTACGGATTCCACGGGGTGGTATTACTTCTACTCCAAGAGCGGTAAAGTTCTGGCCACGCTTTCCGGCCCGTATTTCACCGTAACAAGCAACCGCGGCAAGCCGATGATATACGCCAACGGCTCCGGCTCGTGGTCGGAAATCGCCACCTCCGCCTCAAGCCCCGATCCGTATCCGGCGGACAGCGTTTCGGAAGCCACGGTAACGGTAAGCGGCATCCCCTATATCGGCATGATGATGCCGGTTATAGACAAGATAGACATAGGCGACATGGATTCTTCCGGCAATATTTACGCCAACGACATGCTGCATGTCATGAACCCTGCCGACGGAACCAAGCAGTCCGGCTATATCGGGTTGCGCGGCTCGTGGATAGTGGGCGGCGAGCCTTTTGAGGCCGGGCCTGTCATGAACACCTCATACGTGCTGCGGGTGGAGCCGCATTACAGCGGTGGCGCGATTGCACGGCGCGGATACACCGTCTCCAAAACAAGATATTTCCGTTTTGCCGACCCGACCACGCCGGGCCCGTCCGGCACCACGCAGGATTTCACCTGGACCTGGTCCAATTCCCAGTACCCGCAATCCGTGGAGGAGGTGAACGTTTTCTACCACCTCAACGCCATGCGCGACTATTTCGCCAACTCCGTAGACACCGTAACCGCCAACGGCAGGCTTGTGAACCTGGACACGCATCTGCCGGCGGTGGTGCACGCCTACAACGGCCCGCCGCCCAACACCGGCGACGGCATGATGAACGCCTTCTATGATGACGAGCAGAAAATTTTCATGTTCGGCGACGGGAGATTCGGCTGGCAGCTTAACCCGCAGAGATGGTATTCGTTCGCGATGGACGCCACTATAATCCGGCACGAGTATGTCCACTTTGTAACAGACTCCATCTACAAGCGCGCCTATTCCGGCGAGGGGGGCGCGCTGTCGGAGGCGCTGTCGGATTATTTCGCCTTAAGCTCGCTTAACGGCGGCACGCCGGGTTTTGCGCCGCTGACAAACAAGGTGGCGGAATTTGTAACCACATCCTCGGACGAGGGCAAGGCGCGCGACCTGGCATACGACTGTTCCGCCTCCTCGGACGGGCATTGCGCCTATCCCGCCGACCTTGACGGCGAGGTGCACGACGACAGCCTGATGCTCAGCCGCTCCATGTGGCGGCTGCGGAGCGCGGGTTATCCCCAGTACATGGGCACGCAGGCATATCCCTGGCTGGGCATAAATTCCGCCGTGCCGCGCGCGGACGTGTACCTCTTCAACGCGCTTTTCTTCTACCCCGACACGTTTATAGAGTTTTACGAGGATTTGCAGACCCTGGCGGACAGGTTCCACGCGCTGGGATATGATTTTTTCAATTATCAGTCGCAGATACAGGCCGCCTTCGCGGCTCACGGCATCAGCGGGCAGAAACCCTCCGGCGGCGATATTTACGAATACAACGACGGCCCGGAAACCGCCACCGACATAAGCAAGCTCTCCCAGACAGCGGCCACCGTGTATCCGGCTTATGACGAGGATTTCTACACCTTCCCCTGCCCCGCCGGCACGGCGCAGGTGCGGGCAACTCTGCCTCGGGCGCGCACCGTGGCGGACATGCGGCATGTGCTGGAACTGGACATATTCTCTGCAAACATGACGCAGCTGGCAGCGGCGCATCCGGTCATAGCCAATCCCCAAAGCGGCGATTTCTGCCCGGAGCCGAATCCGGACGGCAGCGGGGAATGCGTTTCTTACGATGATTCCGTGACCACGACGGCCTCCGTCCCGCAGAGCGGATACTGCTACGCGCGGGTGCGCGGCGGCCCCACCGCAAACGGCGGCCCCTGCGCGGATGTCAGCACGAACACATACACGGTTTCGGTGCTTTCCCAAACCAGCGGCGGGGCGCAGGCTTCCATAGTAACCGCCAGCTTTGACAACGATCTTATCAGCTTCACCGTGCCCTGCAACCGCGGCGGATACAACTACTCGCCCGTATGGCTGTCCACCATGACGGCGCAGGTGGAGCAGGTGAATTATCTGCAATTGCGCGACACCAACATGAACCCCATGCCGGACAGCACCACGAGGGCGGGCGGGTATCTGCAGCTGGTCAGCGTTTCCAACTCCGCCGACATGACATCCATAAGCGGACAAGCCCGGCTGCTGCCCGGCTTTGACGCCAGGCATCCCTCCGTGGGCGCGGTGTATCTGGAGGTGTTCGGCGAGGTGCGCTACCGCAATATCATGACCGGAGTGTCCGTGGACACGGAAACCGTCTCCCTGGGCATATCCGGCCCGATAAATCTCACCGCCTACGCTGGGAGCGTGATTGTCTGGAACAATATCTTCAACAATTCCGCCGGCGGAAAGGCGACGGTGCGCTATGACGCCTTCGTTCCCGGCACCCTGACGCTGCGCATATACAGCCCGGACGGGACGCTGGTGCGCTCGCTGTTCAGCGGCTGGATAAACATGGGCAAAGGCTCCGTTGACTGGGACGGCGCCAACGACAACGGCTCCAAAGTGGCCGCCGGAATGTATATATTGAGCGCGAAGGGCCCGGCGATAGACACGTTGCGCAAAATAATAGTGGTGAAATAGGCGACTAATGACAGTCCCAAAACCGCATCTCGTTTCCGCGCTGGCCGCTGCTTTCGCGTGCGTGTTCTGCGCAGGGCGCGCGTTCTGCGCCGGGCAGCCGGGAACCACGTCAGTTTACATGCTCAAAAACGACATAGGCGGGCGCGCCATCGCCATGGGCGGGGCCATGACCGCGCTGTCGGATGATATTTTCGGGATGCGCTACAACCCGGCGGGGATTGCGGTGCTGGATATCCCGCAGTTTTCCGCCATGACCTCCGGCGGCGTGATGGACACCGGCATGAATCTGGCCGGCGCGGTGCTGCCCATAACCGCCTTCGGCATAGAGCGGCCCGGCGAAGCGGGAATAAGCGTTATCAGCTCCAGCAACGGCGGCATGGACTGGTACTCCACTGACATCGCCGGAAACGCCGCGGTAAAGGGAACGCCGATAAGCGCCGGCGGAGACACAGTGGTAAGTCTGGGCTATTCGGAAAGGCTCAAACCCTCGGACCTTTCGTTTTCAATCGGAAAGCGCAAATTCCGCTCCGTCGCGGAAAGGTATATGGGCGCGGCGGTGAAGCTGGTGCATTCCAGGCTGCCGGACACGATGGGCGGCTCCGTATCCGGCAATGCATACGCGCTGGACGCGGGCTGGCTGGCGCACTTGACGGACTGGAACATGTCCGTAGGATTTTCGCTGCTGAATCTGGGCACGAATATGACATACATAAGCGAAGCCAACCCGCTGCCGTCAACCCTGCGCGCGGGCGCGGCTTATACTTATGAGAGAAGCTCCGAGGCGAGGATGAGCGGATTCACGGCCTCGCTTGACATTTCGCACTATATAAAGGAGCAGCAGGCGCATCTCCTTGCCGGGCTGGAAGTGCCTTTTGAAAAAGTGGTCATTTTCCGCGTGGGATACAGGTTTTTTGACGATACCGGCGGCATCACCTTCGGCGGCGGAATCCGGCACAAACGTATTTCCTGCGATATCGGACTGGCTTTCAATGAACTGCTGGGCAATGCCTACCAGTTATCGGCCACATACCGGCTTGGAGACGTGGCGGAGGCAAAGCCGGTCCGGACCGAGCAGAAGGCCAAACGCGGCGTTATGATAACCCTGGACAAGGACGAGGAATTTATAGAAGCCGGCCCCAACCGAAAACCGGAAAAACCGGAAAAACCAAAAACTTTTTCCGAGAGCGTGCAGCGCGAGCATGACCGTATGGAGCGCCGCGTCCGCGAACGCATTTCCGCAGAAGGCATAGACCGGCGAAGAAAACCGGACAATGTAACGCCCGCCACGGAGGCCAGCGAGGATTTTGTGGAAAATCTCTCAGGGACGCCGCAGCCCGCGTCCTCCCCCGCAAAATCAAAGCCTCCCGCCAAGCGGCCCAAACCGGACAGCGAAGACGACCTGATGGTTATTCACTAGCCCGGAAATCGCAGTTGGCAGCGAGAACCGGGGCGGCAGCCGCCGCTGAATTCCGCTGTCCAACTGCAATTTCCGGGTCAGGGAAAGGCCAGTAACTGGCCCTTGAGTATTTTGGTAATATTGCATGATGGTGTTGGAAAACAAATACGCCGCGCGGCGTTTCGCGGCGGAATTCCTGTCAAAATTCTGGCTGCCGGCTGCCGGCATCGCGCTTGACGCCGCGCTTGTTTACGCGGCTTTCCGTTGCGCGTGGTATCTGCGCTTTCACTTCGCGCCGGTGGCGGGGATGCTGCCGCCGCCCGCGGCGGGGTTTGAGTCTTATGCCGCCATGCTGCCGGCGATGGTGCCGCTGTGGCTTCTGGTTTTTCATTACTCCGCGCGGCTGTATTCGGACCCGCATATACCGGCGGAGGACGCCGCCGTCCGCGCGCTGCAGGGCTGCCTGGCGGCCACCTTCCTGACGCTGGCTTTAAGTTTTCTGCTGCGGCAGTTCTGGATTTCGCGGCTGGTGTTTGTGTTTCTGGCGCCGGTATCGGCGATATTTGTGTGCGCGGGGAATCTGGCGCTGCGCGCCGCGCAGCGCGCGCTGCTGAACCGGTACGGCCTAAACCCCCGGATACTGGTTGCCGGAACAGGCAAAGCGGCGGAGTACGCGCGCGCGCGGGTCGGCGGCGCGGGCCGGCAATGCCTTTCCGATTCCGGCGCGGACAAGGGCGCGCTGCTTGCCGCCGTCCGGCAAAACAGGATAGGGCATGTGGTGCTGGCCAACGCCTCGCTCAGCAAGGCGGATCTGCTGGAAACCGCCGATATCCTGGAGCAGGAAGGGGTGGAGCTTTCCATCCTGCCCGGCATAGCCGAGATGCGCACCGGCGAGGTGCAGATGGACGTCTCGCTGGGCCTGCCGATGATGAAAATTTACCACACCTCGCTGTCCGGCCCCAACTACATCAGCAAGCGGCTTTTTGACATCGTCTTCAGCCTGGCGGTGATGACGGCGGGGTTTGTTCCGTTTCTGCTACTCGCCGCGCTGATAAAGCTGAATTCGCCGGGGCCGGTTTTTTTCAGACAAAAACGCATCGGGCGCAACGGCAGGTCTTTTGAAATATATAAATTCCGCACCATGGTCTCCGACGCCGAGGCTAAACTGGAACAGCTGCGCCACCTCAACGAACGCAGCGGCAACGTGTTCAAGATGAAAGACGACCCGCGCCTTACCGCCGTCGGGAAACTGCTGCGGCGGTTTAGCATAGACGAGTTTCCGCAGTTCATCAACGTGCTGCTTGGCGACATGAGCGTGGCCGGCCCCCGCCCGCCCACCGCCGGAGAATACGCCGATTATGACGAGGCGTCCAAACGGCGGCTGCGCGTGCTGCCGGGGATAACCGGGCTGTGGCAGGTAAGCGGACGCGCCGACCTGGATTTTGACCAGATGCTGGCGCTGGATTTCTACTACATAGAGCATTGGTCGCTGGGCATGGATTTGAAAATAATACTCAAAACCCCGCTGGCAATGGTTTCCAGCAAAGGAGCATACTGATGAAAGGCATAATCCTGGCCGGCGGCGCGGGCACCCGGCTGCATCCCATAACGATACCGACGATAAAGCAGTTGCTGCCGGTTTATGACAAGCCGATGGCCTATTATCCGCTGGCCACGCTGATGATGGCGGGGTGCAGGGAAATCCTTATAATATCCACCCCCAAGGACCTGCCGCGCTTCAAGGAGCTTTTCGGAAGCGGGGAGCAGCTGGGGCTCTCTTTCAGCTATGAGGAGCAGCCCGCCCCGCGCGGCATAGCGCAGGCGCTGGTGATAGGCGAAAAATTCTCCGCCGGCGGGCCGGTATGGCTTATTCTGGGCGACAACATATTCTACGGCCACGGCCTGCCGGAGATGCTCTCCGGCGCGGCGCAGCGCAATGCCGGGGCGACGGTGTTCGGCTACCGCGTCTGCGACCCGGAACGTTACGGCGTGGTGGAGTTTGACGCGGCGGGCAAAGCGGTTTCCATAGAGGAAAAGCCGTCAAAGCCCAAATCCGACTATGCCGTTACCGGCATTTATTATTATGACGGCCACGCGGCGGAGATTGCCAAAAGCATAACCCCCTCCGCCCGGGGCGAGCTGGAGATAACCGCGCTCAACAACGAATACCTGCGCCGCGGACGGCTGCGCGTGGAGCTTATGGGCCGCGGCTACGGCTGGCTGGATACCGGCACCTGCGATTCGCTGCTGGACGCCGGGGAGTTCGTGCGCGTCGTGGAAAAGCGCCAAGGCCTCAAAATCGCCTGCATAGAGGAAATCGCCTACCGCCAAAAATACATCACCGCCGCCCAGCTTGAAAAAATAGCCGCCCCGCTGGCCAAAAGCGGCTACGGCGAATATCTGCTGAGCGTCCTGCGGGAAAAATAAGCGCGGCATCCCTCAGCCGCGCGCAAACACATGCGCCTGGAATTCATTGACTGGATTATCATAGCGGCCTCGCTGCTTGTCTGCTTTGTGCCGGCATTGCTGATGTCGCGCCGTTCCGGCAGGGACACCTCGGAATTTTTCGCCTCCGGGCGCGCGGTGCCGTGGTGGCTGGGCGGGCTTTCCATGGTGGCCACCACCTTCGCCAGCGATACCCCCAATCTTGTAACCGACATTGTCCGCCGCAACGGCGTCGCCGGCAACTGGGTGTGGTGGGCGTTTGCGCTGACCGGCGTCTCCACGGTGTTTTTCTACGCGCGGCTGTGGCGGCGCAGCGGGGTGATGACGGACCTGGAATTCTACGAGCTGCGCTACTCCGGCGCGGCGGCGCGGGCGGTGCGCGGGTTCCGGGCGGTTTACCTGGGGCTTTTGTTCAACTGCCTTATAATGGCAAATGTCAATCTGGCGGCCTGCAAGATAGCCGGCATACTATTCGGCATTCCGCGCTGGCAGACGCTTTTGTTCTGCGGCGCGCTGAATGTGGCGTTCGCGGCGCACTCCGGCCTGTGGGGGGTGCTGGTCATAGACATGATTCAGTTTTTCATAAAGATGTCGGCGGTGATAGCGGCGGCTTATTTCGCGCTGAAGCTGCCGCAGGTGGGCGGGCTGTCCGGGCTGGTGGACAAAGTCTCCGCCATGAGGGGGCCGGGCGGGACGCATTACCTGGACATGCTGCCGGATTTCACCGGAAACTGGGAGATGGCGTTTGCCGTCTTTGTGGTTCCGCTTGCGGTGCAGTGGTGGGCGGTGTGGTATCCCGGCTCCGAGCCGGGCGGCGGCAGCTATATCGCGCAGCGGATGCTGGCCTCCAAGTCCGAGAAAGATTCGCTGGGCGCGGTGCTGTTTTTCAACGTGGCGCATTATGTGCTGCGCCCGTGGCCGTGGATACTGGTGGCGCTTGCCTCGCTTATAGTGTATCCCGAATTATCCGACATACAGAAGGCTTTCCCCAATCTGGACCCCACCCTGCTGGGGCATGACATAGCGTATCCGGCAATGCTCAAATTCCTGCCCGCCGGCTTTGCGGGGCTGATGGTAGGCGGGCTTATCGCCGCCAATTCCTCCACCATACTGACGCACTTGAACTGGGGCGCGTCGTATCTGGTGCATGATTTCTACCGCCGTTTTATCCGCCCGGGCAGGGAGGAAAAGCATTACGTGCGCGCAGGACGCATCGCCACGGCGGGACTGTTTGTCTGCGCCGGGCTGCTGGTATTCGCGCTGGACACGGCGAAAGACACGTTTGACATAGTGCTGCAGGTCGGCGCGGGGACGGGGCTTTTATATCTGCTGCGCTGGTTCTGGTGGCGCATAAACGCCTGGTGCGAAGTGGCGGCGATGGTCAGTTCCTTTCTGATTTCCGTCGCCTTCATCCTGCTGCGCAGGGGCTACGGAGTGCATTTCAGCTCCTGCTCCCAGCTTGTGCTGACGGTGTGTTTCACCACCATCTGCTGGCTGGCGGCGGCATATCTGGCCCCCGCCACGGACCGCGGCACGCTGATAAGCTTCTTCAAACTCGTCCGCCCCGCCGGCCCCGGCTGGGCCGGAATCCGGCGCGAAGCCGGACTGTCCGAAAGCGATTTGCCGGGGGGCGGGCGCCTCCCCCTGGCGCTGCTGGGCTGGGTGTCGGGGTGCGCCACCATCTGGTCGTCGCTGTTTGCGGTGGGAAATTTTCTGTACGGGCGCGCGGGCTACGGTTGCGCGATGCTTGCCGTTTTCATCACCGGCGGACTGACTCTGCTCTGGGTTATCCGGCAGTTGTGGACAGAACCGCAACCCGTCAGCAGGTAATTACAACGCACAAATGCACAGGGATGTCGCGCTCGCCGCCGGCGAATTCCGCTGTCCAACTGCGGAAAACGGGTAAGCAGCTATGCGCCTTTTGAGCAGGCCGCGCAGGCCGGGTTTTTTGCGAGATTGATTGTCTTGGTTTCGCAGGACAGCACGTCAAAAAGCCACAATTTACCTTCCAGCGCGCTTTTCCCCGCGGCTATGAGCTTTATGGCTTCCGCCGCCTGAAAAGCGCCCATCGCCCCGGCCACCGGGCCGCATACCCCGTAATCGGAGCAGGAGCCGTGCCTGTCGCATGCGGTGGCGGGGTAAAGGCATTCATAACAAGGGCCGTATGCCGGGTTGAATACCGCCAGTTGCCCCTCCCAGCGGTATACTGCCGCATATACGCATTTAACCTTCAGTTGAATGCAGGCCCGGTTGAGGATTTTCCGTGTAGGGAAGTTGTCAGAACAATCCAATGCTAGGGTTTTCCCCGCCAGCAACTGCCGGGCATTGACGGCGGACAGCCGCTCCGCCGCGGCTGCGACTTTTATGCGGGGTGTTTGTTCCGCCAGCCGCTTTGCGGCGGTTTCCGCTTTTTGCGCGCCCACATCGCGCGCCGTGTACAAAATCTGGCGGTGCAGGTCGGTTTCCGCGATAACGCCATCGTCTATCACCGTGATTTCGCCAATACCGGCGGCGGCCAGATACGGCAGAGCCGCGCAACCCAGCCCGCCCGCTCCTACAACGGCGATTTTCGCGTTTCCAAGCCTGGCCTGGCCCTCCGGCCCTATTTCCGGCAGCAGCATCTGCCGCGCGTATCTTTCCATTTGATATACTATACAACATGAAAAGCCAAGAGATAAGAGCCAAATTCCTTAAATACTTCCGCAATTGCGCGCATACGCCGGTCAATTCCAGCCCGCTGATTCCGCAGGACCCTACACTGCTTTTCACTTCAGCCGGCATGGTTCCGCTGAAACCTTATTTCCTGGGCCTGAAAACCGGCATGAGCCGCGCCGTAAGCTGCCAGAAATGCTTCCGCACCACCGATATAGAGCGGGTGGGAATGACGGCGCGGCATCTTACGTTTTTTGAAATGCTGGGCAATTTCTCTTTCGGCGACTATTTCAAGACCGAAACACTGGACTGGGGGTGGGAATTTCTTACAAAGCAGATGAACATACCGCCGGACAGGCTCTACGCCACCGTATACAAGGGCGGGCTGGCCCCGCGCGACGAGAAGTCTGTGGAGATATGGCAGAAACTGTTCCCAAAACATTTGCGCGACAGCCATATAAAAGAACTTGGCGACGATACAAATTTCTGGACCATGGGCCCCACCGGCCCCTGCGGCCCCTGTTCCGAGATTTATTACGATTTCGGCCCCGGCGATTACGGCCCGCACGAATGTTCCGGGGTAGGCTGCGACTGCGACCGCTACATAGAAATATGGAACCACGTCTTTACCCAGTTTGACCGCCATGCGGACGGCACGTTAAAACAGCTCCCCCGCCGCAACATAGACACCGGCATGGGGCTGGAGCGGCTTGCCGCCGCAGTGCAGGGCAAAAAAACGCCTTTCGCAACGGACTTGTTTGAGCCGATTATCGGCCAGGCCGCCGGACTGCTGGGCTTTGAGCCCTCTTTTGACGCCAAATTCAACCCCGCCACAAAAAAACCGTATATAAACGGCGCCAACGTAATCGCGGACCATTGCCGCGCGGCGGTGTTTCTGGTCTCGGAAGGCGTAACGCCCTCCAACGAGGGGCGGGGCTACGTGCTGCGGCGCATTATCCGCCGCGCGGTGCGCTACGGCGCGGTGATGGCTAAAGACAAAAGCGGGCCCTTCCTGCATAAGCTGGCCCCGTCCGCCGCCGCCATATTCAAGGAGCGCTACCCGGAGCTTGAGAAAAACCAGCAGCTTGTGTGCGACACCATCAAGGCAGAGGAGGAGCGTTTCCTGGACACATTGGAAGCCGGCGAGAAAATGCTTCAGGACCTTTTCGCCAAATGCTCCGGCGGGTCTTTTCCGGGGGAGGAGGTTTTCCACCTCTACGAAACCTACGGCTTCCCGCTGGAGCTTACCCGCGAACTTGCCCAGAAAAACGGCATTGCCGTGGACGAGGAAGGCTTTGAAAAAGCCCGCGCAAAGGCGCAGCAGGCGGCACGGGCGAACTGGAAAGGCTCCGGCTCAAAAGACGTCTTTTTATTCCAGAAGGCGGAGGAGTCTTTCCCCCCGGCGGTGTTTACGGGCTACAACTCGCTTTCCGAGGAAACTACGGTAACCGGCATTCTGAACTCTTCCGGCGAGATTGTGGATTCGCTTGAAAAGGACGGCGCGGGATATGTCTCGCTGGCGGTTACCCCGTTTTATGCCGAATCCGGCGGACAGACCGGCGAGGCCGGCGTGATAACCGACGGCAAGGACAATATCATAGCCGTGGTGGAAGACACGCAGCGCCCCATCGCCAAAGCCGTGCTGCACAAGGTGCGCGCGCTGGATAAAATATCCACGGGCATGGCGGCGCGCGCCACGGTTTCAAGGCCGCTGCGCCGGGCCAGCGCATGCAACCACACCGCGGTGCATCTGGTCAACGCCGCGCTGCGGCAGGTGATGGGTTCCGGCGTGCGGCAGGCCGGCTCTTACGTGTCGCCGGAGCGGTTCCGCTTTGATTACACCTCCAACGCCGCCCCGTCGCGCGAGCAGCTGGCGAAGGTGGAAGAGCTTGTCAACGCCGCCGTGGAAAGCGGCCTTTCCGTCTGCAAGGAGGAGCGCCCGCTTGCCGAGGCCCAATCCCTGGGCGCCACCACGCTTCCCGGCGAGCAGTACGCGGACCCGGCGCGCTTTGTGCTTATCAACAAAGGCGGCTTTGCGCGCGCGGCGGAGCGTTTCAGCCTGGAGCTTTGCGGCGGCATACACGCCGATTCCTCGGGCGAGCTGATGACGGTCAAAATCCTGAAAGATTCCTCCCTTTCCGCCGGAGTGCGGCGCATAGAGGGGGTGGCCGGCGCCGCCGCCATCAAATACCTGCGCGGCACAGCCGCGATAGCGGAGAATTTCTCGGAGCGTTTTTCCGCCGGGCTGGAGGAAGTGGAAAAACGGGTGGAGCGGCTGCTAAAGCGCGAAAAGGATTTCAAGCGCGAGATCGCGGAACTCAAGCAGAAGCTGGTCGCCTGCCAGAGCGCGGACCGGGGCGGCGAAACCGCCTCCGGCGAAAGCTGCGCCCCGCTTTTTGACGTTGCGGGCGGCATGAAGGTGATCGTCTGCGCCAATGCGGACGCGGATGTGGCGATGCTGCGCTCCCTGTCCGACAAGTTCCGCAAGGAGCATCCGGGCGCGCTGGTAATCGCCGCCTCAAAGCGCGAGGATAAAATATCCTTCGTGGCCGCCGCCGAGGAGAATTCCCCGGCGGACGCCTGCGCCGTCGCCAAAGCCCTGGCGGAAAAGCTGGGCGGGAAAGGCGGCGGCAAAAAGGACTTCGCCCAGGGCGGCGGCGAGGCCGCGCATTGGAACAATTTCAAAAAGCTGGCACTGGAGGCGGCGCAGTCCGCCCTCCCCGCGCAGAAAAGCTGAAAATCCCCGTATTCCGCCGCAGCCTCCGTTCCGTGCCGCCCGCGCAAAGCGCAGGCGGCGTTTCGTTCTCGCCGCGGGAATGATTGACACTGGGGTTGGCACGTAAATACAATGCAATTCGGCGTTCACGGAGGGGGGCAATTTGAGACAAAAAATATTGTTCGCCATTTTGGGCATTCTGCTGATGGTGTCGGTTTTGCAGCGGGCAAAGCTCAGGCCGGTTCCGGACGGCTATCGCTATGACGCGCGCGAGGAGCCCGTTCAGAGCGCGCCGGAGTATGCCAAACGGCAGCCGCCGGCAGAGAAATCTCCTGAAGGCTCCGGGCCGGCGGAAAATTTACAGATACCGTCCATGGTGGCCCCGCTGTCGCAATGCGCCGATTTTTTCAGCCCTGAATGCAGCCTTGCCGGGCACAGACTAATCACGAGAAAAGAGGTGATATCCGTGCTGATTGCCGCGTCGGAATACGCGATATATGCAGGCACAACTGACAAGAGGGAAATGGGGATTTTCCGTCTGAACGTCGCCACCCGCGCTTCAAAACTTTTGGCGGATTTTACGAGTTATCCGCTTGTTTCCCCCGGCAGGCAATATATCGCCTATGACCAGTTTGCCGACAAGGAATCGCCGGACGCCCTGACAACAGACATATGGCTTATGGACGCATCCGGCGGGAACAGGCATCCAGTAACCGACGACGGACGCAGCAGAATCATCCGCTGGCTCGGCAGCGGCGAAATGCTGATTGCCAAAGTCAAATTTTCACAAAGAAAGCGGCAGAACATGGAGGATGACTGGTTAAACTGGAAAAAACTTTCCTTTGCCAGAATAAATGCCGCCGGCAAAATGTTGGAAGAATTGTCCGCAGAGCCGCCTCTTGCGGACATACACGGAGCAGTTTCACTAAAATATATCAGCGGCGCTCCGGGGTAAGCATTTTCTAATTGAATAATGAGCCTGAAATCTCTCGTCGTGGCTCCGTCGGGATATTTTTTGCCATGCCTCCCGTTTTGATTGATTTTACCGTGTCTTTTTCCTCCGCTTCGCGCAGAATTCTG
>Ga0265297_10003139_pt1 | contig 30827 bp, 29 predicted proteins | sample Munlanlwell13791_FD_192502 | JGI IMG/M metagenome (GOLD analysis project Ga0265297, IMG submission 192502) | Leachate microbial communities from a municipal landfill in Southern Ontario, Canada - Leachate well 137-91 | ecosystem: Engineered > Solid waste > Landfill > Unclassified | place...
ACGAGGACCTCATGGAATTCTTCAGGAAGAACGGCCTCGGCGTGAAGGTCGAGCGCCAGGGCAGGGTATTCCCGTCGGACGACAGGTCGATGTCCGTCGTGAAGGCCCTCGAGAAGTCCCTGGCAGGGAAAAATGTCCCCGTGATGCTCGAAGCGCGCGTTATGGAGATAAGGCATGACGCGGGGATGTTCACCGTCAGGCTCGCGGGCGGCGGCGAGGTGATGGCGAAGAAAGTGATACTCGCGACGGGCGGCGCGTCGTACAAGGCGACCGGCTCGACCGGCGACGGGTTCCATTTCGCGAAGCTGCTCGGCCATACGTTCAACCCGCTGAAGCCGGGGCTCGTCCCGCTGAAGACGAGGGAGAAGTTCGCCGCGGACATGCAGGGGCTGACGCTGAAGAACATAAAGGTAACGTTCGAATGCGACGGGAAGAAACTGGCGTCCGATGTGGGCGAGCTGCTGTTTACGCACTTCGGGGTCTCCGGGCCGCTCGTCCTCGATATGAGCGCGCAGGTCGTAGCGATGCTCGACAGCAAGAAACCCGTTTATATATCCATAGACCTGAAGCCCGGCCTTACCGAAGGGCAGATAGACAACAGGATACTCCGCGATATCGGGGAGCACGGCAGTATCAGCATCAGGACGATGCTGAAGGAGATGCTGCCGGTCAAGATGGTCCCGGTGTTCGCGGGCCTGCTGAAACTCGATGCGTCCAAGAGGATAAACCAGCTTACCGCGGCCGAAAGGCGCGGGATAGCCGGGCTGATGAAATCATTCGTGCTTACGGTCACCGAGCCGCTGCCCCTCGAGGAGGCGATGGTGACCTGCGGGGGCATACCGGTAAAGGACATAGACCCGAGGACGATGGCCTCGCGGATAGTGCCGGGATTGTATTTCGCCGGCGAGATGATCGACGCGTCGGCTCCGAGCGGCGGGTATAACCTGCAGCAGGCGTTCTCGACGGGTTACCTGGCGGGCTCCAATGCGTAAGATAATCCTCGCTTCGCAATCGAAGCAAAGGCAAAGGCTGCTTAACCAGATAGGGCTGGATTTCGTCACCGCGGGTTCGGACGTGAAAGAGGAGGCTTCGCTCAAACTCAGGCAAAGCTGCGCCTCGCTCGTGATGGCAAACGCGCTGAGGAAGGCCGAGGACGTGGCGAAGAGGTACCGTTCGGGGGTCGTCATAGCGGCGGATACGGTGGTCCTCTCCGGCAGGAAGATAATAGGGAAGCCGAAAGACCTCGCCGACGCGTTCAGGACGCTGAAGCTGATCTCGCGGAGGCCGCAATGGGTATATACGGGCATGGCGGTCATCGATATAGACAACAAAAAGGTCCTCGCGGATTACGAGAAGACGAAGATATACATGTACCGCCTCAGCGACAGGCAGATAAGGAACTATTTCAGGAAGGTCTCGCCGCTGGACAAGGCGGGCAGTTTCGACATACAGGGGCTCGGCAGCATATTCATAAACAGGATAGAGGGCTGCTTCAATAACGTGATCGGCCTGCCCCTAGCGAAACTCGCGAAGATGCTCAAGAAGATAGGCATAGACCTCTTCTCATAGGATATGGACGACGCAAAGAAGTCATATAGCGGGTATTACAGGGGCCTCGACAGCGCGATAGGCGGCGACGAAAGGTTCCGCTGGGTCAACGACTCCCTGCTGGAGGGTATCGGCGGAAAGGCGGTGCTCGATGTCGGCTGCGGCGAGGGCTCGCTGCTGCGCATGCTCAAGGACAAGGGCAACAGCGTATACGGCATAGACGCTTCGCAGAGCGGGCAGGAGGCCTGCCGCGCGAAGGGCGTAGAGTGCGCGGTCGTCGATATCAGCTCCGAAAAGTTCCCGCTCAAGGACGACAGTTTCGATATCGCGCTCTGCCTCGAGACGCTCGAGCACCTCGAGAACCCGCAGCATTGCGTGAGCGAGATGAAGAGGGTCCTTAAGGAAGGCGGCATGTTCATCGCGAGCATCCCCGGCCCGAAGGTCTGCCACCCGTATATCTATCCAGGGCTGTTCGGCATAAAGAATTTCAGGGAATTCCTATGGGCCAACGGTTTCAAGATACTGAAGGTCAAGGGCTGGGGCCAGTCCCCGGCTTTTACGAAAGCGAAGAAGTGGCTCCAGGAGAAGGACATCCCGCTCGCGCGCAATACCGCGGACGTCCTGCATTACATCGGCAGGAAGAGGAACATGATAATGCGCAAACATTCCGGGACCCCGCTTAACTTCAGCCATTGCGTGAATTTCGTTTGCCTCAACAGGAAGCAGAAGAGGACCCCCGCCGAACGCGTCGCGGAAGAGACCGATCCCTCGCCCAAACGTTAGCAGTTTTTATTTTGCCTTGACTACCATAAATATTTATGGTAAATAACAAGGTATGGAAGAATTGACCTTAAAGCAGGCTAGCATACTGGATTTCATAAGGGACAGGAAACTCCGCGCAGGAGTCACGCCCACGCTCGAGGAGATAAGGGGGCATTTCCGCCTGAAGGCGATAGGGACGGTCCAGGACCACCTGCGCGCGATAGGGGCGAAGGGGTATATAAAACGCTCGAGGAAGTCCCGCTCCATAGAGATAGCCGGCCTCGAAGCCCGCGACGCGGTGGATGTGCCGGTAATAGGGCGGATAGCCGCGGGGAAGCCGCTGCTCGCGGAGGAGAACCTCGAGGGCCGGATATGCGTGGACAGGTCGCTGGTGAGGTCCGCTAAGGTATTCGCGCTCCGCGTAAAAGGCGAGAGCATGTCCGGGGCCGGTATCAACGACGGCGATATCGCGATAATAAAAGAGCAGCATTACGCGGAGGACGGCGATATAGTCGCGGCGCTGATAGGCGACGAGGCGACGTTAAAGAGATTCCGCAAAGACGCCTCCGGCAGGGACCGCATAATACTCGAGCCCGAGAACCCCGCTTTCAAGCCGCTTTATTTCGGGGAGTCCTCGGGCGTATCCGTATTGGGGAAATTGGCAGGAATATACCGCAAGTTCTAGGTGCCCTCATGTTCAACCCTAACGCCCGCTGGGACAGGAAACTCCCCCGTGACGATAATCCCGATGAGAAGATCTCTGTCGAAGCGTCCTTCAGCAACGGCGCGGTTGCGCCGCGCAGGTTCCTTTATGCCGGGACGGTCCATCAGGTAAAGGAGATAACGTTCCGCTGGAAGGAGCGCGTCGGCGCGGAGCAGTTCTATTATTTCAACGTGACCGACGGCACAGACGTATATAAGATATATTTCGGGGACAAGAGCCTCGTCTGGAGGATATCGAGGGTTGAATAGGACGATAATGCATATAGATATGGACGCGTTCTTCGCCTCGATAGAGCAGGCGTCGGACCCGCGCCTGCGCGGCAAGCCCGTGATAGTCGGCGGAAAGGCGAACAAACAGAGGACCGTCGTATGCGCGGCCTCATACGAGGCGAAACGCATGGGCATAGATTCCGCTATGAGCGTTGCCGAGGCGTTCAGGATATGCCCGCAGGCCGAGTTCGTCGTCGCCGATACGGCCAAGTATATCTTCACGTCCCACGCGATATTCGACATGCTCAAGCCCTACAGCCCGCGCGTCGAGCAGGCGTCCGTGGACGAGTTCTGGCTCGATATGACCGGCACGGAAAGATTCCTCGGCCCCGCCGCGGAGGTCGCCCGCGCGATAAAAGAGAGGATAAGGTCGGAGTTCGGAGTGACGGCTTCCGTGGGGATATCGTCGAGCAGGCTCTTCGCTAAGATCGCATCCAAGCTGAAGAAACCCGACGGGCTCGTAGTGCTCGATAAAGGGGATATAGCGGAAACGCTGAGGGACATGCCTGTAGGGAAGATAACTGGGATAGGCAGGAGCACGAGGGAGCGGCTCAACGGTTTCGGGATATTCGTTTATTCCGATATGGCCAGGTTCGGGATGGATTTCTACCGCGATAAGTTCGGGAAGCTCGGGCTGTGGCTCTACGGAGTATCGCGCGGCGAGGACGGGTTATTCATTCCCTCGTGGCAGGGGGAGGAGGCGCCGCCTAAGTCGGTCGGCCATTCATATACGCTCCCTTATAACGCGCATAACCCGGAGCTCATAGAGGCGTGGCTCAGGTTGTTGTGCGAGATGGTCGCGTCGCGGCTGCGTTCGCTCGGGCTCGAGGGAAGGTGCCTGCATGTCTTCCTGAGGCAGCCGGATATGGGTTTCGTCGCGAAGCAGAAGATGTTCGGGGTCCCGACGTCCGACGGGGCGGAGATATTCCTGCGCGCCATGGCGGTCATTAGTTGCATGCCGCGCGGGCTGAAAGGTTTCCGGCTGCGCGCGCTCGGCGTTTGCGCGTCTGTGCTTACTCCCGCATGCGGCAGCCGCCTCCTGGAGGCGGACATAAAAAGGCGGGAACTGATAAAGTCCGTGGACGAGATAAACGGCAGGTTCGGCGAATGGACGGTCTATCCCGCGAGGGTCAGCGGGATACGGCCTACATGAGCGATCCGGAGAGGTTCCTGAGGACGGAAACGGCTTCCTTTACGACGGCCGGGTCGAACTGGCTGCCGGCGCACTTCTCGATCTCCTCGCAGGCGGTCTCCTTCGACATCGCCTTGCGGTATGTCCTTGTAGAGGTCATTGCGTCGAAAGCGTCCGCGATAGATATTATCTTCGTTCCTATGGGTATCTGGTCGCCCTTCAGGCCTACGGGATAGCCCCTGCCGTCGAAGCGTTCGTGGTCGGAGCTCGCTATCAGAGCGACATCCTTGAAATCGGTTATCGTCTCGAGCAGGTCGCGCGTATATATCGCATGAAGTTTTACGGTATCGAACTCTTCCGGCGTGAGCTTCCCGGGCTTGTTTATCAAGCTCCTCGATATACCGAGCTTTCCTACGTCATGCAGCAGCGCGGACCATTTTGTCTTGGTTATGTCGTCGTGGGAGAGGTTCATCGCTAGGGCTATCAGCATGGAGTAGACCGACACCCTCTTGGAATGGCCTATCATCGAGGGATGCTTCGTGTCTATCAGCTGTGAAAAGACCTCGCAGGCGATGCCGACGGCGTCGACGCTCGCGGGTATATCTATCTGGCCCGTCTCGGCCCTTACCTTCTTGAATACGTCCCCGACCTTGTTTTTGTCCATCACCTCGTCGAGGATCCCGCCCTTCCTCATGATATCGAGCACGGTATCGACAAGCTCTTCCGAAGCGCGCTCATTCTTCCATGATATCATCGCCTTCTCTACATCGGCGATGCCCCGGACCGACTCGTCCCTCAGGAGCAGGTCGAGCTGGTCGGCTATCTGTATGACCTGCGCGCCGAGCGGGATCTCGTTGCGCTGCCTGCCGAGCGGATACCCCTTGCCGTTGTACCATTCGTGGTGGTTCAGGATCAGTTTCGCTATCGTGGAAAGGTTCGGTATCTGGCTGGTCAATTCGGCGCCGATTATGGTATGCGAGAGTATTATCGGGTTCTGGCGCGGATCTTCGTGCGTGAAAAGGTAATGCGTTATGTGCTCGGGAAGGGCGAGGTATCCGATGTCATGCAGCAGGGAGGCGTAGAAGATGTCCTTTCTTTCGCCGGGGTCTATCGTCTTCGCGAACTCGGACGAGAAGATGCCGACGCGCCACGAGTGGTAGAGGTTGGTGCCTTCGCTCATCACGTCGAGCACGTAGGCTATAGCGGAGACAAGCTCATTTATCGTCCTTGTAGTGTTTATCTCCATGCTTGTAATAAGTTAACACAGAAGTTTTGCGTTGTCAATCCGGCTGTTAGGGCGGTATAATCATCAGCGATGAGCCGGATAAATATAGTATATGAGGACGAACGTATCATGGTCGTCGAAAAGCCGGCGGGTATGCTCGTCATCCCCGCGCCGGGCAATACCCATAAGACGCTCACCGACCTGCTGAACAGCCAGCTTGCCTCGCGCGTGCACCCGTGCCACAGGATTGACAGGGACACTTCGGGGCTGATACTATATGCGAAGGGCAAGGGCACCCAGCAGGCGATGATGGAAGAGTTCAAGCAGCGCCGCGTGAAGAAGTCGTATATAGCTTTCGTGAACGGCCTGCTCGCGAACAAGTCGGCCGTGATAGACCGCCCGATAGAAGGAAAGAGGGCCGTCACGAAATACAGCGTCACCGAGCAGCGCAGGGATTTTGCGGTCGTGGATGTCGAGCCGTTGACCGGGCGCACGAACCAGATAAGGATACATTTCAAGGCGATAGGCCATCCGTTGGTAGGCGAAAGGAAGTTCGCTTTCGCGAAGGATTTCAAGCTCAAGTTCAGGCGCACGGCGCTCCATTCGCAGAAGTTAGAGTTTTCTCACCCGGGTACCGGGGAGGCGATGTCGTTCACATCGCCGATGCCGGAAGACATGAGGAAGTTCCTCGAGGAAAATAAGTGAAAGGAGGGCGCAGATGAGAAGGGTATTTGTATTGGCGATGGCGGGCATGTTCATGGCGTCGATGCTGGCCGCGGCCCCGAAGGCCTATGCCGACAAGTGGGAAGACCTCGTGACGGAGGCACAGAAGGTGCTCGACGAGGTCAATTCGATGCCGGACACGTCGATCCCGTCGGACATGTTCAAGAAATGCAGGGCGATAGCGATATTCCCGTCGACCGTCGGCGGCGGGTTCATAATCGGCGCGAAATACGGGCAGGGCGTCGTGCTCTATAAGGACGACAAGGGCAAATGGAGTCCCCCGGCCGTGTTTAATATAGGAGGGGGAAGTTTCGGTTGGCAGATAGGCGGGCAGGCGACCGACCTCATACTCGTGATAATGAGCGACCGCGGAGTGGACGGGTTCCTCGCGAGCAAGCTGACCCTCGGAGCGGACGCTTCCGTCGCGGCGGGCCCTGTCGGGAGGGACACGCAGGCATCGACCGACCTCCAGCTGAAGGGCGGTATATTCTCGTATTCGAGGTCGCGCGGCGCGTTCGCCGGCCTGAAGCTCGAGGGCACCGCGATAACACAGAACAAGGAAGGCAACAAGGCGCTGTATAAGAAAGACCTCGGCGCTAAAGAGATCCTGAAGGAGAACGCCGCGAAACCGACGGCCGCGGGCCAGGCGCTCATAAAAGACCTGGAGAAGTTCTGCAAATAGTAATAGCGTGATAAACAAAGGGGACATGCCGCTAAACGGTGTGTCCCCTGTTGCTATTGGATATGCGGGGTAAGGATGATCTCGAGGCTGCGGCTTGACGAGGTCGTGAAGAAATGCCTGCCGAAATCCCTGTCTTTCTCGAGGCCGCCGATCACAAGCGGCCGGCCGTCGTAAGCGATTACCGTAGTGCTTAATTTTTGGATGTCTATGACGCCGCGCCTCCTGTCCGCGAGGTAGCTTATCTGGGGCGTCAGCGTTATCTCGACGGAACCGTTATCTATGATGCGCGGCTCCACTTTAAGTCTGGTCCCGACCTCCTTTATCGTCACGTTCGAGGCGATATACGCGTTATCATAGAGGAAACTCACGTAATATTCGACGCAGGGGACTTCTTCGCCCACGAATATGCTCGCCGAGAGGCCGTCCGATACCACGATGAACTGCTTCGTGTAGGAACTGCTCCTCACACCGTATTCCTTGAACTCGACGTCGATCCGGACATTCCTCGGAAGGTAATCCGTTTGCGCCAGGGCCGGCGTTACGGCGGCTGCCGTAAGGACCGCCGCCGCTGCGGACGCTAAAAACCCCCTGATATTCGCCATATCGCACCTCCGCCGGTATCATATCACTTATTGTCACCCGGGGCAATTCCTGTTATAATTACCGTACTATGAAATCCTACACGGAATACCTGGTTTTCAATACGGAGAAACATTACGATATCGTTAATATCACGCCGCAGGTCGAGAAGGCCGTCGTGAAGAGCGGGATAAAGGAAGGGCTCTGCCTCGTGAACGCGATGCATATAACGGCGAGCGTCTTCATCAACGATGACGAATCTGGCCTCCACAAGGATATCCTCGACTGGGTCGAGAGACTGGCCCCTTACGGCAAGGATAAATACAAGCATAATATGACCGGCGAGGACAACGGCGACGCGCACCTTAAGAGGACAGTGATGGGCCGAGAGGTTGTCGTGGCGGTAACGAACGGAAAGATGGATTTCGGCCCGTGGGAGCAGGTATTTTACGGCGAATTCGACGGACAGAGGAAGAAGAGGGTCCTGGTCAAGGTCATCGGGGAGTGATATGAAAACTACGGCATCAGAAGGGCTGTTTTTCCAGTGGCACATAACCGACGCCTGCAATTTCAGGTGCAGGCACTGCTACCAGCACCGCTTTACCCGTGATTCCGAGCTTGCACTGCCGGAGCTCATCAAGGTATACGAGAATATAGCCCCGTACTCTAAGGGCAGGAAGATAAACCTTAATATCACCGGCGGCGAACCGTTCCTGAGGAAAGACCTCTTCGACCTCCTGCGTTTCCTGGACGGGCAGAAGGAGACCGGCGAGCTCGCGGTAATCACGAACGCGAGCCTAATAGATGAAAAAGCGCTCGAAGCGTTAAACGGCATAAAGAAGCTCAAGGCGGTCAAGGTATCCCTCGACGGCGCGACTGAGAAGACGAACGACGCAATAAGGAAGCCCGGGGCCTTCAGGGCCGCGCTCGAGAAGATCAACCTCATCCAGGAGAGGACGCGCTTAGACGTCATAATAATGCTGACGCTGATGCGCTCGAACTCCTACGAGCTGCCCGCCCTCTTCCAGCTCTGCAGGGAACTGCGGGTCAACGGGCTGATGCTCGAAAGGTTCATCCCGCTCGGGCAGAGCGGAGAGCTGAAAGCCGAGGTCATGAAGAAAGAGGACTGGAAGAAAGCCGTTAAGGAGATATGCGAATACATGGAAGTCGACCTTGCCGAGAGCGAGGTGCTCCCGTGCAAGGCCTTCTGGGTAAAATTCGAGGGAAGCGGCGCGAACCTGTTGACGGCGGAATGCAACCTCGGCGAGGACGCGTTCGCTATAATGCCGAACGGGGACCTGCTGCCTTGCCGCAGGTTCGACCTGGTGCTGGGCAACCTGCTCCGCAGGGACCTCTCGTATATCGTGAAGGACAACGCCGTGCTGCGCGATATCTCGGACAAGTCCAAGCTGAAAGGGAAGTGCCGTAACTGCCAGATAGAACGCTGCCGCGGGTGCAGGGCGCTGGCTTATGCGATCGAAAAAGATTATCTTGCGGAGGACCATCTTTGCTGGCTATAAGGAAAATGAAAAAGGCAGGAAACAAGACAGGGGTCATATGTACGCTCGGGCCAGCGAGTTCTTCGCCGCAGGCCATAAGGAAGATGGGAGAGGCGGGGATGGACGTCGCTCGCCTGAATTTTTCCCATTCCTCGCATAGTGACCAGGAAGCTAAGATAGAGATCATAAGGAGGATAAACAGGGGGTGCAAGGAGCCGATCAGGATCCTGCAGGACCTCGAGGGATACAGGATAAGGATAGGAAAGCTCGACGGCGGAAGGCCCGTACAGGTGAAAAAGCGCCAGAAGGTCATACTGACAAATTGCCGCGCCGTAGGCTGCGGGAACGTCATACCCTTCGATTACCGCGGGTCCCTGTGCGACATAAGGGGCGCGGAGTTCATATACATCGATGACGGCAATATCGCGCTGAAGGTCAGGAGGATATGCAGGGACCGCATCGAGACATCGGTCTGGGCGGGCGGCGTGATAAAGGAGAGAAAAGGCGTCAACATGCCCGGCGCGAAACTGAAGTTCTCCGGCATCACCGCGAAGGACAGGAAGGATATCGCGTTCGGGATAAGGAACAAGGTCGACTTCATCGCGCAGTCGTTCGTCAGGAACGAGGACGATATACTGAGGATCGCGAAGCTCGTGAAGCCGCGCCTCCCGGACTGCAAGGTCATCGCGAAGATCGAGAACCGCGACGGCATAAGGAACATCGACGAGATAATAGCGGCCTCCGACGGCATAATGATAGCCAGGGGCGACATGGGCGTCTCGATGCCGATACAGCAGATACCGATAATACAGAAGATAATAATAAAGAGGTGCAACCGCGACGGCAAATTCGTCATAACGGCCACGCAGATGCTCGAGAGCATGACCGAGAGCCTGCGCCCCACCCGCGCCGAGGTCACCGACGTGGCGAACGCGATAATGGACGGAACGGACTACGTGATGCTTTCCGGCGAAACGGCGGTAGGGCGCCATCCGGCCGAGACTGTCAGGATGATGGAGAATATAATAGATTTCACCGAAGGGTACCTTTACGGCAGGTTCCTGCCTTTAGGAAAATAAAAGAGGGAATACGCGCGATGCCCCATTATGATTACGAATGCCAGAAATGCAAACATGTCTTCGAGGTCTTCCAGTCGATGACCGACAAGCACCTTACGAAGTGCCCTAAATGCAAAGGCCCCGTAAGGCGCCTTATCGGCGGCGGCTCGGGGATAATATTCAAGGGTTCGGGTTTCTACGAGACGGATTACAAGAAAAAGTCCGGGGCGAAGCCCTGCGAAAAGGCGGCGCCAAGCTGCCCCGCGAACTGCAAGCATAAGCATTGAGGTCCCGCAAGGGATATAAGGACTAAGCAAATGCGCGTAGCGATGTATTACGCAAATAACGACGTGCGTACCGAAGAGATGCCCGTGCCGGAGGCAGGCGGCGGCGAGATACTCGTGCGCGTCATCGCGAGCGGGATATGCGGCAGCGACGTCATGGAGTGGTACCGCAAGGACAGGGTGCCGCTCGTGCTCGGCCACGAGATAACGGGCACCGTAGAGAAGATTGGCGCCGGGGTTAAGGGCATAAAGCCCGGAGACCGCGTAGCGGTGTCGCATCATGTCCCATGCGGCTCGTGCCGCTATTGCCTTAAAGGCCACGAAACCGCCTGTGAGACGCTGCGCAAAACGAATTTCTTTCCCGGAGGTTTCGCGGAGTTTGTCCGCGTCCCCGCGATAAACGTCGAAAAGGGCGGTGTCTATCCGGTGCCGGATAACGTCACGTTCGAGGAAGCGACTTTTATCGAGCCGCTCGCGTGCGTGCTGAGGGGGCAGAGGATCGCGGGAGTAAAGAAGGGCGATACGGTCCTTGTCATCGGGAGCGGTATATCGGGCCTGCTGCATGTAAAATATGCGCGTGCGTCCGGCGCGGGCGTCATTGCCGCGACCGACCTGTCGGGATACCGCCTCGGCGCCGCTATGCGATTCGGCGCGGACCGCGCATTCAACGCAGCGGATTATTCGCCGCAGGAATTAAAAGATATGAATAAAGGCCTTCTGGCGGATGTTGTGATAATATGCGCCGGCGCAGGGCCCGCTGTGCAGCAGGGCCTGGATTCCGTCGAACGCGGCGGCACCGTGCTATTCTTCGCGGCCTCAGAAAAAGGCCTAGCGATACGCAAGCCCATAAACGATATATTCTGGAGGAACGAGGTCACGCTTACGAGTTCCTATGCCGCGACGCCTGCGGAGCACCTCGAGGCGATGCGCCTGCTCGGTTCGGGCAGGGTCTCCGTAAAGGACATGATAACGCACAGGTTCGGCCTTGCGGGAGCGCAGGAAGGTTTCGGGCTCGTCGCGGGAGCCGGGGATTCCATAAAGGTAATAATCGAACCCCAGAAATAAAAAGGAGGTATGCCATGGTAGCTGTCTTTATCCTGCTTATCGTAGTCATCGCGGCGGTGCTCTGGCTCATCGGGGCCTATAACGGCCTCGTGCAGCTGAAGCTCAGGGTAACGAACGGCTGGGCCCAGATAGACGTCCAGCTCAAGAGGAGGCACGACCTGATACCGAATCTCGTCGAGACCGCCAAGGGCTACATGAAGTTCGAGAAGGAGACGCTCGAGAGCGTCATAAAGGCGCGCACGCAGGCGACGCAGGCGACCTCCGTAAAGGACAAGGAAGGCGCGGAGAACCTGCTGACCGGTGCTTTGCGTTCTCTCTTTGCCGTATCCGAAAAATACCCGGAATTGAAAGCCAACCAGAACATGCTGGCCCTGCAGGAGGAGCTTACCTCCACCGAGAACAAGATAGCTTTCGCGAGGCAGTATTACAACGACGAGGTGACCAGGTACAACACTACGGTCAAGATGTTCCCGACGAATACCGTCGCCTCGATGTTCGGGTTCACGGCCGCGGAGTTCTTCGAACTGAAGGACCTTGCGGAAAAAGAGCCGCCGAAAGTGTCCTTCGCGTAGGGAGCGGATGTCCTATTCATTTGTAGAGATAGAAAAACAGAAGACGTGGGTGATCAAGTCGGTCTTCGTCTTCCTGTTGGCGTTCTATTTCGTCATCGCCGAGATACTCTGGCTCGTGACGAAGGCGTTCTTTTCCGAACCGCTCGCCTCGGGCCTCCCCGGCCGCGCGCCGCTCTTCACGCCCGCGGAAGCGCTGCTCGTATTCGCGGTGTCGCTCCTGCTTGCTTATACGCACTGGTATTTTTCCACGAAGGACATGATATCGGGCATCCTCACGATGCTCGACGCCCACAGCCCGGACAAGAAAGACTCCTACCACAGGGTATTCAAGAACGTCGTAGATGAGGTCTCGATCGCTACCGGAGGCATGCATATAGATTGCTATGTCGTTCCGGTATCCGGCATGAACGCTTTCGCGATATCCGACGGTAAAGGCGCCTCCGTGATAGGAGTCACAGAGGGGCTGCTGTCGCGCCTGAACAGGAGCCAGCTCGAGGCGGTCGTCGGCCACGAGGCCGCTCATATAGCATCCGGTGACAGTCTTTCGACGACGGTCATATGCTCGCTCTTCGGCATATATGCCGCCCTGCTGGATGTGGTCAACCGGCTGACGATGAAGGACTCCTCGGACAGGGACGATTACGGGGTGAACGTAGGCGCGAGGTTCGCCGCATACCTTGTCATCGTTTCGGTCATACTCGCTGTCGTGAAACAGGTCAACCTGCTGCTTAACATGTTCATATCGAGGCAGAGGGAATACCGCGCCGATGCCGTCGCGGTGAGATTGACACGCAACCCTATAGCGCTCGCAGAGTCCCTTTACATTATATCAAAAGGATGGCGAGGGGTAGGCGCGGTGCCGGGGTCGCTGGCGCCGTTGTTCATAATGAACACGGACCTGAAGGCCTTCGACGAGTCCGACGGGCTCTTCCCTGACCTCTTCTCCACGCATCCGCCGGTAAGGCAGCGGCTCGCGATATTGCTGGGCATGGCCCATGCCGACCTCGCGGGGCTGAAGAAGTCGATAAGGCCTCTTCCGAAGGTGCCGGCCGATACGGGTAAGGTCCCGCCTGAGGACGTCTTCGAGTCCCCGGTCAAGGATTGGATATTGTACAAGGATAACTCATGGCAGGGGCCGTTTACCATGGCAGACCTGCTCTCGCTCGGAATCGACCCGTCCTCCTGGATATCGAACGTCAGGGAGGGGATCATCAAGCATGCCGCCGAGGACACTGCCGTTACGCAGGCGATCAGGGACAGGGCCGGCAAGGGCCCGGCAGGGGCGACCGCCGGGGGCGACTGTCCCCGCTGCAAACAATCCCTCGCCGAGATGCTCTACGAAGGCGCGCCTGTGCTCGACTGCGGTTTTTGCGGAGGGATATACGCCAAGAGGAACGTAGTGTCGAGGGTCCTCGCGAGGGAGAATTACTCGTTCTCGCAGGAGGTGAAGGATATGGCCGACTCGCTGCAGAAGGTCATGTGGCTCTCGCCTCGCCCGAACCACTACAGGATAACCGACCCGCTCGACTGCCCGTACTGCGGGAAAAAGATGTACCGCGGATTCTTCTCGTACGGGCTTCCAGTGGAGATAGACCGCTGCCCGGCGTGCGACAGCATTTGGTTCGACAGGAACGAACTGGAGATGCTCCAGTACCTCATAGAGGAGAACAGGGTTCTTGAAATCGGCAGCAGATAGGGTATAATTAGAACCACCCGTCAAATAAGGAGATACAGCATGGATTGGGGAATTAAGAACCGCCTTGGCCGCATAATCAAGAATGACGGCCGCACAGTGATGCTTGCCGTCGATCACGGATATTTCCTCGGGCCGGTATCCAAGCTCGAGGATCCCGCAAAGACGATAAAGCCGCTATTGCCTTACACGGACGCGCTGATGCCTACCCGCGGAGTGCTGCGCAACTGTGTGGACGCGTCGAACGACATACCGGTGGTCCTGAGGGCCTCCGGCGGAAACAGCATAATTGGCGAAGACCTCTCTAACGAGGAGATAACGGTCTCGATGAAGGACGCGGTCCGGCTTAATGTCTCGGCCGTCGCGTTCTCTATATATATCGGCTCGAAGCACGAGCACCAGACTATCGTAAATTTCGCGAAACTCGTCGACGAAGGCATGGAGTACGGGATGCCCGTCCTCGCGGTTACCGCTGTCGGCAAGGAGCTTGAAAAGAGGGACGCGCGCTACCTGTCGCTCTGCTGCAGGATAGCGGCTGAGACGGGCGCGAGTTTCGTCAAGACGTATTACTGCGACGATTTCGAGAAGGTCGTCAAGAGCTGCCCGGTCCCCGTGGTAATTGCCGGAGGGCCGAAGCTCAAGACCGAGTTCGACGCGCTCGGGATCGCTTGCGACGCGATAAAGCGGGGGGCGGCAGGCGTCGATATGGGGCGCAATATCTGGCAGTCCGAAGACCCCGTCGCGATGATAAAGACCATAAGGGCCATCGTGCACGACGGCATAACTTTCAAAAAGGCGCAGGACATGCTTAAGGGGCTCCGGAAAAAACACGCTTAAGGCAAGGGGGATATGTTCGTTAACCTGTTTTCGAAGAACGACGACTGGATAAAGAACAACAAGGCCTGCTTCAAGCTGCTCGATGATTTTGGCGTGGGCGTATCCGTCATCAACTCTAATATGGAGATAATCGCCCTCAACAAGGTCATGAAGAAGTGGTTCCCCGGGGTCGACCCCAGATCCCAGCCGATATGCCACAAGTCCTTTAATTTCCCCCCGAGGAATTCCGTATGCCCGTATTGCCCGACGATAAAGACGTTCGATGACGGCAAAGTGCACGAGGCCGTTACCGAGACGCCTTACGGCGGAAAGGTCATAAACTACCGCATAGTATCGTCCCCGATAGAGGATGAAAAGGGCAATATCGTGGCCGCGATCGAAGTCGTCGAGGACGTGACGGACAAGCTTCGCGCGGAGAAACAACTGCGGGACGCCGAGGACCTCTACCATACCACGATCAACTCATTAAATTACCCGATACATGTCATCGATGAAAATATGAAGATCGTGTTCATTAACGATACCTTCAAGACCTGGGGCAGGAGCCTCGGGCTGAAGCCGGATATTATCGGCCTCGACGTCTATGCGGCGTTCCCTTTCCTGCCGGAAAAAGCCAGGGAAGAGTATAACCGTGTCTTCCGCTCGGGCAGGTCCCTGATCACGGAGGAATCGGTCACCGTCGAAGGAAGGGAGATAATGACCGAGACCCAGAAGATACCGATCCTGGAGAGGGGCAGGGCGGTAAAAATAATAACTATAGTTATTGATATAACGCGCCTAAGGAAGAGCGACAGCCTGCTGGGGGATATAAGACACCGCCAGGAAGCGATCCTGGACAACATTCCCGATATGGCGTGGCTTAAGGACAGGGAGAGCAGGTTCATCGCCGTTAATGAGCCCTTCGGCAGGGCCTGCGGGTTGAAGCCCGCCGATGTAGCCGGGAAGACCGACCTGGATATATGGCCGAGGGAGTTGGCCGAGAAATACCGTGCGGACGATAAAGAGGTCATGGTCTCGGGTAAGAGAAAAGTGGTCGAAGAGACCGTGGCCGACATAGAAAAAAAGATGAAGTGGATCGAGACGATAAAGACCCCCGTATATGACGATAAAGGAAATATCGCCGGGACTACCGGTATAGCAAGGGATATCACCCTCAGGAGGGAGCTTGAGGAAAGGATAAAAGAGTCGGAAGAAAAGTTCAGGAAACTCTTCGAGGCGGCTAACGACGCCATCTTCATCGCGGATATCAAGACAGGCAAGCTGGTAGATGTGAACAGGCAGGCGGAGAATATGATGGGGATGCCGAGGCGCGACCTTATAGGGATGCACCAGGCGAAACTCCATCCCCCGGAAGACACGGATATTTACAGGGAAAAGTTCGGCAATATAGTAAAAGAAGCAATAGGAAACCGCGGCGAGAGGCTTCCGTCAGTCGAAGGCGAGATAATGAACTCCGCAGGCGAAAAGATACCCGTATATATAAACGCGTCTTTCCTCGAGCTGGGAGGCAGGCCGGTCATACAGGGTGTCTTCAGGGATATGTCGGAGATAAGGAAGATAGAGCGCGAGAAGAAAGAGGCCGAGGCCCTCGCGCTGATAGACCCGCATACACAGCTTTATAATTACAGGTATTTCCAGAGGAGGATACATTCCGAGCTCGAGCTCGCGAAGAGGCGTTCGACCCCGCTGTCTGTCCTCATGATAGATATCGATTATTTCAAGTCGGTCAATGATACGTTCGGCCACGAGTACGGCGATGTCGTACTGCAGGAGTTCGCCATACTGCTGCAGCATACCTGCCGCGGCATAGACGTCGTCACGAGGTTCGAGGGGGAGGATTTCGCGGTGATCCTGCCGGATACGGACGGCCGCGGCGCGTTCGCCTTTGCCGAGCGGATACAGAAGGTCATCAAGAAGCACCGGTTCGGCGCGAATAAGGTCAAGCTCAGGGTCAGTATAGGCGTCTCCGCCTATCCCGAAGACAACATAGCTACCGTAGATAACCTGCTTACGGCAGTGGAGAAATGCGTGCGCCTCGCGAAGGACCAGGGCGGCAATACGATAACGACGGCCGCGCAGCTCCGGAAGAAGAAAGTAAAGGAGATAATGCCTGACCGCGAGTCGAAAGAACGCGTGAGCGCGATAACGAAGAAATTCATTAGCCTTTTCAGGCGTAACAGGCAGAATACGATAGAGGCGGTATATGCGTTGGCCCATACCGTGGGGGCCAAGAACGCTTATACCGAGGAGCATTCCGAAGATATGGTCAAGTACAGCACAGAGGTCGGCAGGAAGATGGGCCTCCAGGACGAGGATATAGAGGACATAAAGCACGGCGCGATGCTCCACGATATCGGAAAGCTCGGCATAAGCGAAAAGATACTGCTCAAGCGCGGCAAACTGACGAAGAAGGAATATGATATAATAAAGAAGCATCCCCAGATAGGAGCGGATATAATAAGGCCCGTCCATTTCCTGAAGAACGTCGTTCCGATAATACTGCACCACCACGAAAGGTATGACGGCTACGGTTACGGCTCGAAATTGAAGGGGGATGAGATACCGGTCGGCGCGAGGATAGTCGCGGTCGTCGACGTATACCAGGCGCTTGTCTCGAACAGGCCTTACCGCAAGGCGTATTCGAAGAGGGAGGCTCTCAAGATCATAAAGGATGAGTCGGGGACGCATTTTGACCCCAAGGTGGTCAAGGTCTTCCTGGACATCCTCGCTAAAGAGAAAGAAAAGAAAATAACTAGGAGGCAGAGATGAAGTATCTGTTAGGGGCGGTCGCTATCATATTTACCCTATGCGGGACGGCATGCGGAGAGGGCAATATAGTACCGAACGCGAGCTTTGAGGAGCTCAAGGGTTTTGACGGCGAAAATCCTGCGGGCTGGTGGTCCTGGAACTCCGATTATAACGGCCTGACGGCCTCGGCAAGCAGGACCGGCGAACAGGCGGTGCAGATAAGCGCAGAGGCGAACAACGAGACGCACAGCGGCGTGTTATACCGTTACCGCAACGTAGTCCCGGGCAAGATATACGATTTCTCCTGCTACGTCAAGAACTCCACTACGGACCCGATAACCGGCGGCGCTTACGGCCAGTTGAGCATAGAATGGCTAAAGAACGAGAAAGAGACCGAGCGCACGTGGGGTGTGACCTGGGGGCCCGATATATCGGACACCGACTGGAAAGAAGTAGAGATGACCGCGATCGCTCCGGCGGACGCGGACGCCTGCAATTTCGTCATACAGTTCTTCCGCAAGGACGGTTCGGGCAGTTTCTACGCGGATGACGTGATGGTAGAGGAAAAATAACGGAGATGTCGGGAGAAAGGCGCATTAATATGCTCAGACCAGTCGTATTGATCTGCCTCATCGCTGCGATGTTGCAGCCCGCCGGATACGCATATGCGGTCATGGTCGGCAAGAACCTGCTGGCGAACAACAGTTTTGAAAACCGCCCCGGGTTCAAGGACCAGGACCCGCGGGATTGGGGGGCGTGGAACAATGCGTATAACGGGTTGTCTACGACCGAAAGAAGGAGGGGCCAGCAGTCTGTCTACTTCTTATGCCCTAAGCAGGGGGAGTCCACAGGCGTCTTCTATACGTATAAAAAGGTCAAGCCCGGAAACAAATACATATTCTACAGCTATGTCATGAACTCCCGCGAGGAGCCGATATCCGGGCAGGCGTTCGGCCAGTTGAGCATAGAATGGAGGAAGACGACGAAGGACAAGGACAATAAGGATGTGCAGGTCGAGATAAGCAGGGATTTCGGGCAGAAGTTCGGGCAGAACCTGCCATGCATGAAATGGACCCTTGCGTCCATATCCGCGATAGCCCCGCAGGACGCGGATAACTGCAATTTCGTAATCCAGTTCTTCAATGATACGAACGGCGCCGGGAAGTTCTTCGCGGACGACGTGGCCGCCGAAGAGATCGACAAAGACATAGCGCTGAAGGACTATGCACTCGGCAGGACCGGCCCGAAAAACGCCCCGTCGGCTTCCGTCTCGCTTACCGCGGCATCAGGCTCCAGGGCCGGGTTTGCGGGCGCGCAGCTGCTCGCTGCGGATTATGATTCAGGTTCCAAGCCGAACAACGTGGGCGGTGATATGGGATGCTGGAACAAAGACCCGAACGACAAGTCGCAGGGATGCAGCATGAGCTTCACCGGTGAGGGATCCGGACGCGGAGGCAAAGGCAGGGTGCTTGCGCTAGATTATGACGTCGATTCGCCAAACGAGGCTTTTGACGGCTATTGGATGACTTTGCAGAATAAGGATGTCTCCGCCTATAAGAAACTCAGCCTATGGATCAGGGGGGACACTGAAAAGGGTTTCTCGAAATCCATAAAGATAGAGCTTAAGAACTCCTCAAAGGAGCAGGCCACCTATACCATTTCAGGCATTACAGGCGAGTGGAAGAGGTTCGTTATCCCGTTAAACGCATTTAGCGAGTTGAAAAGCTATTCCTCGATGACGGAGTTCGTCATCCGCTTCGACGATAAGGTCAACTCCGACAAAAAAGAGGGAAGGATATACGTCGACGATATCGCGTTTACCGAATGACGTGTTTTTTTACCCGCGTCTGCTCACGCGGGCAATTATTTCCCCAAAAATAGCAATTTAGTATTCTTGACAACAGCCTGATTGCATGGTAAATTTCCTGTAATGCCCTCGGGGGCAATTGGTTGTCAAAAACAAGAAAGGAGGTGAACAAGTGAAGAAAATTTTCTTCCTCGGGTTAGTAGTTGGGTTAGTACTTTCGTTGTCATCGGCAGCGCATGCCAACATGCTGGTGAATGCGGGTTTTGAGTCTCCTATGGGTGACAACGCAGATCCGGATAACTGGTGGGGTATGCGTGCAGATCCCCTGAAGACCGATGTCGTTATGAAGACGTCTACCGCACAGCAGCATTCAGGTAGCCAGAGCGCAAAGACCGTGATGACTCCTCTTTCCGGCGGCAACACATGGGCCGGTTGGGGTCAGGAAGTAAGCATAGGCGCGGGAGAGCAGATTACGGCTTCAACATGGCTTAAGGCCACAGCCCGTAATTACGCGAATCCCAAGCTCCAGCTTGAGTTCAAGAACATGGGCGGCGAGCTGCTTAACAAGACATCAGTCATAGCTCCGACTGGGACGTTCGACTGGACGAATCTCACGACCACGGTGACGACACCGGAAGGCACGGAGACGGTCCTCATCAACCTTCTCGTCGAGAAGACCTCTGGCGGTGCCAGCGGTGAGTTCTACTGGGACGACGCATCGATCGATATCGCTGCCGTTCCGGAACCGGCAAGCCTGCTTTTACTCGGCTCGGGCCTTGTAGGTGTTCTCGGCCTGAGAAAGAAGAAGTAACCGGTAATATAAATAGATAACGGATGGCCCCTTAAGACAAGGGGCCATCCAGTTTAAGAAACCCAGGAGGGTCAAGAAAACCAGATGGATAAGATAAGAGAATTTATTGCTGTATTGATCGTCGCTCTGGCCGTATCCGGATCGTCATATGCTGCGACGCTGGTAATAGCGGATTTTGATACAGGAGACAAGCCGAATAACGTCGGCGGTGATTTCGGCGCGTGGGACAAAGACCCGAACGATACTACACAGGGATGCAAGATCAATTTCAACCCGGACACCAAGCATGGTGACAAAGGTTTTGCCCTCCAGGTGGATTATGACGTAGATTCGCCTAACCCAGCTTATAACGGCGTCTGGATGAAGCTCAACAGCGCTGACGGCACACAGTATGACAAGGTCACGTTCTGGATCAAAGGCGACGAAGTAGCCGGCTTCTCCCCGAAGATGAAGCTCGAGATAAAGAACGACAAAGGGGAAACAGGAAAGTATGTCGTGTCGAACATAACGAAGGACTGGCAGGAAGTATCCATACCGCTCAGCTCCTTCGGCGGGCTTACGGACAAGAGCTCATTGTCCGAGTTCGTCATCGTATTTGATGATATGACCTGTGCCGCAAAGAAGCAGGGCACCGTTTACATCGATGATATCGCATTCGTGAAATAGGTCATTGCGTCCCCGTGGGAGCTGAAAGCGCCCACGGGGGCAAGTTTATCCCCAAAAATAGCAATTTTATAGTCTTGACAAAAATAGTATTTAGTGATAGACTTGTATAAGTTAATAGACAACCTTGTTAATTCAACCGTGCAATATTTTTTTTGATAAAAGATGCCCACGAGGGCAAATCAAACAAGTAACTCTTGAGGTTTCGGGGAGATAAGTAAAATCCATGATGGAAGGAGGTGAACAAGTGAAGAAAATTTTCTTCCTCGGGTTAGTAGTTGGGTTAGTACTTTCGTTGTCATCGGCAGCGCATGCCAACATGCTGGTGAATGCGGGTTTTGAGTCTCCTATGGGTGACAACGCAGATCCGGATAACTGGTGGGGTATGCGTGCAGATCCCCTGAAGACCGATGTCGTTATGAAGACGTCTACCGCACAGCAGCATTCAGGTAGCCAGAGCGCAAAGACCGTGATGACTCCTCTTTCCGGCGGCAACACATGGGCCGGTTGGGGTCAGGAAGTAAGCATAGGCGCGGGAGAGCAGATTACGGCTTCAACATGGCTTAAGGCCACAGCCCGTAATTACGCGAATCCCAAGCTCCAGCTTGAGTTCAAGAACATGGGCGGCGAGCTGCTTAACAAGACATCAGTCATAGCTCCGACTGGGACGTTCGACTGGACGAATCTCACGACCACGGTGACGACACCGGAAGGCACGGAGACGGTCCTCATCAACCTTCTCGTCGAGAAGACCTCTGGCGGTGCCAGCGGTGAGTTCTACTGGGACGACGCATCGATCGATATCGCTGCCGTTCCGGAACCGGCAAGCCTGCTTTTACTCGGCTCGGGTTTAGTTGGTTTGTTTGGTGTTTCAAGAAGGAAAAAGTAATAGAACAGTTTGCAGGATTGGCTCCGCAAAAGTCTCATCCCCCAAAAATAAGATAGATGCGGGGCCAATCTTGTAAGCAGGGGCTATCCGGGACCCTGTCGGGCGCAATATTATTGCGCTCATGGGCAAAAAGTCATATAATAAACACAATTATCCCGGAGGCCATAGGTTATGGAGAAGCATCTCAGGTCAGCGATCGCCGCATTATCCCGCCTTTTCATCATTACCGTATTTATGGTAAATTTCACGCAGGCATCCGCATTGCAGGTAACAGCATCGTCAAGCGAGAGCAACCTTTACGGCCCCGCTAACGCCATGGACGGCAATTACCAGAGCAGGTGGAGCAGCGTTTTTGAGGACCCGCAATGGCTTGTTATAGACCTAGGCGAACAGAAGGATATCGCCGGCATTTCGATAAAATGGGAAGCCGCTTTCGGGAAATCCTATGAGGTGCAGTTATCCGATGATAAAGCCGCGTGGAGGACGGTCTTCGCGACATCCGAGAGCGACGGCGGCACCGATGAGATATATTTCAGGAAGGCACCCGCAAGGTACATAAGGATATTCATGAAGGAGCGCGGCACTTTCTGGGGCTATTCGATACTCGAGTTGTCCGTGAAAGGCGCCGATGAAGAGCCCGCCGTCACCTGTTCCTCGACCCAGCAGGGCAGCGACCCTGTCAACGCTTTCGACGGGGACCGCTCGACCGAATGGCTCAACGATTCATGCTCGGACGCGTGGATAGCCGTCGACCTCAGGAAGCCGAAGGATATAGGCGGTGTACAGCTGAACTGGGGCCTTAATTACGCGAGATCGTACGATATACTCACGTCTGACGACGGGAACTCCTGGAAGAAGGTCTATTCCACCGAAAAGGGCAACGGGAGCAAGGACCTTATATATCTCGACGCCGCAAGGACCCGGCATATCAAGATATCATGCAGGGAGAGCAATACGGGCTGCGGTTATTCGATAAAGGATATCACGATCAAGGGTCCCGACGAGTCCGCTACGCCGCAGAGGCATTATGAGCTGCTGGCGGAGGAATCGGCCGCGGGCTATTACCCGAAATGGCTTTCCAAGCAGCAGGCATACTGGACGGTCGCCGGGATAGACGGGGACGACAAGGAGAGCCTGTTGTGCGAGGACGGCACGATAGAGCCCTATTGGCAGAGCTTCTCTCTGATGCCTTATCTTTATACCGGCTCCATGGGCTTTATCACTTCGGGCAACTCCAAGGTCACTCAGTCGATGGAGAAGGGATACCTGCCCATTCCGTCGGTCGAATGGGAGCGGGACGGGATAGTATTCACTCAGCGGCTGTTCGCCTCGGGAGAGCGCGGAAAGTCGGCGAGCTACGCGTGGTATACGATAGATAATACCACTAAAGAAGAAGTTGCCGGGAAATTCTTCCTTACGGTGAGGCCTTTCCAGGTGAACCCGCCGTGGCAATACGGGGGACTCTCCGAGATAAGGAGCCTTTCCTGCGAGGACACGGATATGCCCGCCGTAAAGGTCAACGGCCTGCCGGCCGTCATATCGATGTCGAAGCCCGGCGCCTTCGGCGCGGTAAGATATAAACAGGACGATATCGTGAACGTGATAGAATCCGGCAAGGTGCCGGCGGAGAGGTCCGTGGAAGACCCCGACAAGTTCGCTTCGGGCGCGCTTGAGTTCGCCTTTGACCTTAAGCCGGGCAAGAAGGCGGATTACTATTTCGCGATACCGTTGCACGGGGAGGTGCAGGGCCTGCCGAAAAACCCGGGTAAGGCCGCGGGCCATTTCGCGAAGCTCCTGAAAGACCAGAAGAAATACTGGGAGGCGAAGCTCGATGCCGTGCAGATTGACGTGCCGGACCGGGAGATCGTGGATGCGATGAAGGCGAACCTCGGTTACATCCTGGTAAACAAGGACCTGTTGAAACTTCAGCCCGGCTCGCGCAATTACAAGAAGGCATGGATGCGCGACGGCGCGCTGATATCGGCCGCGATGCTGAGGATGGGCTATAACAACGACGTCAAGGAATTCCTGGACTGGATAGCGAAGAGGCAGTACCCTAACGGGATGGTGCCTTTTATGCTGGAAGAGGGCGGCATGCCGGGATGGGCCAAGGACTGGAAGGAATATGACAGCCAGGGCGAGTTCATATTCGCGATATACGACTATTATTGTTTTACAGGCGACAGGGAATTTCTCGAGCAGAAGTGGCCGAACATTGAGAAGGCGCTTAAGTTCCTGGTGGAGCTCAGGAAACAGAGGCTCACCGACCAGTACTGCAAGGGCCCCGACTCGAAGAAGGTGTTCTGCGGCATCCTGCCCGAGTCGAACAGCCACGAAGGTTATTTCCCGGCGATGCACAGTTACTGGGACGATTTCTGGGCCCTGAAAGGATGGGAGGACGCTGGTTCCATAGCTAGGATACTCGGCAAGGAGGACGCGGCCAAATGGATAGATGCCGAGAAGGCGTCATTCAGGAAGTCGGTATATGACTCGATAGACCTTGTCATGAAGGTGCATAAGATAGATTACATACCGGGCTGCGCGGATAAAGGCGATTTCGACGCTACGTCGACGGCGCAGGGCATCTACCCCTGCGGCGAGGGCAGGTACATGCCGCAGCCCCAGCTTAATAACACGTTCGACAGGTATCTGAAGGATTCGCTGAGGCCCAGGTACAAGGACGACTGGAAAGGCGGTTTCACCCCTTACGAGATACGGTCGATATCCGCGCTGATAATAATGGGCGACAGGGAGAAGGCCTTCGAGATGCTGAAATATTTCCAGACAGTAAAACGCCCGCGCGCATGGAACCACTGGGCGGAGGTCGTGTTCAGCGGATACCGCCATCCGCAGTACCTCGGAGATATGCCCCATACCTGGATAGGCGCGGAGTATATATGCGCCGTAAGGAATATGTTCGTCTACGAGGACGGCGGCAAGCTCGTCCTCGGGGCCGGCATACCGCAGGAATGGTCCGCCTCCGGCAAGGCGATAAGGGCGGAGAAGATGCCTACATACTTCGGCGAGATAAGCTATACGCTGAAACCTTACGCGAAAGGGCTGAAGCTTGAGGTCCGGGGGAAGGCGAAGCCTCCGGAAGGGTTCCTGTTCAGGGACCCGGGGACAGGGAAAGAGTTTACATTTAACAAGTTGCCTGCTAATATAATAATATCAGGCAAAGGGGACGAATGAGCGCAAAGACACTCGAAGAACTGGCGGAAAAACTTAAAGTATCGCGCAGGACCATCTCGCGGGCGCTGAAGAACGACGTGAACGTCGCGAGCGAGACGCGCCGGCGCATTCTCGACTACCTGGAGAAGGACAAATATTTCCCGAATGTCCATGCCGCGAGCCTCGCGTCCAAGAAGATAAACGTCATCGGGCTCATATTCCCGAAGAACGCCTTCCTGCACGCCGACTTCTTCGCGATAGACACGATAAAAGGTGCGGCCAAGTTCGCGAACGAGAACAATTACCAGCTGATGATGTTCACGCAGAACAAGTTCGACAGCGACCAGTGCCTTCAGATGTACAAGAGCAAGCTCGTAGGCGGGCTCATGATAGTGGCGATATCCAAGGACGATACGGAAAAGATAGAGGAACTCAGGAAGAACCATGTCCCGGTAGCGCTGCTCTTCGCATATTCGGACGCGGTGGATTCCTTCGGCTGCGATAACAAGCGCGGCGGATACATAGCGACGAAGCACCTCATAGATACCGGAAAGAAGAAGATAGCTTTCATACACGGCCACGAGAACTGGTTCGACTCCGCGGAAAGGTTCGAGGGGTACAAGGAGGCGCTTAAGGAGGCCGGCATGCCGTTCAGGCAGGAGTATGTCGAACGCGGCTACTTCAGGTATGAGGACGCCCAGGAAGCGACGAAGAAGCTGATGGCGCTGGATAACCCGCCGGACGGAATATTTTCCGCGAATGACAGGATGGCCATAGGCGTCATCAGGGCGCTTAAGGTGGCGGGAAAGAAGGTGCCAGAGGACGTCGCCGTGATAGGGTTCGATAACATACCAATTTGCGATTTCTTCGACCCGCCCATAACTACCGTCGCGCAGCCGGTAATGGAGATCGCCTATACTGCCGGCAACGACCTGTTGGATTCCATAAATTCACCGAACAAGAAGCCGCGCCTGCGCTACCTGGAACCGAGCCTCGTAATACGCAAATCCGCCTGATTGCCGTATTGCGCCTGTCCTTTATTCGTGCTATAATCATCAACTTATGAAGGAGACCGGCAAGGGAAAGAGGCTTGAGGACAGGTTATTGGGGGACGAATGGGCAGATTGGAAGCCCGGCGCCGAAGCCGGGGGCTCATCCGAGGCCCCGAAATCCCTTTTTCTGGTATTTTCTCTCCTGGTTTTAGCCCTGTTATTACTTGGTATCTGGCTGTTCTGGTACCTTGCCTTCCCGAGGTTCGAGAGCTTCGGGCCGGGATTCGTGCCGGCTGCCGGGGCGGTGTTCATCGCGGTAGGGTGCGCGCTGGCGGTGTGGTATGCCTCGCAAGCCCTGTCGGCGGCGTTCAAGGTAAAACTGACGCCCTCTTTCGTTGCCAGCAGGCTATCCCTGAGGGTGCTTTTGCCCGGGGCCGTCAGGATAGCGTCGTTGTTCGGCATAACGAGGGACAGGATAGGAAGCTCGTTCATAAAGTTCCATAACGACCTCATGTATGCGACGGGGACGGGCAAATCCGCAAAGAAGATATTGATATTGTTGCCGCGGTGCCTCTCGGCGGAAATAAGGAACAAGATAAAAGAGCTCGGGGAAAGATACGAATTTACCGCATATACCGCTTTCGGCGGCGACGAAGCCCGGAAAGCCATAAAAGACAACCGCCCGGACGCCGTCATCGGGATAGCGTGCGAAAGGGACCTCATCTCGGGAATACAGGATACGGCCCCGAAGATGCCGGTCTTCGGCCTTGCCAACAAGCGCCCCGAAGGCCCCTGCAAGAACACCTCCATAGATATAGGCGAACTGGAAAGGATCGTCAGGTACTGCCTCTCTAAATAATATGAGCGAAAGATTACAAGACACGATAAACAGGTCCAGGGAATATATCCTCGGCAAACAGGCCGCGGAAGGGTATTTCCATTCTGTCTTCCATATGGACCTCGGCCTGGAAGCCGATACCCTCATGATCCTGCGTTTTCTCGGGATAAGGGACGACGCCCTTGAAGACAAGCTCGTGTCTTTTATGATCGAGCGGAGGCTTGAGGACGGCGGATGGTCGATATACCCGGGCGGCCCGCCGGAATTGAACTCCACGATAAAGTGTTATATCGCCCTGAAATTGAAGGGATTCGAGGACCGCAACAGCGTGATGTCGAGGGACCGCCAGATAATACTTAACCTCGGCGGGATAGAGAAGGCCAACAGCTTCACGAAGTTCTACCTCGCGATGTTCGGGCTCGGCAGCTGGGACGCCGTCCCGGCAATACCGCCTGAACTGATGCTCCTGCCCGACTGGTTCCCGGTAAATATCTATGATTTCAGCGCGTGGACGAGGACTATCGTCGTGCCGCTATCGATAATATGGTCGTTCAAGCCGGTCCGGAAGATGCAGGAGGGCTTTACCGCGGACGAGCTTTATAAGGCAGGCCGGAGGATGACGGACTGCGGCATAAAGCCAGACAAGGGCATCAGCTGGAAGAATTTCTTCCTTCTCGCCGACGGCATCATGAAGATATCGTATAAACTATACCTGCGGCCGTTCAGGCGCGTTGCGGTAAAGAGGGCCGAGAGATGGATGGTCGAGAGGCTCGACAAGAGCGACGGCCTCTGCGCGATATATCCGGCAATGGTCAATTCGGTCATGGCGCTGTCCTGCCTCGGGTACAAGAACGACCACCCGCTGGTTAAAGCGAATATCGATGAGGTGATGAAGCTCCTGGTCGACCACGGCCACAAGTCAGAGATGCAGCCGTGCGTGTCCCCGGTATGGGATACCGCGCTGGCCGTTTACGCGCTCGGGATATCGGGTTTCCCGAAAGACGACGAGGCGATGAGGAAAGCGGCGCGCTGGTTATTGTCGAAACAGGTGAACGATGCGGGCGACTGGAAGAAGAAAGCGAAGGACGCGCAGCCCGGCGGATGGTATTTCGAGTTCAGGAACGAGTTCTACCCCGATATAGACGACTCCGCGCAGGTCCTTCTCGGCCTCATGCAGGTCGATATGGGGGATGAAGAGGGCAGGAAAAAACAGGAATTCGGCCGCGGTCTCGACTGGATGCTGAAGATGCAGTCCTCCGACGGAGGTTTCAGCTCCTACGACAAGGATAACAATAAGAAGTTCCTGAACAAGGTGCCTTTCTCGGACCATAATGCGATGCTCGACCCCACATGCTCCGATATAACGGGGCGCACCTGCGAATTGCTCGGAAGGTTGAAGTTCGACCCGAAAAAGGCGCCGCTGAAGAAAGCGATAAGGTTCCTGAAGAGGGACAGGATCCCCGACGGCACATGGTACGGCCGGTGGGGCGTCAATTACCTGTACGGCACGTTCCTCGCATGCCGCGGGCTTTCCTTCGCAGCGGCGGGGTCGTGCAAAAAGGAGCTGGATGAGGCCGCGAAATGGGTCCGCAGCGTGCAGAACGACGACGGCGGATGGGGCGAGTCGCCGCTGACCTACGAAAACCCTTTCAGCAAGGGGAAGGGGCAGTCGTGCGCGTCGCAGACGGCGTGGGCGCTGCTTACGCTCTTTGCGTCGGGTGATTTTGAGGGAAATGCCGTGGAGCGCGGCATAGAATACCTCGTCACGCACCAGGATGTGACGGGCAACTGGGAGGAGACGGATTTCACGGGGACCGGGTTCCCGAGAGTATGCTATCTCCGCTACGAGCTTTATTCCGCGGTCTTCCCGCTTATCGCTCTCTCGGAATACGCCGCAGCTCGCGGAAAATTAAAGGTATAACATAAAATGAGGTTCAAACCGGGACTTACCGCAAAGATCACGAAGCATATAGTGTCGAACAAGATAAAGGGCAACCGGCGCTTCGCGCTGGTATTGATGCTCGAGCCGACGTTCATGTGCAACCTTGCGTGCGAGGGCTGCGGCAGGATAAGGGAGTATAAGGAAGGCCTGAACAGGATGATGAGCGTCGACGAATGCATGAAAGCCGTCGACGAATGCGGCGCGCAGATCGTCTCGATCTGCGGAGGCGAGCCGCTCGTATATCCCCATATCGAGGAACTGGTCGACAGGCTGACGAAAAAAGGCAAATATATCTACCTTTGCACGAACGGCCTGCTGTTCAAGGACAAGATGCCGCGGCTGAAACCGAGCGGGAACCTCATGGTGAACTTCCATATAGACGGGCTCGAGAAGACCCACGACGCGATAACTGGGCTGAAGGGCGCCTATAATAAGGTCTTAGAGGCGGTAAAGGCCGCGAAGAAGAAGGGTTACTTTGTCTGCACGAACACGACGATATACAAGCAGACGGATATCAACGAATTGAGGCAGTTGTTCAAGACACTGCATGAACTGAAGGTGGACGGTTTCCTGATATCTCCCGCATACGGATACGTGCATGTAGGGGATGCTTTCTTTTTCAAGAAGAAGGAGCTCGCGGAATATTTCAGGAAGCTCGAGCCGGAATTCAAGAAGTATAATTTCCTCGGCTCCCCGTTATATATAGAGTTCGTGCAGGGCAAGCGCGATATTGATTGCGCGCCGTGGTCGACGCCGACCTGCAACCCGTTCGGATGGCGTTCGCCGTGCTACCAGCTCGCCGACAGGCATTTCGCGACGTACAAAGAGATGATAGAGAAGACCGACTGGAAAAAATACGGCCCGAAGAGCAGGAACCCCCGTTGCGCGGAATGCGCAGTGCATTGCGGGTTCGAGCCCGCGAGCGTGCTCGAGGGGAAATCGTTCAGGGATATAATGAAGCTCATAGGATGGCAGTTCACTTAGGGCAAAGGCCACGTCATGAAAGCTAAGGAACTCAAGGAAAGCCTCGAAAAGTCCGGGTATGACTTCTTTACCGGGGTCCCGTGCTCGCTCCTCGGCGGCATAATCAGGGAACTCGGCGACGGTTATATCCCGTCGGTAAGGGAGGATACGGCGCTTGGGCTTGCGGCCGGCGCGTATCTCGGCGGCAGGAAACCCTGCGTGTTTATGCAGAACTCCGGCATAGGATATTCCCTGAACGTCCTTACGAGCCTCAACCTCATATACGATATCCCGGCGCTCCTTATAATCAGCTTCCGCGGCTTCGAGGGCAAGGATGCGCCCGAGCATATAATAATGGGCAGGCACTGCGTGGAGCTTATGGAGGCCGTAGGCATAAGCTCGAAGGTCTGCGGCGGGACTGATATCGGAGCCGCGTTGGCGGAAGCCGACGCGCTGGTGAAGGACGGCAAGCCCTGCGCTATATTCATAAAGGAGGGGGCCGTCTCATGATAATGCGCGATGCGATCGCCGGGCTGCTCTCCGCGGTAAAAGAAGAATATGTGGTCTGCGCGAACGGCTTCATTTCGCGCGACGCTTTCAACGCGAAGGACAGGCCGCGGAATTTCTACATGCTCGGCTCGATGGGCCAGGCGTCGTCGATAGGCCTCGGGCTCGCGGTCGCGGACCCGCGCAAAAAAGTGGTAGTGCTCGACGGCGACGGTAACCTGCTGATGAACCTCGGGATTCTCGCAATGATAGCGAAGATATCCCCCAAGAACCTTGTCCATGTCGTCCTTGATAACGAATGCTATGATTCTACGGGCGGCCAGCCGACGATATCGTCTTCAATAGACCTTGCCGAGGCAGCGCGCGGATGCGGGATAAAGAATGTCATGAAGGCGGGCGGGGCGGCGGATATAACGGCGGCATTCAGGGAATGCCTTGCCAAGGAGGGCCCGGTCTTCCTGCTGGCGAAGGTCGGGCGCGATCCTTCCGGGAAAGTCCCGCGAGTAGATATCGCGCCGCCGCAGATAGCGGAGAGGTTTAAAAAAGCATGAAGAGATACATACTGCTGAATCCCGGGCCGGTAAATGTCAAGGAGAAGGTAAGGAGGGCGCTGCTCGCGCCTGACATCTGCCACCGCGAACCCGAATTCTCCTCGCTGATGACCGGTTGCGCAAAAAAAATGCTCCGCGCATTTTCGGTAACGTCATCCTTCGAGGCCGTCTTCATAACGGGTTCCGGCACGGCCGCGCTTGAGGCAGCCGTCGCATCTTCCGTGCCCCGCGGGAAGAAGATACTCGTCATAAATAACGGGATATACGGCGAGAGGATAGCCGTTATCGCGGCC
>Ga0265297_10003141_pt1 | contig 30823 bp, 22 predicted proteins | sample Munlanlwell13791_FD_192502 | JGI IMG/M metagenome (GOLD analysis project Ga0265297, IMG submission 192502) | Leachate microbial communities from a municipal landfill in Southern Ontario, Canada - Leachate well 137-91 | ecosystem: Engineered > Solid waste > Landfill > Unclassified | place...
GCCTAAACCGGTAGAAGAGTATTTAAAGATGCAAGGGCGGTTTAAACACCTCCTCAATAATCCCGTGGAGATTAAGAAAGTCCAGGATGTTGCGGATAATAATATAAAGAAATATAACCTGAAGTTGGAAGTCCAAGGTTAAGGAGGGTCAATATGGGAAAACAGGCAAGGGCAATTGTGGATTTAAGCTTAAAGGACCTGGTTAAGGATTTGAATAAGGCGTATTGCGATGAATGGCTGGCGTTTTATCTTTATTGGTATATGGCGCAGACAGTCAGCGGCCGTGCATATGAAGATATGAAGGAGATGCTTGAGAAGATAGCAAAAGACGAGTTAGAACATGCGACTGAATTAGCGGATTTAATCACCAAATTAGGTGATGTTCCGGTAGCTAATCCTATGGATCTGGAAAAGGGCGCAAATGCCGCTTATCTTATGCCTCCGAGGAATACCGCTGACATTAACCGGATTATCCGTATAGTTGCTGAGGCAGAAGCAGGCGCAATTGAGGTGTATAATAAAATTGCCAAAAAGACGCTTGGCAAGGATAATGTTACATATCAGCTGGTCAGCCATATATTGTCGGAAGAGGTAACTCACGAAGAGATGTTTGAAAATCTTTTAGAAAGATAACAACACCCGGCCCTGATCTTCACCCGGCGCTAATATGTATTGCGTCGGTGTGCGTAAGGCTAGCGCAAGTGGCCGGCACATTGTTTTATTTGAGAAACAAGTGCGACGCTTCTGCGTCGTGTGCCCTGGTGGGCTAGGAGAGAGCTATGTCAAAAGTCACGGTTGATGTTTCTACATGTGTAGGTTGCGGTTTATGCGAACAGTCATGCCCGGAAGTTTTTGAGGTACAAGGCGATGGCGTTGCTCATGTAAAGACGCAGGTATGCGCTTCTTGTAATCTGCAGGAAGTAGCTGATTCCTGTCCGGTAAATTCAATAAAAGTAGGCGTTTAATAAAAATAAATGGGGCTAGGTTTAAACCTAGCCCCATTTATTTGTCTTAAGTTATCTCTACTGCGCCTTTTTCTTTATCTCTTCAATAAACTTGGCAAAAACCTTGTTTTTCTCCTGAGATAATATATTCTCACCCAGGCCCTTTTTGTCTTTAGCGAATTTATCTTCATCAACAGGTTTGATTTCTTTAAGCTTAATAATGTAGTAGCCATTGGAATCGGAGAATATGCTGCTTAGCTGATCTTGCTTTAATTTCTTTGCCGTTTCCCAGAATAGCTTTGCCGGTCCGAGAACCTCAATTTCATCGCTGGATTTAAAGAATTTAGTTTGGCCGGACTTAAGCCTGAAGGCAGCGGCTGCCTTATTAAAGGGTTTGGTTTTTAGCCCATCAGCGCACGCCTTTATTTTATCCTGCGCCAGTTTTGCCGATTCCTCCCTGATTATAATTTCTTTAATCCTGTCTTTTAATTCTAACAGCCCTGGAATTCGCCCCGGTTTCTTTTCCTTAAGCGCAAAGACATAGTATGCTTTATCTATTTTTACCATTGGAGCGGGCTCTCCGGCTTTTAGGCTTAAAACCGAGTTTAAAGTTTCCTGGGGTATCTTTAAACCGGCAGGAGGGGTAAATTGTTTAAACAGGCCGGTTTCTTTTTTTGTTAAATTAAGCTCTTTTGATATTTTGTCCAGGCCATATTTCTTATTTATTAAATCCGGCAATTTTTTTGATTCTGTATCTGATTCGGTAAGGATATATTCTAAATTCAGGCCCTGCGGCTCTGTAAAGGCCTCTTTGTTTTTATCATAAAAGCCGGAGATTTCTTTGTCGGTGGGTTTAATCTTTTTGCCAAGTTCGGCAAATAAACCGGCAATATAATAAATACTGAGCTCCTCGTTTGTTTTTAGCCATTCCTGGCGGACCTGGTTGTCATCTACTTTTGTTCCATCGGTGACTTGGTTATAAAGCTTGGCCAGGATCAGATTCTGGCGCATCTGTTCCTCAAAGGTGCGCGGTTGAACAGCGAAGACATAACGCAGGATTTCCGTATAGGTTTTATTATCAAAGACGGACTTCTTCTGGAAATAAGGCGCGTTCTGAATAGTATTAATCACCTCCTGGTCAGCTATATCCAGCTTGCGGTTTTTAGCTTCCTGCAGCAGTATTAATCTTTCCCAAGCCTGCGACTCTAAGTTTAAATATTTCTCAACCTTGGGAAAGTTATCCCCAAACTGCAGGATGGCGGCGGTTTTCGCGGCAGACAGGGCTTTTTTAAATTCCTGATTAGAGACGTTTTTACCGAATATCTTGCCGGCAGGCATATTATCTTCCCGGCTGCGGCTTGAACTGCCAAATCCCCATAGCGTAAAGGCAGGAATAATTATGATTGCCAGGCCAATCCATATTTTCTTTGCGGTTTTCTTATTGCGTAAGATCCTTAACATTTACTCCTCCTAGTATTAATCCCGAATCATTTAATTATAAGTCAAAATCCGCGGATTGCAATAATCATTATTGTAGTGGAAAATCCCCGCAGTTAAGTGCTCGTTAAAATAAAACTTGACAAGAAAAGATAAAGTGGTAAACTTTGTAATGACAGAGATGTCAAGATGGTAAAGAGGCCCCAGATTGTTTTGGGGTTTTTCTTTTTTCAAAGGACAAGGTTGCCCTTTTTTAAAGCAAGCATGCTTTTAAAAAGGGCTTTTTTACTTTCGCGGCCCAATGACGGCCGCTCAGATATTTGGCCCTGATGTTAATCAGGGGCTTAAATTTTTTAAAGACAGAGGCGTCTTCAACTTAATCAGAGAGGGCGCCTCTTTTTTTGTTTGGGGGCGGGAAAGGTCAAAAGAATATGCGAAGGTTAAAGGTTTCCCTGATAGTTTTGGCTTTTTGTATTTTAAGTTTTCATTCGCTTTACGCTACACCTTCTACGCTTATTTGGGCTCCTTCCACGGATATCCAGCCATACGGCCTGATCCATGCGGGGTATGACCTTTATGTGCCTACTACCGCTAAGGGTACCAATGCGGACAATTATGACCAGCATAACTATTGTTTGCAGGATTGGGGCCTCACCTTTAGCCTGCTATCAGATAAACCCGAGAATAATCTTTTAGGAAAGGTTTGGTCGCCTTTAGGTAAAATCATGGCCGAAACCGGGTTTGATTATAAAAAGGGCTTAGGTTCTTTTTACGATTCAACCCCCTGGTATTTTCACTTTAAATTAGGCCTGCCTGAAGGGGCATATTTACAGGATATGCCCGCTGTTGCCTTTGGAGCTTACGATATGGGCACAAGGGCAAATCGCACCAATAACAATGTTTGGTATGGCAGGATTGCCAAGACCCTTAATATAGGTAAGCTTAACCTGGGTAGGTTTTCAGGAGGTTATTTTGTAGGCAATGGAAGGTTGCTCAGGGATAAAAACGGCAAGCGGGATAATGCCGGAGCGATGATTGCCTGGGAGCGCATTATGTCAGAGATAAGCGATAAATTATGGTTATGCCTGGATTATCAGGGTACGCAGTCTGCTTATGGGGCTTTGAACGCGGGTTTTGCCTGGAGTTTTACTAAGAATATTTCCGCGTTGCTTGCCTATGATATCTATAATAACCGTAATTTAACCGATACAATTACTTTGCAGTTAGATGTTAATTTTTAAGATAAGGAGTTGAGCTATGGATATGAATATGAAGATAATGATTGATACAATATGGGTTTTGATTACCGCAAAAATGGTATTTTTCATGAATTTAGGGTTTGCCATGGTTGAATCAGGATTTGCGCGTTCGAAAAACTGCGTTAATATTCTTTCCAAGAATTTTGTTGTTTTTGCGGTATCTTCAGTGGGATTTTTACTTTTGGGCTGGGGCTTGATGTTCGGAGACGGGAATGCGTTAATCGGATTAAAAGGCCTTTTCTTTGCCGGTGGTCTGGATAATTCTCCGGCAGTTGGCCAGGCCTATAAAGGCGTATATTCCGCGCTATCCTGGACCGGGGTTCCTATGTGGGCAAAGTTTTTCTTTCAACTGGTTTTTTGCGGTACAGCTGCGACTATTGTTTCCGGAGCGGTAGCAGAACGTATTAAGTATGGCACATTTATTGTTTTTTCATTCCTGATGGCTATGTTTATCTATCCTGTAGTAGGCCACTGGATATGGGGAGGAGGCTGGCTGCAGTTAAAGGGTTTTTTTGATTTTGCCGGTTCATCGGTTGTGCATTCAGTAGGCGGATGGGCAGCCTTATCCGGTATTTTAGTTTTAGGGCCGCGTTTTGGGAAATATACCAAAGACAGGATTAATCCAATCCCCGGGCACAATTTATCCATGGCGACGTTGGGAACTTTTGTGCTTTGGTTTGGGTGGTTTGGTTTCAACCCCGGTTCCACAATGTCGGCTGACCCTATTGCTATCAGCCATGTAGCAATTACTACTAATATGGCTGCGGCAATGGCGGCTATCAGCGCGACTTTATTATCCTGGATATTATTAGGCAAACCGGATTTAGGAATGACTTTAAATGGATGCCTTGCGGGGCTGGTTGCTATTACTGCGTCCTGCGCTTTCGTAAGTGTCTCCAGTTCTCTTATTATCGGAACAATCGCAGGTATATTGGTAGTCTTTGCTGTTATTTTCTTTGATAAAGTCCGGATTGATGATCCTGTGGGCGCGCTTTCAGTGCACCTGGTAAACGGAATTTTCGGCACGCTATGCGTAGGTTTATTTGCGCAGGATAAGATTGCCGGGATATCTATCGGAAATGGTTTTTTTTATGGCGGGGGGACAAAGCTTTTAATATCCCAGCTAACCGGGATATTAGCAGTAGCGGTTTTTACTTTCTTGATTTCCTTAATTTTCTGGCTTTGCTTGAAATACACAATGGGTGTAAGGGTTTCACTTAAAGAAGAAATTGAGGGCCTTGATATCGGAGAACATGGGAATTCCGCTTATCCTGAATTTTATAGCAGAAAGCCCGCGTATTCTTTTATTGAAGTTGATAATGAATAAGATTGCTATGTTGGGGAGGATAAAATGAAAAAAATAGAGGCTATTGTAAGGTCGGAGAGCGTGGATGCGGTGCGCCAGGCACTTAGCATTGCAGGTGTGACAGGGCTGATGATTTCAGAGATTGAAGGCCACGGTAAGCAGAATGGAGTTGTGCAGCAATGGAGAGGCGAGAAATATAAGATAGAACTTCTTCCTAAGGCGAGGATTGAGATTATCGTTAAAGATCAAGAGGTTGAGCGCATAAGTAAGGCTATAATTGAAAGCGCCCGGACCGGGGAGATCGGAGACGGTAAAATATTTATTTACCCGGTTGATAACGCGATAAGGATACGTACTGGAGAAAGCGGAGAAGTTGCGCTTTAGGCATAAGGAGGAATATATGAGTGTAAGACAGCAAGTGTTATCTAAGGTCAAGAGTATCGAGTTGGAGAAAATAGATCTTCCTAAGAAAGTGTCTGGTTATTTTGGCGAAAATACATTTAATATGGAAACAATGCGTAAATATATCTCCAAAAAGACCCTCTCGGCTTTTAAGTCCTGGATATCCGAAGGCAAAATTATAACCCTGGCGCAGGCAAATGAGATCGCCGGAGCGATGAAAGACTGGGCGATGGCTAAAGGCGCCACATACTACACGCATTGGTTCCAGCCGATGACCGGGCTTACCGCGGAGAAACATGATAGTTTTATCTCTATTACCGGTGAAGGCAAGGTAATTGAGAAGTTTTCAGGCAACAAGCTTATCCAGGGTGAGCCCGACGCCTCAAGTTTTCCTTCAGGCGGAATCCGCGCCACATTTGAGGCCAGGGGTTATACTGCCTGGGACCCCACCAGCCCGGCTTTTATCATTGAGAGTACATTAGGAAAAACGTTGTGTATTCCTACAATATTTATCTCTTATCACGGAGCTGCTCTGGATAAAAAATTGCCGCTTATACGTTCGGATGAAGCATTGAATAAATCCGCGGTTAATCTGCTCAAGCTTTTTGGCCATAAGAACGTAAAAAAAGTATTCTCTACCTGCGGGCCGGAGCAGGAGTATTTCCTGATCGATAGGAATTATTACAATTTACGCCAGGATCTGGTTATGTCCGGACGTACCTTGATTGGCGCCCCCTCTCCTAAGGGGCAGCAGCTTGAAGACCAGTATTTCGGAGCGATCAAGGAACGGGTAGTTAATTTTATGTTTGAAGTGGCGGAAGAGGCCTATAAGCTGGGTATTCCGCTTATGACCCGGCATAATGAGGTTGCCCCGCATCAGTATGAATTTGCCCCTATTTTTGAAGAATCAAACTTAGCCGCCGATCATAACCAGCTGCTTATGGAATTAATGAAGAAGATAGCTTTACGCCATAACTTAGTATGTCTTTTGCATGAAAAGCCTTTTGCCGGCATCAATGGAAGCGGAAAACATTTGAACTGGTCTTTGGCGGATGATTCAGGCAATAACCTGCTTAACCCGGGAGAAACCCCTGAAGATAATCTCCAGTTTTTAGCTGTATTGGCCGCGGTTCTGCGGTCAGTATACCTGCATGGGGATTTACTACGCGCCTCTGTCGCCCTGGCGGGAAACGAGCATCGTTTAGGCGCTAATGAAGCTCCGCCTGCGATTATTAGTATTTTCTTGGGGGAGCAGCTAACCAGGGTATTGGATATGCTGGAAAAGGGGACAAAGGCCAAAGTTTCCAAGCATGATATTATTGACCTGGGTATTGCGCGTTTGCCTAAATTCAATAAAGATTCGACTGACAGGAACCGGACTTCGCCTTTTGCTTTTACGGGGGCAAAATTTGAATTTCGCGCTGTTGGTTCATCGCAGAACATATCTACTTCAATCGCCGTAATTAATACTATTATCGCGGAAAGCCTGGATTATGTAACCGCTGAGGTCAAAAAGGTTACTTCAACGGGAAAAGATTTCAACTCCGCTGTTTTGAAGGTGATCGGCGCTATTGTTAAGCAGACTAAAGGTATCCGTTTTGAGGGCAATAATTACGCGCAAGACTGGGTAGTGGAGGCAAGGAGAAGGGGCCTGCCAAATATTGCCGCAACTTACAAGGCGCTGGAAGCTTTGGCTGAGAACAAAAACATCGCCCTTTTTGAGAAATATAAAGTTTTTTCTAAAGAAGAGCTGATCGCCCGCTACCACATCTGGGTGCATATGTATAATCTTACCCTGGAGATTGAGGCCAATACCTTAAATGAAATGGTCAATGCCTCAGTAGTCCCTGCGGGTTATAAATATGAGAAATTACTGGCTCGCACGCTCAATGAACTGGTAAATTTAAAGAAAACAGCCGGGCTTAAAGTTGATCTGGCCGCGCTTAAAGATAAGAAGACACACTTAAGCGATATTGTCGCCAAGATTTATTATGTCAGGCGTAATGCCGCGGAGATGGTTAAATTACTTGAAAAAGCCAGTAAGTTGAGCAATGAAAAACGAGCTGAGCTTTATTTTAAGGAGCTTAAACCGTTAATGGAGCATATCCGCAGGCACGTGGATGCTTTAGAGTGTGTTGTTCCGGACGACGCCTGGGATCTTCCGAAGTACAGGGAGATGTTATTCATTAAGTAGAAGTTAGTAAGTGCGCCTTTAAACAGGCGCGTCTTTATGAATAAGATTGCTTAATTTTTATACAAAAAATGATGGATGAAGAGGCTAAAGAAATAGAAAAAGCGCTTTTAGAGTTAGACCGGATGCTTTTAAAGGGTAAAGAAGGCAGGATCTATCACGTTATGTTAGACGCATTAGATAAATCATTGATTACAAATACGCTGCTCATAACTTTTGGCAACCAGATAAAAGCTGCCAGGTTGTTGGGCATAAACAGGAATACCCTGCGTACTAAAATTAAAAGGCTGGGGATTTCTTTAGAAGAGGTAAAAAAATGAAAGCCCAAGGTTTATACGATCCTGCGTTTGAACATGATTCCTGCGGCGTGGGATTTGTCTGTAATATTAAAGGCGGGAAGTCAAATGCCATAGTAAGGCAAGGGATTGAGGTTTTACACCGCCTGTCGCATCGCGGGGCAGTCGGCGCAGACCCTAAAACCGGAGACGGGGCAGGGATCATGATTCAGATCCCGCATGGTTTTTTTAAGCAATCCTGCCGGGGAATTAATATTGATTTACCTGATTCAGGCGCATATGGCATTGGCTTGGTCTTTTTGCCTCAGGATCCGGATGAGCGCAGTTTTTGTAAAGAAACGTTCGAGAAAATAATAAAAGAAGAAGCCCAGATACTTTTGGGGTGGCGCTCTGTACCGATAGATGATTCGGTTATCGGAGAAGGCGCCAAAAAAACCCAGCCTGTTTTTGAACAGATTTTTATCGGGAGAAATAAAGATCTCAACGATGAAATGGGCTTTGAAAGAAAACTCTATGTTATCAGAAGGCGGGTTGAAAATACCATACTTGATTCCGGGCTAAAACAAAAAAGTTCATTTTATATCACCAATATTTCCTGTCGCACGCTATCTTATAAAGGCCTGCTGATGCCCAAGCAGATTGATAGTTTCTTCCTGGACCTAAAAGACGAGGGCGTAGAAAGCGCTTTGTGCCTGGTGCATTCACGTTATTCCACGAATACCTTTCCTACCTGGAACCTGGCACAGCCTTTCCGGTTTTTGGCGCATAACGGAGAGATCAACACCTTGCGGGGAAATGTTAACGGAGTCAGGGCCAGAGAGCGGATACTGGCCAGCGAGTTATTCGGTATGGATATAGAAAAGTTAAAGCCGATTATAGTCGAAGGGGGAAGCGATTCTGCGGCAATGGACAACTTATTTGAGCTTTTAGTCTTATCCGGCAGGTCTCTTGAGCATACGATGATGATGCTCATACCGGCTGCCTGGGAGCACGACAGGTTTATGCATCAGGAACTCAGGGATTTTTATAAATACCACGCCTGTTTTATGGAGCCTTGGGATGGCCCGGCTGCCGTTGCTTTTACAGACGGCAATAACATCGGGGCGGTCCTGGATAGAAATGGTTTACGCCCGGCGCGTTATATTGTGACAAAGAACGATTTTGTGGTAATGGCATCTGAAGTGGGAGTTTTGGATATCCCGGCCGGGGATATCAAGTCTTCCGGAAGGCTTGAGCCGGGCAAGATATTTTTTATTGATACTAAGTCCGGCCGCATAATTGAAGATTCTGAGATTAAGCAAGCTGTAGCGCAGCGTTCTGCATATGGAAAATGGAACCAGGAGGCGATGGTTGATTTGGATAAGCTTATTGGCAGCGCTGCCGCAGGCAAGAGGCCGCAGGATCTAATAGCAAACCTCAAGGCCTTTGGTTATACAAGGGAAGATATGAAAATGGTTATAAAGCCTATGGCTGAAGAAGGAAAGGAGCCTGTGGGCTCTATGGGCTGCGATATACCGCATGCCTTTTTATCTTCTAAGCCGCAGATACTTTATAACTATTTTAAACAACTCTTTGCGCAGGTGACCAATCCTCCTATAGATTCTATAAGAGAGAAACTTGTGATGAGCCTTGAGAGTTTTATCGGCCCGGAGCAGAATATACTGGAGGAAACTCCCAGGCATAGCCATAAGCTCAGGGTAAAAAATCCTATTCTTGCAAACGCCGAACTTGAGAAGATACGCGACATCAGCGTAAATAGCTTTAAGACAAAGACCATATATACTTTTTTTGACGCTTCAAGCGGCAAGGAGGGGTTTGTCCGCGCCTTAGAGAGGATCTGTTTTGAGGCAGAGTATGCGATTGAACAAGGTTATTCTTTTATTATATTGAGTGACCGGGGCTCGGATAAAGATAATATCGCGCTGCCTGCGCTTTTATCAACCAGCGCGATCCATCAGTTTCTGGTAAAAAAGACTATACGTTCTCAGGTGGCCTTGATTGTAGAAAGCGCAGAGCCAAAAGAGGTGCATCATTTTGCCCTGCTTTTCGGCTATGGCGCAGATTGCGTAAATCCGTATCTTGCCTATGAAGCAGTGGAGTATCTTATCGAAGAAAAAGAAGTTAAGCTAGAGCGTAAGGTTGCGCTGAAGAATTATAATAAGGCATTAACCGACGGGATATTAAAAATTCTTTCCAAGATGGGGATATCCACGCTCAGGAGCTACCGCGGGGCCCAGATTTTTGAGGCCCTGGGGTTAAACAGCGAGTTTGTGGAAAAGTATTTTACCGGCACTGTCACGCGCATCGGCGGGGTGGGCATTGGAGGCATAATAGAAGAGACCATACAAAGGCACAAAGAGGCCTATGCTGAAAGAGGCCCTGGTGAAATTTATCTAAATAGCGGCGGGGTATACCAGTGGAAAAGAGACGGAGAGTTCCATCTTTGGAATCCGGAAAGTATCGCTGCTTTACAGGATGCCACACGCAACGCGGATTATGAAAAATACCGGGAGTTTGCCCGCTTGATTAATGATCAATCGCTTAACCCGGCTACTTTAAGGAGCCTGCTTAAGTTTAAGAAAACAAGCCCGGTCCCTATTGACGAGGTAGAGCCGGCGGAGAAAATATTGAGGCGTTTTGTTACAGGGGCGATGAGCTTTGGTTCGATAAGCGCCTCTGCCCATGAGACAATCGCTATTGCCATGAACCGCATAGGAGGCAAATCCAATACCGGAGAAGGCGGAGAGGATCCTAATAGATTTATTACTTTGCCTAACGGGGATTCCAGGAGGAGCGCTATAAAACAGGTTGCCTCCGGCAGGTTTGGAGTAACCATAAATTATCTGGTTAATGCCGATGAGATACAAATAAAGATTGCCCAGGGGGCTAAACCCGGGGAAGGCGGCCAATTACCGGGGCATAAGGTAAGCGGGATAATCGCCAGGACCAGATATACAACTCCCGGGGTTACTTTAATATCTCCGCCTCCGCATCACGACATATATTCTATTGAAGACCTTGCCCAGTTAATATTTGATCTAAAGAACGCCAATCCTTGCGCGCGGGTGAGCGTAAAGCTTGTATCCGAAGTAGGGGTAGGAACAGTTGCCGCCGGCGTGGCAAAGGGGCATGCGGATATGATTCTTATTTCTGGAGGAGACGGCGGTACAGGCGCTTCTCCCAGGAGTTCAATTAGGTATGCCGGCCTCCCCTGGGAATTGGGGCTTTCTGAAACTCACCAAACTCTCTTGCTTAATAATTTACGCTCCAGGGTGCGGCTGCAAACCGACGGGCAAATGCGCACCGGCAGGGATGTGGCGATCGCGGCTTTGTTAGGCGCGGAAGAATACGGTTTTTGTTCAGCAATACTGGTTGTAATCGGCTGCGTGATGTTGAGGCACTGCCATCTTAATAATTGTTCGGTTGGCGTGGCTACGCAGGATGATCTTCTGCAGAAAAGATTTCAAGGCAGGGCAGAATATATTGTTAATTACTTTAATTTTATAGTTAGCGAGCTGCGGGAGATTATGGCAAGCTTAGGGATAAGGACAATAGATGAAATGATCGGCAGGACTGATCTCCTGGAATTAAATCAGGCAATTGTCCCCCAAAAGGCAAAACAGATTGATTATTCAAGGATACTTTACAGGCCGGAACTTGCCGATAATATTGGACGCTACTTTAAAATTAAACAGGATAGCGGACTGGATTCGGTTCTTGATAAAAAACTTATTGAGATGTGGAAGGATTGCGTTGAGAAGAATAAGCCGGTGAAGATTTCACTTGAAATTAATAATACCAATAGGGCAGTGGGAGCAATGTTAAGCGGGGAGCTCTGCAAGAAATGCGGGGATGGCGTGTTTTTGGAAGATACCATGCTCTGTAAATTCAGGGGTATTGCCGGACAGAGCTTTGCAGCGTTCTTGGCAAAAGGGGTTACTTTTGAATTGGAAGGCATGGCCAATGATTATGTTGGCAAAGGTATTTCCGGAGGCAAGGTCATTGTATATCCTGACAGGTCTGTCAACTATAAATCCCATGAAAATATAATTATCGGCAACACCTCTTTTTACGGGGCCATATCAGGCGAGGCGTATATAAGCGGCCTGGCGGGGGAAAGGTTCTGCGTAAGAAACTCCGGATTATATGCCGTTGTGGAGGGGGTTGGGGACCATGGCTGTGAATACATGACAGGCGGCAGGGTAATTGTCCTGGGCAAGACAGGGAACAATTTTGCTGCCGGCATGTCAGGAGGCATAGCCTATGTCTATGACGAGGATTCTACATTTAAAGAAAGATGCAACCTTGATATGGTTGAATTAGAAAAGGTTAAAGAATCCGACAAGGATACAATATATCATTTGCTCAGCAATCACTTTAAATATACGAAAAGCAGCAAGGCTAAGAAAATCCTGGATAATATTCAAGATCAGCTTAAGAAGTTTGTCAGGGTTATGCCGATAGAGTATAAACGTATCTTAGAGGGGATTAAGATTGAAGAAAAGCTTGATATCGCGGAGGCTTTAGATGGGTGAAGAAAGGGGTTTTCTTAAATTAGCCAGGCAGGCCGGCGCTTATAGGGAGGTCTGCGAACGGCTCAAGGATTTCAAAGATGTTTATAAGATCCGGCCCGAGAATCAATCGCAAGAGCAGTCCTCGCGTTGTATGGATTGTTCAACCCCCTTTTGCCACTGGGCCTGTCCGATAGCTAACTATATCCCGGAATGGAATGATTATATTTTCCATGGCAACTGGAAACAGGCGCTTACGTTATTGGATGCCACTAATAATCTTCCTGAGATAACAGGCAGGGTATGCCCGGCGCTATGCGAGTACTCCTGCGTCCTCGGGTTAAATGATGATCCGGTTACTATACGGGAGAATGAACTGGCGGTTATAGAAGCAGGTTTTAAGAGCGGTTTAATTAAGCCGTTTCATATAGAGAGCAGGACGGGTAAAAAAATCGCTGTTATCGGCTCTGGGCCGGCGGGTTTGTCCTGCGCGGCGCAGCTTAATAGAGCCGGACATAATGTAACTGTTTTTGAGCGGGATAATTTTCCGGGAGGGATATTGCGTTATGGTATTCCCGATTTTAAACTGGAAAAACATATTCTGGACAGGCGTATTGATATATGGAAAGAAGAGGGGGTAGTTTTTAAAACAGGTGTGAACATGGGGATAAATTATCCAACGGATAAACTCCTGGCTGATTTTGACGCGGTCTGCCTGGCAGGTGGCTGCCGCACCCCAAGGGACCTTAAAATTGAAGGCAGGGAATTAAAGGGTATATATTTTGCCATGGATTATCTTACGCAGTCTAACCGGCGGGTATCCGGGGAAGATGTCCCGAGGGAAGATTTAATTGACGCCAAGGGTAAGAAGGTGGTAGTTATCGGAGGAGGGGATAGCGGCGCGGATTGCGTAGGTACGGCGCATCGCCAGGGAGCCTCATGTGTAGTGCAGATTGAAGTTTTGCCTCAACCAGCTGAATGCAGGAGCTCCGCTCAGCCCTGGCCAAACTATCCTTTGATTTTAAAAGTATCTTCAAGCCATGAAGAGGGCGGAGAGCGGCATTGGGAGGTATTAACCAAGCGTTTTATCGGCCAAAAGAATCAGGTTAAAAAACTCTCTTGCGTAAAGGTTGAATTTCTCCCTGCAGCCGGTAAAGCATGCCCTGTGATGCGGGAGGTCCCGGGCAGTGAGTTTGAAATCAGCGCGGATCTGGTTATTCTTGCCGTGGGTTTTCTTCATCCCGAGCAATCAGGACTGCTTAATGACCTTAAAGTTAATTTTGACAGCCGGGGAAATGTCACAACCGATAAAAATTATATGACCTCGGTTAAGAATGTGTTCTCCGCCGGGGATATGAGGCGCGGGCAATCACTGGTAGTCTGGGCTATTGCCGAAGGCAGACGATGCGCCTATTTTATGGATAAGTATTTAATGGGAAACAGTAATTTGCCGGCTATATAAAGGAGCTTAAAAATGATAAGCACAGGGATAAAAGGTTTAGATAGTGTAATTACAGGCTTAAGGCTGGGGGATAATGTAGTCTGGCAGATCGATGATATGGATGATTACGCTGATCTTGTGAAACCTTTTGTGCGCCAGGCCGGAAAAGACAAGAAAAGAGTTGTCTATATGAGGTTTGCTACGCATAAAGAGCTGATTAAACCTTCTAAACAAATAAAACGATACGAACTTAATGCGCAGGCAGGGTTTGAATCATTTACCGCCAAGGTAAATAGTATTATTACGCAGGAAGGGGAAGGCGCCTATTATGTATTTGACTGTTTATCAGAGCTGCTTTCTGCCTGGGCCACGGACCTTATGATCGGCAACTTCTTTATGGTCACCTGCCCGTATCTTTATGAGCTTAAGACAGTAACCTATTTTTCTATTTTACGCAATAACCACTCCTTTAAATCCATTGCCCGTATACGCGAAACAACTCAATTACTTATGGATGTGTACCATTGTGAGGGCAGTTTCTATATCCATCCTTTAAAGGTATGGAACCGGTATTCCCCGACTATGTTCCTTCCGCACCAAAAAGAGGGGGATAGTTTTGTCCCGATCACCGACAGTGTTAATGCTGTAGAAATATTATCGCATATCCGCAAGAGGGGCACGGAAAACGCCAAAAGGAACCTGGACTACTGGGATCGTTTATTTCTTGAGGTAGAGTCATTAGTTAAGCATAAGTCTTTGGCAGCTCAAAAGAAAGAAATGGTAAAGCGGCTTTGCAATTTGATGCTATCCAAGAATAAGAAGATATTGTCCCTGGCGGTAAGTAATTTCTCCCTGGAGGAGTTGATTGAGATCAAATCAAGGTTAATCGGAACGGGTTTTATCGGCGGTAAGGCCGTAGGCATGCTATTGGCAAGAAAAATACTTTCCAAGAATAAATTACTTGATTGGCAGAAGCTTTCCGAGCCCCACGACTCTTTCTACATAGGCTCAGACATATTTTATTCCTACGTAGTGCATAACCGCTGGTGGAAATTACATATGCAGCAAAAAAGCCAGGCAGGGTATTTTAATATCGCCAAGGTGCTTAAAGAAAAAATGCTCTATGGAGTTTTCCCGGAGGAAATTATGGAGCATTTTCAACAAATCGTGGAATATTTTGGTTCTTCCCCGATTATCATACGTTCCAGTTCCCTGCTGGAAGATGATTTCGGCAATGCCTTCGCGGGCAAATACGAAAGTATATTTTTAGCCAATCAGGGGAGTCCCGAGCAAAGATATATACAATTCGCCGAAGCGGTAAAAAAGATCTACGCCAGCACGATGAATGAAGATGCCCTGGTATACAGAAAGCAGAGGGGGCTGGATAAGTCAGATGAACAGATGGCCCTTCTGGTGCAGCGGGTCTCCGGGGCGCATCATAAAAATTATTTCTTCCCGGATCTTGCCGGAGTGGGGGTGTCTTATAATACCTATGTATGGAATAATAATATCGACCCGGAGGCCGGGATGCTTAGGATTGTATTTGGCCTGGGCACGAGGGCGGTTAACCGCGTGGAAGGCGATTATCCAAGGATGGCGGCGCTAAGCGCCCCATTACGCAGGCCTTACGCGGAGAAAGATGATATAAGAAAATACTCGCAGCATATGGTAGATATTATCAATATAAAGGAAAATGATTTACAGACCATTTCTTTTGAGAAGTTGATAAGCGAGAAGTCCTTTGCGGATGTTGAGCGGGTGGCGGTTAAAGACGACGAGGCTAAGCGCATGATGGAGGAGAGGGGCCTGGAGGATAAGGATTATTGGATACTCACGCTGGATAAGGTGCTTGAAAATAAGCCTCTGGTAAATTCATTGAAGACAATATTGGAATTACTTGAGGAAAGCTATCACTATCCGGTTGAGATTGAATTTACCATAAATTTTACAAAAAATAATTCATTTAAAATAAACTTGCTGCAATGCAGGCCGCTGCAGACACGGGGGTTGGGTCTTAAAGTTAATATGCCTGAGCAGATAAATAAAAAGGACCTGCTTTTTGATTCCCAGGGGTATTTCCTCGGAGGCAATATCTCGCAGAAAATCGACTGGGTTATCTACGTTGACCCGGAAAAATATAATAAGCTGGTGTTGTCGGATAAATATGAGATTGCCCATATCGTGGGAAGTTTAAATAAGAGCATAAAAGACAAGGATGAATTGCCCACCCTGCTTATGGGGCCGGGAAGATGGGGCACTACTACTCCCTCTTTGGGGGTTCCGGTTAAATTCGCCGAAATCAATAATGTGGCGGTGCTTGCGGAGGTGGCTTTTTCCGCCGGCAACCTGATGCCCGAGTTATCATTCGGAACGCATTTCTTCCAGGATCTGGTGGAAACAAACATATTTTATGTAGCCCTGTTTCCTGAAAAAGAAGATTCTGTGTTTAATCTTTCCTGGTTCAAGCAGCTGAAGAATTTATTCAGCGAGCTTATGCCCGAATCCGTGAAATTTGAGGATATCATCGGAGTTTATGATGTCAGTAACAAGTCTTTGAGGGTAATGTCGGATGTGGTTTCGCAAAGGGTTGTATGCTTTTAAGTAAAAAGGAGCATAACTTAATGGAGGGGGTTAATGTCTAAATATATTTTTATAACCGGCGGGGTCATTTCAAGTTTAGGTAAGGGGATCGCCTCTGCTTCCATAGGAAAAATTCTTGAATCCCGGGGTTTAAAAGTAGCGCTGATGAAACTCGATCCTTATATTAATGTTGATCCCGGGACAATGAACCCGTATCAGCACGGAGAGGTCTACGTGACCGAGGATGGTTCGGAAACAGATTTGGACCTTGGCCACTACGAGCGTTTTACCAGCACCCTTTCATCCAGGTTTAACAATATGACTACCGGCCAAATCTATAACTCAGTGATCTCCCGGGAGAGGAAAGGGGATTATTTAGGAAAGACGATTCAGGTTATTCCGCATATTACGGATGCGATAAAGGAAGGGATAAAAAAGTGCGCCCTGGTCTCCAAAGCCGACGTAATTATTGTGGAGATCGGCGGGACTGTGGGGGATATTGAAAGCCTGCCTTTTCTTGAGGCATCCAGGCAATTCAGGCTGGATATGGGATATGATAATGTGCTCTATATTCATCTAACCCTTGTTCCATATATAAAAGCAGCAGGTGAAGTAAAGACAAAACCTACCCAGCACAGCGTAGGAACTTTACGTGAAATAGGTATTATCCCGGATGTATTGATCTGCCGTACTGAAGAACCGTTAACTGACAGCGTTAAAGAAAAAATCTCCTTATTTTGTAATGTAAGAAAAGAGGCGGTTATTGAGTCCCCGGATATGGAATCCATATACCAGGTGCCTTTGGTTTTTAAGAAACAGATCCTTGATGAGATAATCCTGAGCCATTTTAAATTGATCTGTAAGTTTTCAGATCTTAAGGATTGGGAAAGGTGCGTAGTTAACAGGGTGCTTAATCCGAAGAACAAGGTTACTATCGCGGTAATCGGTAAATATATTGAATTACAGGATGCGTATAAGTCCATATATGAAGCGCTTATCCATGGTGGGATTCATAATGACGCCAGGGTAGAAATAAAAAGGATTGATTCCGAGGACTTGGATAAAGGCAATATCGACAAGATGCTTGCGGGGGTTTCAGGGATACTGGTTCCCGGAGGTTTTGGTTACCGGGGCATTGAAGGAAAGATCAAGGCGATTAAATTCGCGCGGCAGAATAAAATTCCATTCTTAGGTATCTGTCTGGGCATGCAGTGCGCGGTAATTGAGTTTGCCAGGAATGTCTGCGGCCTGATGGCTGCGAATTCAACAGAGTTTAAACAGTCAAAATATCCTGTAATCAGTTTATTGCAGGAGCAGAAGAAGCTTAAAGATCTTGGCGGCACGATGCGCTTAGGGGCATATCCCTGCAGGATCAAGAAAAACAGCCTTGCCTCCAAGGTTTATGGTAAAAGCCTGATTCATGAACGCCACCGGCACAGGTATGAGTTTAACAATAAATACAAGAAATTATTTGAGAGTAAGGGGATGATCCTTTCCGGTATAAACCCCGGAAAGGGCCTGGTTGAGATAGTTGAGTTGAAAAATCATCCGTATTTTATCGCAGTGCAGTTTCATCCGGAGTTTAAATCCAAGCCTGATAAGGCTCATTTTTTGTTTAAGGAGTTTATCAGAAAGGCGCTGGAAAAGGCCGGTTAAATAAATAGAGGAAATACCTGTTAATGGGGCCGGGTCTAAATAGATCCGGCCCTTATCCTTGTTTTCGCTATCGCTCAAACAAGGACTGCGCTAGATTAAATCTATAATGTGCCCTTCCTGCCTCGTAAACTCGGCAGGATTTCGCTAGATTAAATCTATAATGTGCTCAATTTTTTATTTGCTAAATGGAGTTTTTTTGGTATAATTAGACTCTCAAATACAGGAGGAAGCCTTAGCAATGATTGAACGTTATAGCCTACCGCAAATGAAGAGTATCTGGCAGGAGGAGTTTAAGTTTAAGACCATGCTAGCCATAGAGATACTCGCCTTAGAGGCCTACGCTAAAAAGAAAATCGTCCCCCCACAGGCAGTAAAGCGCATAAGACAAAAAGCCCGCTTTAATATCCAGCAGATTAATAAGATTGAAGAGAAGACACAACATGATGTTGTGGCCTTTGTCTCTAATGTGGCACAATATATAGGAAAAGATGCCCAGTATTTGCATATGGGGCTTACCTCTTCCGATATTTTAGATACTACGCTAGGGGTACAATTAAAGTCAGCCTCTGATATATTGATTACTGATTTAGAAAAACTCCTGAAGATCCTGGCTAAAAAGGCCAAGGCTTATAAAGATATGGCTTGTATCGGCCGCACGCACGGGGTGCACGCTGAGCCTACTACATTTGGTTTAAAGCTTGCGCTTTGGTTCGATGAAATGCGCAGGAATCTAGTCCGTTTAAAGCAAGCCCAAAATGAAATTTGTGTAGGAAAACTTTCCGGAGCCGTCGGCACCTATTCAAATATTGAGCCGTTTGTGGAGAGTTATGTTTGTAAAAAACTGGGCTTAAAACCGGTGAACATCGCAACCCAGGTAATACAAAGGGATGTATACGCACAATATATAGCTATTCTGGCAGTAATCGGCGCATCTTTAGAAAAGTTCGCTACTGAAATCAGGCATCTGCAGAAGACTGAAGTTTTAGAGGCGGAGGAGCCTTTTGGTAAAGGGCAGAAGGGCTCAAGCGCTATGCCGCATAAACGTAACCCGGTGATCTGCGAGCGTATCTGTGGTTTAGCGCGGCTATTGCGTGCGAATGCCCAGGTAGGTTTTGAGAATGTAACGCTCTGGCATGAACGGGATATCAGCCATTCTTCGGTTGAGCGGATAATCTTTCCGGACTCCACTTTAGCATTAGACTATATGCTGAATAAATTTATTGAAGTAGTCAGCGGCTTGAAAGTTTATCCGGATAATATGTTGTCTAATCTGGCCAGGACGCGCGGTTTAATTTTTTCGCAGCGGGTTTTAATTGCCCTGATGAATAAAGGCTTAGGCCGCACCCAGGCGTATGATTTGGTGCAAAAAGCAGCCATGCAGACCTGGAAAGGCACGGGTAACTTTAAAGATAACCTCTTGTCTGTTCCCGGGGCAGCCCGGTATTTAAGCGCCAAAGAGCTGGATAAAATATTTGATCTGGATTTTTATCTGCGCAACGTAAATAAGATCTTTAGGAAGGTCGGTTTATAGTTTTTTAATCCTGCCTTTTAAAACCTCTTTAATAGATATGCAGTATAAAATAGAAGTAGTGGATAAACCCGGTATTTTTGACGCTGTTGGCCAGGGTGTAAGGAAGGATATTCTTGACCTGGGGATAAATAGCGTTAAAGAAGTTAAGTTTATCCAGGTCTATACCCTCGAGGGAAATCTCAGCGAAAACCAGGTTGTTAAAATCTGCGATGAGCTTTTAACGGACAAAGTCGTTCAGGATTATGCTATCAAAACTTCGGAGCCTGCCGGAGCTCCGGGGCACAAACAATTTATAATCGAAGTTGCCTATAATCCGGGGGTAATGGATCCTGTTGAGGCTTCGGTCTTAAAAGGCATCCAGGACTTAGGGATTTTGGGCGTTGAGTCAGTCAAGACCGCCAAGAAATATATTCTCTATGGCAAGCTTTCCACCTCACAAATAAAAACCATCTCGGAAAAACTTCTCTATAATAAACTTATCCAACATGTGGTTAATCCGGATGCCATACAGGCCGATACCCAGCATCTCCCCGGCTACCGCTTTAATTTAATTACAGTAGACCTGCTTAACGCCACAGACGCAGGCCTCTTGGAAATAAGCAAGAAGGGCCAGCTCTTTCTGAATTTAGATGAGATGCGCCACATTCGGGATTATTTCCGTAAACAAAAACGCAATCCTGTTGATTGCGAGCTCGAGACTATTGCCCAGACCTGGTCTGAACACTGTTATCATAAAACCTTCCGCGGCAATATCGCCTACAAAGAAAGCAAAGCTGCTCCTGCTTTAGGAAATAAGTCCATTAAGGGCCTGCTTAAGTCCACAATCATGAAGGTGACTAAAGAGTTGAATAAGGAATGGTGTGTTTCTGTATTTAAGGATAACGCCGGCGTAATTAAATTTGACGAGAAAAATAATATCTGTTTTAAAGTTGAGACGCATAACCATCCTTCAGCCTTAGAGCCGTTCGGAGGGGCAAATACCGGTATCGGCGGAGTAATCCGCGACCCTATGGGCACAGGAATGGGCGCCAAGCCGATTTTAAACAGCGATATATTTTGTTTCGCTCCTCCGGATTTGGCGTTTAATAAAGTGCCTGCCGGCTCCTTGCATCCAAAACGGGTAATGAAGGGGGTAGTCAGCGGCGTGCGCGATTACGGAAATAAAATGGGTATTCCCACGGTAAACGGCGCGATTTTATTCCATGAGCATTTCGCGGGCAACCCGCTGGTGTATTGCGGCACAGTGGGGATTATGCCCAAAGATAAATCTTTTAAGAAAACTAATGTAGGAGACTTAGTGGTTGTGCTTGGCGGCAGGACAGGCCGCGATGGAATACACGGAGCGACATTCTCTTCCGGCGAGCTGACCCATGAATCCGAGACTGTTTCCAGCGGCGCGGTGCAGATAGGCAATCCTATCCAGGAAAAAAAGATGCTGGATACAATTTTACAGGCGCGCGACGCCAATCTTTATAGTGCGATTACCGATTGCGGAGCAGGAGGTTTATCCAGCGCGGTAGGGGAGATGGGTGCGGAATTAGGGGCTAAGGTTTATTTGCACCAGGTGCCTTTAAAATACTCCGGTTTATCTTATATGGAGATTTGGATCTCTGAGTCGCAGGAGAGAATGGTTTTATCGGTTGCTCCTGAAAATATTGATAAATTAATTAAAGTTTTTGCCAATGAAAATGTTGAGGCCACGGTAATCGGAGAATTTAGCGATACAAAAAGATTAGAGCTTTATTATGAGGACACCAAAGTTTGCGATTTAGATATGCATTTTCTGCACGAGGGCATACCGCAGACCACTAAGAAGGCCTTATATGCGCAGGCCAAGCATAAGGAACCGAGAATTCCTCAGAAGAAAAATCTCACGCCGGATTTATTAAAGTTGCTCTCGCATTATGATATTTGTTCCAAGGAGTGGGTAATCCGGCAATATGACCATGAAGTGCAGGGTGGTTCAATTATCAAGCCTTTAGCCGGTATTGTAAATGACGGGCCGTCTGATGCCAGCGTTACCAAGCCTTTATTTGATTCCTCTAAAGGGATTATTATTTCCAATGGCATCAATTTCCGTTTTGGTTTTATTGATCCTTACTGGATGGCAGCTTCCTGTATTGATGAGGCATTACGCCAGATTATCGCAGTAGGGGGTTCTCTAAAAGAAGTAGCGATACTGGATAATTTCTGCTGGGGCAATCCGGATAAGCCGGACCGCTTAGGCAGCTTAGTGCGCGCCGCTTATGGATGTTATGAGGCTGCCAAAGAATACGGCGTGCCGTTTATCTCCGGCAAAGACAGCCTCTATAATGAATTCAGCGTGCACGGCAAATCAACCTCTATTCCCGGGACCTTGCTTATTTCGGCAATCAGCGTGATGGATGATATAAATAAATCCGTATCCATGTACGCTAAAGAAGCGGGGAATTTAATTTATATCGTGGGAAAGACCCTCGATGAATTAGGCGGCTCGCATTATTATGATCTATACGGGGCAATAGGCAATCAGGTCCCTAAGGTTAAGTATCAGGAGTCAAGGAAGGTATTTACCGCTTTAAGCAGGGCGTCAGAAAAAGGCTTAGTCAGGTCAATGCATGATTGTTCTGACGGAGGCATGGCGGTAGCCTTGGCAGAGATGGTTTTTAGCGGCGGCCTGGGTGCTGAGATATTTTTGTCAGAAGTCCCTTATGAATCAACAGCCCGGAGAAATGATTTTCTCCTTTTTTCAGAGTCCAACTCCCGTTTTGTAGTGGAGGTAGATAAAAAGAATAAAACACAGTTTGAGAAAATATTAAAGGGCGTAGATTTTGGCCTGGCAGGCTGCTTAACAAGCGGCAACAGTTTTAAAATATACGGTCTGGACGGAAAACCCTGCGTAGAGGCAGATTCGCGTAAATTAAAAGACAGCTGGCAAAAACCTTTAAAGTGGTAAGGGGGATTAATGGTTAAAATAAAGTCGCGCGTGAAAAAGAGTTTATTGGTAAAAGATGATTTTACGCAAGAGGATACCTGGCGGATATTTCGCATTATGTCGGAGTTTGTGGATGGCTTTGAAATTCTTTCTAAAATAGGAAAAGCGGTTTCTATTTTTGGCTCGGCGCGCGCCAAGCCCGCAAGTAAGCATTACAAGCAAGCCGAAGAGATAGCTTATCAGATTGCCAGGGCAGGCTACGCCATAATTACCGGAAGCGGCCCGGGGCTTATGGAGGCGGCTAATAAAGGCGCAAGCAGGGCAGAGGGTTATTCTATTGGTTTAAATATACAGCTTCCCCGCGAGCAGAAGCCAAATAAATTTGTAGATACGATTTTAAGTTTCCGTTACTTTTTTGTGCGAAAAGTAATGTTTGTAAAATACGCCAAGGCCTTTGTAATCCTGCCCGGAGGCTACGGCACATTGGATGAATTTTTTGAGGCGATTACTCTAATCCAGACCAAAAGGATCTCCAGGTTCCCGGTAATCCTTTTTGACAGCAAATATTGGAAGCCGTTGTTAGAGTGGCTAAGGTCTACAGTTTATAGCCACGGCAATATCAGCAAAGAGGATATGGATATATTTGTTTTAGCCGATGAGCCCAAAGAAGTAGCCCAGATAATAAAAAGATTTTATGATAAAGCCTAAAGTTTGTATTTTAAGAAGCGCGGGTACTAATTGCGACAAAGAAACCGCTGCGGCATTTAAGCTTGCCGGAGCAGAACCGGAGTTTTTGCATATCAACAGCTTAGTCAGTAGGCAAAGGTTGCTTAGTGATTTTCACATATTGGCATTACCCGGAGGTTTTAGCTATGGCGATGATATCGCCTCGGGAAAGATCTTTGCCAATGAACTAAGGTTTAAGCTGGCGGATTCCCTGCGTCAATTCATCACTGATGGGAAATTGATTATTGGTATCTGCAATGGTTTTCAGATCCTGGTAAAAAGCGGGCTTTTGCCCGTAAGTTCAGGATTAATACAAAGCACCAGCTTAATTATCAACGATTCCGGTAAATTTGAGGCGCGCTGGGTGTACCTGAAGCCGGCGGGTAAATGCGCTTGGACAAAGGGCCTGAAAAAGATAATTTATCTGCCTGTAGCTCATGGCGAAGGTAAATTTGTAACGCAGGATAAACCGGTGCTGAACCGGCTTAAGAAAAATAAACAGATTGTGTTTCAGTATTGCGACGCTAAAGGTAAGTTTACCGGCTACCCTGACAACCCCAATGGTTCAATGGAGAACATTGCGGGAATCTGTGATGAAACAGGCAGGGTATTTGGGTTAATGCCCCATCCGGAAAGGCATATCTTTGCGGCGCAGCACCCGCGTAACTGGGATAAGTTAACCAGAATATACGGCGACGGTTTGCAGATTTTCAGGAATGGTGTTGACTATATTAAAAAGAATTTCTAAGCACTCGGCCTTAAAGGATGTGGCCGGTGTACCCTTTCTGGGTAAGGAGTATTTAAATGAGCGGAGTATTCGGGGTAGTTTCCAGAAAAAATTGCGGCGATGATTTGTTTTACGGAACGGATTATCACTCGCATTTAGGCACGCAGTTTGCAGGCTTAGCAGTTTACGGCAAAGAGCTTACGCGCAAGATCCACGATATTAAAGGCAGCCAGTTTAAGGCCAAGTTCCATGAGGACTACCTTAAGATGCCCGGTGACAAGGGTATAGGCGTAATCAGCGCCCGCGATGAGCAGCCGATTGTGATGAATTCCAAGTTCGGGCCATTTGCCATTGTCACTAACGGCTATATTGATAACGCGGATATTTTAGCCAAAGAGTTATTTAAAAAGGGCCGCTCATTTGCCGAGGTAGCCGAAGGGAAAATTAATTTTACCGAGCTCTGTGCTAAAATGATCATATCTTCTAAAAATATAATTACGGGAGTGGAAGGGGTTTTTGCCAAGATCCAGGGTTCCTGTTCTTTGCTTTTATTGAACAAGGAAGGAATTTACGCCTGCCGCGACAGGCTGGGCCTGACCCCTTTGGTTATCGGTAAAAAAGGGACCAGCTGGGCGGTTTCCACAGAGTCATCTGCTTTTCTTAACTTAGGATATAAACTGGTAAAATATCTTGAGCCGGGCGAAATAGTTTTGATTACCCGCGATGGGCTAAAAATCAAGCGCAAAGGCGCTAAGACAAATCAGATCTGTTCATTCCTGTGGATCTATACGGGTTTTCCTGCTTCCAGCTACGAAGGGATTAATGTTGAGAGCTCGCGTGAAAGATGCGGTGCGCTGCTTGCCAAAGATGATGATATCAAGGCGGATATTGTCGCCGGCATTCCTGATTCCGGTACTGCCCACGCCATTGGTTACAGTATGGAATCAAAGGTTCCTTTGCGCCGGCCTTTAGTAAAATATACCCCTGGTTTTGACCGCAGTTATACTCCGGCCACCCAGGAGCGCAGGGATTTAGTCGCCAGGATGAAACTTATACCTATTCCGCAGATAATCAAGGGCAAGCGGATTGTTTTCTGCGATGATTCCATTGTACGCGGAACCCAGCTTAAGAATTACACTATTCAAAAATTAAAAAAACACGGGGCAAAGGAGATCCATCTGCGCATTGCCTGTCCTCCGCTGATGTTCCCCTGCAAATTTAATTATTCTACCCGCAGCATTAATGAACTGGCAGCCCGCAGGGCAATCAAGGCGATCGAGGGTAAAGAGCCGAAGAGCCTGGCGCCATATCTGGACGAGAAAAACGCCAAGCACAAGAAGATGGTCAACTGGATTAACCGGGATATCGGCTCAACCACATTAAAATACCAGAAGATCTGCGATATGATTACTGCTATCGGCCTGCCTAAAGAAAAACTTTGTTTATATTGCTGGACAGGCAAGGTGCCTAAAAACGGAGCAAAGCATGCTGATAAAAAAAGATAGCCTTGAACCAAAAGAATATTGCGGTTTATTCGGCATAACCAATAATAAACAAGCCAGTTGGCTTACCTACCTTGGGCTTTATGCCCAGCAGCACCGGGGACAAGAGGCATGCGGTATAGTGATTAACAACCAGGGCGAGCTTTCTATTCATAAAGATATGGGCTTAGTCAGTGATGTCTTTAGCGAGCAAGTGCTTAACCGCCTGAAAGGGAATATGGCAGTGGGCCACGTCCGGTATTCCACTACCGGCTCAAGCGTATTAAAGAATTCCCAGCCGCTTTTAATTGATTACGCCAATGGTTCAATTTGTATCGCCCACAACGGCAACCTGGTAAATTCATTTGACCTGCGCCAGAAGCTGGAGAAGAGCGGGTCAATCTTTCAGACTACTACGGATTCAGAGCTGGTTATTCATCTTATGGCAGCAAGCAATAAGCGCAGCCTGGAGGACAGCCTGCTTTATGCTTTAAAAAGAATTAAGGGCGCTTATTCTTTGGTATTGATGAATAGCGATTATCTGATCGGCGTAAGGGACCCGCATGGTTTCCGGCCGCTGGTTTTAGGAAAACTCGGGCCTTCATACTGCCTGGCTTCAGAGACCTGTGCTTTTGATTTAATCGGCGCGCAATTTGTACGTGAGATTGAACCCGGTGAAATTGTATTGATTAATAACCAGGGAGTTTTGAAATCAATCAAGCCAAAAGAACTGACTGCGGGGCATTATTCTTTTTGCATTTTTGAGCATGTTTATTTTTCCCGTCCGGACTCCAATGTTTTTGGAGAGACAGTGCATACAGTACGGCGCAAGCTTGGCGCGCAGTTAGCCAAAGAGCATCCGGTGGAGGCGGATTATGTGGTCCCGGTTCCGGATTCAGGATTTTCCGCTGCCCTTGGTTATTCGCAGGAGTCAGGGATTGTTTTAGAGATGGGGATTATCCGCAACCATTACGTGGGCAGGACATTTATCCAGCCGGCGCAGGACTCCCGCGATATGGGGGTGCGCGTAAAGTTCAATATTCTAAAAGATATTTTAAAAGGCAAGCGCATTATTATTGTTGATGATTCCATTGTGCGCGGCACCACTTCAAAGATCCGCGTGCGCAACCTGCGCAAGGCCGGGGTAAAAGAGGTGCATTTAAGGATCTCTTGTCCTGCGCACCGTTTTCCGTGTTATTACGGAATTGATTTTCACCGCGCAAGCGAGTTGATCGCCAATAAATATGACAGCATAGAGAAAATAAGGAAATATTTGGAGGTAGACAGCCTGGGATATCTAAGCCTGGATGGGATGCTGAGTTGTTTTAAACATCCTAAGAATAATTATTGCACCTCCTGCTGGACAGGGAAATATCCGGTAAGGCCGGAAAAGAGGCACAGTAAATTTTCTTTGGAGAAAAGCTGCTGCGGCCAAGGATAAAGTTAGGGACGGTTCTCAAACTAAAGGAAAACTGTCCCCTAAAAAAGGGACACTTTAGCTTTGAGTTGAGAACCGTCCCTGGAAAATAAGGAGATAAGCGGTGAAGAAGATAACTTATAAAGATTCCGGTGTGGATATAAAGGGCGCAAGCATCTTTAAGTCAAAAATAAAGACTTTAGTCAGAAAGTCCTTCCGCAAAGAGGTGCTTACGGATATCGGAGGTTTTGGCAGCTTCTTTAAGTTAGAGAAAAATCAGTATAGAAATCCGGTGTTGGTTTCTTCAAGTGATGGGGTAGGGACAAAACTGATAATCGCCAAGTTAGCGAATAAACACGATACGGTAGGAATTGATGCTGTGGCGATGAATGTTAATGACATACTTTGTACAGGCGCCCATCCGCTTTTCTTCTTGGATTATGTGGCTTTTAGTAAAGTTAAGGAAGATATTTTAGTGGATGTAGTCAGCGGTATAAATAAAGGTTGTATTGAAAGCGGTTGTTCCCTTATCGGCGGAGAAACCGCGCAAATGCCCGGGATGTATAAAGAGGGTGAATATGATATTGCGGGTTTCTGCGTGGGTGTAGTGGAAAAAGACAAGATTATTAATGGTGATAAGATTAAAGCCGGGGATAAGCTGATCGGCATTGCCTCAAGCGGCCTGCATTCCAACGGGTATTCTCTGGTAAGAAAAGTTTTAGGTACTTTAGAATTAAAAAGAATGAGCAAGGAATTACTTAAGCCCACGCGTATTTATGTCAAGCCTGTTTTAGAGTTATTACGCCAGTATGGCCAGTCAATCCACGGGATAGCTCATATTACCGGCGGAGCTTTTTACGATAAGATCAGCCGCATATTGCCGAAGAATATAGACGCGCGTATTAATAAGAATTCCTGGAGCATGCCGGAAATCTTTCGGTTAATTCAGAATAAGGGCAATGTTGATGATAAGGAGATGTATCACACCTTAAATATGGGTATTGGCATGGTTTTAATTGTCGAGCAAAAGGCAGCAGCGATGATAATCAAAGAATTAATGCAGCTTAAATTAAAATCCTGGGTTATTGGCCAGGCTGTAAAGGGAAGTAAAAAAGTAAACATAATTTAAAAATACCCCGCGCTTATAAGGATTTGCGCGGGTATGCCCTTCTGGGCAAGGAGGTAATAATGAACTTACTTGGGCCAATTCTTACCGCACTAATAGTAATCTTCTTTATGGGTATCAGAATAGTGCGCCCTACGCACAGGGGATTGATTGAAAGGTTTGGTAAATACAATCGTTTTGCCAACCCGGGATTTAACTGGGTAATTCCGATAGTTGAAAGCATCTATCAGGTCAATATAACCGAACAGATGGTGGATGCCGAGCCGCAAGAGATTATTACCAACGATAACTTAAACGCCAAGGTTGACGCGCAGGTTTATTTTAAGGTAAAAAATGATGAGGCGAGCGTAAAAAGCACGCAGTATAATGTAAATAATTACCAGTGGCAGATCGTTAACCTTGCCCGTACCACATTGAGAAATATTATTGGTACGCTCACCTTAAAATCCGCCAACAGCGAAAGAGGTAAGATCAATGCTGAATTACATAAAACCCTTTGTGAAGAGACTGCCAGCTGGGGTTTAGAGATTGTCAGGACTGAGCTCAAAGAGATTGATCCTCCTAAAGATGTTCAGGAGACGATGAACAAGGTAGTCAAGGCGGAAAATGAAAAGATCGCCGCGGTTGATTTTGCTACAGCTACAGAAACCGCAGCTGACGGACAAAAGCGCGCAGAGATTAAAAAAGCTGAAGGTATTAAACAGGCGCGCATATTGGAAGCAGAGGGTGAAGCGGCAGCGATTAGGTTAGTAAATGAAGCAGCAGAGCATTATTTTGTGGGCAATGCGCAGGTGCTGAGAAAGCTTGAGGCGGTTGAGAAGTCATTAGTGAATAACGCCAAGATTGTTATTCCGGCAAATACAGAGCTGGTCAATGTGATTGGTGAAATGGCCGGCTTTTTACCGATTAAAACCAAAGAAGACAAGAAGTAATCTTTGACATTTTGCCTTCGGGCTGTTGTTCGCGTGCGAAATTTTTCACCGTGTGTTGCGGTTTACGGATCATTTCGGCAGTGCAGGTTCCTTACGCATTTGGTGTTGCCTACGTTCGCCGTAATTCCTTGCACACATTTGCCGAAAGATTTCTAATGCACGCTCCACAACATCCCTCGGAAAAATTAGAACAGGTAAAATCCACATCTACTGTGTAAGTAGCCCTATTCATTTAATTAGGAGAATATAATGGATAGTATAGAAAAAAGAAAATTCGCTGGGGAAATTTATTGCATATTAGGTGTTGGAGCTATTTTTTCTTCAATTTTCTTGATTTGCCCTAGATTTTTAATATGCTTGTTTAATGCAGTAAAAATTCCAATGTTATGGTGTGTTGGGTGGTCTTTGGTTGGGGGAGGTGCTGGTTTAATTAATACTAGAGATCATCCTCAGGATAAACCTTTACATCTGATAGGTTATTGGGGTTTTGTTTTATTAACTATATCAATTTTTTCTTTTGTTGCCTCCCTATATGTTTCAAATGAATATCCTAATCTAGGTGTTAGATTCTATTCTCTTTCTGCTTTATTGGGGTTAATAGGTGGCTTCCTGGGGAGTATATTTCGTGATTTAGTTCTCAAAATCTTAGATAAAGCAAAGTTATCACAAAAGAATGAATAGATTTTATAGAGAAGCGGATTTGGAGTTTGTAAGAGACAAATAGTTATTATTGAATGGCGAAGAGGGCATATGAACACTCTCAAAGAATTATTATTTAATTCAAGAAATTTTATACTAACATATTCAATCCTTGTAGTGCCAATTATTACGGGCTTAGGAGGAGCTTTATTAGGCGCTTACATTACTTTTAGATTTGAAAGATATAAACGACGCAAAGACTGTTATCTAATTTATCTTAATCCTATTGAGCAACTTGTTGATAAAATTGTAAATACCTGTTCAAATGCCCTTGTTAATCTATCTGCTAAAACTTTACCAGATTTAATTAAATCTGTATTTGAAATATTAAAAGAATTATTATCGGCAATGCCGAATCTATATAAAACAGGAGATAAGAAGTTGTCTTTACTTATAGTAAAGTTTTACTTTAATACATTCGCCATGTTAGAAGCCATCGATAAATTCTTATTTGAAAATAACTTAATAACAGAAAACTTGTTTAAGGAAAGAGAAATATTATTTAGTAACTTTAAATCATCTTTTGATATTAAACTTGCCAATTATTATAACAAACAATATATGCGGTTTATTAAAACTCTGAGAAGTTACTACAAAAAATATCATAATGAAAAGGTCGGTTTCTCAAAAGTGATAAGTATTAATCTACAGACTACATTTAAGATATACAAAAGAATCATACTTTTGAAAGTGTAGCGGAATAGGTGGCTTCTAGGTATTCTTTTGAAAACTAAAGCTGCTTTTAGCGGGTGGCGAGGATTGAACTCGAGCAGCATCTCAAAATTTGAGCGGGCAGGGTTGCCCGGCTATATGCAAAGTAGGCAGAGCGAAAATTTTGCCGAAGCGCAGCGAGCCACGCTGGGGCGAGCAAGCGGTGATGCGAGAGGCAAGCCTCGACAGGACCCGCCTAATTAATAGGTAAGCATTGAAGGGAGGGGCATATGGATTGCCCAAAATGTGTTGGGGTGTTAAAAGAAAGAAAGATTGGTACAAAAGAACCAGTAACAGTTAATGTTTGTTTTGTCTGCGGAGGAATTTGGTTTGATAAAAACGAGCTGGAATTACTCATAAACAAGGAAATATTCGATACCGTAGAGTTTAACTTAGAAGCTGAACCGATCGGAGACATTGATTTAAAAAAGGAAATAGATTTGGATAAAAAGGAAGCAATTTGCCCTTGCTGTAAAGGTAGTAAGAAAATGATTAAAAAGATTAGTAATCGGAATAAGAATGTTTCTGTTGATTTT